>Ga0316209_1000031_pt1 | contig 328280 bp, 262 predicted proteins | sample 6monopyrite_MG_FD_204945 | JGI IMG/M metagenome (GOLD analysis project Ga0316209, IMG submission 204945) | Microbial mat bacterial communities from mineral coupon in-situ incubated in ocean water Damariscotta River, Maine, United States -... | ecosystem: Environmental > Aquatic > Marine >... | reverse complement strand
GCAATCAACGGCTCGTCCCGGCATTCGCCGGGGCTCCTCTTCTCGTCATCCATGGTCATGTGCAGTCACTCTACGCCCTCCTGTAATTAGCGGGGGGGAGGTGTCTCACGAACGTTGGCAGAGAGGGTGCTCTCAAGCCGAGAACATGAGGTGGCGACCAGCTCTGAGGGACTCGTCATGACCGGGACACTCCTCGGACGGTCCCCCAGGCACCCGAATCGGCCGCCAACGGCATGCATCGACCCGACCTACATGGACAGCCTCGAAAGACGAGAACGCCCCAATCGCACGGGCGAGAGGAGCGTTCTCGAAATCGTGACTCAGTGGCTCAGAAAGTCGCGAGGTAGCGGTCGAGCTCCCACTTGTGGACTTGCCCGATGAACTCGTGCCACTCCTGGCGCTTCGCGTTGATGAACTGCTCCGTGATGTGGGCGCCGAGGGCGTTCTTCACGACTTCGTCCTTCTCGAGCATCGTGATCGCTTCGCCGAGGTCACCCGGCAAGCTGCGGATCTTGAGGCGCGAGCGTTCGCGGGCGGACATCGTGTAGACGTTGGCCGTCACGGGATCCGGCGGGGAGATCTTGTTCTTCACGCCGTCGAGACCGGACGCCAGCATCACCGCGAAGGCGAGGTACGGGTTGCACGAGGGATCCGGGCTGCGCAGCTCGCAGCGCGTGCCGATGCCGCGGCGCGCGGGGACGCGGATCAAGGGCGAACGGTTCTGCATCGACCACGCGAGGTGCGTCGGCGCCTCGTAGCCGGGAACCAGTCGCTTGTAGGAGTTGACCGTCGGGTTCGCGATCGCCGTGAACGCGCGAGCGTGCGCGAGCAAGCCGCCGACGTAGTAGCGCATGATGTCGCTGACGCCGCCATCCGGTGCGTCCTTGTCGAAGAAGGCGTTCTCGCCGTCTTTGAAGAGGCTCTGGTGCACGTGCATGCCCGAGCCGTTCTGGCCGAAGATCGGCTTCGGCATGAAGGTGGCGTGCAGGCCCATCTCGCGCGCGACGCGGCGCACGACGAAGCGGAAGGTCGCGAGGTTGTCGGCCGTCGACAACATGTCGCCGTACTTGAAGTCGATCTCGTGCTGACCGGGCGCGACTTCGTGGTGCGCGGCTTCGATCTCGAAACCGAGCGCTTCGAGCGCGATGACGATCTCGCGACGACACTCTTCACCGAGGTCGATCGGCGCGAGGTCGAAGTAACCGGCGCTGTCGTGCGTGTCCGTCGTCGGTTCGCCGTCGGCGGTCTTGAGGAACAGGAAGAACTCCGCCTCGGGGCCGGCGCTCGCCGAGTAGCCGAGCTCGGCGGCTTGCGCCATGACGCGCTTGAGCGCACCGCGCGGGCAACCGACGAAGGGCGTCTCATCGGGGCTGTAGACGTCACAGATCAGGCGCGCGACGCGACCTTGATCGCGACCATTGTGATCGAGCGAGGTCCACGGATCGACGCGGTACGTCGCGTAGTCGGGCTTCAGCAACATGTCCGACTCTTCGATGCGCGTGAAACCGTCGATCGAGGAGCCGTCGAACATCACTTCGCCGTCCAGCGCCTTCTGGAATTGGCTCGAAGGGACCTCGACATTCTTGTTGATGCCGGTGATGTCCGTGAACTGCAGGCGGAGGAAGCGGACGTCGTTGTCGCGCATGTGCTCCAGGATCTGCTTGCGATCCATACCCGCGGAGATGCCGGTACAGGCCTTGAGTTCGCTGCGCGTGAGGGTGGTCGTCATCGGGGTGGCTTGGGGTGGATGAGGCGCCGACGGATGCATTGCGGACATCTTCGTCCGCTCTGCGGTTTTCGCAATTTCCGCAGAACTTGCGGGTCACTTTGCAAATCATCCCCCGACACGGACAGGGATGCAACGCGGGAATGACGGAATCTGCGGATTTCGAGCTGCACCTCGCAAGACGCGGTACGCGCTGCGGCTCCTGACTAGCGGCAGAGCCGGTCCAGCCCTCGCCGTGCCCTCCCGAGCTCCTCCGGCGGCCCTGCGCAGGCCCGTGCCCCGACCCCCCCCCCGCCCCCACCCTTGCGCCGCGCAGCCCATCTCGTGAGGATTCCTCGCCCCGCCCGCGCCCCGCTGCCCCCGGAAGGAAGCCCGTGACGCCCTCCCCCAAAGATCCGCCCCCCGAGAAGAAAGCCAGCTGGACCAGCAACCTGTTCCAGACGCGCTACCGCGAAATCACCTGGGAGGCGATCGTCTTCGGCATCGTGATCGGCGTGATCATGAACGCCGCGATCACCTACTCGGGTCTCAAGATCGGCTTCACGATCGGCGGTTCCGCGATCGCGGCCGTGCTCGGTTGGGGCGTGCTGCGCGGCATCCTCAAGAAGGGCACGATCGTCGAGACCAACCTCGCGCAGACGGTCGCGTCGACGGTCAACACGTCCAACTCGGGCGTGATCTTCACCGTGCCGGTGTTGTTCTTGCTCGGGCTGCAGGCGCAGATCGACATCATCTGGTTGGTCGCGGCCTGCATGGCCGGCGCCACACTCGGCGTCGCGTTCATCATCCCGACGCGCAAGCAGATGATCGACCTCGAGCGACTGCGCTTCCCCACCGGAACCGCAGTCGCCAGCGTGTTGCGATCTCCCGGTGAAGGCGTCGCGAAGGCCAAGGTCTTGCTGGTCGGCATCGTCGCGTCGATGGTGATCTTCTTCTTCACGCAGTCGCACGGCATCTGGGGCTTCGGGTACTCCTCGCTCGGCATTCCAGGCGTCGGCGACGAGACGATTGACGTCGCGCAGTGGATCAAGTCGGCCGGCATCCCTTGGCACGACTCGATGCAGTTCACTTGGGCGATCGCGCCCTTCGCACTCGGCGCGGGCTTCATCACGGGCCGCCCGGGCTTGGTGGTGCTCGCGGGCGGCTTGCTCGCGGGCTTCGTGATCACGCCGCTCGCTTACGAGTGGGGTTGGATCCCACCGGAAGTCACCGCGGCGGACGCCGGTGGCTGGGCCCTCGGCAACATGAACAAGCCGCTCGGCATCGGCCTGCTGATGGGCGGCGCGCTCGTCGGACTGCTGTTCGCCTTCCCGGCAATCGGTGCGGCGCTCAAGTCGATGCGCAGCGCGAGCGCCAAGGGCGAGAGCGACGAGCTCCCGCTGGGAATCCTCTACAGCTCGATCGGCATCGCCTTCGTCGTGCTGTTCCTCGCCGCGAACGCCACGCTCGCCGAAGGCAGCATCGGGCAAGCCGCCTTGATCGCGCTGGTCGGCACGGCGTGGATGTGGTTCGCCGGCATCGTCATCGCGCAGTGCACGGGCATGACCGACTGGTCGCCGATCAGCGGCATGGCGCTCCTCACTGTGATGATCTGCTTGGTGCTGACCGGCAACCACGTGATCTCCGCCGTGATGATCGGCGCTGCGGTCTGCGTCTCGATCACCGAGTGCGCGGACATGATGCAGGACTTGAAGACGGGACACCTGGTCGGCGGTTCACCGCTGCGCCAGCAGTTCCTCGAGCTCTGCGTCGCCTGGATCGGGCCGGGCGTCTGCTTGGCCGTGGTCTGGGTGCTAGCCAAGAACAACATGGACTCTTTCGGCGTCTACTTCGGAGAAGGCACCGACTCGCCCGCGCCGCAAGCCGCCGCGCTGGAAGGCGCGATCGACGGCATCCGCGGCGGAGACGCGCCCGTCTCGCTCTACGCGATGGGCGGCGTGCTCGGAGCGATGCTGAGCTTCTCGGGCATCGCGGGACTCGGCGTGCTCGTCGGACTCTCGATGTACTTGCCGCTGATGTACCTGCTCTCCTACGGCCTCGGCTGTCTGGTTCAGATGATCATGGCGCGAGCGAAAGGAGCCGCTTGGACCGAGAGCTGGGGCGTTCCATTCGCCGCCGGCATGATCGTCGGTGAAGGCTTACTCGGCGTGATCTTCGCCATCTTCAAGGTGCTCGGAGGTGGCGCATGAAGTCCAACATTGCGAACTGGCTGCTGGTCATCGGCGTCGCTATCGGAGCCCTCGCGGCCGCCGGCAGCAAGAAGGCTTACCGTTGGGTCGAGCTCGATCCGACGGTCGATCTCAGCGGCGAAGTGCTCTACGAAACCGTCGAACACCAGCGCGTGGAAGGCGAGAGGCCTTTGCTCATCGCCGAGCGTGGTGCGGCGCTCGACGCGACGATCGTCACGCGCCTCACAAACTCGAACTTGGTCCGCATTCGCGTTCGTCACCCCGCGCGCGACGCGGAGACTGTGTCTATCGCGGAAGCGGAAGGTCGCGTGCTCGCGAACAGCGTCGTCGTCGAAGGCGAGACGGAACAGCTCAAGGCGGGCCGACTGCTGACGGTTGATCTGGTGCGTCGCGCACACGAAGCCGGGCTCGAGACGCTCTCGATCAGACGGCGCTCCGATGGTCCCGAGACCGCTCGCGACTTCGAGACGCTGGACGCGCCGCTCCCCGCTCGCGAAGGCGACCCGCGCGATGAGCGCTACTGGGCGCGAGACCCGGACACCAAGGCCTGGGTGCCGCTGTCCGGTCCGAACGCCGAGATCGGCGGCATGGTGCTCGCGAAGACGATCGAGCTGCCCCGCCGACTGAAGGCGGACTCCTTCCTCGACGCCGATCGACACGCGCTGCTACAACGGCAGGGTGTCCAAGAAGTCGAAGTGCGCGTCAGCGCGCCGTTCGAGTGGGACGGTTGGACGCAGCGTTGGTACTTCCTGATCTCCGTGCTGATCATCGGTGCAGCGATCGCGCTCAAGCGCAGCTCGCAAGGCATCGAAGCCACCTCCGACGGTTCGGCGCCCGCCGCAACGGTTCGCGCTGCACTGCAGGAACTCGTCACGGAGTCGCAGCAGCTCGCGCAAGCCGCTCCCGGCTTGGACGCCGACGGCATCCACGCCGCCATCGACCCGATCCACGCGGGCGCGCTCTACCGCGTCCTCGAGGGCAAGGACTCCGCGCAAGCGGCTCTCGGCCTCTCCGGCTACGCCCACGTCTTCGGCCCCCTGGCCTCGGGCGAGCGCATGCTCAACCGCGCCTGGTCGGCCGCCGTGGACGGCTACGTCGAAGAAGCGCGCGATTGCGCGATGCGCGCGGCTCCGCACTTCGAAGAGGCCCTCTCCGCCTGGCCCGAGAGCTCGTCCTGAATCGACGGCTCTTCGACCCTATACTGCTCGGACCGCGCGAATCTTGTCGTGCGCCCCAGCCTCACAAGACTCTCACTCAAGCGCTATCAAGATGATCAAGGTCCTCGCGCCGCTGCTGCTGGTCGGCCTCGCCACCGCCGCCGTCGTGCCCGCCCTCCAAGGCACCGATTACGAGAAAATCCCCGTCGATCCGAAGCTGACGCAGCGCAAGCTCGAAGCGTCTCCGCTCAAGCTCTCCGCCGCCGTCGCCGCGGCCGAGAAAGTCACTGGCGGCATCGCCCAGACGGCGGACCTGCGTCCGCTCGCCGGCACCGCCACCGTCAAGGTCTACGCCGAAGGCAAGGCGTGGAACGTCAACGTCGCCGCCGACGGCAGCGTCACCGGCAAGACCGAGATCCCGCGCTTCCCCGGTGAGATGGTCAGCGGCGAGTGGACCGAGACGCCCTCGGGCCTCAAGTACTACGACATCAAAGTCGGCGAAGGCGAATCGCCCTCGCGCACTTCGACGGTCAAGGTGCACTACGCCGGTTGGCTCGTCGACGGCGAGAAGTTCGACTCGTCGTACGACCGCGGCGAACCGATCTCCTTCCCGCTCAACGGCGTGATCGCCGGCTGGACCGAAGGCGTCAGCACGATGAAGCCCGGCGGCAAGCGCAAGCTGATCATCCCCTACGCCCTCGCCTACGGCGAACGCGGCCGCCCCGGCGCGATCCCGCCGAAGGCCACACTGATCTTCGACGTCGAGCTGATCTCGATCGAGTAACCGGTACGGCGTCAGGACACTTCTTCCACGATTTCAGGCAGTCGGGTGCTTCACCGGGCGAAGCACGCAACTGCCTGAAATCGTGAAAGAAGTGTCCTGACTCCGTATCCGCGACCTAAGCGTCCACGAAGGTCACGTCGCGGAAACGGGCGGGTGCGGCACCGTGGGACATTTCGGCGACCTGCATCGGGTTGCCCTTTCCGCAGTTCGGCACGCCCCAGAGCTGCCAGTGGTCGGCGTCGCAGACTGCGTCGCAGCCGGCCCAGAACTCGGGCGTGGTGCCTTGGTAGGTGGGACTGCGCAGCATGCGGCCGAGCTTGCCGTTCTGCACTTCCCAGCCGATCTCGCAGGTGAACTGGAAGTTCAAGCGACGCTGATCGATCGACCACATCTTGACCGTGTCGGCGAAGATCGCGCCGTCTTCGGTGTCGGCGAGCAGCTGCTCGAGCGTCCACTTGCCCGGCATCAGCGAGAGGTTCGTGATGCGGATGATCGGCGGGTTGAACCAACCTTCGGCGCGCGAAGTGCCGCGGCTGCGTTCCTCACCGATCTTGTGCGCCCACTCGCGGCTCGTGTGATAGCCGGTGAAGAGCCCGTCTTTGACGACGTGCCACGCCTGACTCGGCACGCACTCGTCGTCGTACCCGCGCGTATCGAGACCACCGCGCACGGTGGAGTCCGCGACGAGGTTCACGTGTTCCGAGCCGTAGCTGTAGTTCCCGAGCATGTCCGTCGTCGCGAACGAAGAACCTGCCAAGTCGACTTCGTGACCGTGCACGCGGTCGAGTTCGTTCGGATGTCCGACCGACTCGTGGATCTGCAGCATCAGCTGACTGCCCCCGAGGATCAGCGTGCGCTTGCCGGGCGGACAAGCGTCCGCGTGGCAGAGCGCAACCGCTTCGTCGCGCACGCGAGCGCCTTGTTCGGCGAGCTTGAGCTTCGTGACGTGTTCCCAACCGCCCGCGAGGTAGTTGCCGCCGAACGAAGACGGCGCGCTGCGCGTCTCGACGTGGCCGTTGGCCGCTGCCGTCGCGGAGATGCCGGCACCGCAACGCACGAGCACTTGATGGATCGCGGCGCCTTCGCTGGATGCTTGCCACTGTTCTTCGCGTCGCGAGCTGGCGCTCGACTTGCGCACGACGACTTCGTCCGCGCCCTCGAGCGAGGCTTCGGCCGCGCGCAGCGTCTCGAGCTTCTCTTCGATCGGAACGGCGAACGGATCGATCTCGAGCGGCGTCGAGTATTCCGCGACGTGCCCTTCCGTCCCTGCTAGGCGCGTTGGTTCGACGACGGCAGAGCTCAGCTCACTCGCCGTGCGCGCGGCCTTGCGTGCGACGTCGCGCGCCAGCCCTTCACGACCTTCCGACGCGATCGGCGCCGCCGCGAAGCCGAAGCAACCGCCCTTCATCACGCGCACGCCCAAGCCGAACTCCTCGGGAGAGCTGGCTTGCGCCAGTCGGCCGTTCTTCACGGCGAGTTCTTCGCTGCGCAAGTGCACGACGCGGGCGTCCGCGTACTCCGCGCCGGCGGCCAGCGCGTCCTCGACGGCCCGTTGGGCCAGTTTCAGCATGTCGGTCATCAGAACGCCGTGGTGGAAGTGAAGCGGAAACCATCGATGCGCAGCGCCGGTGTGACGACTTCGCCGTCGAACAACGCGCCGGCGACGTGCAGCTCGCTGCCGACGCCGGTGATCTGCGACCAAGCGCGAACCATGCTCATCGTGAAGCGCAGGTTCTTGACCGGGCGCGTCACCTTGCCGTTCTCGATCAGGAAGGTGCCGTTGCGCGTCATGCCGGTGAGCGTCAGCTCGAGCGGATCGATCAGGTTCGTGTAGTGGAACTGCGTGATCAACAGGCCGCGCTCGACTCCGCCGATCAGCTCGTCGAGCGTCTGGTCGCCCGCCTGCACGCAGAGGCTGGACGCCGTCGGACCGCCGGGATCGGGTTGATGCCGCCCGTGGCCGGTGTTCGGCACGCCGAGCTTCGCGGCCCACGCGTGATCGGTGAGCATGCCCTTGATCAAGCCGTTGTCGATCAACTCGACGCGCGACTTGGGCGACCCTTCGAAGTCGAAGGGGATCGACGGATAGTCGTCGTTCGAAGCGTCGTCGACGACGGTGAAGCCTTCGGACAAGCAGCGCTCGCCCAGTCGGCCGCAGAGGAACGACGACTGTTCTTCGACGTCTTGGCAGCCGAAGCCCTTGTAGCCCGCGAACAAGAGCAGCGCCGAGACGGCGGCCGGTTCGAGGACGACGGTGTACTCGCCCGCTTCGATCGGTTCGGAGTCGCGCGACTGCACGGCCTTCAACACGGCGCGACGAATCACGTCGTCCGGATCGAGTTCAGCCACCGACGCCGCGGTTTGGTCGGCGAAGCCCGCGCCGCCGACCAGGTCCGGCGACGAAGCGGTCAACGCGAAGCTCGCGCGGCTCTGCGCGGCGTACACCGCGCGCCCCGACGAGTTCACGACGGCTCGCGCGTACCCGCCGGTCTGCGTCAGTCCGGCCGGCAGCAGGCCTTCGCGCTCGCACGCTTCGATCGCCGTGCGGATCCAGTCGGCCTTCGGTTCGAAGCCGTGTTCCAAGGTCGCGAGATCGGGTCGGCGATCTTCCGCATCCACCGGACCGCCGAGCGGGATCAAGTCGGGGTTCGGCGGCGCGTGACGAGCGAGATCCACCGCGCGTTCGAGCGCACCGTTCACCAGCGCGACATCGATGCCGTCGCAGGTCGCCGCGCCTTCGCGCTTGCCGCCGTCCGAGTCGATCCGCACGCGGATGCTGACTTCATGACGTTCGCGGTCGGCGCTCTGCGTCGGCCCGGTCGCCGCGAAGCGCACGAATCGATCCGCGAACGACTCGATCACGACTTCGGTCTCGTTCGCGGTGCTGGACTCGACCAAGCCGCGCGCGATCTCGAGCGCTTGCTCGCGTGAGAGGATTCCCATCTGTTTGCTCGTTTCCATCAGCGCGTCACGAAGTTGACCAGTCGACCCGGAACGACGATCGCCTTGACGATCGTCTGCCCATCCAGCTGCGCGGCCGCCGCTTCCTTGGCGAGCGCTTCGAGCGCGGCGTTGTCCGCGTCCTTGGGTGCCTGCACGCGCGCGCGCAGCTTGCCCTTGATCTGCACGATCAACTCGTAGTTGTCTTCGACGAGGTACTCCTCGCGCAGCTGCGGCCACTCGGCGTGCGTCAAGCCGCCTTCGTGCCCCAGACGCGTCCAGAGTTCTTCGGCGACGTGCGGCGCGAAGGGCGACAGCACGCAGACGAAGCGTTCCGCTTGACTGCGCGTCAGCGCAGCGGCGCTCTTGCCGACGTCGTTCATGAATGTCATCAAGCCCGCGATCGCGGTGTTGAAGTTGAAGTGTTCGTAGGACGCGTCGACGCGTTGCAGCGCGCGGTTGAACGAACGCTCCAGCGCCAGTGAGTCGCCGGCGAGCTCGCCGGTTGCGTCTTGCGCCAGGTTCGGCCGCACGGGATCGGTCGATTCCGCGTCGACGAACGCGCGCCAGACCTTGTCCAGGAAGCGGCGACATCCGGGCACGTCGCGCGGGTTCCATGGCTTCGAGTCCGACAGCGGGCCCATGAACATCTCGTACAGACGGAAGGTGTCGCAGCCGTACTCCTCGATCACTTGATCGGGGTTCACGACGTTGCGCAGCGACTTCGACATCTTCGCGATGACTTGTTCGACTTCCTCACCGCCGTCCGTCTTGACGTACTTCCCGCCTCGTTCCTCGATCTCGTCGGAAGGCACCAGACGCCCCGTCGAGTCCTTGTACGCGAAGGCCGTCAGCATCCCCTGGTTGAAGAGCTTCTGAAAGGGTTCCTTGGTTTTTACCAGGCCTTCGTCGTAGAGCACCTTGTGCCAGAAGCGCGCGTACAAGAGGTGCAGCACCGCGTGTTCGACGCCGCCGATGTAGAGGTCGACGTTGCTCCAGTACCGCTCTGCTTCCGCCGACAGCGCCGCCGAGTCGTTCGACGGATCCATGAAGCGCAGGTAGTACCAACACGAGCCGGCCCAGCCGGGCATCGTGTCGGTCTCGCGCAGCGCGGACTTGCCGGTCACCGGATCCGTCGTGCGCACCCAGTCCTGCGCGCGGTTGAGCGGCGCGGCGCCGTCGTCGGCCGGCGTGAAGTCATCCATCGGCGGCAGCTCGATCGGCAGATCTTCGTCGCGCACGCGCACGCGATCGCCGTTCTCGAGGTGCAGAATCGGAAAGGGTTCACCCCAGTAGCGCTGACGGCTGAACAGCCAGTCGCGCAGACGATAGGTCGTCTTTGCGGCACCGACGCCGCGTTCCTTCAGCAGCTCGATGATGCGTGCTGTCGCCTCGGCGGTCGGCAGACCGTCGATCGGGCCTGAGTTGACCGCCGTGCCCGATCCGCTGAAGCACACGCCGTCCGCCAGACCGGGCGTGCCCTTCGGCGGCTGCACGACTTCGATCACGTCGAGGTCGTACCTCTGCGCGTATTCGTAGTCGCGTTCGTCGTGGCCGGGAACGGCCATGATCGCACCGGTGCCGTAGCTGCCCAGCACGTAGTCGGCGACGAAGATCGGAATGCGCGCCTTGGGATCGCTCGAGTCCATCAGCGGGTTCAGCGCGTAGCCGCCCGTGAAGACACCCGACTTGTCTTTGGCGAGATCGGTGCGCTCCAGGTCGCTCTTCAGCGCCGCAGCTCGCACATAGGATTCGACTTCCGCGCGTTGTTCGTCGGTCGTGACCACCGCCAGCAGCGGGTGTTCGGGAGCGACGCACATGAAGGTCGCGCCGAAGATCGTATCCGGACGCGTCGTGAACACGACCAGCGGCTCGACGACATCGCCTTGGACCGGGAACGCGATCTCCGCGCCGTACGAGCGGCCGATCCACTCGCGCTGCATCGACTTGACCGACTCGGGCCACTGCACTTCGTCGAGGTCTTCCAGCAGGCGATCGGCGTAAGCGGTGATCTTCAGCATCCACTGCTTCAGCGGGCGGCGCTCGCACGGATGATCACCGCGTTCCGAGCGACCGTTGATCACTTCTTCGTTGGCCAGCACGGTCTTCAGTTCCTCGCACCACCAGACCGGCACTTCCGTCTGGTACGCCAGGCCGCGGTCGTAGAGGCGCGTGAAGATCCACTGCGTCCACTTGTAGTAAGCCGGGTCCGCCGTCGAGAGCTCGCGATCCCAGTCGTACGACAGACCGATCATCTTCAGCTGGCGACGATACGTCTCGATGTTCTCGGCTGTCGTGTCGCCCGGGTGCTTGCCCGTCTGGATCGCGTACTGTTCCGCCGGCAGACCGAAAGCGTCGTAGCCCATCGGGTGCAGCACGTTGCAGCCTTCCATGCGCTTCTTGCGAGCCACGATGTCCGAGCCGATGTACCCCATCGGGTGACCGACGTGCAGACCCGCGCCCGAGGGGTACGGAAACATGTCGAGCACGTAGTACTTCGGCTTGCCGGCGTCGAAGTCGGCATCACCGGGGTTCGGCGTGTGGAAGGCGCGAGTCGTCTCCCAGCGTTCCTGCCATTTGGTCTCGATGGCGCGCGGGTCGTAGGCGTTGCTGGTCACAGGAGTTCCTGATTGGGCCCTCTCGAGGGCGATGGCGGACGAGTCGGCACCCCGGAAGAGCTGCCGCCCGCAAGGAGCGGGCCGCGCAGGATAATCGGCGTGCGCCGCCGAGGACCACCCGAACCAGCATCCCGAGGGCCGCCGAGGCGAATTCCTGCGCGGCGAGGGCTTGACTCCCCCTCGCATGGGCTGCATTCTCTCCGCCCCGTCGCAGCGGTCGGCGGGTCGATCTTTAGGGTCCCGATCCACTCGAAGCTTTGCCGATTCAGCAGGGTTCGCTCGCGAATCCGCCGGCTCACGCGCCCTTCGAGTCGCAGCTCCCCGTCCTACTCGGACGACGGACAGCTCACCAGGAACACGGGGGATTAGCTCAGTTGGTAGAGCGCTTGAATGGCATTCAAGAGGTCAGGGGTTCAACTCCCCTATCCTCCACCACCCTGAGGCGGCCGCCCGGATCTCGACGATCCGAGCGGCCGCCTTTCTCGTTCGCGCGCCCCGCTCCAAGTCGCGGGTACGGAGTCAGGACACTTCTTCCACGATTTCGGGCGGGCGACTCGCCAGGCGAGTCACCCGCCCGAAATCGTGGAAGAAGTGTCCTGACTCCGTACCGCAGCCGATTGCGATTGCCTGGGCCATCCCTGGGGCTAGACTCGCCGGGCCCGGCCTTGAGCGGTGGACCCTCCGAGTCCGCCCGCGCCGCTTCTGATCATGACCGAGAACGCACATCCCGATCGTCTCGCCAAGCTCGCGCGCATCCGCGAGGCCGGCGGCGACCCCTATCCCGCTCGCGGCGTGGACGCCGAAGCGGTGTCCGCGCTGGTCGCCGGCGCCGGAAGGCCCGACGCCCCCGGCCCGCGCCTCGGCGAGACCGTCACGGTCGCCGGTCGCATGATGGGCATGCGCGACTTCGGCAAGCTGATCTTCGCGCCGATCAAGGACCGCACCGGCAGCCTGCAGGTCGGCATGCAGAAGGCCAAGCTCAGCGAGTGGTGGCCCAAGCGCAAGAACCTCGACGGCGGCGACCTGGTCGGCATCACCGGCGAGCTCGGCCACACGCAGAAGGGCGAACCGACGATCTGGGCCACCGAGGTCCAGCTGCTCTCGAAAGCCGTCGCGCCCCCGCCGGAGAAGTGGCACGGCCTGTCCGACAAGGAAACGCGCTACCGCCGTCGCTACGTCGACCTATGGGCGTCCGACGACGTGAACGAGGTCTTCATCAAGCGCTCGAAGGCGCTGACGGTGATCCGTCGCTACCTCGGCGAACAAGACTACTTGGAAGTCGAGACGCCGACGCTGCACCCGATCTTGGGCGGCGCAACGGCGAAGCCCTTCGTCACGCATCACAATGCGCTCGGCATGGACCTCTTCCTGCGCATCGCGCCGGAGCTGTACTTGAAGCGCTTGATCGTCGGCGGCCTCGAACGCGTCTTCGAGATCGCGCGCAACTTCCGCAACGAGGGCCTCTCGGTGCGGCACAACCCCGAATTCACCATGCTCGAGCTGTACGAGGCGCAAGCCGACTACCGCCGCATGATGCAGATCACCGAAGAGCTGTTCGAGCTGCTCGCACGCGAGCTGAACGGCTCCACGCAAGTCGAGTTCCGTGGCGGCACATACTGCTTCGAAGCCCCCTTCGAACGCGTCAGCTACACCGGTCGCTTCAAGGAACTGAACGGTTGTGAGTTCGACGACGAACCCGCGGTGCGCGCGCGCGCCAAGGAACTCGGGCTGAACGACACCTCGGACGAGTACTGGAAGCTGATGAACGACGTCTTCGAGGAAACCGTCGAGAAGACGCTGGATGGACCCGTCTTCGTCATCGACTATCCCGTCGCGATCAGCCCGCTGGCGAAAGCCAAGCCGGATGATCCGCGACTCACAGAGCGCTTCGAGATCTTCGTCGCGCAGATGGAACTCGGCAATGCGTTCACCGAGCTCAACGACCCCGCCGAACAACAGCGTCGCTTCGAAGAACAAGTTGCGCTGAAGGACCCCGAGACGCCCGGCGAAGTCGACCTCGACTACGTCACCGCGCTCGAATACGGCATGCCCCCCACGGGCGGCTTGGGCATCGGCATCGACCGCTTGATCATGGTGCTCACCGGTCAAGACTCGATCCGCGACGTGTTGCTGTTCCCCGCCATGCGACCGCTCACCTCGGCAGACGAAGCCGACGACGACGCGCAGTCCGAGACGAAGTAGACCGCGTGTACAAGAGCTTCCTCTCCTGGCGCTACCTCGTGGCGCGCCGTACCAACCTGATCGGCATCGCCGGTATCACGGTCGGCGTCGGCGCACTGATCCTGATCCTGTCGATCATGACGGGCTTCCTCGAAGAGACGAAGCATACGCTGCGCGGCAGCCTGGCCGACATCGTCATCGAACCGTCGGCCTTCGATCGCTTCGGGAACGATGAACCGCCCAAACCCGCGCCGTACCTCGAAGTCGTCAGGAACAACGAGTACGTCGCCAGCGCGACGGCACACCTGACCTGGGGCGGCATCCTCGCGCGCGAGGGCACCGCATCCGTCGCCAGCTCGGCCGGCATGTCGGGCACGCTCGGAAACGGCATGCCGATCGTGCAGCTGATCGGCATCGACGTCCAAGAAGAGCTCGCTGCGACGGACCTCAGGGCCTCGCTGCTGCGCGAACCCTCGGACTCCGACAAGACGGCGAATCGCATCGCCGTCGAAGACCCGGACCACCCGTTCCGTCCGCCCAGTGACGTCGCTCAAGACGACTTTCTGCGCCCCTGGGTCGTGGTCGGTGAACGCGTCGCCTACGAAAACCGCCTGCACCGCGGCAGCATCATCAACGTCGCGACAATCTCCTTCGACTCGCGCGGCAACGGCGCGCAGTCGAACCGCGAGTACCGCGTGGCGGCGACCTTCCGCTCGGGCGAGAACGACGCTGACTCGACGCGCGTCTACATGGAACGCGACGCGCTGATGGACTTGCTCGGCGACCGCCTCGAGTTCAGCCAGATCGTCGTGCGCCTGAAGGACTACGACCGCGACAAGGACGCGGCGCGCAAGTCTCTCGGCGAGGACTTGGTCGCGGCCGGACTGCTCGGTCAAGCGGGCCTCGTCTGGGAAGTGCGCACCTGGGAAGACCTGCGCAAGAACTTCCTCGCTGCGGTCAAGAACGAGCGCTTCCTGATGGCGATCATGCTCGGCCTCGTGCTGGTCGTCGCCGGCTTCACGGTCTTCGCCATCCTCTCGATGATGGTCACCGAAAAGCGCCGCGACATCGGCACGCTGACGGCGCTCGGCGCGACGCCCAACGGGATCATGATCTTGTTCCTGATGATCGGCTTCTGGGACGCGCTATTAGGCGCGACCATCGGCGCGACCATCGGCACCTTGGGCGCGATCAACATCGACGCGATCGAGCGCGGTCTCTCCCAGATGATCGGCTTCCAGATCTTCGATCGAAACGTCTACATGTTCGATCACATCCCGGCCGTCGTCGACCCGCTCGCGGTCGCGATGTTCGTGCTGGGAGCCTTCGTCTGCGCCATTCTCTTCGCGGCCATCCCCGCCTGGCGCGCCGCTCGCATGCACCCCATCGACGCCCTGCGCTATGAGTGACCCCGCGCTCTCGAACCAGCCCGCGGTGCTCACCGCCCGCGACGTGCGCAAGGCGTTCCAGGTCGGCGATCGCTCGATCGAGATCTTGCACGGCTCGCACCTCGACCTCTTCGAAGGCGAACGACTGTGCCTGATGGGCGCATCGGGCGCCGGCAAGTCGACCTTCCTGCACATCCTCGGGCTGCTCGAGGAACCGACCGAAGGCGAAGTGCGCATCGGCGGCAAGAACGCGTGGAAGCTGCCGTCATCGGAACGCGCGCGCTTGCGCAACCTGCACATCGGCTTCGTCTTCCAGTTCTATCACCTGCTGCCGGAACTCACGGCGGTCGAGAACGTGATCATCCCGGCGATGATCGCGCACGCGCACGGTGACCGGAAGATGAACAAGGCCCAGGACAAGGCGCGCGCGCGCGACTTGCTGATCAAGTTCGGGCTCGAGCAACGCCTCGACCACAAGCCGGGCCAGCTGTCCGGCGGCGAACGCCAACGCGTCGCGGTCGCACGCGCACTCTTCCTCGACCCCGAGATCCTGATCGCGGACGAACCGACTGGCAACCTCGACACAGCGACCGGCGAGGCGGTGCTCGAGCTGCTGCTCGACGAACAACACGAACGCAAGCTGTCACTCTTGCTCGTTACGCACGACGATCGCTTGTCGAGCCGCTGCGACCGCACGCTCTACATGGAAGACGGCCAGATCCAGGCCGACACCAGCGTCGTCATCCCGCACTGAGCCGGTACGGAGTCAGGGCACTCCTTCCACGATTTCCGGCGGCCGCTCCGTCAGGAGAGCGCCGCGCCGAGAATCGTGGAAGAAGTGTCCTGACTCCGTACCTGCGCAGCGGTCACTCTTCTTCTCGCTCGCGCGGCTCGTCGAAGTAATCCAGCTTGTCGAGCGGCACGACGAGCGAAGTCACGACGTTGCCGATGTGGCTGATCACGCGCTTGAAGTAGCGGTAAGTCAGCACGACCGGCGCCGGGTTGCGGCCCGAGATGCGCAGCAGTTCTTCGACGGCGGAGTCGCACTCGTCTTCGAGCGAGGCAACCTCGACCAAGAAGTCGCGAGCCTTCGCAGTGTCTTGTTGCTCGAACAAGCCGTGCGCGCGCACGAGCAGCTTCGAGACCTTGTCCTTCAGGAGGATCAGTGCGCTCTCGCGCGGTCCCGCCTGCAGGTCGATGCCGACCTTCGTCAGGTCGAAGATGTTCTTCGCGTAGTCGCCGATGCGTTCGGCGTCCTTGACGAGGCTCATCATCACGAGCAAGGCCGGGAAGGTCGCGGCCCCGTGGATGGAGCCGTGGACGACGATCAGTCGTCGGATCTCCTGTTCCGTGCGATTGATCCGCCGATCCGTCTCGAACAGGTCGGCGCGGATGACTTGCGGCGACGTACCACCGAGCAACGCGTTCGACGACGCGTCGAAGATGTGGCGCCCGTCGGCGATCATCTGCAGGAACTTCGAGTGAATCTCGTTCAGGCTTTGGGCTTCAGGGCCCAGTCGTTGCAACCAGTGCATGTCAGTCTCAATCGTCGGATCTAGAGGAGTCGTTCCAGCATCTCATGGAATTCGGCAGCGTGTCACTTCAGCTGGCCGAAAGCCCACCAACCCAGCAGAGGCATCAGCACGAACGCGCCTCCGACATATCCCAGCACCCAGATCGGATTGACCGACGCCTTGTCGGCCAGCCAGCGCGCGGCGCGCAGCGGAAGGTGGCGCAGGCGCTTGATGGGATAGAAGAGCAGCACGCCGCAGATGTTGAACGTGAGGTGCACGAGCGCAATCGTCAGACCACCGCGTTCGTCGGTTCCGAGGCTCGCGAGCATCGCCGTGATCGTCGTGCCGATGTTGGCGCCGAGCATGATCGGGAAGGCGTTCTCGAGGCTCAGGATGCCCGCGGCGCAGAGCGGCACGAGCAAGGATGTCGTGATCGAGCTCGACTGAACGGCAGCCGTGATCAAGATCCCGATCAGGATGCCGATCAAGCCGCTGCGACCCAGCGAGCGGTTCAGCGCGTGCTCGAGCGGTCCGGAGACCAGCGCACGCATATTCTTCGTGATCAGGATCAAGCACGTGAAGGTCAGCGCGATACCGACCACCAAGATGGCGACAGCCAGCGCGGTACCCTCGAAGCCGAAGTCTTCCAGCAAGCCCTGCGCGCCCTTGAAGGCGGCCTTCACGGCGACCTTGATCGGGCTCTTGTAGGTTACACCGCCGGCGGCCGTCTCAGCGCCGGGCGCGCCAAGGATCAAGGACGTGGCCCACTCCGCAGTGTGCGCGAGGAAGCCGGTCATGATCTCGATCGGCAACAAGACGATCACGCACAGCAGGTTGAAGAAGTCATGAACGGTCGCCGCAGCGAAGGCGCGGCGGAAGGCCATCGACTTGCGCAGGTGACCGATCGACACGAGCGTGTTCGTGACCGTCGTTCCGATGTTTGCGCCCATGATCATGGGCACGGCTTGATCGACCGTCAGCGTTCCACTGCCGACGAGCGCAACGATCGTCGCGGTGGTCGTCGACGAGCTCTGCACGAGCACCGTCGCCAAGATGCCGACAGCCAGTCCGGCGAAGGGGTTGTTGACGCCGGAGAACAAGCCCTCCGAGGCGTTCGCCCCCATCATCTTGATCGAGCCCCCCATCATCTGAATGGCGACCAAGAAGAGGTAGAGCAATCCGAGTACGAGCGCGACGCGCATCAACACGCCGAGCGTCCGCTGCATCTGCGTCGGCGGCTCGGGAAGCTCGTGTGAGGCGGGGACGATTCCGTTCATGGGAGCCAGGACCGGAGCCTGCGGCGAGGGGGGGGGCGACGGGCGGGTGAGGGTGCCTTGCTCGATCCGGAGGGACGGGCCGTCGCGAGACGCGCGCAGCTTAGCGTTCAGGCCCTCGCGAGTTTAACAATCCGCAGATCAATCCCCGGGAGTCCGAGCCGCACGGCACCGTTTCCGACTCTCCGAACTCGCGGTCGCCGTCCCTCGGGCGCGAGCAACGGTCCGATCCACCCAGCAGTCCGCCGGAAGCAGTGCTTCGGATGTCCGGGCGGCAGCATCAGCTCCAGGTCGGTGCGTGAGAACACAGCTGAATCAGTGGATTCAGCGAGGCTCTAGCACGGATTGTTCATGAACACGCACCCCAGACTGCGCAGCCGGCCGGCATCGCCGGCCTCTCGACCCCTGACGGCACTTTGAGGAACCTGGCTACTTCGACGACCCGTTCAGGGTCGCCATCATCGCCGGAACCCTCAAAGCACCGACAGGAACCGATCTGCTGTGTTTGGAGCACGTGTTCATGCATACTCCGGGCTAGCTGGGCCGCTACAGGTTCTCGCCCTGCGTGTGCCGAGCTTGCTCAGGCTGCTTCGCGGAGCCCACTTCCGGGCCCGGTTCGAAGCTGCCGCGCCAGCCGAGACGCTCGCGAACACGGCGATACGGGTTCGAGTCGGGTCGAGCCAGGAGCGGGAAGGGCGTGGGGTGCGCGCGAACCACGGCGCGATCGCCTTCGAACATCGGGAAGTGGCCCTGGCCGTCGACGGCCATCGTGACGAGGCCGCTGGAGCGTTCCACGGTGATCCGCAGCACCGAGCCGGGGTGCTCGACGATCGGGCGGTGTGAGAGCGACTGCGGGCAGATCGGCGTCACCACGAGGCCCGTCATCGAAGGCGCCAGGATCGGACCGCCCGCCGCCAACGAGTGCGCCGTCGATCCAGAAGGAGTCGCGACGATCAAGCCGTCGGCGCGGTAGTCGGTCACCCACTGTTCCCCCACCGACAACGACAGGGTCAACATGCCTTGCGTCGCGCCGCGCGCGACGACGACTTCGTTCAGCGCGACGGCGGACACCGGCGAACCGTTGCGCGACTCGAACTCGGCCGACAGCCGCATGCGCGGTTCGATCACCGCGCGACCGGCCAGGACTTCGTCCAACGCCAGTTCCCAGTCCCCCACGCGAATCGACGCGAGGAAGCCGATGCGACCGAAATTGATGCCCAAGGTCGGTACGGGTTTCGCCGTGAACGCGCGCACCGAGGCGAGGATCGATCCATCGCCGCCGAGCACCACGATCACGTCGGGGAGCTCGTCGACGCGCGGTCTACCGAGCCCCTCGCTCTCGTCGCAGAATGCTCGCAGGTTGCGCTCGACGTCGACATGACTGACGCGGGCGGAGAGCCAGGGCAGCAGGTCCTCGAGCAGACGCGTGACGTCGGCCTTCTCGCTGTCGGCGAGCACCAAGACGCGCTTGACGTCGCCGTCGAAGACTTCCAGAGGCCCGATGTTGCCGCGCTCGGGATCAGTGTGTCGGGTCACGTTGTGTGTGCTTTAGCGCGTTCAGACGCGCGTCGACTGGTAGAGCCCACGGACGGTCTGTTCGACCCCCGCAGCGTCCAACCCGAGCGTAGCCAGTTGTTCCCCGCGACTCGACATATGAGTCACGAAGCGATCCGGAATTCCGAGCATGCGCACGCGCGCGTTCGCCTGCGGCAGGCGCGAGAGCGATTCGAGCACCGCCGAGCCGAAGCCGCCGGCGCGTTGGTGTTCTTCGAGCGTCACGATCCAGCGGTAGTCCTGCGCGTGGCGCGCGAGCAGTTCTTCGTCGAGCGGCTTGGCGAAGCGCGCGTCGACGACACCAATCTCGATGCCCTCCGCGCGCAGACGTTCCGCCGCGAGCAGTGCTTGGCCGACCAGCGGTCCGTACGCCCAGACGACGACACGTTCGCCGTCGTTGAGCACTTCCGCCTTGCCGGGTTCCATCTCACGTCGCTCGTGGACGTGGATCACTTCCGGGTCGGGCGCGGTGTCGCGCGGGAACCGCAGGGCGACCGGGCCGTTCTGCAGCAAGCCCATGCTGAGCATCCGTTCCATGTCGGACGCGTCGCGCGGCGCGCAGAGCACGATGCCGGGGAAGGTGCGCAGGTAGGCGATGTCGAACACGCCGTTGTGCGTCGGGCCGTCTTGTCCGACCAAGCCTGCGCGGTCGAGGCACAACATGACCGGCAGGCTTTGCAGCACGATCTCTTGGAAGACCTGGTCGTAGCCGCGCTGCAAGAAGGTCGAGTAGATCGCGGCGACGGGACGCAAGCCGCCCTTCGCCATGCCCGCGGCCATCGCCAGCGCGTGTTGTTCGGTGATGCCCGTGTCGTGGAAGCGCGACGGGAAGCGGTCGGCGAAGGCGTCGAGCCCCGTGCCCGACGGCATCGCCGCCGTGATCGCATGGATGCGCACGTCGCGTTCCGCGAGCTTCACCAGCGACGAAGCGAACGCCTTGGTGAACGCCGGCCCCTTCTTCGGTTCCGCGGCCTTTGGCGGCAGTTTGCCGTCTTCGCGGCCCGCGCCGCGACCGGCAGCGAGTTCCGCCGGCGGGCTCGGTTTCACACCGTGCACGCGTTCGGGGTGTTCGAGCGCGTCGGGGTGCCCTTTGCCCTTCTGCGTCAGCACGTGCAACAGCACGACGCCGTCGAGCTCCGCGATGCGCTCGATCTCCGCTTCCAAGCGCCTGACGTCGTGCCCGTCGATCGGACCGACGTAGGTCACGCCGAGTTCTTCGAAGACGTGGCCGGGCACCAAGCTGTGGCGGATCACTTCGCCGATCTGGTCGAGCGTGCGGTCGACGCGCGGCCCGATCACCGGGATTGCGTTGATCAGCGTCTGGATCTCTTGTTGCGCGCGTTGCACCAGTCGCGCCGAACGGATGCGCGACAAGTAACGAGCCATCGCACCGACCGAACGCGAGATCGACCACTGATTATCGTTCAAGACAACGAGCAGCTTCTGACCGAGCGCGCCCGCGTGGTTCAACGCTTCGAACGCCACACCCGCACCCAGACTCGCGTCCCCGATCACGCTGACGACGTGCGGCGGCTCTTTCTCGTAAGAAGCGGCCTGCGCCATGCCCAACCCGAGGCTGATGCTGGTCCCCGCATGTCCCGTGTGGAACAAGTCGTAGTCCGACTCTTCCGGGTTCGTGAACCCGCACAAGCCGTCCGTCTGACGCAACGTCTTGAAGCCGTCCCGCCGACCGGTCAGCAACTTGTGCACGTACGCCTGATGACTGACATCGAACACGATCCGGTCGCGCCGGAAGTCGAACACCCGATGCAGCGCAACGGTCAGCTCCACCACCCCCAGGTTCGACCCGAGGTGCCCCCCGGTGAGCTTGATGTTCTCGAGCAGGAAGCCACGCAGCTCCTCACACAGCTCGGGGAGCTGGTCACTGGAGAGCTCAGCGAGGTCCGCCGGCGAGTCGATCGACTCGAGCAACGGGCGCGCGAAGGGCGTGGGATCAAGCGTGGTCATGGGGCAGCAACCGTGCAAGGCCGAGGGTCTTCACATCTTAGCACTAGCCCGGATTATTCATGAAGACGTGCTCCAGACACAGCAGATCGGCTCCTGTCGGTGCTTTGAGGGTTCTGGCGATGATGGCGACCCTGAACGGGTCGTCGAAGTAGCCAGGTTCCTCAAAGTGCCGTCAGGGGCCGAGAGGCCGGCGATGCCGGCCGGCTGCGCAGTCTGGGGTGCGTGTTCATGAATAATCCGGGCTAGGTGCTGGGAGGAGCTGAGCGCGACCTGTCACACGCTCAGCCGTGCATCCCGCTGCGAACTGCCCCACCTCCACCAGCACCCGAGCGCCGCTGGAACGACTGACGGAATACCAAGACTGTCAGCAACAGCCCAGGTCATCAACACGACAACGGAAGACTTGCTGTTACAGCAGGGGGGGGGTAGCCTCGGGAGTCAACTCGGCGCCTCGCTGCGTAAACACGAGTCCAGCTGGCGCCACGCAGTCTAGCCAACAGAGAGAGCACGTCATGAACTTGCGCCAGATTCCTCTCACCCTTGTTTTGGCCGCGGCAGGCCTGACATCTACAGCGCTGCCTGCCGGCGATGACTGGCTGGAGTGCATTCCCGCCGCCGTGACACCGACCCCGCCCGACGCGGGATGGGGAAATGGGGGCTGTGAGCACGGTTGCGGCGCCCCCTACTGCCGCACCTGGCTGGTGGACTTCGGGGTACGTCCAGGCGAGTGCGTGCCCACCGAGAAGGAGACTCAGTGCACTGTCGGCTCGACGACGCTGACCATCTTCAAGTACCACTGCCAGGGCGTAGTGGACCCATCCTGCCCGACAGGCAGCCAGACGGTGTGCGAGTGGGAGCTCATCGCCGGCTCGGGCTCGCTTGCAACTGTCGTGGACTGCAAGTGATACCCCTTGCCCTACAAGGATCGAAGTCTATGCCCATGTGGCTCTGCGCGTGCCTTTTCGTGGTCCTACCCTGCTTCCAAGAAGTCGAGTCGCTCAGTGACGAGCCCAAGGGTGATCATGCCGAACTGAGGGATCAAGTCGGCACTACCTTGAACGGTCTGCTGTCCCCATGCGCATACAACTTGGGGTATTCGAATCTCGCCTTCACGCTTGATTCCCCTGTCGGAAGTGTCTTGCTCGCTAATACCTCGGCGGAGCTGGAATCGCCTGCGGCGGTTCGAGCGAAGGGCCTGCTTGCGATCCTGGATCGCAAGCAGGCCGATGAAAGCAATACCGACGACGGCACATTGCTGCGGACGCCGACACAGAGCTTCCGAGTCTCCGTCGGTCGGGACCGTGCCGTGCAGTGGTGTACGAGCGATCCCGCCTACTACTCCGTACTACGTACAACCGAGCTCGAGTTCCTCTACTTCTCGGAAGGCCGGCGCTTGGAGATTCGCAAGCCCACACGCGGCCTTCGGATGTTTCGGCCCGCGGACCTGATCTCCCCTCTGCCCGCATCTATAGCCCAAATCGATCAATTCGTGACTGCGACCTGGAAGGTGCAGGACCTCTCCGGGGGTTGCAGCAGGATCTTGGCGTCCCGCCCTGGTTCGAGTCGCCCCTGGCTTCGCCTCGACGTAGGACCGCCACCAGCCCGGCTCCCGTACAGCTGTACTTGGTTCGACGATCAAGACTCGTCACAGGGGAAGTTCCAGACCATGATTCAGTGGGCACGAGCCGATGGCGTAGTAGTTCCTACGCAGCTTCTGCGAGCAACCCACTCGGCTGAACGCATCGACATCGCGCGCTACGAAGTCCGAGACATCGACTATCTCATCCAAGACGCTGATGTGCGACTTCCCATCTCCCTTCCAAATCGCATCGATGACCTGACGGGGATTTCGCCTGGTTCGATCGAGAAGCTGGAAGACCTGCCTGTCGAGTGGAGGTCCCTTCTTCTCGTTCGTGAACGTGACTCGGCCCCTTCCGAGGAGTCACGTTGAGACCGAAGGCGGTCGCGATCTCCATCGCCTTGACCCTCTCAGCAGTCGGCCTCCTGTTCGGTGCGCTGACCAGACCGGCGCCTCTCGCCGAGCGCACTCATGAGCGCGTAGAGCTGAACCTTGGGGACCTCCTTCAGGGCACAACCGTCTCCAAGGTTGTCCGCTTGAGGAATCACGACGACATGCCATCCCGCATCTCATCGGCAATAAGTAGTTGCGCATGCCTCGAGCTGAGCTTCGAGCAGGAAATAGTTCCGCCAGAGGAGAACTTCGAACTCACCTTGCGCCTGATCGTACCGGAGGGTCGAGAAGCCCGCGCGCTGCCCGCATGGGTAAACCTCGACAACGGCAAAGTCATCACGCTGTCAGTACGATTCTCCCCACAGAGTCTGCCCTTCGTAGATCAGCCAGCTCTCACTGCTCTGCCTGATCCGGCCACCGGCCGGTGGCACGCGAGCACAACGATTGTGCTGCCGGCAGGCAACGAGGAGATCGAAGTCAGCGCGGTCCCACTCAGCCCTTCGGTCAAAGTTACGCTCGGCGGCAGCGTGCTGACACCACGAGGGACGGAACGTACGCTTCAGCTCCTCGGCAATCCGACGCAGAGCTGGACGATCCAACGGGGCCTGCCATCCGAAGCTCTGCTCAGCGGGGCAAATGTACGCTTCGTTGGCACGGAAGGAACGAGGGAGCTTGGCGTGCGAGTCACGCTCGAACAACCATTCGAACTCGACGTAAGTCCTCGGAAGCTGGTCGTTCTGCGAAGCACCTCTACGAGCCTCCGGTTGCGCGCATCTCGGGAGGACACTGCGGTCGTCGACGAAGCGGTGACGGACCCCGCGCATTGTGCTCGCTTGTCGATCGACTCTCAGGGTGGGACGATCGCCGCTGACATCAGTCCCGACTCTCCGCGGGAATTCGACATTGTGCTGCGCCGAGGTAGTCGCACTACGCGAGTCCCTGTCGCGATCCAGGACTCCTTGGAATAGACCGGTGAAGATCCGACGGCTTTGGCCAGTTCTGTTCACGACACTCGTAGTCCTCACGGCGTGGTGGTTCGGTTCGGAGACTGAGGAGTCCGCCGGTCCCCCAGGCGCGCCTCTCGAACTACACCTCTCGAGGAAAGCCGAGAAGCTCCCTTCCTCGGACCCCACAGGCGTAGCGGACCACTCGCGAACGAACCTGGGTCTCAGTGCATCGAAAGTTAACCAAGCACGTGAGAATAGGCTTGCTCAGCTCAATGTCACTGTTACATGGCCAACCGGCGAGTTGGCTCAGGATGTCACCGTCCTTCTCAACCGCCAAGGCGCGAGCGTCCCGGTCGTCAATACAACCAACGAGCTTGGAACGACCCGCTTCGACGACTTGGAACCGGGACAGTGGCGTTTGACGTGTGTACACGGCGGACGCATCACCATCCAAGTTCACCCTGGTCAGAATGCCGCGGAGCTCCTTGTGCCACAGGGAAGGTCCATCGAGGTTGAGGTTGTTGACACCGCAGGGGCTGGAATCGCTGGCGCCCAGGTTGTGGTGAGTGCGCACGCGGCGAACAGCTGGGGCAGTGTCGTCGGATACACCGACCCCGGAGGCCGATTAAACCTCCGCGACATCGGCGATGCACGATCGATCTCAGCCCGCAAGTCCGGCTACGAACCGAGCCCCTGCGTTCCTGTGAGGACATTGCCCGGAGCTGGAGCTTCGACGGCAACACTTCGGCTGAGCGAGGGAGGCACACTTATTGAGGGGCGAGTTCGGGATATCACAGACGGGAGCCTCATCGAGGGTGCAGTCGTCCAAGTGCGCGGAGGGAGTCGGCTCATGGCCCAAGACCTGAACTCTCCGGACTCGATTCTTCTACGGATCTATGATCTCGCTGCGCCAATCGAGACCTCAACGAACTCTGCCGGTGACTTCAACCTCGAATCACTTCCATCCGGCACGCTCGAACTCACTGTCATCGCTGATCGGTATGCAGCGACACGAATGTTCATCGACCAGCCGAACGCCGGAGACTACACCTGGGTTGATGTCGAGCTATCACCCAGCTGGAATTTGACCGGCCTCGTAGTGCGCGAAGATGGATCTCCGGGGGCCGATGTCTTGGTCTGGGCTGGGACACCTCGCGGCAGTGGAAGTCGCCACACATATTGCGACGAAGACGGGAGGTTCGCCTTCTATGACCTCGAGTCCGGCATTCGTGCGTTGGAAGCATGGGGGGCGGGCGGCTTTCACGGAACCGCCTTCATCGACGACCATCAACCAGATGCCTCATTGCGACTGGTCATCTCTCGGAACGCAGTGCCAACCGGCACCCTCCGCAGCCCGGAGATCGGGCCACTGCAGGGTTGGACCATCTCCCGAGAACCACCCGCGCTAGCGAGCGGCTCTGCCCCTCCACGCTCATCGATCGCCCGCACGGACGAGCAGGGCCGCTTTTGGTTGCGGCCAGGAGACTCAGCCGAAGGCGAGCTTTGGATCTGGTCTCCGGTCGGGTCAGCCCCCTTCCCCGTTGCCTCCAGCAACCTGGGCCCTGACGGGCGAATCGGAGATGTCACAATTGCCCAAGCGAGGTCGTGGTCGATGGTCCACTTCGAAGTAGGGGACCATGTCCACGCCATTGATGACGCTCCGAGGATCGTCCGGCTCGTACAGATCGGCACAGGCTATGCCGTTACCCGCGCTATCGAAGGCGCCGCCGGAACGCGATTCGACGGTCTGATCTCGGGATCGTACGCCGTCCGTTATGTCCTTGCCTGGAACGATGTACGCGATGGAGGCGAAATCTACCTCGCTGAAGGTGCAGAAGAGCGGGTAATCGTGCCGACACGAGAGTCGATCGAGGGACTTCCACGTGTAGATTGAAGGCAATGCCAAGCGGACTTGCATCTGCAGCAGTCGGCGCGGCACCCAGTCTATTGGACGCAGCCTCCGAGTACGATAGCGGCTGCACGAGTTCCGTGGCGCGGCCGGTTCAGTGAAGAAAACGCGCGCTCAGGAATCACTTCCGAGCACCCGCCCCACCGATCCAAACGCAAACTCGCGCTCCGGACCGCACTCCAAAGGGTACGCGTCCGGTGACCCCATCCCCCCGGTGTCAGGGTAGTTGCCGCCTGACCTCTCCCGGCCGTCCCACCCCCAACACGGGGGGAGCCGCGCGAAGCCAGCCCCTGGCTGGCTGAAGCGAAGTGCGGCGGTCCGGGGGGCGAAGCCCTCCGAGGAGGAGGGGGTCCAGGGGGAGGAGACTGACAGTTTGTGGAGAACCCTCCGCAAGTCAGGCTCTCCCACGAAACCCGGGGGCCGCGAGGTAACGATGATCTACTCGAACGGATTCAAGGTGCGCATGGTGCGCCGGATGGCCGGCGCGGAACGCATTTCGGCCAGCAAATTGGCACAAGAGGTCGGGATCACGCGGCCGACCCTATCGCGCTGGCTGCGCGATGCCCGTAGTGTCGAAGGCATGGGCAAAAGGAAGAGCAAGAGTGGCCGGCAGGCCGGGCGCAAGACGTGGTCGGCCGAAGAGAAGCTGAGCATTCTTGGCGAGGCCATGCAGCTCGGCGACGACGACCTCGGTGCGTTTCTGCGCGAGCAAGGTGTGCACGAGGCGACGCTTCGCGAGTGGCAGGCGGCGGCCGCTGCCGGCCTCGCGTCCGCGAACAAGACGCGCAGCAAAAAACAGAGCCCCGAGGCGAAGAAGGTGAAGGAGCTCGAGCGCGATCTCCGTCGCAAGGAGAAGGCGCTGGCCGAGATGGCGGCGCTGATCACGCTCCAAAAAAAGGTCCAGGCGATCTGGGGGGACGGGGGCGACGACACGGACACGAGGAGCGGGACATGATCCTCGGCCTACTCGACGAAGCGATGACAGCAGGCGCGCGGCTCGCGCCCGCTTGCGCGGTGCTGTGCCTCGATCCACGAACGGTGCAACGCTGGATGCGCGCCGGTGTCGGCGATGACCGGCGCGCGGGTCCCCGCGCAAAGCCCAAGAACGCGCTCTCCAAAACGGAACGCGCCCATGTCCTCACAGTCGTGGACTCACCGGAATTCCGTGACAAGAGCCCGAAGCAGATCGTGCCGATGCTCGCCGACAGGGGCGAGTACATCGCTTGCGAGTCGACCGTCTACCGCATCCTGCGCGACTCGAATCAACTTCAGCATCGCGAGCCGTCGAGAGAACCCTGCCATCGCTGTCCGAGACGCGGTACGGGCTCGGGCCGTCGAAGACGCGCACGGCTTCGTCGATGCGCTGCGCCGGACCGACCTGCCGCACCAGCCGGTGCACGAGCCCGATCCCGCCGCAATCCGTCGCCACCACGCGCTCGCTCAGCTCGAAGCTCTCGTTCCCACCACCGAACATCGGACCGCCTCGTTCCGCGCGCGACCCACGCCCCAGCCGTTCGTCCAGTCGACGCTTCCGGCGCTCGATCTCTTGGCTATGCTGTTGCTTCACCTGGATGGGCTCGCTTTGCTGTTGGTCGCGTCGTTTTGTAACCAGCGTTTAGCGGCTGAGAATGGGCCTTTCCAGCTGACTCAGAGCGATCTCAGGTCGCGATGGACGCTGGATCTGGGACTAGGCACCCAGCCGCGGAAGACCCTCGGAGGCAATCCCCTCATCGGAACGCCTATTGGTGCTCCTCACGGCTCGAGTCGGTACATCGTGCGCGGGTACGGGATGCACTCGCGGACGTGTTCGACGCCGCAGATCCAACCCACGGTGCGTTCGAGACCGAGGCCGAAGCCCGAGTGCGGAACGGAACCGTAGCGACGCAGGTCGAGGTACCACTGGAAGGCAGCTTCGGGCAGCTCGTGCTTGCGGATGCGCGAGAGCAGCTCGTCGAGGTCCTCTTCGCGCTGCGAACCCCCGATGATCTCACCGACACCTTCGGGGCCGATCACATCGACGCACATGCACTTGGTCTCGTCTTCGGGGTCGCGCTTCATGTAGAAGGCTTTCACCTCGGCCGGATAGCGCGTGATCATCAACGGACGATCGTGCATCTCGGAGAGGATCGTCTCGTCCGGCGCGCCGAAGTCGTCGCCGGCGACGAACTCGGAGTCGGGGTGCTCGAGCAGGATCTTCGAGGCTTCTTCGTAAGTGATGCGCGGGAACGGGCCTTGGATGCACTCGAGCTTCGAAAGGTCGCGCTCGAGCGCTTCTAGCTCGGGCCGACACTGCTCGAGAACGTCGCGCACGACCTTGCAGAGCATGTCTTCGGCGAGCTGCATGACGTCATCGAGGCTCGCGAAGGCGACCTCGGGCTCGAGCATCCAGAACTCCGTCAAGTGGCGACGCGTCTTCGACTTCTCGGCGCGGAAGGTCGGACCGAAGGTGTAGACCTTGCCGAACGCCATCGCCGAGGCTTCGGCGTAGAGCTGGCCCGACTGGGTCAGGAACGCCGTGCGGTCGAAGTAGGGCACCTCGAAGAGCGTGCTGGTCCCCTCGCAGGCGTTCGGCGTGAACATCGGCGAGTCGACGCACAGGAAGCCGCCTTCGTCGAAGAACCGGCGCAGCGACATCATCACGCGGTGGCGGATGCGCATCACGGCCCACTGCTTCTTCGAGCGCAGCCACAAGTGTCGCTGACTGATCAGGAAGTCGACGCCGTGCTCTTTCGGCGTGATCGGATAGCCGTCGACGGACTGCAGCACTTCGCCGCCCGAGACGCCGATCTCGTAGCCGCCGGGCGCGCGTTCATCGGCCTTGACCTCGCCGGTCAGGACCACGGAGGACTCCTGACCGAGGTTACCGAGCGCTTCGAAGAAGTCTTCGTCGACGTTCTTCTTGAAGGCAACGCACTGGCAGTAGCCCGTGCCGTCGCGCAGCTGGATGAAGTGCAGCTTGCCCTTCGAACTCTTGTTGTGGACCCAGCCACGCAGGGTGACGGTCTCACCAACGTGCTTCAAGAGTCGCTCGATGGTCGTGATGGTGCTCATGGAATCGATGTTGCAGGAATGCGCGCGATGACGGCGAAGCCGTCCGAGGAGATGCGGTGCGTGCCGCGGCGCTCAGGGAAACATGTCGTGGTTCGAGCGCATGTCGACTTCGGAGATCGCGCCCGCGTGGATCTTCACGCGACCCTTGCAGATCGCTCCCGCTCGACGAGCTTCGATCAAGACATCGCCGTCACCGGCCGCGAGTTCTTCGAGCTCCGCCGTCGTGGTGATCACCTGGATGCGTTCGTAGCCCAGCGCGAGCAAGCGGTTCACCACGCGTTCGGACAGCGGTGGCTTCGCGGGGGTCGCGCCTTCGGTCGTGCCGACCGAGCTGACGGCGTTCTCGACGACACCGTGTCGGGCCGACTCGACGACTTGCAGCAGCTGCTCGCGGAGCAGCTTGTGCTCATTGCGCAAGTCGAGCAACAGATGCTCGAGCCGACGCAAGTCGAGCTCCTTGGTGGACTCGATCAAGGCGCGCAGTCCTTGCGGGATCTCATCGAGGGAGTCGAGGCGCTCGAGGCGATCCTCCAGCACGCGCGCGCGGCCGATCAGCAACACGAGGCACGTCAATACGCCGGCCATCAAGGCCAGCGCGAGCAAGTGGAAGGCGCCCAGATCGAAGAATCCGGCGGACTCGGCGGGGATGAGGAGCAGCATGAGCGGTGCGGGGTCGACGCGGCGGGTGAACCGTCGCGGCGCAGAGTCTAGCCCCGCGAGGGCGACATGTCCCGGCCTCATCCCGCACGGCGCAGCCCCTGGCTCCCGGGTTGCGGGCCCCTTCGCGCTTCGTCGAAGCTCTAGAAGGCACCTATACTGGATCGATGCTCAGTCTCTTGCGCACGCTCACGCCCCTGACCCTCGTGGCGGCGGCGCTGATCCCTCCGCCCGGCGCGGCATGCCGCGCCGACGAGTTCGCGGACCGCGTCGCGCCCGTACTCGCGGCCTACTGCGTCGAGTGCCACGAACCTGCGGACCCCGCCGGCGAGCTCGACTTGACGCGATTCCGGACCGAGCTCGAAGCCCTCGCCGAACCCGAGCTGTGGCGCGACGTCGAGTTCGTGCTGTCCGAAGGCGAGATGCCTCCCGAGGCCGCGTCCGTGCATCCGACCGATGCCCAGCTCGCGCCGCTCTACGACTGGGTGCGTGCGCACTTCGAACCGCGGCCTGCGAAACCGCGGAACACGACGGCGGGTCGCACGACCGTCCGGCGCTTGAACCGCTTCGAGTACCAGAACGCGGTCCTCGACTTGTTCGGCGTCGACTTCGACGCGGTCCACGTGCTGCCCGCGGACGACGTCGGACACGGCTTCGACGTGCTCGGCGATGTGCTCAGCATGCCGCCGCTGTTGTTCGAGAAGACCTTTGAAGCCGCCGAACGCATCGCGGCCGAAGCGGTCCCGCTCGTCGGCCACTACTCCGAAGAACTGCACGCCGCCGCGGACTTGGACGTCGAAGGCGGCGCGAAGCACCTCGTGGGGTCAGGGGTCATCTCGATGTACTCGGTCGGCACCGCGACCGCGGTCGTCGAAGTCCCGCGCAAGGGCGAGTACCTCGTGCGCATCCAAGCCGCAGCGCAACAAGCCGGTCCCGATCCGGCGCGCGCGGCGATCTTGATCGACGGCGTCGAAGTGGCTCGCCTCGACGTCACCGCCGAGATCGACGGAGCCGAGGACTACGAGATCCGCGTGTTGCTCGAAGCCGGTCGACGCCGCATCGGCGCGCGCTTCATCAACGACTACTACATGCCGGACGATCCGGATCCCAAGCAGCGCGATCGCAACCTGTACTTGGCGAACATCGCCGTGCTGGGTCCGACCGACGTTCCGCTGAAGACGCCGTTCGAAGCGCGCTACGTACAAGGTGACGAGCTCGAGCGCGGCACGACCGGCGCGCGCAAGATCGTCGAACGCGTCGCCGGACTCGCGTGGCGCGGCCCCGTGAAACGCAACCAGGTCGCGGGCCTGGTGCAACTCGCGCCGGCGCGTGCACCGGTGCAAGAACAGCTGCGCATCGCCTTGACGGCGATCCTCGTCTCGCCGCGCTTCCTCTACCGCATCGAACCGGACGCCGAGGAAGCCTCGCGAGCGCTCGTCGGCACTGAACTCGCCACGCGGCTCGCCGCCTTCTTGTGGTCGAGCGTTCCGGACCGCGAGTTGCTCGTCGCCGCCGAGAACGGTGCGCTCGACGACCTGGACGGCCTGTCGGACGAAGTCGATCGCATGCTGAACGACGCCCGCGCATCGCGGCTCGCCGTCGCCTTCGCCGGCCAGTGGTTGCAGCTGCGCCGCTTGGACGATGCATCCCCGGACCCGCGGCGCTTCCCCAGCTGGTCGGACGACCTGCGCGACTCGATGCGAGGCGAGAGCGAGGCCTTCTTCGAGGCCGTGCTGCGCGAGCGTCGCCCGATCTCCGAGCTGCTGTCCGCGAACTTCACCTTCGTCGATGAACGCCTCGCTGAGCACTACGGCATCCCGGGCGTGCACGGCGACGCGCTGCAGCGCGTACAGATCCCCGCGCACCTGCTCGGCGTGCGCGGCGGCATCCTCGGTCAAGCGGCACCGCTGGTCGCGACCAGCATGCCGACGCGTACGTCGCCGGTCGTGCGCGGTAAGTGGGTGCTCGAAGCCCTGCTCGCCACGCCGCCGCCCCCCCCGCCGCCGGGCGTCGACTCGATCGACGCGTCGATCCAGGACGGCAAGGCCGCCTCGGTGCGCGAACAACTCGAGATCCACCGCAAGAAGCGTGCGTGCGCCGTGTGCCACGAACCGATGGACGGCCTCGGCTTCGCGCTCGAGAACTATGGACCGACCGGAGCCTGGCGCGAGACGGAGAACGGCGTTCCGATCGACACGCGCGCCGAGTTGCCGGACAACGTGCGCTTCGATGGTCCGACCGGACTGCGCGAAGTGCTGATGCGCGACGACGCCTTCGTGCGGGGCCTCGCGCTGCAACTGACCACCTTTGCGCTCGGGCGCGCGCTGACGCCGGTCGACAAAGCCGCCGTGCAGCACTTGGTCGACGAACTGCCCGATGACGCCGACTTGCGGGCCTTGATCCACGCGGTCGTCGCAGACGACTTGTTTCGGCAACACCGCCGAGGAAACACCGAGTGATGAACCACCAAATCTCACGGCGCACCGTCTTGCGCGGCGCCGGCGCGACGCTTGCGCTGCCCTTGTTCCACTCGCTCGGTCGTGCTTCCGCCGCGCCCGAAACGCCGCTGCGCCTCGCCTTCGTCTACGTTCCGAACGGCGCGCACATGCCCGACTGGCTCCCCGCCGGTCGCAAGCAGCGCAAAGGCTCGGGACGACAAACGCTTCCCAGGGAACTCCCCGCCACGCTGCGCGAGCTGGAGCGCCACCGCGCCAAGCTCGCGCTGCTCGAAGGCTTGACCGTCGACAAAGCCCGCGCGAACGGCGACGGTCCCGGCGATCACGCACGCGCTTGCGCCGCCTACTTGACCGGAACGCAACCCGTGAAGGCCGACGGCTCGGTGATCGAAGTCGACATCTCCGCAGACCAAGTCGTCGCGCAAGCGCTCGGCGATCGCACGCGGTTCCGCTCGCTGCAGCTCGGCATCGAAGGCGGACGTCAATCGGGTCAGTGCGACTCGGGTTATCCGTGTGCGTACTCCGGCAACCTGTCGTGGGCATCGGCGCACACGCCACTGGTTCACGAGACCAAGCCTCGCGCGCTCTTCGACCGTTTGTTCGGTGGGGGCCTGGAACACCTCTCGAAAGAAGATCGCGAGCGCCGCACGCGCGAGCGCAAGAGCATCCTCGACTTCGTTCGTCGCGACGCGAAGAAGCTGTCGCGCCAGCTCTCGGCGGCGGACCGGCGCAAGCTCGATGAGTACCTCACCGGGCTGCGCGAGCTCGAAGAACGCATCGCACGCAGCGCCGAAGACGTCGACGTCGACCTGGAACGCCCCTCCGGCACGCCGCGCGAGTACACCGAACACGTCGCACTGATGTTCGAGCTGCTGGCGCTCGCCTTCGCCACGGACTCCACGCGCGTCGCGACCTTCATGCTCGGCAACGAAGGCTCCAATCGCACCTACCGCGAGCTCGAGCTGGACGAAGGTCACCACTCGCTCTCGCACCACGGCGACGATCCCGTGAAGCAAGCCGCGATCGCCTCGATCAACCGGCACCACGTGCAGCTCTTCGGCGGCTTCCTCGACCGACTGTCCGGGCTCGAGGAAGACGATGAACCGCTGCTCGACCGGACCATCGTGATTTACGGCAGCGGCATCGCCGACGGCAACGCACACGCACACCACGACCTTCCGCAGCTGCTCGCGGGCGGCGGCGGCCGCCTTCCCCAAGGCGAACACCTGTGGTTCGACCGCGAGACCCAGCTGTCCAACTTCCACCGCACGCTGTTCCACACGCTGGGCGTCGACGGCTTCGAACCGGGTACGGCACGCGCCAAGCGCTTCGCGGACTCGTCGGACACGCTCGTGGTCTAGAGCAAGCGACCGCGAGAGCAGCGTGTAGTGCGAGCCGACGAGTCGGTACGATGCCGCCATGGTTCGCGCTCTCAGCCTGCTCATCGTCGCCCTCCTGGTGGGCGGAGTCTTCCTGCTTCCTCAAGCCGACCCGCTGGGCATCGGCGCGGACCTGCTCCAAGAGGTGGTCTCGAAGCAGACGCTGCAGAACCCGGCCGACCCCGACACGGTGGTCGCGGAAGTCGCTGGGCCGGAGGACGAATCCGCCGACCCGGAAGCAGTCGTCGAATCCCGAGAACAACTCGATCCGCAGCTCGCCGATTGGCTGCGCGAGCACGCTCCTTTCGTCGCAACGGAGGGCAATCCGGTCCCTGAACCGATTCCGCTGTTCGACGCTTGGAAGGGCACCGAGGCCTACAGCGAGGTTGAGACCGCAGACGGTCCGATCGGTCGACTCGAGCTGCACGGCGTGCACGCACTCGTCGAAGGCTACGAGGTCACCGAGGACGCGCTGCTGCTCTCGGGGCGCGCGCGGGACGCGATCCTGCGGGGTCTCCGCATCGCCGGTCAAGCGAGCGATCCGATCGTCGAGATCGTCGACAACATCGAACCGGGCTCCGGCGGCATCAACGTGATCGTGACGATCTCGCCGGACTACTTGCGACTCGGTTGGCACATGGCGGACGAGCTGCCGGTCGGACAGGAGTTCCCTTGGACGCCTCCCGATCGCCGGTCGCTGCTGCCGCCGCTGGTCGCGATCGCGTTGGCGCTCGCGCTGCGCAAGCCGGCGATCTCGCTGATCGTCGGTGTCGTCACCGGCGCGTACTTGTTGCGCCGCGGACAAGGCGACGGCGTCATCGAATCCGCCTTCGGCGGTACGCTCGACGTCGGCACCAAGTTCTTCGCCGAACAGTTCGGCGACCTGGAACGCGCGCAGATCATCGGCTTCGTGGTCTGCATGCTCGCAATGGTCGGCATCCTCGTGCGCAACGGCGGCTTGCGCGGCGTGATGAACTCGATCTCGCGCTTCGCGAACTCGGCCCGCTCGACGCAAGTCGTGACGTACTTGATGGGACTGCTCGTCTTCTTCGACGACTACGCCAACACGATCCTCGTCGGCGGTACGATGCGCCCGCTCGCCGACCGCTTCAAGATCAGCCGCGAGAAGATCGCCTACATCGTCGACTCGACGGCCGCGCCCGTCGCCGGCCTCTCGATCTTCTCGACGTGGATCGCCTTCGAGGTCTCGACCTTCAGCGCACAGCTGCCGCTCGCCGAGCTCTCGGCATCGGACGGCTACGCGGTCTTCCTCGAGACACTGCCATACCGCTTCTACTGCATCTTCGCGCTCGTCTTCGTCGGCCTGATCGTCTTCAGCAAGCGCGACTTCGGACCGATGTGGACGGCCGAGAACCGCGCCGCGACGACCGGCAAACTCGTGCGCGACGGCGGCCGGCCGATGGTCGGCGCGCAGGCGACGAACATGCAACCTGCGCCGGGCGTCACCTTGCGCGCCTACCGCGCGGTCGTGCCGCTGACGGCCTTCGTCGGCGTCACCATCTTCGAGATCCTGCGCCGCGGCGGCGCGTTCATCCAAGACGCCGACATCTGGAACATCGAGGGCATGACCAGCGTGCTCTACGAAGGATCGGGCTCCTGGTCGCTGTTCGCCGGCTCGTTCGTCGGCTTGCTGCTCGCCGTGATGTTCTCGCTCGAAGCGGGACTGCGCAGCGAGATCGCGAACGCCGCGTGGAAGACGCTGCGCTCGATGGGCATCGCGATCGTGATCCTCTACTTGGCGTGGATGATCGGCGCGGTCTGCTCGGAGATGGGCACGGCCTACTACCTAACGGACACGCTCGGCGACATGCAGTTCCCGTTGCTCTTGCCCGTCACGCTGTTCCTGCTCTCGGGCGCCATCTCCTTCTCGACGGGCTCGTCGTGGGGCACGATGAGCATCCTCTTGCCGCTGGTCGTCGGACTCTCGTACCAGCTCGGCTCACAGCACGAGATCGCGGAAGGCGTGTTCTTCGGCCACGGCTTGATGATCCTCTCGATCGGCGCGGTGCTCGAAGGCTCGATCTTCGGCGATCACTGCTCGCCGATCTCCGACACGACCGTCTTGTCGTCGGTCGCCGTCGCATCGGACCACGTCGATCACGTGCGCACGCAAGCACCCTACGCGCTGCTCGTGATGGTCGTCGCGATCGTCGCCGGCTACTTCCCTTGCGCAGCCTTCCCGTCGTGGAACCCGCTCTACAGCTTGCTGCTCGGAGGCGCGCTGCTCTTCGTCTGCCTACGCGTGTTGGGCAAGCCGGTGCCGCATGCGGAACCGACGCCCGATGATGCCGATGCGGCCGGCGGAGGGTCCGTCAGTCATACTGCGTGACAGCGGGATTCAGGGCCGCTTCCACGAGGTAACGCATCGCGATGCGCGGGATCTTCGCGGGTTGCACGGTGATGCCCTTGAAGTCGGCGATCCACGACTGCGTCTCCAGCGCACGACCGAAGACATGGCGCTGCACGCGCTTGTCGAGCACGAGCGATGCGAACGGCCCTGTCGCGAAGTCGGGGTCCCAAGCCGGTTCGATGCGCGTGGCCTCGTTCCAGTCGTTCCAGGTCGCGATCTGCACCCAGCGCGCGCCGCTCCCGAGCGCTGAATTCACGGTCGTGCGGTAGAACGCACCGCCCAAGGGATCGGCGACGCGCACGCCGAGCGGCTGTCCGTCTTCGCCGGTCAAGTTGTTCAGCCCCCAGCCCGCCACGCCGGTGTCGTCGAAGCCCGGCCAGACGATCGGAACGTGCAAGCGGCGCCACGGGTCGCCCAGCTCCCAGTTGCGACCCAAGTCATGGCGTTGCGCACTGTGCAGCTCGAGCGCCGCAACGTTCGGCTCCGGTGCAGTCGGCGTACCCGCCGCCGCGTCGGCGAAGGTGCGGTAACGCAACAGCTCGCGCGAGACGAGGTCCCAGCGCGACATGCCGCCGAAGGGCGCACCCGCTGTCGGCAGCGCGTCGGCGATCAAGAACACGCGCTCGCCCGTGTCCCACTCGACCCAATCGAGCACGTCGGCCCAATCGTCCGCATCGAGGCACTGCGTACCGTTCCCGTTGCACGAACGATCTCGGAACAAGAAGACGACGATCTGTCCGTTGCGGCGCAGCAAGCCGCGCGCGTCTTCGTAGTACTCGACTAGATACTTGAGGTCGTCCGCGATGCCGTTCTTCTTGTCGAACATCGACGGCTCGCCCCAGACCCAACCCTGCATGTGCACCTTGGGCTCGTACATCACCGCGGTCTTGAGTGAGTACTGCGGGTCCTCGAGCAGCTCGAGGATCGACTCGAAGGTTTCTTCGTTGATCGCTTCGCTGCCTTGTTGTTCGTTCTGCGCCGCGAGCTTGTGGCCGAGGTACTCGTAGACCAGGAAGTCGATCCCCATCGCTTCCGCCAGCTCGACGTGGTAGCGCAGCACGTCGGGATCGCGCGAGTCGTACGCGCCGATCAGCGGGATGTCGTCGTCGCCGGACTCGGTGCTGACCGCGACGTCGCGCCGACCGTTGAGCCGGAAGCATGCGGGACTGGTCGAACAGTCAGGATCGTGTTGGAAGCCGGTGAAGCTCTGATCCGGTCCCGGCGGCTCAACCCAGTGCCAGTTGCGCCAGTTGTTCCCCGAATCCGACAGCTCGCCGAGGCTGAACGGATAGAGCGGCGACCGATAGCGGCCGACATAGTTCAGACCGACCATGCGCTCGGGGTTGCCGTCGAGCGCGTGTTGCTGCCCGAGCGCGACGCCGTCGATGCGTACGCTGCCTGAGATGCTCGATGTGAACACGAGCTCCAGCTCGGTCGTACCGGCGGGCACGAGCCCTGAGCCGATCGGCGTCGTCTCCAAGTAGATCCAGTCCTCGCGCGAGCCACTCGTCGGTCTCCAGCGCGCTTCAGCGAGCAGTTCGGGCGTGGTTCCGTCGTTCATCCGTGCGCTGACTGTCAAACGCACTTCGTCGTACGCGCTCGGTTGCGCGCCGAGTGCTGCGCCTTCGTCGATGCGCACCCAGGCGCCGGCTTCCGCGACCTGTCCGGCGCAGAGTTCATCGACCTCGCCGGTGAGCCGCACGACGCGCTCCAGCGTCGCCGAGTTGCCGATCAAGCGAGCGCATCCCGTTCCGCGATAGCCGCCGATCAACGCGTCATTCCAGCTCGCGAAGGAGGCGGCGTCCGCAACCCACTCTCCAGATTGCTCTTCGAACTCGCCCGCCATTCCGCGAACGCGTGAGGGGCGCTCGTAGCCGAGTCGCCCCTCGTCGATGCGCACTTCGCCTGGCGCGTTCAGAGTGCATTCGAGGCGCACTGCCGTCGTCGCACCCGACAAGCCTCCGGTCGCCACCCCCGTGGTGTAGCGAAACCAGCGCTCGCGAGCCGTTCCGTCGAGGACCAAGTCCGACCTGGAGAGCTCGCGTTCCTCGCCGTTCTCGAGCGCGACGAGGCGCAGCTTCAGTGAGCCGGAGGCCACGTCGTCAGCGATCCAGAGGTCGAAGCTGGCGCGCAGCCTCTCACCCGGCGCGGCACCGCGCGGCGCGGTCGAGCCGAGCGCCGCGACCGTCCAGTCGTGCCAGAGCGTCGCTTGCGATGCGGGCACCAAGTCGCAACTCACCACGCTGCGTCCGTCGAGGAATGCCGCGACGAAAGGAGTGCCGCCGAGATCGCACAGCTGTTGCCAGCCGCCGAGACCGGAGTCGAAGCTCAGGTCGGGTGCGAGGAACGCGTCCTCGTCACCTGCTGCCGCCGGTCCCGAGGTGGCAACCAGTGCCAACCCCAGCGCCGCGGCGCGAATCCTCCTCCGCATCGGGTCTCCCTCTCCCTCTCCGCATCTCCTCGCGCGGAGCTCCCCCAGGCTGCGTGGCCCAGCGCTCCGCGGCGCGGGCCTCCCGGCCGCACCACCCCGATCATAATGAAAGTTCCTAGGTGCGCAATGCGCGAAGTCGCAGACCCAGCGCCGCCGCCAGGCAAGCGGCGAGGGCCAACCAGCTTGCCCAGGGGCCTGGAGACGAGTCAGTCGACAGGCTGGGTCCGGCTCCGCGCTGTTCCCCGCCCGCACCGGCGGAACGCCGCGCGGCGATCGAGACCGCGCCTCGCGGCGGCAAGACGCTCGACTCGAGCACCTCGATCCACGCCAGCCCGAAGGCACGGCGATCCCCTTCGATGACTAGCGGATCGCCCAGCGCCAGGTGCAACTCGCCCGAAGTGATCGTGAGCACTGCGGCACCGTTCGCGTCGCGCCAGAGCGTACGACCGGACGGAGCTTCGGCCGACACACCGCTCAGTTCCCAGCCGTTACCGCGCACGGCCGACTTCCCGGCTCGCGCCGGCAAGGCGTGCACCACGAGCTCGGCGCCCTGCTTCGACCGCAGCACGCGCATGCCGCGTTCTCCCGCCCAGGCTTCCGTGAGTCGCCGCAGCTCGTGCGGCACGCGCGCGTCGATCGACACGCTGACCGGATCAGGTTCCCCATCGACGAGCTCGCCGGCGCGCACCGAGACTGAACGCCCGTCGCGTCGACCGACCACGCCGTCGGCCGCAGCGCCACCGGAAGCCACCCACGATGCCGCGCGCGGGTGCAGCTCGCGGTCGCTGACCCACAAGCTGTCTGCGCGGTCGAGCCCGGACCACGGCATCGCTTCCGAGGAGTGATTCGAAGCGAGCAACCAGTCCGCGGGCGGTTCGTCTCCGCGGGCCTGTTCGAAGCCCTCGCCGTCGTAGCGCATCCACAGCGCGGCACCGGCGATCCACTCCTGTGCGCGAGCCAGCGCGACATCGATGCGCCGCTTGCCCGTCTCCACAGGCGATTCCGTGCGCCAAGGCAAGAACATCTGCGGTCGCGTGTCGAGCACCACGCGCCATTCGGGCGCAACGTCGTGACGGCGATGCGGTCCGGCGAGCGCGAGTGTTCCGAGTAGCAGCGCGAGCAAGCACCAGTAGAGTCCGGGCGGCACCCCGCGTCCGCGCGTGACCGGTGTCGCGGTGTTCTGTTCGAGCACTTCGCGCCAGATGCTCAGCGTTCCCGTCGCGAGCTCGTGCGGCGGCCGCGGACGTCGCGCCAAGACCCACAAGAGGGTCGGGAGCGCGAGGAAGGCGAAGGCGAAGCCGCGCTGGAACTCGATGTCGAACACGCGTCAGTCGCCGAGCATGGGTTGCAGGAGCTCTTCGAACGGGCGCGCACTGCTGCCCACGACATGACGCGCGCCGTGTCGCGCAGCGGCGGAACTCCACCCTTCGATACGTGCTTCGAGTCGTCGCTCGTAGGCCGTCAACAGCGCGTCGTCGACGACCACTTCGAGCTCGCCGGCGCCTTCGAGATCGAGCCAGCGCGTCGCGCCGAGCGGCGGCGCGAACTCGGTCGGCGCGAGGATCTGCACCCCGCCGAGTCGACGCCCGCGCGCTTGGTGCACGAACCACTTGCGTGGTTCGGCGTCGAAGAAGTCGCCGATGCCGAACAAGCGATCGCTGCCGGGTCGTTCGGACTCGCAGAGCGCGGCGAGCCCGCCGGGGCCGTCGGCGCGCGCCGCTTGCAAGAAGGCGAGCAAGCCGCCCCAGTCGGTAGCGCGTCGCAGCTCGAAGCCGCGCGGTCCACCGTCCGACCCGCTCGACAAGACGATGCGCACGCGCGCGCCGAGTGCCATCCCCACGCGCGCCAAACCCGCGGCGCACTCGGCGGCGCGCTGCAGCTTCCCGGGCGGACCGATGCCCATCGACGCCGATCGATCGAGCCAGATCGCCCAGCGCTCGCCGGCTTCGCGACGCTCGACGCGCACGAAGGGCTTGTCGAGTCGCGCGAGCAGATCCCAATCGAGCTTGCGCAGGTCTTCGCCCTGGCGGTACGGGCGGTGCCCGGCGAAGTCTTCGCCGGGGCCCAGCAGGCTGGAACGTCCGACGCCCTCGCGACCCGCGCGACGGTGCACGAGCCGCGTGACGAGCGCCGCGCAGCGTTCCGAAAAGCCGTCCGCGAAGATGACCCGCTCGACGAGTTCCGCCTCCTCCGGTCCGCTCTCGCTCATCCGCACCTCGCGCTGAACGATGCCGCCGAGCTCCGGTTCAGCGCGCGACGCGCCGCACACAGACGACGGTCATGTCGTCTTCTCGGCGGCCGCCGGCGAAGGCCAGCACGGACTCCACCACGGCTTCGGTCAACTCGCGCGCGTTCGCCGACTCGGGGCCTGCCGTGCAGAGCAACTCGGACAGGCGTTCTTCGCCGTACAGATCGTCCGCCGCGTCTTCGTGACGGGCTTCTGCAAGGCCGTCGGTGATCAGCAGCATCACGTCGCCGTCGTCGAGCTTGACGACTTCGCTCTCTTCGTACGGGAAGCCGTCCATCATGCCGAGCGCCGGACCGTGACCATCGATGCGTTCGACGGCGCCGGTCGACGCGCGCCAGACGAAGGCCGACGGATGGCCGGCGTTCAAGCTGCGCACCGTTCCGTCCTTGCCGAGCACCGCGAGGAAGAGAGTGACGAAGGTGCCGTCTTCGCTGCGCTCGCCGAGGTCTTCGTTGAGCATGCTGATCGCGACCGCCGGATCGTCGACGACGCGCAGCAGCGAGCGCAGGCTCGCTTGCGCGGAAGCCGTCACCAACGCGGGACCGATGCCGTGCCCGGTGACATCACCGATCACGACGCCCATCGAGCCGTCGCGCGTCTTGACGAAGTCGTAGAAGTCGCCGCTGGTGCGCTCGGCCGACTGATACCAGCCGAAGAGATCGTAGCCTTCGACGCCTTCAGGGATGCGCGGCATGAAGCCGCGTTGCACTTCACTGGCGAGCTCGAGCGATTGTTCGAGTCGCGCTTTGAGCAGTGAGTCGAGGTGCAGGCGCGCGCTCTCGAGCGCAACCGCGATCTGTTGCGAGAGCGCGGTGAAGTAGGACAAGTCCTGCATCGAGAACTCGCGTGTCGCTGCTTTCGAGTCGACGTAGAGCACGCCGCGCAGCCCGTCGCGCTTGCGGCCCGCCGAGTCGAGCGGCGCGCACATCAACGCGCGCAGCTTGAGATCGAAGACGCTCGCGCCGAGGTCCATCGCCTCCGCCGCCGAGTTGAACATGTCTTTGATCGGCTGGCCCTTCTCGAGGACCATGCGGACCGCGCTGGTCGAGTAGCGTTCGTCGCTGTCGAGGTCGCTGCCGCCGCGCTTACGCCGCACTTCCGTGACGAGTTCGGCTTCCTCTTCTCCCTCGGAGCGAGAGAACACCAGGAAGCCGCGCTCGGCCCCGGTTCGACGAATCGAGGCGTCGACGATGTAGGTCAGCAGTTCCTGCAAGTCGTCGGATCCCGAGACGCGTGCGACGCGTTCCGAAATGCGAGCGATCTCTTCGAGCAGACCTTCTACGGACCGTTGATCGCGCTCCGCATCCCCCGTGAGGAACTGCGTCGCGTGTTTGTCGATCCCCGTGGATGCAGTCGCGGCCTCCGGGGCTGCGGATGCGGTCGACGGGGCCTCGTTCTTCTGCTTGCGCTTCCAGAATGCCATCGCGCGCATCCTACCTAGCGCGGGCGGCGCTTGGCACGGATCGGTAACCAGGATTCGCAACGGACCTTCGCAAATGCTCCAGCGTGCATTTTCGAGGCCTCCCGAGTAGGCTCTGCGCTCTTCCTGACCCCTCTAGAGCCCCCTGGAGCGCCTCATGCACATCTCCGTGGAACCCCGCACCGGTTACGCAATCCTCCACCTGCGTGGCGAGTTCGACACCTACTACGTCCCCGCCCTGCAGGACGAGGTCAACGGCCTCAGCGAGTCCGGTGTCAACAACATCGTTCTCAACCTGCGTCTGGTGCGCTTCATCAACTCCACAGCCCTCGGCGCGATGATCAAGTTCAGCAAGCAGCTGAATACCGCAGGCGGAGCCCTGCGCATCTCGCGCCCCAGCAAGTTCTGCCGCGACATCATCGAAAAGGTCGGCCTGGACCGCGTGGTTCCAGTCTTCGACTCGGACGAAGACGCCGGCGCTTCCTTCAAGGACGCTGTCGTCCCCACCGGTGAAGGCGACAAGGCCTTCGAGGAAGACCAGTCTTCGGTGCTCTTCTCGCCGGTCGATCGCGCGCGCGTCGAACACTTCCTTTCCGACGAAGAGCGCTCCGGTGGCCAGGGCAAGAACCCCGTCCACCAACACTCCTTCGGCGACAAGTGGTCCGGCCTCGGCCGCATGGCCGGCCTCGACGAAGAGGGCCTCTCGTTCACTTGGGAAGGCGGCCGCACCAGCTTGGACCCCTTCACGATGGCGCAGATGCTCGCGCTCGGCACCGACTGGAAGGTCAAGTTCCGCTTGCCGCTGCTCCAGAAGGGCTACTGCGAAGCGATGACGACCGTCAACGAGGTCGAAGAGCGCCCCGGCGGCGTCAAGGTCCGCGTGGCCTTCAAGGAGATCGACGAGAACACCCTCTCGTCCGTCCGCCAGTACGCGGCCGACATGTCGTACCTCAAGGACGAGCTCAAGAAGGCGACCGAGTAGTCCGGCGAAGAGGTACGGAGTCAGGGCCTGCGCTGCTTCGCGGAACGCTACTCGGTGCAAGCCTGCACTTCGACCGCCTTCTCGGCGGGCTCTTCGTAGAGCTCGAGGAAGAGCTTCTCGAAGCCGCGCGCAACGACCGGCCACGCCAGCCGCTCCTCGGCGATCTGTCGGGCGCGGAGGCCCCAGCGCTTGCGTGACTCGGGAGCCGCAGCCGCGCGGCCCAGCGCCGCCGTCCATGCCGCGAGGTCGCCGGCATCGACGAGCAGGCCGCTCTCGTTGTCTTCCACTAGGTATTCGAAGCGCGGTAGGCGCGACGCGAGCACGGGCAAGCCGCAAGCCATGGCCCGCGGGATCTGCTTGCCGCGAACCGAGTCGTCGAGCGCCGGAACGGCGAGCAGCGTGGCCGCTCCCATCAGTCCCGGCAGTTCTTCTTTGCGCGGTCGATTCAACCAGTGCACTCGCGAACCGATGCCGAGGCGTCCGGCGTGGGCGCGCAACCGCGCGCGTTCCGGTCCGTCGCCGGCGAGCACCAGCGACCAGTCGGAACGCTGACCGACGGTGCGCGCGAAGGCTTCGATCAGGACTTCCAAGCCGCGCCCGGTCGTCAGGCGACCGACGTACAGCAAGATGCGGCCGTGGATGCTGTGGGCACCGACTTGGCTCGAAGAGAGTCCGGGGCGATAGACGTCGAGCGAGACGCCCGAGGGCAGCTTGACGACGCGCTCGGCGTCGAAGCCCTCGTGCACCGCTTGCGCTTGAGCCACGGGATCGAGCGCCACAACGCGACGCGCCTGGTGACGCACGAAGCGACCCCAGAGTCGCTCTCCGACGCGGCGCAGGAAACGCTCCCACCAGTGGCCGTCTCCGGCGAAGCCCGCCTCGACGAGCACCAACGGAACCTTGAGTGAGCGGGCGGCGCGCGCGCCTTGGAATGCGGCGGGCGAGAGCGCGTCGTACGCCACGATCAGATCGGGCCGAAAGCGCAGGATGCCGCCGAGGCCCGTGCCGATCGGTCGGCCTTGCTCATCGAGCTCCTCGCCGGAGCGCGGAATCAGGCCCTCGGGCGCTCCGAAGCCCCGCACGGAATAGCCGTGGCCGAGCAGCTCGCGAGCCAGCGCAGGCGCGTGCTGACCGCCCTTCACCCGCAGGGTGAAAGGATTGACGACGAGAGCGATGCGGCGGAGGGAGTTCAAGGGGAAGTGGACCGAACAGGATCGGTCAGCGGAGGGGCTTCCGCCAGTTCACTTTCGGTTGTTGGACACATTGCGCTCAAGCGCGAGTGGAGACTGCCGAGAACCTTCGCGTCCCGCCCGACCGGCCCCCATCCAGGACCCCATGCGACCCCGAGACTACCCCTTCGAGTTCGGCCCCCACGCGCCGCTTCCCGGTACGGAGGCCCCGAACCGCGCCCTCTTCATCGACCGCTGGGGAACCCTCCTCGAGCAGCCGGAGAAGGGCTGGTGCGCCCGTTTCAAGGATGCCGAGTTCACCCCCGGTGCCCTCGAGAGCCTCTTCCGCGCCCACCAGGCCGGCTGGAAGATCTACCTGATCGGCAACGAGGACGCGGTCGCACGCGGGCGCATCACGGACTCGACCTGGGAGCGCTTCGAAGCCGATCTGCTCACCGCGCTCTCCTCCTACGGCATCCCGATCCGGCGCAACTACGCCTGCCTCGACGATCCGCAGAACGGCAAGCCGCCGCATGACAAGGACTCGGTGTTCATGCTCCCGGGCACCGGTGCCATGTACCACGCCAAGCAGCACGACGGCATCGAGCTCGAGCGCAGCTGGGTGGTCGGCGACTCGACCATCGAGTTGGCCGCCGGATGGCGCGCGGGTTGCCGCTTGGCCGCCGTGCAATCCGGCGCAGCCCTGACCGACTGCGAGCTGGACGTCCAGCCCGAGATCTGGGGCAAGAGCCTCTCGCAGGTGGTCTACGAGCTCGTCGAGCTGAGCGAACAACGCGCCCGCGCCTGATCCCGAGCACCCCTTCCGCGCAGCGACCCCGGCGACGAATCCGCCGGGGTTCGCTGTATTGAAAGTCGCATTGAGCGTCGAGGGGCCGAAATCGTCCCTCTGAGGGGACTCAGGGCCCAACCGAACGCACTTTTCAGGGATTCTGCGTTCGATTTCGCACTCCATTGCGCTGCATAGGGATCCTGTCTGTCCGCATCGCTCGAGCCCGGAGACCCCATGCAACCCGTCGGAGAACTGCTTCCGGAGGACGAACCCCTGACCCTCCCCCCCAGCACCAGCGTCTTCGATGCCTGCGTGCACATGCGCGAATCCCGGGTGGGCGCGGTCTTGATCAACGACGGAGAGGGTCTCCCCGAAGGCGTCTTCACCGAGCGTGACCTGATGACGCGCGTCGTGGCGGCTGGCCGTGATGCGCGCCGGACGACGCTCGAGGAAGTCATGACGCGCGACATCTACTTCGCGCGCGCCGACATGCCCAGCTCGGAGGTGCGGCGCGAAATGCAGCGGCGTCACATCCGTCACGCGCCGGTGGTCGACTCGGACGACAAGCTGCTGGCGATGCTCAGCCTGCGAGACCTGTTGCGCGCAGATCTGCACGAGACGCGCCAAGAGGTGAAAGCGATCACGCAGTACATTCAGGGCGGATTCGAGGGGCCCGAGGCGAGCTGAGCCCCGGCCGCCGCGCAGCGGCGTGATGCGCTGACTCAGCGCGCGCTCGGGCGCATCTTCACCTGACCGAGGTGGTAGATCAGACGCCCGTTGGCGTCCACCTGGATGGTCCCGCCGGGCAGGATCCAAGTGTCGAAGCGCTGGCCGAGGATTTGCGCCGGCCCAGCGGCGCTCGCGGGCAGAGACACGGTCCACTGGCCGTCCGGCTGCTCCTCGAACCTCAGCTCGGCGTGCGGGCGGTGGCGCAGCGGCCCCGTCTGCATGACCTCCGGCTCGGCCGGCTGGGGTGGGACGACCGGTTCAGGATCCGCCAGGATCGCTTCGGGCTCGGGTACCGGTTCCGGCTCCGCTTCGGGCGCGGATTCGGGCTCCGCGACGACCGGCTCGGGCTGGATGGTCGTCTCGAACGACTCCCCCACGGGCTCCGCCTGCGGGGCGGGTTCGAGCGCTTCTTCGACTGCGAGTTCCCTGACGGGCTCCGCCGGGCTGTACGAGGTGGACGGGCCGGGCTCCACGGCGGCCGAAGCCGCGCTACTCAGCTCCTCGGCTACGGGAGCTGCGGTGGGAGGCTGCAGCGGCTCGACGGGCTCAGTGGGCTCGAGTGTCGCGGGCTCCGCCTGGGCGGGTTTCGAGGCCGTCTCGAGAGCCCGCAGCTCATCCGCCTGCCACGGCCACTCGACCACCGGCCACACGTCACCGAGGTCCTCGCTCGACGGTCCGAAAGGCCAAGCCTCGACGGTCCAGTCCGATCCGGCACCAGCGCCCAGGTCGGGCCGGCCGGGGATGCCGTGGACGCCCCACGGCCACTCGTAGCGGCTCCAGGCGGGCGCGGCGGCCGTGAGGTCCGGCGGGCTCGCGAGCTGCGGCGGACTGGCGAGGCGAGCCGACTGGCCGGCCCGCAGGAAGGCCGGCGGTCGCGCGGCACCCCGCTCACCCATCCAGCGCAGGCGCAGGTCCTTACCGGCGGTGTGCACGATGCGCGTGCCTCCATCAGCGAGGGATTCGATGTGGTAGGCGCCGGTCTTGAAGTCGGCTTGCCAGCCCATCGGCAGCTCGAGCTTCGCGACGCCGCGACGGACTTCCGCCTCGAGCGAGGCGACATCGATCGCGCGCCAGTTGAGCACTCCAGCGGCCGACTCTCCGCCCCACTCGAAGGCCGCGGGGCCTTCGAAGCGTAGGGTCGCCAGTCCTCGCCAGGTGACGAAGACCACCGAGCCCGCCGTGACCTCGAGGTGCGCCGCGCCTCGCGAGACGCTGGCCGGATCGAGGCTGGTGAGCTGCAGCGTGCCGCCCTCGGCGACCACGCGGGCACGGCCGTGTTTCACCTCGACGAGCGCGGGCTGGTCGGGGATCAAGGCGCCTTGGGGCAGGACGGCGAGGAGGCAGGAGCAGAGCATGGGTGGAAGGGTGGGGCCCTCCGTTTATCGGCCTCGCGGGCACCAGAATGACCTCCATCGGGCAAATCCGGTACTGGCTGGCTTCCGTGTTGGTCCCCCGAGAGCGTCCGTAGGCAAGTCTCTGCGCCCCCGCGGCTTGCGGGCGAGGGACGCTCCGCGAGGCGTTCGAGGGGGCTCGCACCGGCTGACCGCGTGTCACCCGCCTTGCAATCCAGCCCCTCACCCCGGTGACCGAGGACAGCGGGAAGCCCCCGCAGGGGGGGACCAACACGGAACCCAGCCAGTTCCTAACGGGAGAGCTGGCGGCGGAGGAAGCCGGCGCGCAGCTGGTCGCGCGTGCTCGCCTCGAGCGGCTCGCTCGCCAGCGGTTCCTGATTCAACGCCTGCACGTGCCCCTGTTGGACCTGCACGCGCAGCAGATTCAGAACCTCGAGATCGCCCTGATCGAACAGACCGAGGTGCATGCCGAGGCGCAGGTTCGAGAGGTGCGCGAGCGCGCCGTCCGTCGCCATCGAGCGAGCCGTGCGCAGCAAGCCGTGCGAGCGCGCGACGCGGTCGGCCAGCGCGGTGCGTTGATCGGTGAACAAGGCATCTCGAACGGTGCGCTCGAATCCGACGATCACGGGCACCAGCGCGCGCAAGTCGTCGATCAGCTGCGACTCGGTGCGACCGAGCGTGACCTGGTTCGAGATCTGGTAAAAGTCGCCGGCGGCGCGGCTGCCTTCGCCATAGAGTCCCCGCACAGCGAGTCCGGTGCGTTGCGCCGCGGTGAAGACCTTCTCGAGCTCGGAGCGCACGAGGCTCAGCGCGGGCAAGTGCAGCATGACCGAGGCACGCAGGCCCGTACCGACGTTCGTCGGGCAGCCGGTCAGGTAGCCGAGCTGCCGGCTGTGCGCGAAGGCGAGGCCGGTCTCCAGCGTGCGGTCCAGCTTCGAAGCGGACTCCCACGCGCTGTCGAGGTCGAGGCCGGGTGACATCGCTTGGATGCGCAAGTGGTCCTCTTCGTTGACCATCACCGAGACGCGTTCGTCAGCACCGAAAGCCACCGCGCGTCCCGGCCGCGTGTTCGTGCCTTGCTCGATCGGCGCGAGGTCGCGGCTGATCAGGTGCCGTTCCCGCAGCAGCAACCGCAAGATCGGCGACGCGTCTTCCATCGGGACGAAGATCGTCTCTCCGCCGAGCTGGGCCGCCGCGAGCTGTTCGCGTGCGGTCTCGCGCATCGCGATCGCTCGATCCGCCTGCAGTCGCGTGACGAAGGGGAAGCTTTCGACGTTGCGCGCGAGCCGCACCCGGCTGGAGACCACCACATCGGAGTCGGGACCGAGGGGGCGCAGCCAGAAGCAGGCTCGCTGCGCAAAGCTGGGGAGGTCTTGGAGGAGTTGGGACACGGTGGAGTCAGGGATGTCGATCCGGGAGCATACGACCCGGGCGCAACTCTTCCTAGCCGCGAAGGGTCCGGCTTGTGCCCTTCGCCCGATCGTTCGGGTCGTCCGCGGTCCCAAGCTTGCTCACCTCGGGAGCGCCTGCCATCCTGCCCGCCCCCATGGAGTTCGATCCCGCCCACATCGTGCTGGCCACCCTCGCGGTGAGTCTGGTGCTCTTCGTCACCGACGCGCTGCGCTACGATCTGATCGCGTTGTCGGTCGCGGTGGTCTTGGCGGCGACTCAGGTGCTGAGTCCGGAACAAGCCTTCGCCGGCTTGGCCTCACCGGCGGTCATGTTGGTCGGCTCGATGTACGTCTTCGGCGCGGCCCTCACGCGCTCCGGTCTGGCCGAGGCGCTGGGTGAACGCTTCCTGTCCAACGAAGCCGGCGGCGAAGTCGGGTTGATCGTGCGCATCGTGCTGATCAGCGGCCTCTTGTCTTCGGTGCTCTCGAACGCGGGCGTCGTCGCGATCCTGATTCCGGTCTGCTCCAACCTCGCGCAGAAGCGGCGCATTCCGGTCTCGCGCCTGATGATGCCGCTGGCCTACGGATCGTTGCTCGGCGGTCTCGTCACGGTCATCGCGACATCCAAGAACCTCGCGGTCAACGGCGTGCTGGAACAAGCCGGGGCGGCGCAGTTCACGCTCTTCGAGTTCTCGCACTACGGCCTGATCCTGCTGGCTTGCGGCTGCGTGTACTTCTTGGGACCCGGCCGCTGGTTGTTGCCGAAGGGACGGGTCGACGAGAGCCTCAGCGAACACTATCAAGTGCGTGAGTTCGTCACCGAGGTGTTGATCGAACCCGCGAGTACCTTGATCAACCGCAGCCTGGCGGATGCCGACTTCTTAGGTACGCAAGATGTCAGCGTGCTCGGCATTGTACGCCCCGACGCCACTTCGGTGCTCGCGCCGGGTCCCTACAACCGACTGCGCAAAGGCGACACCTTGATCCTGCAAGGGCCGCCGACAGCAATCCTCGGCTTACGCGAGAAGCTCGGCCTGAAGCAGGTCGAGAGCGCCACGGTCGGTGATGCGCATCTGCGCTCCGCGGATGTGCAGCTCGTCGAAGCCGTGATTCCGGCAGGCAGCAGCCTGATCGGGCAGTCGCTGGTTGACGCGGACTTCGTGCAACGCACCGGTCTGAACGTGATGGCGCTCTCGCACTCGGGCTCCGTCGACAACGATAGCTTCAATCGCACACCGCTGGACGTCGGCGACTCGCTGCTGATCCAAGGTCACGAACGCGACATCGAACGCGCTCGTCGCTCGCGCGAAGTGCTGATCCTCAGCAACCACGAAACCAGTCCTCCGGGGCGCACGGCGCTGCTCTCCGTCGCCGTTCTGTTCGTCGTGTTGCTCGTCGGCTTCCTGCAGTGGATGCCGCTCTCGGTCGCCGCAGTCGGCGGCGCGGTCGTCTTGGTGATCGCCGGCGCCGTGCCTTCGAAAGAAGTCTACCGCGTCATCGACTGGCAGACGCTGATGCTGATCGGCGGCATGCTCGCGCTCGGGGAAGCCTTCCAACGCAGCGGGATCGCCGATGCGCTCGCCGATCGCTTCGAGACGCTGACGCCGACGCTCGGCAATCCCTACCTGATTGTCGCAAGCCTGATGCTCGCGACCGCAGCACTGACACAAGTCACGACGCACATCGCTGCAGCGGTGATCATGGCGCCCGTCGCGCTCTCGATCGCGGAACGGCTCGGCATCGACGACCGCGCGCTCGTCATGTCGGTCCTGACCGGTGCCAGCTTGGCGTTCATGTCGCCCGTCGCACACCAGTCGAACGCGATGGTGATGGGTCCCGGCGACTACCGCTATCGCGACTACCTGCGCGTCGGAACACCGCTGACCATCTTCCTGTTCGTGGTGGCGACGGCGCTCCTGCCGCTGCTCTGGCCGTTCAAGACGCTCGCTTCCTGAACGCGAGCGAGGACGGACTCAGCTCGGGTCGCGCTTGGGCTTGACCACGCGCAACAAGCTGCGCCAGCGGTTGCTCAGCTCCTCGCGCAGCGCCGCGAGTTCCGCGCGCTCTGCTTCGAGGTTCTCCTGCGTCTCCTGCAGGTGCTTCGTCAGCGCCGAGACCGCGGCGCTGTGGCTCTCGATCTCGCCGCGCAGCTGATCTTCACGCGCTGCGCGGTCTTCCATCGAACCCTCGAGCTCTTCGCGCAGCTGCGTCAGCACTTCGTGATGACGATTCAGATCCGCTTCGAGCTCCGCGGCGTCGGTGCGCTTGCGCCGGTAGAGGTCTTCCTGCTCGCGCATCAGTTCCTGGTGCATCTCGAGGCCGGCGTGCGTGCTCTTCTCGCGCGAGAGTCGCAGCTCGCGCTCTTCGCGCAACATGGCCACGACGCGCGAGACTTCTTTGGCGAAGTCGTCGCGTTCGGCCTCGAGCGCCGCGCAGTGCTGCTTGTGCGCGTCCAAGTCGCGCGAGAGGATCTCGCGCACGCGACCGCCTTCGGTGCGCTCGCGCTCCAGCTCGACTTCGAGCGCGGCGATGGCCTGGTCCTTGTCCCCCACGATCGTCTCGAGTTCCTTCACGACGTGCTGCAATTCGCCGCGCAGTCGCGAGAGTTCCGCCAGGCTCGTGCTGTGGTGCTCGAGTTCGGTGCGCAGGTGTTCGCGTTCCGCGGTACCGGCCGCGCGCTCGCGCGAAAGCTCCCCCTCCAGCGCAGAAATGCCGCCCGACTTCGCCTCGACTTCGACGCGCAGCGAGTCGATCGTCTTCGCATGCTCCGCGAGGTTCGCCTGCAAGGTCTTGATCGAGCCCTCCGCAACAGCCTGCGTCTCTTCGATTTGTTGCTTCAGCTGCGCCAATCCCGCGTCTTTCTCGGCGATCACGCGGTCGCGTTCGGCGAGTTCCTTGCGCAGGTCGGCGAGGCTCGAATCGTGTTCCGCCACGTCCTTCTCGAGGTCGCGGTTCACGCCCTCGAGTCGATTCCACTCGGCCCGTACGACATCACGCTGCGAGTCGAACGCGAGCAGTTCGCGCACGAGGTGATCGACGGGTTTCAGGCTGTCCTTCGGCGCAATCGCCGGACCGAGCAAGTCGTCGGCTTTGGGCAGAGCCGCCTTGCCGAAGGCAGCGACGACCGCGTGTCGGTAGACCGACTTGGCGTGATCCGAAGCGTAGAGCGCTTCATTGTAGAACTGATGGAAACCGCCCGCGATGCCGCGCAAGGCCGCGTCGCGATCCATGTACAGCGACAGGCACATCAGCCCCAACCAGCGGTCCAATCGCGCGTGCCCGATCGAGCGCACGCGTGCGCCGGCGGCGCGCAATCGCGATTCCGTCGACTTGCGGTCCGGCAAGCCGTGGTCGCGGTGTTCTTGCAGGTAGCGGTGCGTCTGACCGAGCTTGTCGGTGATGAATTCCTGCAGGAGTTCTTCTGAGCGCGCGACTTCCTTGGTGTGGTACGGACCGGCAATCACGACCCAACGACGCGCGACGCGGGCGCACTCGTCGACGAAGGCGTCGCGCAGCGCCGGCGGAACGTGTTCGAGGGTGTCGAAGCAGACCACCGCGTCGAAAGCGCCGTCTTTGAACGGCAGCTGCGCTCCGGATCCGATGATCAGGCCCGCTTCTTCGGACTCTTCGACGTCGACCATCTCGACGCGGTCTTCCGGCATGAAGCGGCGCAACAAGGCAGTGCGGCCCCCCACGTCGAGCACCTCGAGGTGTTCGCCGTCAGGCCTCACCTTCTCCAACACGTCCGCCACCAAGCGGTAGCGTTGGTACTGATCGAACGGCATCCGCGTCGTGTCGTCCATCAGCGGCGCGACTCCAGCACGTTGTCCTGTCCGCCTTCCGAGCGGCGCGAGACCTTCCAGAGCGTCGGCAGGTAGAGCAAGCCGTGTTGATGATGCAACGCGTCGAGGACCTCGAAGGTCAGCACGTGCTCGCGGTGGTCGATGGCGGTCGGGGCGGCCTTCGAGTGGTCGTAGACGAAGCTGGTCAGGTAGTACTGACCTTGCAGCAGCGGCATGCTGTCGAAGCTCATCTCGACTTCGCCTTCTTCGCCGGCCTGCACGTCCTTCAGCTCGATCGGATCGTGACGCCACTCGTGGTTCGAGCCGTTCACATAGGTGCCGTCGGAGCGGTAGATGCCGAGACCGAAGACGGGCTGCTTCGTCGCCGCGTGGGCTTTCCAGGTCAAGCGCACGCGGAAGGGTTCATCCGTGCGGAACACGTGCCCCGCCGATCCGTCCGCCGCGATCATCTCGGTCTTGACGACCTCGATCTCGCCCGAACCCCAGCGCGGGTACTCGCTGGTACCGCGGTGCAGCGCCGAGAGGCGCTCGTTGCCGCGTTCGTGCGCGCGCTTCAGGTACTGGTCGGAGACCTTCTCCGCCGTGCCTTGTTCGAGCACCTCGCCCTTGTCCATCAGGACGACCCACTGGCACATCGACTTGACCGCGCCCATGTCGTGGCTGACGAAGACGATCGTCTTGCCTTGCTCGCGGAACTCGTTCAGGCGGTTGGTGCACTTGCCCTTGAAGTGCTCGTCGCCGACCGACAGCGCTTCGTCGATGATGAAGATGTCGGGGTTGACCGACGCCGCGACGGAGAAGCCGAGGCGCACGTACATGCCCGAGCTGTAAGTCTTAACGGGGCGCTCGATGAAGTCCCCCAGCTCGCTGAAGTCGACGATCGACTGGTAGCGCGCGTCGATCTCTTCCTCGCTCATGCCGAGGATCGAGCAGTTCAGGTAGATGTTCTCGCGACCGGAGAACTCGGGGTGGAAGCCCGCGCCGAGCTCGAGCAACGACGCGATGCGGCCTTGCACGTTGACGGTGCCCGTCGTCGGCTTGGTGATGCCGGTCAACAGCTTGAGCAACGTCGACTTGCCCGCGCCGTTCTCGCCGATGATGCCGACGGTCGAGCCGTGCGGGATGTCGAGGTAGACGTTGCGGACGGCGAAGAACTCCTCGTAGCGCGGACCGCCGAGATGCATCAGGTCCCACAGCCGATGGATCGGCTTGGCGTACATCTGGTAGGCCTTGGAGAGATCCTGGCACTGGATGGCGCTGGTGCCGGCGCCGACGCTGTGAGGCGTTTTCGCCTGCGCTTCGCTTGCGTTCGACATCTAGAGCCAGTCCGGGAAGCGGTCTTTTTGAGCGCGGAAGAACATCGCCCCCAGCGCGAAGGTCCCGAAGGCGACGATCGCAAAAGGCACCATGAACTCCATCCGAGGCCACGTACCGTAGACGAGCACGTCGCGATAAGAGTCGATCAACCAGTACATCGGGTTCAGGTCCAGGATCAGTCCGAACCCCTTCTGACGGACCAAGACATCCGGGTAGAAGATGGGCGTCGCGAACATCCAGACCGTCAGGAACACGCCGACCAAGTGATAGGTATCGCGCAAGATCAGATTCAGAGTGGCGAGGATGTAGCCGAGCCCGATGGTGAACACTCCCTGCAGCGCCATCATCAACGGCAATGTCAGCAGTGACCATCCCATGCCCATGACACGAGGCAAGGGCTCGCCCGGCTCCACGTTCCTGTGAACCGCTTCCCAATCGATCGGAGTCGGGGAGATGTAGGCGTACCAGACGATTCCGAGCATCGCGACGAGGATGCCGAGCGTCATGTTCACCAAGCTCGAACCGGTCAGGTAGATCGGAAGCACTTCCGAAGGGAAGACGACCTTCTGGATCAGGTTCGCGTTCTCGACCAGGCAGTTCGTCGTGCGCGAGATCGTCTCCGCGAACGCCACCCAGATCAGGATGCCGACCAGCATGATCAACGGCACTTCTCCGTCCGCGGACCAGTCCGACCAACGCATGTCCAAGACCATCTTGAACACGAACATGTAGACGAACAGGTTCAGGATCGGAAAGACCACCGACCAGAAGAAGCCCATGCTCGACCCGACGTAGCGCGCCTTGAGGTCGCGCACGACGAGGTCTTTCAAGAGTCGCTTCTGCGCGAACAGGCTTCTGGTGATGGCGATCAAGTGAGCGGGGATCGTTCGGGGCTAGAGGATCGTCTTGCCGAGCGCGGACATGACCAGCTCGACCGCGGCGCGCGCGGTCGTGTTGCGATCGTCGAGGATCGGGTTGATCTCGGTCATCTCGAGGCCGAGCAGCTTCTTCGAAGCGGCGGCCATCTCCATCACGAGGTGCGACTCGCGGTAGTTCGTGCCGCCCGAGACGGGCGTGCCGACGCCGGGCGCGACGCTCGGATCGGTGCCGTCGAGGTCGAACGAGAGGTGGAAGCCCACCGTGCCGTCGGACGCGATCTCGATCGCTTCCTTCATCACGCGATGCATGCCGAGCATGTCGACTTCGCGCATCGTGTAGCACCTGATGCCGGACTCGCGCACGAGCCCGCGTTCGGTAGGATCCACGGAGCGCACTCCAACGAGCACCGCGTTCTTCACATCGACCATCGGCGTGCGTGTGCCGCACTGCACGAGCTCTTCGGGTCCGAACCCGAGAATCGAAGCGAGCGGCATGCCGTGGATGTTGCCCGAAGGACTGGTCTCCGGCGTGTTCATGTCGCTGTGTGCGTCGAACCAGATCAAGCCGATGCGCTGGTCGCGAGTGTGGTAGTGCGACGAGATGCCGGCGACGGTTCCAACGGCGATCGAGTGGTCTCCGCCGATCACCAGCGGGAAGGAGTCGGCGCTGAGCACGTCTTCGACTTCCTGGCGCAGCGCGCGACAGCACGCGGCGATCTCGTTCAGGAAGCGCGCCTGCGGATCGCGCGGATCGCGCCGTTCGGGCGAATCGACGGCCACGTTGCCGAGGTCTTCGAAGTCGAGGCCGAGCGAGCGCACCGCGCGCTCGAGACCGGCGATGCGCATCGCACTCGGGCCCATGTCGACGCCACGACGCCCTCCTCCGAGGTCCATCGGAACGCCGAGCGCGGAAACCTTGCGAGTCGTCATCGTGTCGTCTTTCTGAGTGTCACTTCGTCACCGACCTTGGCCCCCAACGCGGCACGTGCGTCGCCGTCGCGCTGAGAGACTTCCAAGCTGCCGCATGAACCTAGCAGAGCGAGTAGCGCTCCGGATGCGGCATCCGCGTAGGTCTCGACGAGCGGCGCATCGCAGCGGCCGATTCGAGCCTGCCAAGACGCGCCTTCGAGCGCGGCGGCGGGCAAGATCAGCGGCGTGATCAAGTTGCCGAAGCGATCCGCGTAGAGCACGCGCGTGCTCCAACCGTCCTCGAGCAATGTCGGTCCCGGAAAGCCGGCGTGCAGCCAGTCGTCGATGGATTCACCGAGGTCTTCCGGCGCTTGTCCCGCCGCCAGTGCGGCGGCGGCGGGCGCAAACACATCGCGTCCGTGAAAGGTCCGCGAAGTGTTCGGTAAGGCGAAGCGTTCCACATCGAGCGCGAAGACGCGCGCGTCTTCCGAGAGCACCGGTCCGAGCAAGCCGTTGTCCGGCGCGAGGAACGCGTGACCGCGGTCTTCCGCGACCAAGATGCGCCGATCGCTGCCGACTCCCGGATCGACGACGGCGAGGTGCGTCGTGCCGTCGGGGAAGCGGTTCCAAGCGTGCGCGAGCAACCACGATGCTTGCAAGACGGCCTGCGGTGCGACGCCGTGGCTGAGGTCGACGAAGCGCACGCCTTCGTTGTGCGCGAGCATCACGGCCTTCATCACGCCGACGTACGCGTCGTCGAGACCGAAGTCCGTCAACAACGACACGATGCCGCTCGATCTCCAACCGAGAGATGTGGCCCCCGCGGTCGACAGCTGTTCGGCTTCTTCGCTCACTGCGTGCGCGTGCTGAGCAAGCCGAGCAGTGCACCTTGCAGCACGGGGTCGGCACTCCCCTGCTTGCGCTTCTTCTCGAGCCACTCGAGGATCGGATAGCCGCCCCACTCGCCGCAAGCGAAGCCGACCCGTCGCAGGTCGCGCGTGCTCGCACTGAGCGGGACGTTGTCCAGCTCGCCCTTCAAGGCCAGCCAGTTGCCCGTCTCGACGATTACGCGTGCGGTGAGCACACTGCGGTCGAACGGACCTCTCCAGAGCGCTGAGCTGAGGATCATCTTGAGCGAGTCGCTGTCCTTGCGTCGCAGCAATGCCAGACCGAGCTCGAGGTTCTCGGTGTCGCGACTCTCGAGCGGGAAGATCCGCCGAACCGCGATCACGTCTTCCGAGTTCGGTCGATGCCCCAGAGCCCGCGCAGCCAGACCGCCCAGCACCCCCTGCGGAAGCCCGTCTTCGACCGCCGACCGGAGCACTTCTCGCGCGCCGATGCGGCCGTTGAGGCTGAGCACGCTGGCGACGAGCACCCGCGCGCGGCCGTCGAGTGTCGGCAAGAGCGCTTCGAGTAAGACCTGAATTTTGATCTCATCCGCCTGGTGGCAGGTCATCTCCAAGTAGGTTCGCCACTCGGGGTGTTCTTGGTTGCCCAGGATCAAGCGCAGCTCATCGCGAGCGCCTTCGTCGCGACCACGGGCGCGACCGGCGAGCGCTTGCGCAACAACACGCGGATCGGCGTCGTCGTTCAAGCCGCGCATGAAGTCGATCACGCGTGCGTCATCGAGGTGCGCGAGCCCGGACAGCAACACGACGCGGTCTTCACCGTTGTAGTCACCAAAGGTCTCGAGGATCGCCGTCCCCGCCTTCGGATCGCGCGCCACCGCCAACAGGCGCAACGAGCGCGCCTTGAACGGAGAGCGTTCGTAGGCTGCGTTGAGCAGGCCGGCGGAGTCGCTGAGCAGGTGTTCATCGCGCTCGAGTTCACGCAACAGCGCATCCCACTCATCCTCATCCGCCGGATTCCAGAGGTCATTCAGCATCAGCTCCGACAACTGTTCCGGCATCGCTCGCACGCAGGCACGCACCGACGCACGCCCGCCGCGCTCGATCAGCACGTTGAGCAGATGATCGCGAACGCTGATGCCGGGCAGTTCCGCGGCGTAGCGCAGGATCAGGTGATCGAGGAACTCCTCGTTCTCGGCGAGTTGCAGCAACAGCTGCACTTCCCACGTCTGGCCGTCGATCGTTCCGTAGCGGATCGCGGACTTCCAGCGCAGGTTGAGCAAGTAGCGCGCGGAGGGAATCTCGTGAGAACCGATGGGATCGATCACGAAGTGCAGCGACTCGGCGGCGACGTGACTGCGCTCGCCGCCGGCGCTGGCGATGCGTTCGACGCGCGAGCGCGCCGACTCGCGCCCCGTGCGCGCCAGCGCGAGAATCGCGTCCGAAGCGAAGGGTTCGACACCGGCATGCACGATCTTCAACAGCTCTGTCTCCACGCCGATGCGCAGCTCGCCCATGCCGAGGATCGCGGCGCGGCGCAGGCCTTCTTCGCCTTCCGTCGCGTGGGAGAAGAGCCGCGGCCATTCCTGCAATGCGCCGGCGGCTCCGAGCGCGAAGATCGCCAGCTCTTGTTCAGCCGGCGAGAGATCAAGGGAGTCGAGTTCCGTCTGCGCGTCCGTGGGCGGCTTCTTGAACTCGATCCGCGCGTCCCTGGACACCAGCTCGGTCCAGCTCAGCGGTGCGAGCGGTTCCGGAGGCAGCTCCGCCGCGGCGCGCCGGATCTGAGCCGGGGCGACGGAGACGAAGCACAGCAGGGCGGCGGCTGCGAGAATGAGGCGCGGGAGGGACATGGCGGGGAGGAGGGACTTCTGGTCTATCGGCAGCGCATGCGCCGATCTGGACCGGTTCACGGCTGTCGCAGGTGCAGGACCACTTCGAGCTCGTCCGACTCCAGGGGCCGTAGAGGCAACTTGGCCCGCAGGCCCCCTTCCAGCTCGGCGCTCAGTTCGCCCGAAGCCCCGCGCGGGAGACCTTTCAGCACGAACTGGCCGTTCGGGCCGCTGCGAACTCGGACGCCGCCGGGGCCGGTGATGATCGCCCCTTCGACAGGTTCCAGATCGGCAGCGCGCAGCACGGTTCCGCGCACGCGGACCCGATCGGGTTCGTGGTTCGCCTCGGCAGCGTCTCCGCAGCCGGCGACGACGAGGAGCAGCAAGCTGGCGAGGCGTGCGATCATTCGGCGGGTTCCCCCAGGATCGCGACCAACTCGTCGCGGCGTTGGTCGCGCAGCTCGGCGGTGCGCGCTTCCAGATTCAAGCGCAAGAAGGGTTCGGTGTTCGACGCGCGAACGTTGAACCACCACCAGTCGGGGTCTTGCAAGTCGCCGTACTCGACGGTGATGCCGTCGAGCTCGTCTTGGCGACCATCCGCGTAGCGCGACTTGAGCTCGGCGATCGCCGCGTCCTTGTCGGCGACCTTGAAGTTCACTTCGCCCGTCGCGTGGTAACGACGCAGGTTCTTGGTCAGCTCCGACAGCGACTTGCCGCCACCCGCCGCAGAACCGAGCAAGTTCAGCGCGGAGACCATCGCGAGCACGCCCGAATCGGTCGTGAAGTTGTCGCCGAAGTAGAAGTGTCCGGACAGCTCGCCCGCGAAGACGGCGCCCTTCTCGCGCATCGTGGCCTTGATGAACGAGTGGCCCACGCGATCGCGGATCGCGACCCCGCCGGCGCGTTCGATCTCTTCCTTGACGACCCACGACGAGCGCAAGTCGTAGACGATCGGCGCACCAGGGGTCTTCTTCAGGAACTGACCGGCGAGCAAGGCCGTCATCAAGTCGGCGGAGACGGTCAGGCCGTTCTCGTCGACGAAGCAGCAACGGTCCGCGTCGCCGTCGAAGCCGACGCCGAACTGCGCGACGGACTTCTTGACCAGGAGGCGCACCGGATCGAGGTTCTCTTCCTTGATCGGATTCGCTTCGTGCGCCGGAAAGGTGCCGTCCGGTTCCATCAGCATGGTCTTGGCATCGACCAGCGGCAGGCGTTCCAGGATCGAGGGCAGGGTGTAGCCCGCCATGCCGTTCGCCGCATCGATCGCGATGCGCACGGGGCGATCCATCGTGCAGAAGGATGCGACGTGGTCGGCGTAGGCCGCGAGCAGGTCGAGTTCCTTGCGCTGGCCGCGCTCCGCCACGGGGCCCGGGTAGGGTTCGGCGCACATGCGCTCGATGTCGGCGATGCCGTTCGCGCGCGAGATCGGCGTGGCGCCCTTCCCGCAGAGCTTCATGCCGTTGTAATCGCCCGGATTGTGACTGGCCGTCACCACGAGGCCGCCGTCGACCTGGTGCGATCCGATCGCGAAGTAGACCATCGGCGTCGAGGCGAGCCCGATGTCGAGCACTTCGGCCCCCGCGTCGTTCATGCCTTCGATCACCGCATCGGCGACCTCCGGCGAGTGGGTGCGCATGTCCTGCCCGACCAGCAAGCGCTTGGCACCGAGCAGCCGAGTGAAGGCGTGCCCGATCTTGCGTGCGGTGTCGAGATCGAGTTCCGAAGGGTAGAGGCCGCGGATGTCGTAGGCCTTGAAGATCGCCATGGTCGTGTCGTCGTTCGGGGGAATGAGCCGGTCAGTGTAGCAATCGAGGGGGGCGTCACCTCGCAGGGATGCGCCCCTTGCGGGCCCGCCGGGTCGCGGTTGCCGATGCCGGCCGCGCTGCGCCTCGCCGCGCGCCCGGGTCGGCGGCGCGTCGCGCGGCCCTTCCGCTACGCGCCGTGCAGTTTTTCGTCCCGCTGGAACCCGATCCACGAGGCGATCCCGGCCGACATGAAGACGCCGCAGAGCAGCGTGAAGTCGACGAGTCGGTTGCTCTCGGCCGTCGCGAGGCGCAGGCCGACGAAGATCGGCGCGGCGGTGAACGGCGCCGCCGCCGCTCGGCGTCCCCCATCACCGCGAAGCGCGCGTCGCGCTCCTCCCAGCCGTCCCGCACCAGCGGTCGGACGTCGGTCGGCAGGGACGCCAGGTGCGCGGCCCGCGCCGCTGCCCGCGCCTGAAGCCGCGGTCACGGGAGCCGATCTCCGCCGGGCCCCAGGGCCGCGGAGAGGACGCACCCGGTGTCGCGCCCCACACCCTATGCGTCAACAGCGCTCAGGGAGAGCGCGGGACGAGTTGTCCCGTCACCCAAGGGAAGGCCGGCCAGGCGACGGCGCGGCCGGTCGAGTCGACGACCAGCGAGACCGAGCGCTCCGGCGTCAGGCGCAGGGACTTCAGGAACCCCTTGACCTCCAGGCGCTCGGGCTCGGTCAGCGCGGCCCAGTTCGCCATCACGCCCGACGCTTCGCCGGCGTGCGCCTCGACCGCCTGCCGCATCGTCGTGTAGCGGCCGTGGTGGTAGTACGGCATCTGGTCCGCGACGACCCACAGCTTGGCCGTGAGGAAGCGACCGTTGCCCGCGAAGAACTCGGGCGAGCCCCACTGCGGCCCCGAACCCCCGGGCGGCGGACAGGGATTCGATGGCGGCGAGGGCGGCGAAGCGGGCTGTGGAAGGCTTCACATCGAGCGGTCTCCTGGTTGTCGGACGCCGTGCGATTGGCGGTTCGCTAAGCCTCCCCCCGATCCGGAACGGCGCGCGCGTCCGTTTCGAGGTCAGGCCGCGGACTTCGTGAGACGAGCCAGGAAGCGGGCACGGAAAGTGACCTTCGTCGGCCCGCTAGACGGAATGGATGGAGCGAAGTCAGAGACCCACGCTGCGCGCCGACGACAACGTCAACGCATCCCCGAATTGTCGATGTTGTAGGTCCGCTGATTCAGCAGCGGCCCGCCGATCCGCCCCTCATAGACCCGGAACGCGACGCCGTTCGGCACGATCTCGAACACGAGTTCGCGGTCCGGGAAATTCTCTCGTTGGCTCTCTCGGAATTCGGCGAACTCGATCTCGCGCCGCGCTCGAAAGACCTTCGTGTTCCGGGCTTCAAGGATCGCTTCCTTAAGAGCATACGCCTCAGGCGCGAGTCCGCGAGGAACGAAGACCATCCCCAACTCCCCTCGCACGGCCTCGGTCTTGCGCCCGCGGAGGTAGATGTCGGGATCGATCATGAGATCGGGCTCCTGGGAGCCCCATTCGTCGATGGGGATCCAGTAATGCTCCCAAGGCTGCGTCTTCATGAACTCGTGGTTGACCCGGTACTGCTCGTCGCGCAGAACGTCCACGACGTCGCAGAGCTCGTCGTACTCCATCGACTCAAGGTCGAGTTCGGAGAAGAGGCGGTCTCCGATCTGCCAGTCGAACTGCGGAACCGGGGAGCTGCCGTCGTCTTCTGTCTCGCCGGACTCGGCGTTGGCCCCGGCCGTCTCGGCACCCGATCGATCGGGTCCCGGGTCCGCTGCTTCCGGAGGGGCAATTTCCGATGCCTGGCCGTCACTCCCTTCGACGGACTCGACCGTACTCACCCGCTGCACCACGCCGCCAGCCCCCCGCGCTCCGCCCTCGAACACACTGGCGGCAACGACGAGGCTGACAGCGGTCAGCACGACGAATCCGAGGATCAGTACGGGCTTCTGGCGCTGCATCAGTCGCAGGTGTGGCACTTGACCCAGACGGTCAGCTCCTTCACCTTCCATCTCCAGTCGTGATCACCTTCGTCAGGGAGCCAATCGAAGTCGGCGTAGTTACTGCCCACCTCCTTCTCGCAGGGCAATCCGAAGGCGCTCGGACAGTCCTTACATGCGTAGCCCTTCCCGCGGTGATCTTGTTCTCGCCACGAGTCTCTCCCGGCCCGTGATACGTCTGGAACTCTCGCCACTCGTCTTTCTCGGACTCGATGTCGTTGTGCTGGTTGCCGTCGCAGGCCAGCGTTTCCTCGGACGGAGCGCTGCGCCAGGCCCACGCGATGCCTCCCAGAGCTACGGCGGTGGATGCGACGGCGATGATCGGGACGTTGCGAGCGTTCATCTTCTGACTCCCTCGTATTGGATTCGATTGAGAACTGGCGGCATTGGTTTGCACAACGCCTAGCCGCGGCCAGATTGCCCCCCCAATCCGCCTCGTAAACAACTTTCCGGACAATTACTTCCGTCAGCCCACCCTATCTGGGGCCCGGCTTTGACTCACCAATTGCTCTTTCGCTCAAGTGTCGAGCAGAAGGGCGCAAGCCTCGCCCAGCCGCTCGACGTCCGCCTCGCCCACGTCCATGTGAGTCACGAAGCGCAGGTGCGTCGACGAAAGCGGCATGACGCGGACGCCGTGGTCCGCGAGGGCCGCCGAGAGGGAGGCCGGGTCGTGGCGCGGGTGGTCGACGCCGACCAGCACCAGGTTCGTCTCGACACCGGCGGGGTCGCAAGCGAGGCCGGGCAGGGCGTCGAGCCGCTCGGCGAGTTGCTTCGCGAGCGCGTGGTCGTCGGCCAGGCGCTCGATGTGGTGCTCCAAGGCGTAGAGCCCCCCCGCCGCGATCACGCCCGCTTGGCGCATCCAGCCGCCGAGGCGCTTGCGCACGCGCTTCGCGCGCTCGAGGAAGTCCGCGTCGCCGGCGACGATCGAGCCGACCGGTGCACCGAGGCCCTTCGACAAGCAGACGGACACCGAGTCGGCGCAGGACGCCAGTTCGGCCGCGGGGATGCCCGACGCGACTTGCGCGTTCGCGAGCCGCGCGCCGTCCATGTGCACGGGCAAGCCGCGCTCGTCCGCGACGCGCCGCACCATCGTGAGCGCGTCCGACGTCACGACGGAACCGCCCGACCCCATGTGCGTCTGTTCGACGCAGATCAGCGCGGTCGGCGGACAGTGGATGAAGTCGGGGCGAACCCTCGCGCGCAACGCGGCCTCGTCGAACGCGCCGCGCATCGTGGGCAAGGTCGCGCTCTGCGCGCCGTGCAGGAAGCCGGTCGCGCCGCCCTCGTACAAGAGCACGTGCGCGTCCTCCGCCGCGATCACCTCGTCCCCCGGTCGCAACCAGGAGCCGAGCGCGATCTGGTTCGCCATCGTGCCCGAGGGCACGTAGAGCGCCGCGTCCTTGCCGAGCCAGCGCGCCGCGTACTCCTCGAGTCGCCGTACGGTGGGGTCGCCGTCCAGGACGTCGTCCCCCACCTCGGCCTCGGCCATCGCCCGCCGCATCGCGGGCGTCGGCTTGGTCACCGTGTCGCTGCGGAAGTCGGCGACGCGGTCCTGGCGCGCGTCGGTCACGCCGGTTGCAGGCTCTCGCGCACGCGGCGCAGGCCTTCGCGGATGTTCTCGATGCTGTTCGCGTAGGAGAAGCGCACGTAGCCTTCGCCCAGCGCGCCGAAGCTGGTGCCCGAGATGCAGGCGACGCCGGCGTCGTTCAGGAATCGCGACTCGAGCTCACGCGACGAGATGCCCGTGCCCGAGGTGTTCGCGAAGGCGTAGAAAGCGCCCTTCGGCATCACGCACGAGAAGCCGGGGATCGCGTTCAGTTCGTCGACGATGATGTGCCGGCGTTCATCGAAGGCCGCACACATCTTGTCGACCGCGTCCTGCGGACCGCGCAGCGCTTCGATGCCGGCGATCTGCGTCGCGGCGTTGGTGCACGAGACGCTGTTGATCTGCAGGCGCTCGGCGTGCTCGATCAGGGAAGACGGCCAGACGCCGTAGCCCAGGCGCCAACCGGTCATCGCGTAGGTCTTCGACCAGCCGTCGAGCAGGATCACGCGATCGCGGATGTTCTCGAACTCCATCAGGCTGACGTGTTCTTCTCCGTCGTAGAGCAAGCGCGAGTAGATCTCGTCGGCGAGCACGCAGACGTTCGGGTGCGCTTCGAGGCCCTTGGCGAGCTTCTCGAGCTCGGCGCGCGGCACCACGCCGCCGGTCGGGTTGGCGGGCGTGTTGACGATGATCAAGCGCGTCTTGGGCGTGATCTGCGCCAGCACGGTCTCGGCCGAGAAGGAGAAGCCGTTCTCTTCCTTCAGCTCGATCGGCACGGCCTTCGCGCCGGAGAACTCGATCATCGACTCGTAGATCGGGAAGCCGGGGTTCGGATACATGATCTCCGTGCCCTCTTCGCCGAACATCATGATCGCGTAGAACATCGTCGGCTTGCCGCCGGGGACGATCAGCACATTGTCCGGGTGCGTCTCGACGCCGCGGTACTTGAGGATGTCTTCGCAGACCGCTTCGCGCAGCTCGAGGATGCCCTTCGCCGGCGTGTACTTGTGGTAGCCGTCGGCGAGCGCCTTGCGACCCGCTTCGACGATGTTCGCCGGCGTGTCGAAGTCGGGCGCGCCGATGTGCAAGTGCATGATGCTCTTGCCCTTGGCCTCGAGGGCTTTCGCCTTGGCGAGGACCTCGAAGGCGGTTTCGGTTCCGAGTTGGCTGAAGCGCTTGGCGAGTTGCACGGAGAAGCTCCCTAGGATCTGGCGCGATGAACGACGACGTGCCCCGGAACCTTCCGGAGCCTGCAAAGTCAACCCGAGAGGTTACCCGGAAGGCCCCCACCCGGGCAATCGGGCGAGCACCCGAGCCGCCCGACCCAACGCACTCTCAGCCGAAGGCTGCCCCGCGGCCCGCAAGCCAAGGCTAGCCGTCGGCCCCTACTTCTGACCCGCCGGCCGCGCCGGGCCGCAGATCATCCCTCTTTCCGCCCTTCGTGGTCTTCGTGTGAAACTCTCTTCTGTGGACCGTGCCGCGAGCTCCAGTTCCCCGAGACGTCTCTGCGACTCAGAAGCTCAGCTGCAGCTCCATCATGAAAGTGTCCTCGCGCTCGGTCGGGCCGGCGCCGAAGTCGACGGGGTCGCCGTACTCGGAGTGGATCCACGAGTTGCGCAGCATCAGATGTTGAGAGAGGACCCAGTTCAGTCCGAGGGAGAAGCTGGTGATCGACTCGGTGTAGGTCTCCGGAACGACGAGTCCACGGTCGAGCAAGCCGCGGCCTTGCCGCATGTGCGACACGCGGCCGGCCAGCACCCAGGCGCCGCGACCGGTGCCGTGGTACGGATCGATCGGTCGGTTCGGTCGCAGCCGGCCGAAGTCCTTCGACTCCCCCGTCAAGACGTGCGAGAGATTGAAGTACGCGCCGCTGTAATCGACGCGATCGCCGCCGCTGCTGCCCGTCATCTCCTGGGTCATGTGGAGGCCCTCGGCTTGGGCCATCCACGGTCCATGGAACCACGCGGCTTCGAGTCCGAGGCGCGAGCGCGTGCCGTCGAGGCGCGCGCCCGTCGCGTACTCGGTCACGTCGAGTCGCGCGGCGTTCCGCACGTGCGCGCCGGCAACAGAGTCGTCTTGGCTGCCGAGCGTTCCGGCGAGACCGAGCTGCAACCCCTGCCAGACACTGCTGTCCGCATCGGCGAAGGGATGCACCATCAACCTGCCGGCAACGTCCTTGCTCGCGCCGGTGTCGCCGGCGCCGGTTCCGTTGTAGACGGCGATGTTCCACTCGAGATGGCCGGCCTGCGTCAGCCCGTAGAGGAACACGCCGTGGTCTTCCGCCGGTGAGAACTAGTTGAGGATCGAGAAGACCGGGAAGTCGATGTTGCGACGGCTGCGCACTTCCTCGAGGCCGAAGGGGGCCTTCATGCGACCGACGCGCAGCACCGCAGCGCCCTCCCAGAGTTCCATGCCGGCCCAAGCTTCTTCCAACTCGACTTCGTGCTCGGTGAAGTTCGGCTCGAACTTGAACAGGTAGTGTTCGTCGATGCGGCCCGAGAACTCGGGCCGAATGCGCTTCAGGACGAAGTCGCTGCTCGGATCACGAGCGCCGTCCCGGCGCCCCACGACTTGGATCAGACCCTCGATGATCAGCTCGTTGCGACCGTCGGCGGAGATAATGCGGAAGCCGTGGTCGTAGTCCACCGTGCCGGCGGGCGCTTCGGACTCCAGTGCGATCTCGGGCGGCAGCGGCGTGCCGGAGTCCCACTCGGGGTCCGGATCTTGTGCGAGCGCGACACCGGCGCAGAACGTAACGGACGCTGCGGACAGCGCGCAGAGCTTGGGGATCTGGGGCATGGCTTCCTCGAAGCGAGGGGATCGAAGGGAGGAGGAAGGCTGAGCGCCCACGATAGCGCGGGCTCGGGGAGGGACCTACGCGCCGCCTCGGACTACACTCTCGCACGTCACGCGGGGCTGTGTCCCGCTCGCGAGACCCCACTATCATCGCGCACCATGCCGATCCCTCCCCCCTTCCGCCTGCTGTCCGCTTGTCTCGTGCTCCTCGTCGGGTCCGTCACAACGGGATGCGGCGGCGATGACGCCGACGTCGTCATCTACTGCGCGCTCGACCAGGTCCACTCCGAGCCGCTGATCCGCCGCTTCGAAGAACGCACCGGCTTGAAAGTCCGCGCCGAGTACGACATCGAGGCACACAAGACGGTCGGACTCGTCCGGCGCATCCGCGAAGAACAGAACCGACCGCGCTGCGACGTCTTCTGGAACAACGAGATCGCGCACACGGTCGCGCTCGCGAACGACGGGCTGCTGATGAGTTATGACTCACCGAGCGCCGCGGATATCCCCGAGACCTTCCGCGATCCCGAGCGACGCTGGACCGGATTCGCGGCGCGCGCGCGAGTTCTGATCCTCAACACGGATCTGATCAAGGACCGTGAAGCGCCCGACTCGATGTGGGATCTCTTGCAAGCCGAGTGGAAGGGCCAGGTCGGCATGGCGCGCCCGTTGACCGGCACGACCTTGACGCACGTCACCGCGCTGTACGACATCATCGGCGAAGAACGCACGCGCGAGTATCTGCAGGGAGTCAAGGACAACGAAGTCCACCTGACCAGCGGCAACGCGACGCTCATGCGTCAGGTTCGTGAAGGCCGCATGCACTGGGGTTGGACCGACACCGACGACTACTGGGTCGCCAAGTCGGACGGCTTCCCCGTCGATGTCGTCTATCCCGACTCGGGCCCCGACGGCATCGGCACGCTGTTCATTCCGAACACGGTCTGCGTGCTCGCGAACGCCCCGCACCCGGACGCCGCGAAACAGCTGGTCGACTACATCCTGAGCGCCGAAGTCGAAGAACACCTCGCCAAGTCGCGCTCCGCGCAGATCCCGCTGCACACCTCGCTCGAGGACATGCCGCACCCGCTCGACTTGAAGCAGATCAAGCCGATGGATGTCGACTACCAGCAAGTCGGCGCCGCGATCAACGCACGACACGCAGAGCTGAAAGAGTTCTTCCTCGATTGAACCGCGCGCTTCGGATCACGGCCGGCGTGGCCTTCGCGCTGCTCTGCCTCGCTCCGATCTTCGTCATGCTGACGAGGGTCGGCGCTGCGGATCTCGAGAGCCTCGGCAGCGAACGTACGCTCGCCTTGCTGGGGCGCACGCTGAAGCTCGGCTTGCACTCGACGATCATCGCCGTGTTGATCGGTGCGCCCTTCGGCTTCCTGCTCGCACGCACCGACGTACCCGGTGCGAGCTTGATGCGCCCGCTCGGCATCGTGCCCCTGGTCTTGCCTCCGCTCTTCTTGGCGATCACCTGGACCGCCATGGTCGAGCTGCGCGGCCCGTACGCGACGGCGATCGTGCTGGGCGTGAACACCTTCCCGCTGGTCGCGCTGTTCACGGCCAAAGCCGCCGCGCGGATCGACGCACGCCGCGAAGAAGCGGCGCTGCTCGTCGGCGGACTGCGTTCCGTGTTGCGCATGGAACTGCCGCTGCTGCTGCCCGGCGTGCTGACCGGCGCCGCGCTGTCCTTCGCCTTCACGGTGAACGACTGGTCGGTGCCCGACTACATCTCGTCAGTCGGTCCGAAGTTCAACGTCTACGCCGACGAGATCTTCGCCAACTGGCAACTCGAAGCCGCGACCGGCAAGGCCGTCGTCACGGCACTGCCCCTGGTGCTCGTCACGCTCGCCGCTCTGCTACCCGCGCTGGGCCTGCGCCGTCGCGGCGCGCTCGCGACGCTCGACGGCGACTTCCGGCGTCCGGCGAAGCTGCAGCTCGGCGTGTGGCGCTGGCCCGCCTTCGCCTTCTGCCTCGCCATCGTGCTGTTCACGGTGGCCGGCCCGGTCGCGCGACTCGCGTACGAAGCCGGCGGAGGCTCGCGCGGCTTCACCGTCGGTGCCTTCAAGGAATCGATGGCCACGACGCTCGAGTTCGAGCGCGAGTTCCTCGCCAACAGCCTGATCTGGTCCGCGGTCGCCGCGTCGATCGCCGTGCCCCTCGCCCTGATCATCGCGCACGCGATCGAACGCATACGCGGCGCTCGCCTCCTCGAACCGATCGTGCTCCTGCCGATCGCGGTTCCTGCGATCCTCTTCGGCATCGGCACGATCAACCTCTGGAACCACGACCTGACCGCGCAGCTGTACGACGGCAACGGGATGATCCTGCTGCTCTACCTCGGTCGCTTCCTCGCGTTCCCGGTGCTGGTGCTCTCGGGCGCCGTCGCCGCGCTCGATCCGCGACTCGAAGAGGCCGCCGAGCTCGCAGGTGCCGGCCCGCTGCGTCGACTGCGAGCAATCGTCGCTCCCCCGCTACGTCCGTCGATGGTCGGCGGCTGGGTGCTCGTGTTCGTGTTCGCGATGCGCGAGCTCGACGCCGCCGTCCTGGTGCCCGCCGCCAACCACACCGTGATCTTCAAGGCCTACAACCGGATCCACTTCGCGCGGGATGACTCTGTCGCCGCGCTGTGCTTGTTGATCCTGTTCTTCTTGGTGCTCCCCGGTCTGCTCTGGTCCCTGTTCGCCCGTGAGAAGTTGGAGGTCCTGCCGTGACGAACGCACTGAGCATTCGCGGACTTGAGGTGCGCGCCAGCAAGCAGCGCATCCTCGGTCCGATCGAACTCGAGATCCCGCGAGGGCAACACGTCCTGCTGGTCGGTCCTTCCGGCTGCGGCAAGACGACGCTCCTGCGCGCCATCGCCGGACTCGCCACGCCGCACGTCGGCCGCATCACGATCGACGGCGCGCTCGCCGACGACGGCGGCAAGCGACTCCTGCTTCCCGCAGCGCGCGGCGTCGGGATGCTCTTCCAGAACGGCGCGCTGTGGCCCCACATGCGCGCGGCACGCCAGCTGCGCTTCGTGTTGCGTGCACGCGGCGTCGGCTTCGCGGCGCGTCGGCGCCGCGCCAAAGAACTGCTCGAACTCGTCGAGCTCACCGGCTACGACCGGCGCATGCCCGGCACGCTGTCGGGCGGAGAAGCGCAACGCCTGGCGCTCGCTCGCGCGCTCGCATCCGATCCCCGCGTCCTGTTGCTGGACGAACCGCTCGGCCCGCTCGACGCAGAACTGCGTGCGTCGTTGTTGCAGAGCCTTGTCACGCTGCGCGACGAGCTGGGCTTGACCATCGTGCACGTCACGCACGACCCCGCAGGATCCGCCGATGTCGCGCACCGCGTTCTGCGCATGGAAGACGGCCGCATCGTGGGCGACATGCGCGCCAACCAGCTCGGTCTTGACGCGAACGGATCCGCTGACGAACCGCAACTCGGCTTCGACCCCGAGGAACAAACCGCATGAGGGCTCTCCGCGCACTCCTCGGCGTGCTCGTCGTCGTACTCGGCGGCTGGCTCGTCTCCGTCATCTTCCAGGACTCGAGCCCCGCTCAACCGATGCGCGAGTTCACCAGCTCGCGCCAGTGCATGGAGTGTCACGCCGAAGCCTACGCCGAGTGGAAATCGTCGTGGCACGCGATGGCGTGGGTCGACCCCGACGTGCGCGCGCTGTCGAACGACTTCTCGAACACCGACTGCATCGACTGCCACGCGCCGCGCCCGATCTTCGAGTCGGGCATCGGCAAGCGAGTGTTGCCGCGTGCCGCGCGTCGCTCGGAAGGCGTCGACTGCATCGCCTGTCACTTGCTGCCGGAAGGCGGCGTGGCGGGAACCATGGACTCCAGCTCCGCAGCATGCCGACCGGTCGCCAAGCGCGAGCTCGCCAGCCCCGACTTCTGCGGCGTCTGCCACAACCAACACTTGACCGTCGATCAGTGGCGCGCGTCGAAGTACGCCGACCAAGGCATCTCGTGCGTCGACTGTCACATGCCGCTCCGCGACGGCGATCCGAACCGCGGACGCGATCACCGTTGCCTCGGCGGCCACGACATCGAGCTGGTCAAGAGCGCCGTGGATCTGCGCGCGCGACGCGATGGTGCAGCGCTCGTCGTCGAGGTCGAGAACATCGGCGCGGGGCATTCCTTCCCCACCGACGAACGCTCCCGCGCATCGGACGTCTTCTGGCGCCCGCGCACCGCACCGGGCGAGACGCCGCAGGCATGGCGCCACCTCTACCGCTTCCGCTCGCCCTACCGGCACGAAGTCGATCTCGAAGACACCTGGCTCCCGGCCCACGAAACCTGGACCGGGCGCGTCGAAGACCCCGGCGCGGGTCCGCTCGAAGTCGCGATCTTCTACAAGCTGACGCCCTACTGGCTGCGTGCTGATGCACCGGACCCGGACGCCGAAGCTCAGCTCATGCACCGCGTCGAGGTCGGCCCGTGAGACGCGCGTTCGTCGCGGCCACGCTGATGCTGTGCCTCGCGGCCTGCGGTGAGTCCGAACCGACGAAGGACGCGACTCCTGCGCAGGCCCCCGCGCACCGAGCCGTCGTCGCGGAAGCCCTCGCGGAACTGTCCGCTCAGCTGCCGCAATTCGCAGAATCCTCGGCCGCCGATCCCGAGCGCGTCGACGGCCTCGTGCACTTCCTCTCGGGCTCGGACGCCCGCACGCGTGAGCTGCCGCTCGAAGAGATCCGCGGCATCGGCGATGGTGCACTCGCCGAGCTCGCGCGCATCGCGCTCGACGAATCACGCGATGCGCAGGAACGCAGCGCCGCCATCGAGCTGATCGCGGCGATCCAGACGCCGGCGGCAGGCTTGCAGCTCGTCGAGCTGTGCGCCTCGACCAACCCGTCATGGATCCGCTCGCACGCGGCGTGGCGCCTGTCCGAACTCGATCCGGCGATCGACGTCGTGCTCCCCGGCCTGCTGCTGCGCCTGCGCTCCGAGACCGACCACGAAGCCGCGACCTACGTCGCGGCGGCACTCGCCTCGCGCGGGAACTTCGCCGGGCTCGAGATGCTCAGGCGACTCGCCACTGACGACGCCGACGAGAACGTCCGCGCACGCGCCGCTTCACAACTCGCCGCCATCGTCGAGAGCCAAGGCGCGCCCGACGCCGCCACGCTCATCGACCAGTGGCACGGTCGTGCGCCCGGCCTCCTGCCCCGCGAACCCTCCGCGCGCTTGCGACTCGCCGCCTGGACCTGGCTCCAGACGCTCTCCGGCGACACCTTCCAGCTGCGCCCCGTCGACGACGGGCGCTTCCTCTTGGTGCGGCTCGGCCCGTGGATCGTCGAACCGCTCGCCGCGGCACTCGACGACATCGATCCCTACGTGCGCCTGCACAGCGCGCAGTGCCTCGAGCGTATGGGCCCCGTCGCGCGCGCCGCGGTCCCGGCCCTGATCGAAGCACTCGACGATCCGCGCCTCGCTCCGCAAGCCGCGATGAGCCTGGGCGCGATCGGTGGAGCCGGTGTGTTGGAGAGCTTGCAAGCCGCGCTGACCGGCGGTTCACACGAAGTGCGAGTCGCTTCCGCACGCGCTCTCGGCGTCCTCGGCGACGACACCGTCGCTCCGACCCTGCGCGGACTCGTCAGCAACGAGGTCGAACCGATCGACCTGCGTCAGGCCGCGGCCGAGTCGCTCTTGGACCTCCAGCCCGATCGAGTCGACTCAGCGCAGGAGTTCCTGACCAGCAGCCTCACGAACGACGCTGCAGACGTCGGCGGAGCGGAGCAAGCTCTCGACGCTTGGCTCGACTCCGGCGCAGCGCCGCGCGTCAGTGCGGAAGCGCTGGAAGCGTGGAAGGCTGCTGCCAAGTCCGCGGGTGCTATTCCGACGCCTGCAGAGGCTCGAGCGCGACGAGCCGCGCGCGCGGAAGCGCTGAAGCTCGAGTGGCAGCGCGAACAGGAGTGAGGGCTGCGCGGGGACCGCGCGGCGCTCACCAAGAGCCGTAGAGGTCCAGCAGCACCACGGCGCCGTACGCCAGCGCGTTCAACACGAACTGCAAGTCGCCGCCGAGCAACACGCGCGTCGGACTGCCTCCGCCGCGTTGTGTCTGCACGAGCAGCATGTAGCGCGCGAGGCCGAAGACCACGAACGGCACGGTGATCACCAGGTGGTGGTCAGCGCCGAAGTTGTGCGCCGTGTCGTCCGACACCGTGTACATCGTGTAGGAGACGATCGTGCACGCGGCGGCGAGCGTCACCATCTGATCGAGGAAGCCTGTCGTGTACTGCGTCAAGATCGCGCGGTGGTCGCCGCGGTCGTCGCCGAGCAGGTCCATCTCCGCGCGGCGCTTGCAGAGCGCGAGGAACAGCGACAAGAACAGCGTGCACAAGAACAACCAGTGCGACACCGGCACGCCGACGGCCGAAGCGCCGGCTTGCACGCGGAACAAGAAGCCCGACGCGATGCAGAACACATCGAGCAGCACGACGTGCTTGAGTCGCAGCGTGTACCCGAGGTTCAGCGTCAAGTAGGCCAAGAGCACACCCACGACCGGAACCGGATCGCCCTTCGCCATCCAAGCCAGCAGGAGCGCGGCACTCGCGGAGACTGCAGCGGCGGTGAGCGCGAAGCCGACCGTGAGCTCGCCGGCGGCGATCGGTCGCTTGCACTTGCTGGGGTGCGCTCGATCGGACTCGATGTCGAGCACATCGTTCAACAAGTAGATCGCGCTCGATCCCAAACAGAAAGCCGCGACGGCCAGCAGCACGGGGATCACGTGCACTTCACGGCCCGCGCCCTCGGCCACACCGCCGGCGAACACCAACGCCGCGAGGACGAAGATGTTCTTCACCCACTGGTGCGGGCGCATGGCTCTCAGGAGGGGCGGCAGGGACATGACGGGGGAGGGCGCGTCTCGAAGGCTTCCATCGGACTGCGCGGGACCGTATCGATAGCGAATCGAGTGCCGTCGCGCACCGTCCAGCCCCCGCTTCCCTGCTGCGCGATGCGATTCGCGCGTCGTTCAAGGAGATCCGGCGACCGCTCGGCGCGCGAGATTCCCGCGGCGCGGCGGCGAGCGCAGCGCCCTCCGCGGCGCGGGCGGAGGAGCCTCAAGCGTGAGAATCGAGTCGAAGCACAGTCCGGCAGCGGGGAGTTCAGACCCAAGCCGCGCGCGGCCTTCGGCCGCCAACCGGAAGAGACCTCACGCAAAGGCGCGAAGGGCGCAGGCGTGATGAGAGCAAACTGCGGCTCCGAGCGCCCGGCGCACTGATCGCCCGGACCGCGCCAGCGGTCTGCTGGCTCCCGTGCGTTCCTGGTAGCTTGCGCCCTTCGCGCCTTCGCGTGAATCTCTCTCAGCCGAAGGCTGCCTTGCGGCCATGAAGCCAAGGCTGGCCGTCGGCCCCTACTTCTGATGCGCCGGCCGTGCCGGGCCGTGGATCATCCTTCTTTCCGCCCTTCGTGGTCTTCGCGTGAGGCTCTCTTCTCTGGACCGTGCCGAGACCCAGAGCTCGCCGAAGGCCCACTTGCGCAAGGACGGTGCTACTGCGGTGCGGGGCGCAGGCGCGGTCAGCAGAAGAGAGCTTCACACGAAGACCACGAAGGGCGGAAAGAAGGTCGAACGACGCGCAGGCGAGTTCGAGCCGAGAGAGGCGTGACTCGACGGCCAGCCTTGCTCGCCGGAGGAAGCTGACCATCCGCAGGTCAGCAGGTCAGCAGGTAGGCACGTAGGCAGGTATGGAGGGCTGGGAAGGCCCGGCGCGTTGCGAGGAAGAATCCACGCGAAGGCGCGAAGGGCGCGGGCAGAACGACCGAAGGCCGCGTTCCCGAGGGAGCGCGGCCTTCGGTCGAAGGTCGAAACGGTTCGTGGCCGCGATCAGTCGAGGCTGAGCTTCTGGAGCGCCTCGATCGGCGACTCGGGCCCGACGATCAGGATCTCCTCTTCCCGATCGATCGTCCCGTCCTCGCGCAGCAGCGCGATCTCGAAGGTCGTGACGTTGCCGTCGGCCCAGAGCACGACGGTCGCCGTCCGGTGATTCTTGCCGCCGTCATTGTCGTCCGCCGCGATGACTTCCTTACCGGAGCCGGGGAACTTGCGCAGCGGGTATTCCTTGATGTTGCGACCCGCGTAGGACGTCGTCGCGCCATCGACCATCTCCAGGTCGACGTACCACTCGGTCGGCGGCAGGTCCCCCACGCTGATCGCGCTGAGGTCGACGCCGGGGCAAGTCAGCTTCTTCGCGCTGGCTTCCGAGTTCTCCCAGGTGTCCGTGCTGATCAGCGAAGCGAGGAAGCGCGCGCCGGATTCCTTCGGGATGCGTCCGAACTTGCTGCGATACATGATCAAACCCTTGTTGATCTCGGACATGTTCGCCTTGCAGCCGGTCACTTCCGCCTGGTCGATCGCCTCGGGGATCTTGGGCAGCAAGAAGGCCATCAGGATCCCGATGATCAAGATGACGGCGAGGAGTTCGATCAGCGTGAAACCGGCAGCGCGGCGTGCGTGACGGAGACCGGAGCGGAGGGTTGAGCGCATGGAGAGACCTTCGTAAGGAGCGTGGCAGACGGCATTTCTAACCCATCTCGAGGGGTGAGTCACCCGCGGCGATCGAAACCGCCCGCCGCCTGCGCTCGCTCCCGACCGGCAAGTGAGCGGCCCCGCACTGCCGGATGGCATGCGGGGCCGCTGGATCGGCGAAACGTGCGCGAGGCGCTCGTCCGCGGAAGATCAGGAGAATCAACCGGCGTGGGAGGCGACGGCCTCCTGCAGCTCGGCGACCTTGTTGGTCTGTTCCCAGGGAAAGTCGTCGCGACCGAAGTGGCCGTGGTAGGCGGTGCGCTCGTAGATCGGACGCTTCAGATCGAGCGCCGAGAGGATCCGCGAGGGGCGCAGGTCGAAGACCGAACCGACGGCGCGGTCGAGCACGTCGTCCGGCACCTTGCCGGTGCCGAAGGTGTCCACGCGCAAGCTGAGCGGTTCGGCGACGCCGATCGCGTACGAGAGCTGCACTTCGCAGCGGTCGGCGAGGCCCGCGGCAACCACGTTCTTGGCGACCCAGCGCGCCGCGTAGGCGGCGGAGCGGTCGACCTTCGACGGGTCCTTGCCGGAGAACGCGCCACCACCGTGACGGCCCATGCCGCCGTAGGTGTCGACGATGATCTTGCGACCGGTCAGGCCGCAGTCACCGTGGGGCCCGCCGAGCACGAAGCGACCGGTCGGGTTGATGTGGTAGACGGTGTCGGCGTCGAGGAACTCGGCCGGGATGACCTGCTTGATCACGTCGTCGCGCACGATGCGCACGATCTCGGCGTGCACGTCCTCGTCGGACGTCTTGCCGTTGATCTCGGGATCGTGTTGCGTCGAGATGACGACGGTGTGCACGCGCAGCGGCTTGCCGTCTTCGTACTCGACGGTGATCTGACTCTTCGAGTCGGGGCGCAACCAGGGAAACGTTCCGTTCTGGCGCAGCTCGGCGAGCTTGGCGACCAGCGCGTGGCTGTAGTGGATCGCGAACGGCATCAAGTGTTCGGTCTCGTTGCAGGCGTAGCCGAACATCAGGCCTTGGTCGCCTGCGCCTTGATCCACGTGCAGGCCTTCGCCTTCGGAGACACCTTGCGCGATGTCCGGCGACTGCTTGTCGAGCGTCACCATCACGGCGCAAGTGTCGCCGTTGATGCCGAACTGATCGCTCGTGTAGCCGATGCGATTGATCGTGTTGCGGGCGATCTCCTGGTAGTTGACCACCGCCTTGGTGGTGATCTCACCGGCGACGACACACAGGCCGGTCGTGACCAGCGTCTCGCAGGCGACACGCGACTCGGGATCTTGCGCGAGGATCGCGTCGAGGATCGCGTCGGAGACTTGGTCGGCCACCTTGTCGGGGTGGCCCATCGAGACGGACTCGGAAGTGAAGAACTGTCGTGCCATCGGGACTTCTAGGGCTTGGTTCGGGGGATCCGGACGGGTGATCGTGCGATCAGGTGCCGCCGGAGCGGGACCGCGATTCATCCTTCGACCCTGGCGGGCTACAGCATGAGGCGCCGGATCGGATCGGGAGAGAATAGCGCCGAGGGAGCCTCACCACTAGGCGGCTAAGACCCCATAACGGGAAGACAGCGCTGCCTGAGGGCCGAGACGGTGCGAGCTGTGGCCCCCTGCTGGGTCCGGACGGCGTCCAGACCGGCCCGCGCCATGCGGGATCGGGCGTCCTCGTCGCTGAGCAGCTCGGCGAGCGCTCGGCCGAAGTCCTGCGCCTCAGCCAGCTTGATGCCGGCCCCCGCGCGCTCGAGCAGCCCGGCCTCGTGCGGGAAGTTCTCGGTGTGCGGGCCATAGAAGACAGGCAGGCCCTGGGCGGCGGGTTCCAGCATGTTGTGCCCGCCGAGCGGAATCAGCGAGCCCCCCACGAAGACCAGGTCGGCCAAGGAGTAGACGTTCTCGAGTTCGCCGATCGTGTCGACGATCACGGGCAGCGACGGATCGGCGGCTTCGAGCCCCTCGCGAAGGAAGGTCAGGCGCTGGGCCGGCAGGCCGAGTTCGGCGAGCTCGCGGCAGATCGCGGGGACCCGGCCGGGGTGTCGCGGCACGAGGATCAGGCGACTCTCCGGAGCGTGCTCGCGCCACGCTTCGGCGACCAAGCGCTCTTCGGGATCGTGCGTCGAGCCGACCACCAGCACGAGCTGCCCGGGCTTCCCGCCCAGGTGACGAACCAGTTCCGGCTGCAGGTCCAAGCGGCCGAGGTGCAGCGAGTCCGCCTTGACGTTGCCGGTGACGAGGATCCGGTCAAGGTCGTTCGAGAGTTCCTCGAAGCGCCGCGCGTAGACCTCGTCTTGCACGCAGAACAAGCTGATGCGCTGGAACTGCGGCATCAGCTTCCGAAAGCGCAGGTAGCGCGGAAAGCTGCGTTCCGTGATGCGACCGTTGGCGACCGCGATCGGCACACCGGAGCGATTCGCCGCGCGCAGGAAGTTCGGCCAGACCTCGAGCTCGATCAACACCACGGCAACGGGAGCGATGCGGCGCAAGAAGCGGCGCACGACGAACGCGAAGTCGAACGGGAAGCGCACGACTTGCAGGTCCGGGTAGGTGCGCCGCGCGACTTCCGAGCCGGTCGCCGTAGTCGTGCTGATCACGACTTCGAGGTCGGGGCGCTCTTCGCGCAAGCTCGCGACGATCGAGCTGGCGGCTTTGACTTCACCGACCGAGACGCCGTGCACGATCACGCGACGCCGGCGTGTCTCGACCGTTGCCGCGGGTAAGCCGAATCCGAGGCGTTCCGTGACCATCCTGCGGAAGATCGGGTCCGCGCAGGAGCGCACGATCCACCACGGCGAAGCGACGATCACACCGAGCCACAACGCGAGGTCGTAGACCACGTGCAGCGCGAACCGGCCGATCCCGGGGACCGGGTCCCGCAGGATCGGCGGAGGCGTGCCCGCGGGCGCGGAGTCGGTCATCCGGCCTGATCAGCCCCGTGGCACTTCTTGTACTTCTTGCCGCTGCCGCAGGGACAAGGGTCGTTGCGCCCGATCGTCGTCGGGTCGATGCCGGTCGGCAGCTCGCCGGACGCCGTCTTGGCGGGGGCGGCAGCCTCGGCAGGCTTCTGCTTGACCTGCGCCGATTGCGTCAACGCTTGACGACGCTTGGCGAGGTCGAAGGCCTGGCTGGCGGGGACGCGCGCCGTCGTCGCTTGACGAGCACGAGCGACAGCTTGTGCCTTGCGCTGTGCTTCCGCTTGTGCCGATGCGCGCGCGCGCGCCTCGGCTTCGGCGGCCAGCGCCGCACCGCCGGCGGACGTCGGACGCGCTTGCGCTCGAGCCGGCGTACCGGTGCCGGCAGCGGGTTGCTGACCGGGAGCCGGAGGTCCGCCCTCTTCACCCGCCACGCGGATGCGCAGGACGATGCTCGCGACTTCGTCTTCGATCGCCTCGTGCAGGTTGTGGAAGAGCTTGGTGCCTTCGATCTTGTACTCGGTCTTCGGGTCGTGCTGTGCGTATCCGCGCAGGCCGATGCCGGCCTTCAGGGCGTCGACCGCTCGCAAGTGGTCCTTCCAACGCGAGTCGATCGCATTGAGCAGCACGTAGCTCTCGATCCGACGCATTACGTCGGGAGTAACGGTCTTCTCGCGCTCTTCGTAGTGCGCCTCGATCTCTTCGATCGCAGCGCTGTCGTCGAAGGTCCCCTTTTCGACGGCCTTGGTGGCGGCCGAGCTGGAGATTTCGAAGCCGAAGGTGCGCTGGAACCAGCCCTGGAAGCCCTCGACGTCGTCGACGTAGGTCTTGCAGGCGCGGTCGAGCGAGCGCTCGATCAGCGCCAGCGTCTTGTCCTTCGTCTCGATGCCTTCGAGCACTTCCTGGCGGCGCGAGTAGATGTCCTTGCGCTGCTTGTCCATCACCTCGTCGTACTCGAGGAGGCTCTTGCGGATCTCGAAGTTGCGGTCTTCGACCTTCTTCTGCGCGCGACCGATCGCGCGCGTCACCATGCCGGACTCGATCGGTTGGCCTTCGCCCATGCCGATGCGGCCCATCAAGTTCTTCATGCGCTCCGAGTAGAAGATGCGCATCAAGTCGTCTTCGAGCGACAGGAAGAAGCGCGAGACGCCGACGTCACCTTGACGACCGGAACGACCGCGCAGCTGGTTGTCGACGCGACGCGACTCATGGCGCTCCGTGCCGAGCACGTACAAACCGCCGAGCGCGAGCACTTCTTGCTCGTCGCGATCGCAGCGCTCACGGACCTCCTGGCGGATCTTGTCGATCGCTTCCAGGTTGTCCTTGTCACCTTCGTTGAGACCGGCTTCGTCGAGCGCCTTCTTGAGGCGGTACTCGAAGTTGCCGCCCAGCTTGATGTCCGTACCGCGACCGGCCATGTTCGTCGCGACGGTCACGGCGCACTTGTCGCCGGCGGTGGCGACGATGTTCGCCTCTTTCTCCCACTCGCCGATCTTCGCGTTCAACACCGAGTGCGGAATGCCGCGGTCTTTGAGGTGCTCGTGCACCGTCTCCGACTTCTCGACGGAGGTCGTACCGACGAGCACCGGCTGGCCCTTCTCGTAGAGCTCCTTGACCTCGTCCGCGATGGCGTTCCACTTCTCGGGTTCCGTGCGGTAGACGACGTCGTGGCCGTCGTCGCGGGCGATCGGCATATTGGTCGGGATCGAGACCACGTCGAGCTCGTAGATCTTGTGGAACTCGCCGGCCTCGGTGATCGCCGTACCGGTCATGCCCGACAGCTTGTCGAACATGCGAAAGTAGTTCTGGTAGGTGATCGTCGCGAGCGTCTGGTTCTCCTGACGAGGCTCGAGGCCTTCTTTCACCTCGACGGCTTGGTGCAAACCGTCCGACCAACGACGGCCTTCCATCTTTCGGCCCGTGAACTCGTCGACGATGATCACATCGCCGTTCTCGACCACGTATTCCTTGTCGTGGCGATAGAGCTGGTGGGCTTTGATCGCGTTCTCGATGTAGTGCGGCCAGTCCTCGTTGCCGGGCGTGTAGAAGGACTCGACGCCGACGATCTTCTCGGCTTCTTCGATGCCCGACTCGAGCAAGCTGGCGGAGCGCTCCTTCTCCTTGACCTCGTAGTGCTCGTCCTTGTTCAACGCACGTGCGATCTGATCGGCGACCTGATAGCGGTCGACACCGGATTCCGCGGGGCCCGAGATGATCAAGGGCGTCCGCGCCTCGTCGATCAGGATCGAGTCGACTTCGTCGACGATCGCGAAGTAGAGCTGCTTCTGAACCTGATCTTCGATCCGATTCTTCATGTTGTCGCGCAGGTAGTCGAAGCCGAACTCGTTGTTCGTGCCGTAGACGATGTCGCAGCCGTAGACCGGGATGCGTTCCTGCGGCGACATGTCCGATTGGATCGCACCGACGGTCAGACCGAGATACTCGTAGACCGGCGCCATCCAGAAGGCGTCTCGTCGCGCGAGGTAGTCGTTGACCGTGACCAAGTAGCAGGTCTTGCCGGTCAGCGCGTTCAGGTAGAGCGGCAGCGTCGCGACGAGCGTCTTGCCTTCACCCGTCATCATCTCGGCGATCGCACCTTGATGCATCGTGATGCCGCCGACCATCTGCACGTCGTAGTGACGCAAGCCGAGCGTGCGCACCGATGCTTCCCGGCACAGCGCGAAGGCTTGAGGCAGCAGCTCTTCGAGCGTCGTCTCGCCGGCCGCGATGGCCGCCCTCCAGCGCTCGGTCTGAGCTTCGAACTGCTCGGTAGTGAGGCTCTTCGCCCACTCCTCCTCGGCGGCGATCTTGTCCACCAGCGGCTTGATCTGGCGCACCGCGCGCTCGTTCGCCGAGCCCATCAGGCGCTTGAAGAATTGGCCGGTGGTCTCTCCGATATTGGAGAGCTTGTCGTTGATGTTTTCCCAGTCCATGGCGTGCAGCAGTCAGTGGCCCACGAGGGCGCCCGGCGGCGATAAGGCCGGACATTAAAGGGGCGCGACGCCCCGAGGGGGAGTCCCGAGGCCCGAAAACGATGCGCGAGGGGTCTCGGGAGTCGAGCTTCCCCCCCACCGGCCCTCTCAGATCGGGTCGGGACGCATCAGTTGTTCGACCATCTTGAAGAGAACCTCGCGCGGATATGGCTTTCGAAGCAAGCCGCTCACGCGTTGGATCTCAGCCAGACTGATTTCCGAGGCCGTGGCGAGCAGCACCGGCAGCGTCGACCACTCCGCATGACTGCGGATGCGATCGAGCACCTCGTGCCCGTCCATCTCGGGCATCGAGTAGTCGAGCACGACCAGATCCGGAAGGGGTCCCTTCTCCAGACGCTCGAGGACTTGACGCCCATCGTAAGCGACCTCGACCTCGTAGCCGCGCGCGCTGAGCAGCGCCGCGAGGCCGCGTGCGACGTTGCGCTCGTCATCGACGACGAGCAAACGCCCCCGCCGACCCTGACCGCCCTCGAGTCGCGCGAGACCCTCGGCGAGCTCGCGTAGATCAGCGTGCGTCGGAAGGCCTTCGCGGTGCCAGGCGGCTTCGATCTCGTGCTTCAACTCCATGTTGGCGTGACGGATCTCCTGAAACTTCGCGTAGTCCGGACTGTCCGCCGGGACCTCGATCTCGTCGTGCGTGTCGACGGAGAAGAAGTACTCCTCATCGACCAAGTACTCCTGCACGACGAACTTCATGAACGGATAGCCGCGATTGCCGAGGCGCAGCGTGTAGCGCGCGCACAGCGGACCCTCGTCCTGGTTGGAAGGGCTCTCGCAGAGCGCGAAGAGCTCGGTCAGCGACTCGACGCCCTCCAGCAAGGCAGGGTCGAAGCGCGGCTTCGCTTCGCCGGGCTCGGGCCAAGCGTGCTGCATGTAGATCTTCACCGCGCGGCGGACCATCTCGGGCTTCAGCTCTTCGAGTCGCATCCCGCCCCCCCGGACAACTAGACCCCCGCCGGCTGCGCGCGTTCCATGCAGTCGATCAACTCGACAATGGAGTGGGTTCCCGCGTCATCCAACACTGCGGAGAGTTCCTCCGCGAGTCGACCGAGCAAGCTCGGGTCACTGAACGATGCGGTGCCGACCTGTACCGCGGTGCATCCCACCGCGAGGTATTCGAGCACGTCCTCAGCCGTGCGGATGCCGCCGCAACCGATCACCGGGATGTCGATCGCTTGCGCGCATTCCCACGCGCAGCGCAGCGCGACGGGTTTGATGCCGACGCCGGAGTAGCCGCCTTGTTTCGTCGCGAGCCGGTAGGCGCGCTTGCGCCAGTCGACCGCCATGCCGAGCAAGGTGTTGACCGCCGTGACGCCGTTCGCGCCACCGGCTTCGACGGCGCGCGCCATGTCGGAGATGCGCGTGACGTTCGGCGAGAGCTTCGCGAAGAGCGGCTTGGTCGTGACGTCGCGCACTTTGCGCAGCACGCTCTCGGCAGTCGCCGGATCCGTGCCGAACGGAAGCTTGCCGCCTTGGACGTTCGGGCAGGAAAGGTTCAGCTCGAGCGCGTCGACCTCGGAGCGCTCGTCGAGCATGCGCGCGAGTTCGACGAAGTCCGCTTCGCGCTCCCCGCCGATGTTCGTGAAGATCACGCAGTCCGCGGTCGCCACTTCGGGCAGCGTCTGCGCGAGGTACGACTCGATGCCGCGGTTCTCGAGCCCGATCGAGTTCAGGAAGCCCGCCTCGGTCTCGAAGATGCGCGGGTTCGGATTGCCGCGCCGCGGCGCCAGGCTGACCGTCTTGCTGACCAAGCCTCCAAGCCGCTCGGGCGGAGACAAGTACTGCATCTCCAGGCCGTGACCAAAGGTCCCGGATGCAGAGAGCAGCGGGTTGCGCAACTCGAGCGAAGCGAGGTGAACTGCGAGGTCGGCCATCGAAGAGAGGCTACTCCGTCGAGAGATCCTGAGCAACGGAGGCTGCCTCTGCCGCCGAGTCCTCAGGCTGTTCCTCTGAAGCCTTGTCCTTCGCGAATGAGGTCAGGAACAGCAAGGCCGCTCCGGCCGTGATCCCCGAGTCCGCGATGTTGAAGGTCGGGAAGTGGTAGCTCCAGCGCGCGAAGTAGACGTCGATGAAGTCGCGCACCTCGCCGTAGGGATGCGTCGTGTTCGGATCGATCAGGAACAGGTTGTCGTAGAGGTTCCCGAGCGCGCCACCCAGCACCAGCACCAGCGCCAGGGTGAACCACGGGCGTCCGCGGGGCGTGCGCCACAGCATCCAGATCAGGAACAGCACCGCCGCGACCCGTCCCATGACCAGCACGTGCGGATAGCCCGAGAAGCCCCCGAAGGCTGCGCCCGGGTTCTTCGAGAGCATGAAGCTGAACCAGTTCACCCCCTCGCCCAGCACGTGCATGCGCTGGTGACCGTGAACGCAGGTGCGCTCGAGCTCGCCCGCCGACTCCAGCGGAGTCAACCAAGCGAAGACCGCGGCCTTCGACCACAGATCGAGGACGACCAAGACGGCCGCGCCGGTGAGGCGGTAAGCCATATCGCGCGCCCCGGCTCGTGATCGGCCCTGCGCCTGCTGAGCTTCCGTCATCAACCGGCCTCGGCTCGTCGCTGGCACTCGATGCAGTGGCTGGTGTAGGGAATCGCCTGAAGGCGTGCCTTGCGGATCCAGCTATCGCACGAGTCGCAGCGACCGTAAGAGCCGTCGCCGATGCGTCCCAGGGCCTCGAGAATGTCATTCGCCGTCGATCCACCGCGCTGCAGCAGCTCGAGACTGAGCTCCAGCGAATAGGAATGGCCGTCATCGCCTTGGCGATCCGCGCTGGCTTGGCTGATCGATTCGGCCTCGAGATGGGAGATGTCGCCGCGCAAGACGCCGAGCATCAAGCGCAGTTGTTCCTCGAAAGCGGCGAGATCGGTCTTGGTTGGTTTGCGTCCGGGCATCTCGTTCTCAGGGGTCCTGGGGCGCGGGAGTATAGACATGCCCTGATTCGCTCACAAGACCAGGCGGCCCCCGCGCTTGCGCCGGACTGGTCGCGAAGCGAGTCTCTACAGGTGCCTCGAACGCAGACAACCGACGGCGAGCTCCCCCGGGCCCTCGCCGTCCAGCTCTCGGACTTCCTGACCGCGCTCCGCGTGGAAGCCGGGTTGTCTCGCGCGACCCTCGCGGCCTACCGCTCCGACCTCGGCCATTTCTTGAGCTGGAGCCGCCACCGCGGACTCCGGCGCCCGGCGGACATCGATGCCGTGATGGTCGTCGACTACCTCGCGCACCGGCGCGCCGAAGGCCTGGCCGAGTCGACCGTCTCTCGCGACTTGACCGCGATCCGCATGTGGATGCGCTTCCTGGTCGCGGAAGGGCTGCTGGATCGCGATCCCACCTCCCGGCTGCAGTCGCCGGTGCTCGCGAAGCTCCTGCCGCACACCCTCGGCATCGAGGACGTCGATCGACTGCTGCGCGCGCCGGACGGCTCGAACTGGCAGGATCTGCGCGATCGAGCGCTGCTCGAAGTGCTCTACGCCTGTGGCGCGCGGATCAGCGAAGCCGTCGGCCTGACCACCGATCGCATGGACAGCGAGCTGCGTGTCGTGCGCCTGCTCGGCAAGGGATCGAAAGAACGCGTGGTGCCGGTCGGTGCCCGCGCCCGCGCGGCGCTGACCAGCTGGATCGAGGACGGGCGCCCGCAGCTCCCGGGGGGGCGCGCGCGTCGCGAAGTCTTCCTCTCGCACACCGGCAAGCCGCTCGATCGCACGAACGCCTGGCGCCGGGTGAAAGCCGCCGCGCTGCGTGCCGGACTCTCGCGCGAAGTCCACCCGCACAGCCTGCGCCACAGCTTCGCGAGCCACATGCTCGCCGGGGGCGCCGACCTGCGGGCGGTCCAGGAGATGCTCGGGCACGCCTCGATCCGCACCACCGAGATCTACACCCACCTCGACGAGGAGCACATTCGAGGCCTCCACCGGCTCTATCACCCCCGCGGTTAGCTTTTTGGCCGGACTCTCGCCAGACCTGCTCCAGCCGCCACGGAGGAGCTTCCGACAAGAGAATCGTCGATGTCCCCTTCGTCACCCCAGCCCCTCCCTCGCGGGATCCTCTTCGATCTCGACGGAACCCTCTACCCGCAAGCTCCCCTCAGAAGGCGCATGTTGGCGGAGCTCTGTCTGGTCCCCATCGCGCGCTGCGCCCCGCGCGAAGGCCTCACCACGCTGCGGCGCTTGAAGCGCTTCCGCGAAGTACGGGAAGGTCTGCGGAAACTCGGACAAGCCGCAGAGTCGCTCGAGGCGTTGCAGTTCAGCCGACCCGCCGAACTGCTCGGTGAACCGGTAGCCGCCGTGCGAGCGACCGTGACCGAGTGGATGTTCGAGCGCCCGCTGCGACACCTCGCCGGCGCGCGGCGTTTCGGCACGCGCGAACTGTTCGACGCGGCGCGCGAGCGCGGCATCGAAGTCGGCGTGTTCAGCGACTACCCCGCTCCCGCCAAGCTCGCGGCCTTGGGCCTCGACGCGGGCGTGTCGTTGACGCTCTGCGCCACCGACGACGCGATCAACGCCTTCAAACCGCACCCCGCCGGCTTCCAGAACGCTTGCGAGCGCTGGGGCTTCGAACCGCACGAAGTGCTCTACGTCGGCGATCGCGCCGAAGTCGATCACGCTGGTGCAACGGCGGCGGGACTCGAGAGCGTCTTAGTCGGCGAGTCGACCACCGGACATCCCGCTCACACGACCTTCGCAGAGCTGCAAGCGCGCATCGAGCATGACGGCTGAACAGCGAATCTCAGCGCTCGGCCCCTACGTCCGCATCGCGCGCATCGACCACTGGTTCAAGAACGCCTTCATGCTCTTGGGCACCTTGTTGGCGTTCTTCTACGACCCCACACTGGTCACCTGGGAGAGCCTCGGCACGCTGATCTGGGCCTTCTTCGCGACGTGCATCATCGCGTCCAGCAACTACGTGCTGAACGAGTGGCTCGACGCGCCGCTCGACAGATTGCACCCGACGAAGCAGAACCGACCTGCGGCTCTCGGCCAAATCAGCATGCCGGGTGCGGTCATCGAGTGGCTCGGCCTCGCCGCCCTCGGCCTGATCATGGCGTCATACGTCGGCGTCGCGTTCTTCTACTCGGGCGTCGCGCTGTGGGTCATGGGATGCGTCTACAACATCCCGCCGATCCGCTCCAAGGACCTGCCGTACCTCGACGTGATCAGCGAGTCGATGAACAATCCGATTCGACTCCTGCTCGGCTGGTACGCGCTGATCCCGCACCTCTGGCCGCCGCTCTCGCTGGCCCTCGCCTACTGGATGGTAGGCGCCTTCTTCATGGCGACCAAGCGCTTCGCCGAGTACCGACGCATCGGCGATCCCGAGCTCGCCGCGCGCTACCGCCGATCCTTCGCGCACTACGACGAACCGCGCCTGCTCGGCAGCATGGTGTTCTACGTCAGCGCATGCGCGTTGTTCTCCGGCGTGTTCATCGTGCGCTACAAGCTCGAGTTGGTGCTCTGCGCTCCCATCGTGGCCGGCTTCTTCGCCTACTACGTGATGATCGGAATGCGGCCCGACAGCCCGGTCCAGAACCCCGAGAAGCTCTATCGCGAACGCGGCTTCTTCGCCTATGCGCTGTTCACCACAGCGCTCTTCGTGCTGACCATGTTCCTCGACTTCCCGGCACTCTACGACTGGCTCAACTACGAACCGTCGCACTTCGTGCCGCTGTGGAAGATCGGCTGATTCGATGCAGAGCCGCGTCCGTCGCAAGCTAACCTCAATGGTCCTGCTCGCCGCCTTCGTGATAGCGGGCGCCATGCATTGGGGGCGAGGAGCGCTCGACAGTGGCTTCGGCGCAGCGGACGACGAAGCGGCCCACATGGTCAGCGGCGTCATGGCGCACGACTACATCGTCGACCCTGAACCGCTGCACCCGGTGCGCTATGCCGAGCGCTACTACGTGCACTACCCCAAGGTCGCGATCGGTCAGTGGCCGCCGGGCTACCACGCGCTGCAAGCCGCCTGGACGCTCGCCTTCGGCGTCAGCCGCGAGAGCATCGTGTTGCTCGGCGCAGGCTTGATGGCGCTGGTCGCCGCGCTGCTCTTCCGGGCTCTCGTCGCTGATCTCGGAACGGCGCCGGCACTCGCGGCCGCGGGCCTCTTCCTGCTGCTGCCCCTGGTGCAGCGCTACGGATCGATGAGCATGACCGAGCTCCCGCTCGCGCTCTTCTGCTTCGCCGCCGTGCTCGCATTCGGTCGCCTCTTCGACCTCGGACGCTGGCGCGACGGCTTGATCTTCGCCGCCTGCTCGGTCGCTGCGATCATGACCAAGGCCAACGCGCTGTCGCTCGCGCTGATGCCGCCGATCCTGATCTTCGCCGAGCGGCGCTGGTCGATGTTGCGCTCGCGAGTGCTCTGGATCTGCGCCGGGCTCGTCGCTCTCGGCGCGGGGCCCTGGACCGTGCGTTTCATGGACGTCAACCGCAGCACCTGGGACGGCGGCAGCTCGTGCAGCTGGGTGTTCAGCCGAGAAGCCGCGCGCTTCTACGCGGTCGAACTGGTCGCGCTCGGAGGTGCGGTGGTCCTGGCCGTCGCGCTGTGGGGCGCGTGGGTTCAACTGCGTCGGCACGACTGCAGCGGCAAGTGGAAAGCCGCCGCCGCCTTCTGCACGGGTCTGCTGATCTTCCACATCCTGATCCCCTCCTCGATCGAGACGCGACACCTGATCCTGCTCACGCCTTACCTCTGCATGTTCGCTGCTGCGGGCATGCTCGATCTCACGCGACGCATTCACAGGCTCGCCCCGAACGCCGGCGCAATCTCCGCCGGCTTGCTGCTCGGCAGCTTTGCAGCCCTGGGCTGGGACTTCCCGGAGAAGCGCGTCACCGGCTACGACGAAGCGGTCGCCTACGTCAACGGGCGCACGGACTTGGACGGCATCGCCGTCTTGATCGACTCGGGTTCGATCGGCGAAGGCCTGGCCGTCTCCGAGTTCGTCCTCGCCGACGAAGCACGCCCCAACCGCTTCGTGGTGCGCGCGACGAAGTACCTCAGTCAGTCCACTTGGACCGGCGAGGACTATCGCGCGTTCTACGAGACGCCGGAACAGACCGCGGCCGCGCTCGAGAACCTGCCGATCGGCCTGGTGCTCTTCGATCACTCGCTCAGGCCGCACCAGACGATGCCGCATCACGAAACGCTGCATCGCATGCTGCAGACGAATGCGGGCTGGAGGCTCGTCAAGGCGTTCGACGTGCGTCGCGGCGAGCTGGTGTTTCCCGCCGGGCTGGAGCTCTGGGAACACGCGGCCTCTTCGATGCGCCGCCCGCTGTACCTCGACTTCGCCCTGATCCTGGGGCGCGACGTCCCGCTCTGAGGCGGATCGTCGCCGCTCGAGGCTCCGGTCCCCGGATCGGATCAGGGCCGGAGAGCGGGAACGCCGAGGGAAGCCTTTGCCGACTTCGCGGGTTCGGTACACAATCGGGTCGACCCCGCGCGTGCAGCCGAACGTCTGTCTCGCAGTGGACACCACATGAATCGCCTGATCGCACTCTTCGCGGACGCGGCCGATGCCGTCATCGTCGCCGCCCCGGACAGCATGATCGTCCACGCCAACGAGGCGGCACGACAGCTGTTCGCATTGCGCCCGGGCGAGACCGCCGGCATGCCGCTGGCCGGCCTTTGCCCCTTCGGCATCGACCTCGAAGGCGGCCCGCCCGACGGACGGCTGGTGCGCTGCTTCACGCGCGACGGTCGAACGATCGAAGCACGCGTCGTCGTGCTGAACATCGACTCGGACGATCAGAAGCTCGCGGTCTGCGTGTTCTGGCCGCTCGGCGGCGCCGAAGACGCAGCGCAAGCCAGCACCGAGTATCAACGCGCCCTGCTCCAGCTGGCGCGCACCAAGGAAGTCTCCAGCGGCGACTTCTCCGCTGCGGCGCGCGCGATCTGCTTGATTGCGGCGGATACGCTGCAAGTGGAGCGCGTCAGCGTCTGGTTGCTGGTCGAAGACGGCGAGTTCCTCGAGTGCACCTGCTTGCTGGAACGCAGCGCGCAAAAGTTCAGCTCCGGAATGCGACTCGCGGCGAAGGACTACCCCGCCTACTTCGCAGCGCTCGAAGAAGGCCGCGCGATCGCCGCGCACGACGCGGCGCACGATCCACGCACCTCCGAGTTCGCGTCGGGCTACCTCGATGTTCTCGGCATCGGCGCCCTGCTCGACTCGGTGCTGCGCGTCGAGGGCAAGCTGGTCGGAGCCATCTGCCACGAACACGTCGGACAACCGCGCACTTGGCGCGAGCCCGAAGTCGTCTTCGCCGGCGAACTCGCGGACCAAGCCGGGCAAGCGCTGCTCAGCGCGGGACGCATGGAGTCTGAAGCCGAACGCGAACGGCTCGCGTCCGAGCTGCGACAAGCCCAGAAGCTCGAAGCCCTCGGCCGACTCGCCGCCGGCGTCGCGCACGACTTCAACAACCTCTTGTCGGTCATCCTCGGCAACGCCGAGCTCGGTCGCGAAGCCGACGACGCCGCCGAGGTGCAAGACGCCTTCGACGAGATCCACACCGCCGGCGAACGCGCCGCGGAACTCACCGGGCAGCTGCTCGCGATCGGTCGTCGTCAAGTGCTGTCGCCTGAAGACCTCGACTGGAACGACCGCCTGCGCAGCTCGATCAAGCTGCTGCGCCGATTGATCCCAGAACACATCTCGCTCGACTTCCAGCCGACCGAATCGCGGACCATGGTGCGCGCTGACCCGACACAGATCGACCAGATCGTCATGAACCTCTGCCTGAACGCGCGTGACGCGGTCAGCGACGGCGGACGCATCACGGTCTCGACCCTGACCGAACGCGGAGCCCCCGGCACGCCCGCTCAAGTCATCTTGCGCGTGCGCGACGATGGTCCCGGCATCCCCGCGGAACTCCTCGACCGCATCTTCGATCCGTTCGTCACCTCCAAGGAGAAAGGCGCCGGAACCGGTCTCGGGCTCTCGATGATCTACGGCATCGCCAAACAGCACGGCGGCAGCGTGCGCGTCGAGAGCGCGGACGGGCACGGCTCGTGCTTCGAGGTCCGCTTGCCCGCTTCCAAGGTCGAGTCGGCACCGGCCAAGCCGGCCAAGCCCGCTGCGCAGCAGACTCCGCAAGAAGGCACGATCCTGATCGCCGAGGACTCCGGTCCGCTGCGGCGGATGACGCGCCGCTTGCTCGAACGCGCCGGCTACGAAGTGCTCGAAGCGCCGGACGGGCTGACCGCGATGGAACGCTTCCGCCAACATCGCTCGGAGATCGACTTGGCGTTGCTCGATGTCGTGATGCCCGAACAAGACGGTCGCGCGACCTTCGACGCCTTGCGCGCGATCGAGCCGCGACTGCCCGTCTTGTTCATGACGGGATACGGTGCCGAAGTGCTCTCGTCGGACTTCGTCGAGCGCAGTGATGTACACGTCATCGCTAAGCCCTTCGAAGCGCGCGAGTTGATCCGCGCGGTGCGCGACACGCTCGAGAACAACGTTCCCAGCGTCGAGTGACGCGCGTCGGCTGACCTGGCGGGCTAGTCGGACAGCTCGCGCGGCACGGTCATCCACGCCAGCTCACCGACGCCGACCTGCAGGTCCTTCCAGTCGTCGATCGCGAGATCGACGCGGGCGAGCGCCGCCGTCGGAAAGTGTGCGACGGTCTCCTTGCACAGCCGGCGGATCAAGGTCGAGCACGTCGGCTCGTGGTTGACGAGCAGCACCGTCTGGGCGTTGCCCGCGCTGCGCGACAAGTACTCGATCACTTCGCCGGATTCGGGCAGGTAGAGCGCGCGATCGAAGATCACGCGCGGTGTGCCGCCCCACGATTCGAGCAACCCTTTCGTGGTCTCGCGCGTCCGGGTCGCCGACGAGGAGACGATCAGGTCGGGGTCGATGCTGCGCTCGACGAGGTGCTTCCCCATGCGCTTCACAGCTCGTTGCCCGCGCTCGTTCAGCAAGCGCTCGTGGTCGCGTCCGACGCTGGTCTCCCAGTCGGACTTGCCGTGACGCATGACCAGCAGAGTCTTCATCTTCGCGAGTGCCTCAGCGCCCGAAGCGCAGGCCGGGGATCACCCTCAGTGCTTCGCGAGCGATCGACCCGGTCATCTTGGAGATGCCTTCGACACGATCCACGAAACGAATCGGCACCTCGCAGATGGAAGCTCCCGCTCGTTTCGAGCGCCACGTCATCTCGACTTGGAAGGAGTAGCCGCTGGCGGCGATGTCCGACAGGTCGATGCGGCGCAGCAGTTCAGCGTCGTAGCAGCGGAATCCTGCCGTGTAGTCTTCGACACCGAAGCCGAGGAACAGCTTCGCGTAGAGGTTGCCGCCCTTCGACAGCATGCGTCGACGGAACACCCAGCCCTCCGTGCCGCCGCCGGGCACGTAGCGCGAACCGATCACCAGCTCGTGATCCAAGCCGGCGTAGGCGAGACGTGCGATGTCCCACGGCGCGTGGCTGAAGTCGCAGTCGATCTGGAACAAGCGCTCGTAGCCGCGCTCGAGTCCCCAGGCGAAGCCGGCGAGATAGGCGTGACCGAGTCCGGCCTTGTCCTTCTTGTGCAGCACGTGCACGCCGTCGAACTCGGCGCTCAGGCGATCGGCGATCTGACCGGTGCCATCGGGCGACGAGTCATCGATCACCAAGATGTCGCAGTCGAGCCAAGTGCGGATGGCGGCGACCATGCGCTCGAGGTTCTCGGCTTCGTTGTAGGTCGGAAGGCAGACGAGCAGCTTGGGGCCGATCACGTGCGGAGTGAGCGGTTCGAGCGGACTCTGCGGGTCGAGCTCGCGCAGGCGTTCGGCTGACGAGTCGAGGTTGCCGCCGCGCGCGATCAACACGTCGCGCGAGTCGGCGCCGGTGCGGATCAGGCGTTCCGCGGCCGCGAAGGAAGCGACGTGGACCTGGCGCCCGCTGGGCGTGCGAAACGTCCGCGAGAGGGTCGCGTCGTCGTCGAATCCGCCCGCGGCGCCGCTGCGCTTCAGATCGACATCCCCGGTCTGAGGAACGATCGTTCGTTGTCTCGAAGTGGTGTCCAAGGTGGTCCTTTCCGGCGGAGATCTTACTCGGCGATCCTCGAACCCGCCGCAGGGATCCGGGGGTGAAGCGCCGAAGGCGGTCCGAGAGCCGTGCTCCGCGTCGAACGAGAAGCGCTCAGTTCCCCTCTTCGCGACCTTCCAGGTGGTCGCGGATCGCGTGCGCCAGGGCGTCCCCGATGCCCGGAACGGCGGCGATTTCCTCGATCGACGCCGCGTCGACTCCGGCGACGGATCCGAAGCGTTGAATCAGAGCCTTACGTCGCGCTGCACCGACGCCGGGGATGCCGTCGAGCTTCGACGTGATCCGGCCGCGTTCCTTGCGGTGATAGTTGATCGCGAAGCGGTGCGCCTCGTCGCGGATGCGCTCGAACAGGTGACGCACGGCGGAGTGCCGCGGCAGCTCGATCTCCGTCTCGACGCCTTCCAGCACCAAGCGCTCTTCGCTTTGCGCCTTGCGCTTGCCCTTCACGACGCGTTCAGCGCGCGCCTTGGCGAGGCCGACCATCGCGACGGACCACGCGCCCGCTTCTTCGCGCGCGGCGATGGCCGAGTCCAGCTGCGCACGTCCGCCATCGATCACGATCAAATCCGGCAAGTCGTCTTCGTCCACGCCGCGCCGCAAGCTGCGCCCGACGACTTCGCGCATCGAGGCGAAGTCGTCTTGGCCTTCGACGCCGCGCACCTTGAAGCGCCGGTAGCCCGCGCGATCGGCGATGCCGCGGCGGAAGCGCACGCGGCTGGCTACCACGTGTGCGCCTTGGAAGTTCGAGACGTCGAAGCAATCGATCACTTCGGGCGGTTCGTCGAGGTCGAGCAGCTTGGTGACGTCTTCGAGCACCTCTTCACCGTCGACACGTTCCTTCTCGAGGCGCACGAGAGCCTCGCGCGCGTTCTCACCGGCGACATCCAGCGCCTTCTTCCGATCTCCGCCGACCGGCACGATGATCTTCACGCCACCGTCGAGCGTCGCTTCGAGCAGCTCTTGATCGGCGGGAACGCACGGCAGCACGAGCTCGGTCGGAGGCTTGCGCCGTCCGCCGCTGTAGAGCGCGGTGACGACCGAGTGCATGAGTTCTTCGTCCGGCAGCTCCGAGCGAAAGCGGTGCATGCGGCTCTCGGTCATGCGTCCGTCGCGGAAGGCGAGGCGGTGGATCACCGCCACATCGCCGCGGCGCGCGAGCCCCAGGCAGTCGCGCGAGATGCGGTCGCGCGGGCGCACGCCTTGGCCTTCAACGGTGCGACGCAGCGCCTTCAAGCGGTCGCGCCACTGCGCGGCGCGCTCGTACTCGAGTTCTTCGGCGGCGCGCTGCATGCGCTCCTCGAGATCCGACTCGAGCTCGCCGATCTCACCCGACAGGATGCGTGTCGCCTTCTGCACCAGCTCGTCGTAGTCGTCCTTCGAGATCAGATCGACGCAAGGCGCGGAGCACTGGCCGATCTGGTGCTTGAGGCACGGACGACTGCGGTGGTTCATGACCGAGTCCGGACAGTCGCGCAGCGGCACGACGCGGTGCAAGTCCGACAAGGTGCCGCGCACCGCGCGAGAAGAGGCGTAGGGCCCGAAGAACCGCGAGCGCCCTTCTTGCTTGCCTTCCTTCGGCGAGTGCGCGCGAACGAACTTCAGCCGCGGAAAGCGTTCCGACGTGTCGAGACGCAGCATCAAGAACGACTTGTCGTCCTTGAGTCGCACGTTGTGCGGCGGCTTGTGTTGCTTGATCAGCGCGTCTTCGAGCAGCAGCGCTTCCGACTCGGTGCGCGTGACGACCGTCTCGACCGACTGCGCTTCGGCTTCGAGGAAGCGGATCAGGATGCGGCCGTCACCGCCGGGCCGCCGGTAGCTCGACAGTCGCGCCCGGAGGTCGCGTGCCTTGCCGACGTAGAGCACCTTGCCCGCGCCGTCGCGGAACAAGTAGACGCCGGGCCGCCGCGGGACGTCGTCGATCGACCACGACGGCTCGCTCAACGCGCGAGCTCCAGGGACTCGAGCTGCTTCAAGCGGTCGCGGAGCTTCGCAGCTTCTTCGAACGCCAGCTCGCCGGCGGCGCGCAGCATGTCGGCGCGCAAGCGCTGGATCTCGCCACGCAGTTCCTTGGGCGTCCACTGCAGCGCGGGGTCGTCGTCCTTCGCGTCCTTCACGGGCGCGGGAACGACTTCCGAATAGTCCATCTCGTACAGCGACTCGATCGAGTCACGGATCGGCTTGATGATCGTCTGCGGAACAATGTCGTTCTCGGCGTTGTAGATCGTCTGCAGCTCACGGCGTCGCGTGACTTCATCGATGCAGACCTGCATCGAGCGCGTGACCCTATCGGCGTACATGATCACGCGACCTTCGACGTTTCGCGCGGCGCGGCCACAGGTCTGGATCAGCGAGGTCGTGGAGCGCAGGAAGCCCTCCTTGTCGGCGTCGAGTACGGCGACTAATGCGACTTCCGGCAAGTCCAAGCCTTCGCGCAGCAGGTTGATGCCGACCAGGACGTCGAACTCCCCCGCTCGCAGGTCGCGCAGGATCGACACGCGCTCGATCGCGTCGATCTCCGAGTGCAGGTAGCGCACGCGCACACCGAGCTCTTCGTAGTAGGTCGTCAATTCCTCGGACGAGCGCTTGGTCAGCGTGGTCACGAGCACGCGCCAGCCGGCCTTCGCGACCATGCGGATCTCAGCGAGCAGGTCATCGACCTGCGAGCCGGCGGGCCGCACTTCGATCTCGGGGTCGAGCAAGCCCGTGGGCCGCACGATCTGTTCCGCGATGTGTTCACCGGAACGCGAGCGCTCGTGTTCCGAAGGCGTCGCGGAGACGTAGACGATCTGGTTCACCAGGCGCTCGAATTCCTCGAACTGCAGCGGACGGTTGTCGAGCGCGGAAGGCAAGCGGAAGCCGAAGTCGACCAAAGTCGTCTTGCGCGAGCGATCACCCTTGAACATCGCGCCGACTTGCGGCACCGAGACGTGGCTCTCGTCGATGAACATCAGCCAGTCTTCGGGGAAGTAGTTCAGCAGCGTGAAGGGCGCTTCGCCCGCCTTACGCCCATCCATGTACCGCGAGTAGTTTTCGATGCCGTTGCAGATGCCGGCGGTGCGCAGCATCTCGAGGTCGTGACGCGTGCGTTGCTCGAGGCGCTGCGCTTCCAACAGCTTGTCCTTCTTGTTCAGCTCCAGCAGGCGTTCATCGAGTTCCTGCGCGATGCCTTCGATGGCCCCGCCGAGGCGCTCTCCGGGCGTCACGTAGTGCGTCGCCGGGAAGACCAGCGTGCGCTCGAGTTCATCGAGGATCTCGCCGCGCAGCGGATTGACCAGCACCAGCTGTTCGATCTCGTCGCCGAACAACTCGACGCGAATCACCGCGTCCTCTTCGTAGGCGGGGAAAATCTCGATCACATCGCCGCGCGCCCGGAAGGTGCCGCGCCGAAAGTCGATGTTGTTCCGCGCGTACTGCATCGTCGTCAGCGCGCGCAGCAGGTCGTCGCGCTCGATCGACTGGCCGACAGCGAGCGGCAGCGCCATCTCGCGGTAGTTCTTCGGCGAACCCAAGCCGTAGATGCACGACACCGAAGCGACGATGATCACGTCGCGGCGCTGCAGCAGCGAACGCGTGGCGCTGTTGCGCAAGCGTTCGATGTTCTCGTTGCGACTCGCGTCCTTCTCGATGAAGGTGTCCGTCGAGGCGACGTACGCTTCCGGCTGGTAGTAGTCGTAGTAGCTGACGAAGTACTCGACCGCGTTGTTCGGGAAGAGCTCTTTGAATTCGGAGTAGAGTTGTGCGGCGAGCGTCTTGTTCGGCGACAGCACCAGCGCCGGCCGACCGAGCTTCGCGATCGTCGCGGCCATCGTAAAAGTCTTGCCCGAACCAGTGATGCCGAGCAGCGTCTGCTCGCGCACCCCAGCCTGCACGCCCGAGACAAGCTTCTCGATCGCGGCCGGCTGATCTCCGGTCGGTTCGAAGGGGCAGTGCAGCTCGAAGGGCCGGTCTTCGAGCGCCTGCAGCCCGTCCTGATCCTGATCGTCGTCTTGCGGGTTCATGGGCGCGCGATCTTAGCCCCTCACCGCGTCCGTTGTGAGGCTCGCCCGGGCTCCCTTGCAGCCCCTCGGAAGCTGGTGTATCTTGCGTCGCTTCAACGGCTTGTAGCGTGTGACGCTCCCCCCGCTCTGTGCTTACCCTCAGCCCGGTTCACGAGTCTCAGTGCTCACGCACGGCACCTTGCACGCCGCTTGCTCCCCTCCCACGAACGCCCCTCTCTCCGAACGGCGGTTCCGATGATCATCCAGTGCCCGGCCTGCGGTCTCCAAGCGAAGCTCCCCGACAGCAAGGAAGGCGCGAAGGTCCGCTGCAGCGAGTGCGAGCGCGTCTATGTCGCCAAGCCCGCCGGCGCGCGCGCCAAGACGCAGAAATCGAACCCCGCCATGCCGATCATGATCGGCGCCGGAGTGCTGGTGCTTGCCATCATCATCTTCGCGATGACCGGGGACGACAAAGGCCGCAACGTCGTGATCACCGAGGTCAAGCCCCCGGAACCGGCCGCCAAGGCGTACGTCGACCCGACGGGTTGGGATTCCGAGCTCAGTAAGGCTACGCGACGCGTGCACGACCTCGCCTTCGAACGCGCCGAGCTCGACCTGCAAGTCGCACTCGACCTGCCCTCCGTCTGGGCATCGCAGAACAGCACCGCAGAAGCGCCGGTCGATCCGCTCGACTACGAGTCGCTGTCCTCGGGTGAGCAGACTGAGTTCATCTCGGCCGTCATCGCAGCGCTCGTCGCTGACTCCGAAGACAACCTCGTCGGCTACTGGGAACCGCTCGACGGACGCGTCATCGAACAAGACGACGACTACGCGATCGTCGAGTTCGAACTCCAGCCGCGCGACAAGTCGCAGGCCGGCATGCGCGGCATCCACTGGCGCCTGGTGAAGTCGGGCAATAAGTGGAAAGTCGGCGGCTGGGAACGCTGGATCTCCGACGCTGAAGCCGCGGCAAACGTGCGCCGCGTGAAGAAGAAGACAGTCAAGAAGGCCCTGTCCGACGGTTCCTTGGTGCTCGAGTCCGAAGCGCGCACACTGCCGCACGACCCGACGATCTCGGCCGAGCTGGCGGCGCGCATCGACACGCTCGTCGCGCAGCTCTCCGACCCGAACCTTCCGCCGCGCAAGCTCACGCCTGTGCGCGAAGAGCTGCTGGCGATCGGAAAGCCTGCGACCCCGATCCTGATCAACGAGCTGTGGAACGGCTACAAGGAATTCGAGGCCGCCAAGGCCGGCGGCGGCGAGACCTACGACAGTGAGATCAAGCTGACGGCGATGGCCAAGATGCTGAAAGAAATCACCGGCTACTCGACGACTGTCGCGCTCGAAGCGATGGGCGGCACCGACGAGCGCCTCGAGAGCGGCATCAAGCAGTGGTACTACTGGTACGACAAGAAGTACAAGCGCTTCAAGGGCATCGATGTCGAGGACGAAGTCGACGGACTCGAAGCGATCACCGACATGAGCGAGCTCACCGAGAAAGAGCGTCGCGAGTACGAGAAGGCCAAGCGCGAAGCAGCGCGGGACAACTGATCCAACGCCCAGCCGCGGAGCTACGCACGCCACCGCACCGCTCTCCAAGTACCCCCCCCCTCACTCCCCACTCCCCGAGAGACCACTCATGAAGTATCGCCTTGGTGTCTGCTCTGAATGCAGCGCGAACTACAAAGTGCCCGCCTCCTTCGAGGCGGACCGCGCCAAGTGCAAGGCCTGCGGCGGCGTCGTCGAGCTCGGCTCCGTCCAAGAGGACGAGCCCAAGCCCACCGCCGCTCCGCCGATGCCCGCGCGCAAGGTGGCGCCCGCCGCCACCGCGCCAGCCGCCGGCGCGCCCGCGCCGAAGCCCGCCGAGAAGAAGGGTCCTTCGATGAAGGAACGCCTCCTCGCCGAGCGTCGCGCCGCCGCCGAAGCGGAAGCGCAAGTCGCGAGGGCGAAGAAGCCCGCCGCGAAGCCCAAGGCTCGCGCAACCGGCGCAGCCAAGCCCGCCGCGCGCAAAGCGGCCCCCGCCGCGCGTGCGAAGGCCGGCCGCGCTGACGCGGAAGACACCGAGCGCCCCGCACGCGGATCCAAGCGCGGCTCTGCACGCGGCGGTTCGTCGCGTCGCTCCGCCCCCGCCAAGAGCCGCCGCGGCGGTCGCGGACGCGGCGGTGACGACGAAGAAGAAGACGACGACGGTGGTCGCGGTGGACGCCGCGGTGGTCGCCGCAAGCAACAGGGCACCAACCCGATGCTGCTGGTCGTGGCCGGCGTGATGATCCTGATCGCTGCGGGTGCCGGCTTCTTCCTGATGAACAAGAGCGGCGACCAGGCTGCGAACGACACCGTGTCCGCGAAAGGCACCGGTGACGACACGACGCTGACCGACGTCACCAATGAGACCGACGCGACGCCGACCGATGCCACGAACGAGACCGACTCGACGCTGACCGACGTCACGAACGGCACCGAAGACGCCCCGAGCACGGACGCTTCCGCCACGGACGGCGCGGATGCCGACGCGACGGACGCTGCCGACACCGACGCCACAGCTGCGGACAAGCCGGAGGATGCTCCGAAGAAGCCCGCCAAGGAGCGTGAGTTCAAGGATCCGGCTTCCGTCGACCTGCTCGCCATCGAAGACTTCGGTGTCCCGCAAGGCTGTACCGAGGAACGCTGGGCCGAGCTCCAGGAACTCGGTCGCGTCGTCATGGATCCCGACGCCGGTGCCGCCGGGCGTCGCGCCGGAATCAAGCTCGTCGAGGAAGGCAAGTTTGCGATCCCTGCGATCCTGAACGAGATGAAGAAGCTCGACCTCACGGACAACTTTCAGTTCCTGACGGCGAACGCCGCGCAGAAGACTCTCACGGAGATCTGCAACGGCATCAACCTGGGCTGGCAGTACCCGGACCAAGAGCCCGACACCTGGCACTACTACGACAAGAAGGCCATCTTCAACTGGTGCGAGCTGTGGAAGGTCTGGGACGTCGATCACGACCAGTTTCTGCGCAAGACCAAGCGCGACAAGCAGCCCGCCAAGACGCCCGAACCCGACGAAGAAGAAGTCGGCGGCGAAGACGACCTCGACGCGCTCGACGACATCTGATCGCCTGCGCCGTCGAACGCGAGCGGTCTCCCCGGAGGACGTCCGGGGAGACCGCTCGCTCGTGCCGTCGGCGCCTCCGCGGGCGCCCGCGTCTACTGCTCGCTCTCGAGCTTCGGGAAGACCGTCTGCTTCAAGAAGCCGCCGATCTTCTTCGCGAACAACTCGTTCGCGGCGCCGTTCGGGTGACCGTCGTGCGGCAGGTTTCGTAGATGCCTGTTCTTGCGCAGGTGCAGCGAGACGTCCATCGCCTCCATGCCCAAGGACCTCGCGTACTCGATCATGTCCTTCGTCTCCGGCGTGCGCGCCATGCCGACGAGCACCAGCTCGATGCCGTTCTCCTGCGCGAGCTCGTACATGCGCGCCACGATCGCCTTCGTCACGTCGTGGCTCCGCGCCTGCTTCGACTCCCAGTCGTTGTAGGAGCGCTCCAAGCGGTGCACCAAGGCGGACTGGCGCTGCAGCGGCCACTCGGCGTACTCGGTGCCCGCCATCTCGATCACCAGCTCGCCGTTCTCGTCCAGCGAGCCGTAGGGTTGGATCAACGGCCCGAACTTCTTCCACGCGTTGACGCCCTTGCGACGGTGACGCACGAAGGTGTTGCGGTCGTCGTGGAAGCTGCCGTAAGCGATCACCGCGACGTCCGGCTTGTGACCAGTCGCGATGGCGTCCTCGAGCTGGATCAAGCCGTGGATCGTGCCGTAACCGTTCGTGCCGTAGTTCATCACGCGGTACTTCGGCAGCCACTCCTGCAGACGCCAAGGAAAGGTCTCCGCGTCGTTGATCGACCAGCCGAAGGTGAACGAGCAACCGAGGATCCAAACCTCGCCCTGCTCGCCGTGCAGCGCCTCTTCACCCTTCGGGCAAGTGCGCCGCAAGCCCGCTTCATCGTTCGAGGCCTGGAACTGAAAGCCGTCGGCGAGCGTGATCATGTAGTCGCCGGGGATGTGCGTGTAGCCGAGGCGCGGGTGCGGCGTGAACAGACGACCCCCGGGGTCGATGATGTCCTGGATGTCGTTCGGCTTGTAGGGAACTTGCCCCTGCAGCCGCGCCGTGAGCTCCGCAGCTCCTAGTCCGACTACGAGAGTGCCGAGCAGGATGCCCGCGATGATCTTCCGGCGGCTACGCCGCTTCGGCTGGGTCGTCATGCCGTGGAGCTTCAGTGGCGCACGACAGGCTGTCAAGCAACGTACGAAGTCAGGACGGTTCTTCTGCGGTGCGAGGCGCAGGCACGGTCAGCAGAAGAGAGCTTCACACGAAGACCACGAAGGGCGGAAAGAAGGACGAACCACGCGCTGGCGAGTTCGAGCCGAGAGCCGCGTGACTCGACGGCCAGCCTGGCGGGCCGCAGGAAGCTGACCTTCCGCGGGTTCAGCGCCCCAGGCTCTCTCAGCCGAAGGCTGCCCTGCGGCCCGTAAGCCAAGGCTGGCCGTCGGCCCCTACTTCTGGCGCGCCGGCCGCGCCGCGCCGCGGATCATCCTTCTTCGCGCCTTCGCGGTCTTCGCGTGAGGCCCCTTCCGGGAAAGGACGGAGACGTTCGGACTAAGGCCGAGCGGGTTCGGCGACGCCGACGCGTTCGACGCCGGCGGCGCCGCCGCGGCGGGGATCCGAGTAGGCGGTCGGAGCGCCCGTCGCGTCGATCGAGATGCCTTGTACGCTGCCGAGTCGTCCGCCGACGAGCTCGAACGGATGACCGCGCGCTTCCAAGCCGGCGATGATCAAGGGGTCCCAGCCGCCGTTGAACTCGGCTTCGAACCAAGTGGCTTGCGGGCTCCACTGTTGGTGCAGGCGCGGTGCGTTGATGGCCGTGCGCAAGTCTTCTTCGAGGACCAGCACGCGCAGGAGCACTTGGACGACACTGGTGATGATGCGCGGTCCGCCCGGGCTGCCGAGCACGAGTTCAGGTCGACCGTCGGCCGAGCGCACGACCGTCGGCGTCATCGACGACAGCGGTCGCTTGTTCGGCGCGATCACGTTCGCGTCGCTTCCGAGCAAGCCGTACATGTTCGGCGCGTCGGCTTGGATCGCGAAGTCGTCGAGCTCGTTGTTCAGCAAGAATCCGGCCCCGCTGACCAAGATGCCGCTGCCGAAACTGCCGTTCAGGGTGGTCGTCAGCGACAAGGCGTTGCCCTTGCGGTCGACGACCGAGATGTGCGTCGTCTCGGTGGACTCCGGTACCGCTTCCGCCCAGGGTTCAACGTCGACGCGCGCGCGTTCGCCGATCTCCGAGCGTCGCTCGGCGATCCACTCGGGCGAGAGCAAGTCCCCCACGGGCACCGTGACGTGGTCGGGGTCGCCCATGTGTTCGGCCCGATCCGCGAAGCTTCCGCGCAGCGCTTCGATCCACCAGTGCACCATGCGCACCGTCGGAGTGCCGTTTTCCGCGCGTGTGAGTTCCGCTTCGAGCGGCAAGCCTTCGAGCACCGCGAGCGTCTGCATCACGACGATCCCGCCGGAGCTCGGCGGAGGCATCGAGAAGAGTTCGTGTCCCAGGAACCAGCCGCGCAGCGGTTCGCGCCAGCGCGTCTCGTACGACTGCAGGTCTGCGAGATCGACGGCACCGCCGAGGCGCGCTTCGAGCCCCGGAACGACGGTGTTGTCGAGTTCATTCACCAGCGCCGAAGCGACAGCACCGGAGTAGAAGGCGTCAGGACCGCCGCGACCCAAGCGCTCGAGCGTGTCGGCGAGCTCTGGTTGCTTGAACATCGCGCCCTCGTCCAACGGACGACCGCCGGGATAAAAGACCGCGCGCGCGGCGTCGTTCCACTTCGCCTTGTCCGCGTTGTCGCGCAGCGTCAAGGCGAGCCACGGATCGACGCGGAAGCCTTCGCGCGCGAGCTTCACCGCCGGCGCGGTGAGTTCGGCGAAAGTGAATTGGCCGGAGCCACAGTTCTTGTGCAGCTCGAACAAGCCGAGCGGCGACCCGGGAACGCCGACCGAGAGCGGCCCGCGTCGCGAACGATCGGGGACCGCGCGACCATCGTCGTCGAGGTAGCGCGCGACGAGCGTCGTCGAAGGCGCGACTTCGCGGAAGTCGAGCGCGCGTGGTTCACCACGCGCGGGAACCCAGAGCGCGAACCCGCCGCCGCCGAGGTTGCCGGCCTGCGGAAAGACGACCGCGAGAGCGAACGCCGTCGCAACGGCGGCGTCGGCCGCGTTACCGCCGCGCTCCAGGACGTCGAGGCCGACGGCCGTCGCGATCGGGTGTTCCGACGCCACCGCACCGCGATCGATGCCGTTCCGCGACGACGAAGAACCGTTCGAGGCGCAAGCCCCCGCGAACAACACGCAGACTGCGATCAGGAATCTCACCCGACGTTCGTGCGCATGCCTTTCGATCCGGCGCGGTGCGCGCTCAGAGCTTCGGAGAGTCGCCGGAATCGGTGATCTCCTCGACCTTGACGCCGCGTTCGCGCAGGTACTCGATCGACAGCACGATCGCTTCCTCTTGGCCCTCGATCTCGACCGCCACCAAGGCGACGGCATCGGAGATGCTCGCGGCGCGGATGTTCGGAATCACGCCGAACTTCTCGCCCAGCGTGTGGCTGACGATCGGCTCGGAGATGAGCTGTTGCGGGAAGGTGCAGAAGATCTTGCGGATGGCCATCAGTGGTTCTCCCTGTGGGCCGCCTGGGGCGGGACTGCCCTACGCACGCGGCACGCAGACGACGCGGCGAGAGCGAAACATCCCACCACAAAGAGGGCCGGGCCTGCAACCATGCCGCGCCACGCTTGGCGTAGTTCCGGTCCGATGTCCAAGGTGCCCGCCGTGTCGTACACAGCGGGGTGCCGCATCCAGTCGACGCCGGCGCTCTCGAGCACCAGACTGAGCGGCGAGAGGTCGAGCAGTCGTGCCGTCCACTCAGGCGGCAAAGGCCGCGCGAGTTGACCGTAACCGAGCGCCGCGCCGGCGAGCACGAAGGCCAGAGTGAGCCACAGCGCGGCTCCGCTCCAGACATCAATCGCAAGGCGACCTGTCGCGACTCCGAGCAGGAAGAGTCCGGCGAGCGCGACGGCGACCCACAGCGAGACGGGTGCACCCGCGAGCGCGACGAACGCACCGAGCACAACGGCCCAGACGATGAGCGGCAGCGCGAGCCGCAGTGGACGTCCGGGTGCCGCTCCTGCGAGGTGCCCCGCCGCGGGTGCGACGAGCGCAGCCCACGCGAAGGCGAAGACCGTTCCACCACTCGCGCCGGGAGCGAGGACGCCGAGCACACCGATGGCGCTCGCGAAGATCAGCAAGGGACTGCGCACGCGCTCCAACTTAGCCGCGCTTCGGGCGCGGAGCGAGATCCGGTTCGCGGCTGAGTGATTCGTCCATCGGCTCGATCGAGCGTCAGTTCGAGAGCGCAGTCGGACCAGCGCGCGAGAGATGGAGGCGGCACCCGGACTCGAACCGGGGAATAACGGATTTGCAATCCGTCGCCTTAGCCACTTGGCTATGCCGCCTCTCGAAGGACGGGAGAGGATAACCATCCCTACCCGCTCGTCAAGGATCGGTCTGCCGGCGCGACGGCTTGATAGAATCCCAGCCGCGCTCGGGGAGATGGCGGAATTGGCAGACGCATCGGACTTAAAATCCGAAGCCCGCAAGGGCGTCCGGGTTCGATCCCCGGTCTCCCCACCAGCGCGCGCCCCACGGGTCCCCTGCCCGTCGCTCGGCGCGATCAGACCGCCGGGAACGACCGACGCGCGCCCCGAGCTGGTCGGAGCGCGCGTCGCGTTCGAATGCCGGATCGTCGCGGATCAGCCGCGCTTGTCGATCTCGACGTAAACCGCGTCGTGCGACCCCGTGAAGATCTGCGCGGGACGGAAGAGCTTGTTGTCTTCCATCTGTTCGCACCAGTGCGCGAGCCAGCCGGAGACGCGCGCGATGGCGAAGATCGGCGTGAAGAAGTCGGTCGGGATGCCGAGCTTCTCGTAGACGATGCCGCTGAAAAAGTCGACGTTCGGGTGGATGCCCTTACCGCCGAGCTTGGCGACGACGGCGTCTTCCAACGCGAGCGCAGTGTCATAGACCGGCGTGCTGCCGAGCTTCTCACGCACTTCGCGCACCAAGACCTGCAGCTTCTTCGCGCGCGGGTCTTTCGTCTTATAGACGCGGTGGCCGAAGCCCATGATCTTGCCCTTCTCGGCGGTGACCTTGTCCAACCACGCCGGGACGGCGCCTGCGGAACCGATCACTTCGAGCTGTTGCAGGACGCGTTCGTTCGCGCCGCCGTGCAGCGGGCCCTTCAAGGCGCCGGACGCTGCCGCGCAGACCGAGTACGGGTCCGCTTCGGTCGACGCCACGACGCGCGCGGCGAAGGTCGACGCGTTCATCGTGTGGTCGGCGTGCAGCAACAGGCAGACGTCGAGAACGTGCGCCGACAGCTCGTCCGGCTTCTCGCCGTTGAGCATGTGGAGGAAGTTCGCCGCAGTGTCGAGTTGCGGGTCGGGCGCCACGAAGGCCTTGCCGGCGCGGGATCGCGCGTAAGCCGCGACCAAGGTCGGCGCGGCGGCGATCAGACGCAGGCATGCGTCCTCGCGCTGGGCACGGTCGTGGACATCGATGTCCGGACTCTCCATGCCGAGCAGCGCGAAGCCGGCTTGCAGCGCGGCCATCGGGTGACCGTGCTTGGGCAGACGACCGAGCACGTCGACGGTGACCGGCGACAGCGCGCGGTAGCCGCTCAGCTGCTTGCGGAAGCCGTCGAGCTCAGCGCGAGTCGGCAGCGAACCGTAGAGCAGCAACCAGCACGTCTCCTCGAAGTTGCTCTTCTCCGCGAGGGTCTCGATGCGGTGCCCTCGGTACTCGAGGATGCCAGCCTGGCCATCGATGTAGCTGATCGACGACTCGGCTGCCGGAATCCCGGCGAGGCCGGGAACGAGTTCTTTGTCCTGGACGGTCACGGGTGGTGCTGGCCCTGGTCTGGAGGAGTGGTGCGAAGTGCCTCGGAAGCGCGGAGTGCCTTCCGAGTCGGTGCTGAGTCACTCATCGCCGGAGGCGCTGCCCGGGGTGATCCCCAGACACTGTAGCCACCGGCGAGAGTTCATTGGGAGGCTGCTAGTCGCGATCGCAAAGGTACTGGATCAGCAAGCGGGTGCCAACCCCCGTACCCCCCTTCCCGCCCACGTAGTCGCGGGCTTTCTGGTTCCACGCGGTGCCGGCGATGTCGAGGTGCGCCCACTCCGTCTCGCCCGCGAAGTGCGAGAGGAACGCCGCTCCGGCGATCGATCCGCCGCCCATCTCGGGCGTCGTGATGTTGCGCAGATCGGCGGGGCCGCTCTTCATGTTCTCGAGGAACTCAGGAATCAGCGGCATCGGCCAGACGCGTTCCGAGCAGGACTCGCCGGCGGCCGACAAGTCGTCGCGCAGCGTGTCCGTCGAGGCGAACATGCCCGAAATCTCGTGACCGAGCCCCATGACCACGGCGCCCGTCAAGGTCGCGAGGTCGATGATCGTGTCGGGCTTCACCTTGGTGACCGTGTAGGTCAAGGCGTCCGCGAGGATCAGTCGGCCTTCGGCGTCGGTGTTGACCACCTCGACCGTCGTACCGTTCATCGCGACGTGAACATCGCCCGGCTTGGTCGCGAGACCATCGGCGAGGTTCTCGGAGCTCGGCACGATGCCGTGCACTTCGTAGCCGACCTCGATCGAGGCGAGCGCGTGGAACGCACCCAGCACCGCTGCACTGCCCGACATGTCGTAGCGCATGTCTTCCATGCCGCGCGACGGCTTCAGGCTGATGCCGCCGGCGTCGAAGGTCAGACCCTTGCCGACCAGGGCAATCTTGCCCTTGCTCTTGCCCTTGGGCTTGTAGACGAGGTGGACGAGCTTGGCGGGTTCGCGCGAACCGGCGGAGACGCCGAGCAGCAAGCCCATGCCGAGCTTCTTCATCGCCGCTTCGTCGAGCACCTTGCAGGTGATTCGATCGGAGCGACGGGCGAGTCCGCGCGCATCCGTGGCGAGCGCCGTCGGCGTCAGCTGGTTGCCGGCGCGGTTCTGCAGGTCGCGCGTGAAGCAGTTCGCTTCGCCGAGCGCCGTACCGCGCTTGACGCCTTGCTTGAACGGGCTGCCCTTGGAGAGCGTGTTGACGCGCTTGAGCTTGAACGGCTCGGGCTTCGACTTGCCGAGATCGTAGCGGTAGTGGCCCATGACGAGACCTTCGGCCACCGCGCAGCCAACCGCTTCGGGACCGCCGGCGAGCTTGGCGATCGAGTCGTCCACGTAGACGACCGCGCTCGCTGCACCGCTGGTTTCCGCCTGCGCCACGGCGACGCCGGCCGCGCGACGTAAGCCTTCCAGGTCGAGCGACTTCGCGTCCCCCAGACCGACGAGCGCGACGCGCGGAACGTTGCCGGCCGTCGTGTCGGAGAAGCGAACCTGGCGAGCTTCGCCTTTGAAGTCGGCGAGCGCGGCTTTGGTCAGCGCGACGCCGCCCGGGAGCGAGGGCTTCTTGCCTTCGAAGCCGAAACAGATCAGCAACTCGGCCTTCGGACAGCTTTCGCTGTAGTCCTTGTGAGTGAGATTCATGGGGTGTCAGATTCCGATTCTTGTCGTGCCGGGAATGCGCGGTCCGGCGAGGTGGTCGCCGGGGCTGCGCAGTTACATGTCGATGTACTTGGGACCGCCGCCGCCCTCGGGGACCACCCACTCGATGTTCTCGTAGGGGTCCGCGATGTCGCAGGTCTTGCAGTGAACGCAGTTCGACGCGTTGATCACCACGCCGGTCGGTTCGGGGGTTTCCGGCCACTCGTAGACCGCCGCCGGACAGAAGTGCTGGCAAGGGTTGCCGTACTCTTCCGTGCAGCGGTCGATGCAGATCGAGGGATCGGGAATCAGCAGGTGGCTGGGTTGATCTTCTTCGTGGATCGCGCCTGACCAGTAGACGTCGGTCAGCTTGTCCATCGAGTCGCCGTCGTTGAACGTCGGCTTGGTCATGCGGCTCTCGGTGAGCGGGCGCATCGTCTCGTGGTCGGCGTGACCGCGTCGACGCGCGACGAGTCCGCGACCTCCGGTGACCATCTGCACCGCGACGTCGACCATGCCGCCGAGCATTCCGCCGTCGAAGGCTTGGCGGAAGTTGCGCACCTTGTAGAGTTCGTCCTTCGCCCAGGAGGCTTCGAAGAGCTCCGTGTACTTCGCGAGCTTCGCGCCCGAGGTGTCGCCCGCTTCGAGCGCTTCGGCGATCGCTTCCGCGGCGAGCATCCCCGACTTGATCGCGAGGTGCACGCCCTTCAGCGACGACGCGTTCAAGAAGCCGGCCGTGTCGCCCACCAGGCAGAAGCCGTCGCCCTGCAGCTTGGGCATGGCGAAGTAGCCGCCCTCGGGGATCGTCTTCGCGCCGTAACGCGCAACCTTGCCGCCTTCGATGATCTTGCTGACGAAGGGGTGTTGTTTCCACTTCACGAAGAGCGCGTGCGGATCGAGCTGCGCGTCGTGATGATCGAGCGGCGTGACGTAACCGACCGAGACCTTGTCTTCGGCGATGCCGTAGATCCAACCGCCTCCGTAGCCGTCGGTGCCGAGCGGTTCGCCGGCCGTGTGGAAGACGGAACCGAGCAGTTCCTTGCCACGCTCGGCGGGGATCTCCCAGACCTCCTTGCAGCCGGTCGACCAAGTCTGGTCGTTGCTGTCGGCCGCCAGGTCGAGCTTCTTGATCAGGCCTTTCACGAGGCTGCCGCGCGTGCCTTCGGCGAAGACCGTGACGGCCGCGCGCACGTCCATGCCGGGTTCGAAGGTGGCCTTCTGCGTGCCGTCTTTCGCGATGCCGCTGTCGCGCGTTTGCACGCCGATCACGCGGTTGCCGTCGTACGCGACTTCGGCGCCGGCGAAGCCTGCATAGACTTCGACGCCCGCTTCTTCGGCGCGTTCTTTGAGCCAGTCCACGACGTGATTCAGGCTGATGATCACGTTGCCGTGGTTGCGCAGCTGCGGCGGCACGAGCATGCCGTCCATGCGGTGGTGCTTGCCGTTCTTGCGCAGGTAGACCATCGCGTCGTATCCGACGTCGGCGGCGACGGGGAAACCGCGGTCGCGCCAGTCGGGATAGAGCTCGGCGATGCCCTTGGTCTTCATCACCGCGCCGGACAGCGTGTGGTGTCCGATCTCCTCGGCCTTCTCGAGCACGAGGATGGTCTTGTCCTCGATGCCGCGTTCCGCCAGCAAGCGCTGCAGATGGATCGCACACGAGAGCGACGCCGGTCCGGCGCCGACGAGGAGCACGTCGACTTCGAGTTCCTCGCGTTCGACGTCTCGAGCGTTCAGCGAGGTGAGCTTGCCGTCAGTCATGAAAGGCGATTCCCGAGCAATGGACTGTGCGCCGAGCGGCGGAATCCGGAGGCGCTGCCGACCCGCGCCACGTGAACGACGGGCTCATCGAGCGAGCCGGTGGCGGGGATTCAAGCCGAAGAGAATATCACTCAGCGGTTCCGATTCCCACGGCCGGCGGCACGGATCGAGGCAGTTCGGGCCCTTTCGCGTCGGTCTACGCCGAGGTTCGCAGACTCCTCCCGCGGCGCGACATCGCCCCCGCCGTCGCGCGCCTACAGCATCCCGCGAAAGCGCTCGGGATCGAGCAGGAAGGGATTCGTGCGGCGCTCGTGCCCGAGCGTCGAAGTCGGGCCGTGACCGGACACGAAGGTCACGTCGTCGCCGAGCGGCAAGAGCTCTTCTCGAATCGAGCGGATCAGCGTGTCGAAGTCTCCGCGCGGGAAGTCCGTGCGGCCGATCGAGCCCTGGAAGAGCACGTCGCCGACGAGCGCCAGGCGCCCCTCGCGCTCGAAGAAGACCACGTGACCCGGCGTGTGCCCCGGGCAGAAGAGCACCTCGAGCTCGACGTCTCCGAAGTGCACGCGGTCGCCACCGACGAGCCAGCGATCGACTTGCGGCACTTCGACCTCGCCGAAGCCGTACTCGGCGGCCTGGCGCGGCAGGAGGTCGAGCCAGAACTTGTCTTCCCGGTGCGGACCTTCGACCGGCACCTGCAGGCGCCGCGCGAGTTCCGCTGTGCCGGACGCATGGTCGACATGACCGTGCGTCAGGATGATCTTCTCGATCTCGACCTCGCGCACTTCCGCTTCGGCGAGGATGCGATCGACTTCGCCGCCGGGGTCGCAGACCGCGCCCTTGCCGGTCGACTGGCAGCGCAGCAGCGTGCAATTCTGCTGGAAGGGCGTGACCGGGATGATGTGCACGTCCATCACGAGCGGTCACCGATCCAGTGGTGGCCGTCCGAGTAGACCTCTTTCTTCCACACCGGCAGGCTGAGCTTCAGCTCGTCGATCAGAAAGCGCGCGGCGAGGAAGGCCGCGTCGCGGTGCGGACTGGCGACGGCGATCACCACCGAGGGTTCGCCGATGCCGACCGCGCCCGTGCGATGCACGCAGAGCATGCGCAGCGCGAGCTTCGGGTTCGTGCCGTCCGCGTCGCCGTGTTCCTGCACGCAGCGTGCGAAGACGCGCTGCATCTCAGGACCGGCCATCCGTTCGAAGGCCTCGTAGTCGAGGCGCACGACGGACTGACCGCGATTCGTATCGCGCGCGTTTCCGCAGAAGACGACGACGGCACCGCAGGAGTCGTGTTCGACGCGACGACGACACGCTTCGGGCTCGATGGCGTCGGCCGTCAGCTCGAAGACACCCGCGGCGAGCGCTTCGTCGGCGTCCGGCGCACCGCCGGAGACCGGCGGCAAGAACGCGACGGAGTCGTCTTCGGCCAGCACACGGCTGTCATCGGCGTAGTCGGTGCCGACCACGCCTGCGACGTGCTCGAGACTGCCGAGCTCGGGATAGCGCCTTTCGAGCTCGCGCTTGAGACCGCCCAGGTTCAGTGACTCCGGGAGATCGTCGAGCACGAACTCAGGCCGGCCGGCCCGCTCGCGCAGGCCGGCGAAGAGCTGGATGACCAGCCGCATGGTCGCTCCGCTCAGAAGGGCGTGTCTTCGACTTCGAGGTAGCCGCCGGACGGTTGACCCTGCCCGGAACCCGAGTTGCCGCCGTCGCCGCCGCCCGAGTTGCCGCGACCACCGGAGTTGCCGCCGCCAGCGTAGTCTCCGTAGCCGCCTTGCGACGAGGAGCCGGAGGAGGGCGCGTCTTGGTGGCTCTCGCCGCCGCCGCCGGAGTAGCCGCCACCACCGCCGCCGCCGCTACCGACGAACTGCCATTCGTTGCCGACGACGTAGAGCTTCGAGCGCTTCTGGCCTTGCTGGTCTTCCCAGTTGTCGAGTCGCAGCTCGCCTTCGATGAAGGCCGGCTTGCCCTTGGTGTGGTACTTGGCAAAGGCCTCGCCGCGCTTGCCGAAGATCGTCACATCGACGAAGGTCGGCTCTTCGCGCCACTCACCGCTCTGACCGTCCTTGAAGCGACGGTTCACGGCGAGACCGATCTTGCAGATCGGCATGTTGCTCTGGGTGTAGCGGAGTTCGGGGTCCCGCGTCAGGTTCCCCATCAGGATGACTTTGTTGTAGCTCGACATCGTCGTCTCGTCGTTTCGTTCTGTCTCGTCGTCTTCCGATGTGACCGCGGCAAGTGGCGGCCCGTGATGCGCAACGCGGCGCATCCGACTCGGGCGGTGTGGTGCGAGAGTAGAGGACGCGACGCGCGCGCCCCACACCCGAGCAGCTTAGCCCGAGCCGCCCCCGAATTCGCGCTCCGAGCGGGCAATGTCGCCGACGATCACAGGCGGCGGCGAAGTGGATTGCGGCACCTGACGCGCCCCTCTAGGATGGCGCCTTCGAGAGCCTCGATCCCCCCACCACGCCCCCCATGCCGGACCACGACCAGCCCCAGACACCGCCTCCCTCGGACGACACCCCCTCGCAGCAGGGTCGCGGCCGCGAGCGCCGGCGCTGGCCGCGCGCCGACGCGGACTGGGCGATCAGCCTGGCACTCCCCGAGGGCGAGTACCGGGCCCGCGTGCGCGACGTCAGCCGCGCCGGCGTGTGCTTCTTCATCGATCGCGCGATCCCGGTCATGACCGCGATGCGCATCGACCTCGAACTGCCCGTCGAAGAGGGCAAGCGCTTCATCACCGGCGGCGGCGTCGTGGTGCGCTGCGAGAAGATCAGCGCGCGCCTCGATCACTACGAGATCGCGCTCTTCCTGAACGACATCGCCGGGCCCGACCAAGAGGCCCTCGAGGCCTACGTCGGCGGACGCGCCGGTGGCGGCGACCCGCAGCTGCGCTCGCAGACCGCGGACTGATTCCGCGGGGCTCGAGCTGCGCGTGGTCAGGAGCGACCCGGTCCGGTCGAGTCAGGCGCGGCGGCGCGCTTCGAGCACGCGATCGAGACGCGCCAAGTCTTGGTGCAGCTCGGCATCGAGGCCAGCGGCACGCGCTGCCGCCAAGGCCGCCGGTCCGCGATTGGCGCCGAGCTCGATGAGCAACACGCCGTCCGGTGCCAGCCACTTCACCGCGGCTTCGGAGAGGCGTCGCGCCCAGTGGTCGACGTCCCCTTCCGGCGCATAGAGCGCGAGCTCGGGTTCGTAGTCGCGCACTTCCGGCTGCAGCTCGGGGCGATCCGCCGGATCGACGTAGGGCGGATTCGAGATCAAGAGATCGAGTCCGCCGGGCGCTTCGCTCTTCAAGCGTTCGCCGAGCACCTCGAGTCCGTCGCCGATCAAGACCTCGACGTCGGCGCCGAGTCGTTCGGCATTCGCGCGCGTCTGCGACACCGCGCTCGTCGACAGGTCGCAGGTGATCACGCGCGCCGCTTGCAGCTCGAGCGCGAGGCTGATCGCGATGCAACCGGACCCGCAGCCGAATTCGGCGACGAGCGGCGATTCGCGATCCTTCAGGAGCTCGCGCGCGAGATCGATCAAGAGCTCGGTCTCCGGACGCGGAATCAGCACGCCGGGACCGACGTGGAAGTCGCGACCGTAGAACTCGCGCTTGCCGGTGACGTACGCGACCGGTTCGCGGCGCCCGCGGCGGACCAGCAGGTCGCGCGCGGCATCGACTTCGTGTGCTTCGATCGGTTGTTCGAGGCGCATGAACAGCCCGAGTCGGTTGATGCCGAGCGCGTGAGCGCAGAGCAGTTCCGCTTCGAGCCGCGCTTCTTCGACGCCTTTGCGCTCGAGAAAGGAGCGAGCCATGGCGAGCATCTCGCCCGCCGTGCGCGGTGCCGGCGGGCGTCCGCCTGCCGTCGCGGGCGGAGGTCCGCCCGAAGCACGCGAAGGCGCTCCGCCACCCGTGGGTGACGAACCGCCATCGGAGCTGCCGCCAGTCTCGGTCAAGGTCGCAGCACTCGCCGCTACTTACGCCGCGCTTCGCGCGCTGCCTTGCGCGCTTCGGTGGCGGCTTGCTTCTTGAGGTCGCCTTCGATCTTCGCTTGCTTGATCGCGACAAACATCGTGTAGACAGCCATGAAGCCGGCGATCGCGACGCCCAGCGAACCGAGCGCGGCCGCCATCATGGTGAGGCCGGAGGCTTCGGAGAGCTTCAAGATGCCGAGCAGTCCCATGATCGCGGGACCGAGGAACAACATCGGGTAGATCGGGTTGAACTTGCCGCCGTGCTCGTAGTCGAAGATGTGCGTGAAGGTGAAGCACGCGAGCGCGAGCGCCACCATCTCGCCCATCGAGCTGATGGGGAGCTCGCCGATGAAATTCGGCGCCGCGAAGGCCGCGATCGCCAGCGCGCCGGCCAGTGCCTGCACCGGCATCAGACCGTTCTTGGCGAGCGGTGCGATGAAGCCCGCCGCTTTCTCGCCGGCCTTGAAGACGTGGCCTTGATGGAACACGAAGGCGGCGCAGAGCAGGATCAGCTTGCCGACGAAAGCGGCGGGAGTGAACACCGCGCCGAAGGGCAACAGCGAAGCCGCGAGCAAGATCAACGACGCCTTGCGCAGCATCAGCGGCGCGGCTTCGAGCTCGCGCTTGCCTTCGATCTTGCCGAGGCGTGCGTCGAGTTCCGCCTTCTTGGCGGCGGCGCGTTCCGCCTTCTCGCGGTCACGTTCTTCCTGCGACTTGCGCGGCTTGTTCGCGTCGTCGTCGGTGGCTTTGGCAGCGACTGCGGGCGCGGCAGCCGCCGGCGGCGTGCTCACGGGCGGCGTCACTTCGGGCTCCGGTGCGGACGGTGTCGGCGTCACGGGGGGCTGCACCTCGGGCTTCGGCGGTGCCGGGGTCGGCGCCGGAGGCGGCGTGACCTCGGGCCTCCGCGGCGACGGCGGGGCCGGCTTGGGCTCTTCCGCGATCGGCTCGAGATCGACGAGCGGCTCGAGCTCAGCGAGCGGTTCCGACTCTTCGAGCGCTTCGAGCTCGTCGAGGGGTTCCAGCTCGTCGAGGGGTTCCAGCTCGGTCAGCTCGTGCTTCTTGGGCAGCGGCTCGAGGTCGTCGAATTCCTGGGGTCCGGACTCGGTCATGTCGCTTGCGGGGAGGGGTTCTGGGCGCGGGGGGGGCTCGCGCGCCGGGGAGGAGACCCTACCCCTAACGCAGGCCGGAATTACAGGTTCGCGATGCGTTCCTCGCGCTCACGCTCGTCCAGAGCATCGAGCAGCGCATCCATCTTGCCGGCGATCACCTGTTCGAGGGAGTAGTTCTCCCCCAGGCGGTGGTCCGTGGCGCGGTTCTGGGGGAAGTTGTAGGTGCGCACTCGGGCGCTGCGATCGCCGCTGCCGACTTGGCTCTTGCGCTGCTCCGCGCGCTCCTCGTGGAGCCGGCGTTGTTCCGCCTCCAGGAGTCGCGAGAGCAAGATGCGCATCGCCTTCGCCTTGTTCTTGTGCTGCGACTTCTCGTCCTGACAGATCACGACGGTATCGGTCGGCAGATGCGTGATGCGGACCGCCGAACTGGTCGTGTTGACCGACTGACCGCCGGGACCGCCGGAGCGCATTGTGTCGATGCGCAAGTCGCCGTCCCTGATGTCGATCTCGGCTTCTTCCGCTTCGGGAAGCACTGCGACCGTCGCCGCGGACGTATGAATGCGACCTTGCGTCTCGGTCGACGGCACGCGTTGCACGCGGTGTCCGCCGGACTCGAAGCGCATCAAGCGCCAGGCGCCTTCGCCGGAGAGACCGAAGGTGATCTCCTTGAAGCCGCCGACCTCGCTGGCCGTCATCTCGAGCTCTTCGAGCTTCCAACGCTTCGATTCCGCGAAGCGCTTGTACATGCGGTAGAGGTCCGCTGCGAAGAGCGTCGCCTCGTCACCGCCGGTACCGGCGCGCACTTCGACGATCACCTTGTCGCGGTAGTCATCCTTCTCGGTGACCAGCGCGGACTTGATGCGATCGTCGAGCTCGCGAACCTTGTCGGAATAGGCATCGAGAATCTCACGCGCGTACTCGGCCGTGCCGGGATCTTCATCCTCGGCGAGCAGCTCGGCTTCTTCGTGCTCTTGGAGCAAAGCCTGCAGTTCCTCGTGGAGCGAGACCGCTTCTTCGAGCTGCCCCTTCTCCTTCGAGTACTGCGTGACGAGCTTGTGGTCCGCCAGAACTTCCGGCGTGGCCATCAGCTCGTCGAGCTCGTGAGAGCGCTGTGCACGCTCCGCGAGCTTCGCGACGATCGCCTCGGCGAATTCCATCGTAGGGAGTGCTGCAGCGACCACTCAAGCGGTCACCGCGGCGAGCCCGAGCCTTACGCCTTGTCGGCCGGCTTCTGTCCGCCGTACTTCTTGAAGAAGCGATCCACGCGACCGGCGGCGTCCACGAACTTCTGCTTGCCGGTGTAAAAAGGGTGGCACGCACCGCAGATCTCGACGCGCAGTTCCTTGACGGTGGCGCGGGTCTGGAATTCGTTGCCGCAACCGCAGTGAACGATGCACTCGTGCAGCTTGGGATGGATGTCGGTCTTCATCTTGATGTGCGCCCGGTCTTGGTCGGGCGGTTCCGTTCTGGCGCTGTCCGGGAGTCGGATGGCGGGCCGGCGGGAGGGGGTTGGAGCTGCTCCACGGGGCGCAGCGAGCCGAAGAGAGTATCCGCGCTCACCAGCGGGCGCAAGTGGGCTGTGGCCTGGCCCTTCGGTCCATTCGAGGCCCGGCGCCTCAGTCCCCGGCGTCGGGCAGTAGAGCGCCGCTGCGCCGCAGGAGCTCGACGGTCAGCTCGACCGGCAGGCCGACGACGTTGTCGAAGCCGCCCTCCTCGAGGCTCGTCACGAAGGCGTCGGCGTTCTCCTGGATTGCATAGCCCCCCGCCTTGTCGCGCCACTCGCCCGAGGCGACGTAGGCTTCGACCTCGACAGCGGTGATCTCGCGCATGGTGACGTAGGTGCGCTCATGTTCCGACAGCGCCGTTCCACGCGCCGCGTCGACGACGGCGACGCCGGTCAAGACTCGGTGGCGCGTCCCCGAGAGGAGGCGCAGCATCTCGCGCGCCTCGGACTCGTCCTCCGGCTTGCCCAGCACGCGCGGACCCGTTTCCAGGTCGACCGCGACGACCGTGTCGGAACCGATCACGAACGCGGTGTCACCGCGGTGCAAGTCGGCGACGGCGCGAGCTTTTTGCAGCGCGAGCGACTCGGCGAGCTGCTCCGGCGTCAGCGCCGGGTCGAAGAGTTCCTCCGTGCCGGAGGGCTGCACTTCGAAGCGCAGCCCGCGGGCAGTCAGCAAGTCGCGCCGACGCGGCGAAGCGGAGGCGAGGATCAAGCGCACGCGGGTCCCCTCTCGAAGTCGATCCGCCTAGCGGCGGCGCGTCTTCTTGGCGGCCTTCTTGGTGGCCTTCTTGGCCGTCGACTTCTTCGCGACAGCCTTCTTGGCGACCTTCTTGGTCACCTTCTTCGCGGCCTTCTTGGCGACCTTCTTGGTCACCTTCTTGGTCACCTTCTTCGCGGCCTTCTTGGTCGCTTTCTTGGCCACCTTCTTGGCGACCTTCGTGATCGCTTTCTTGGCCACCTTCTTCGTCACCTTCTTGGTGGCCGCCTTCTTCGAAGCCGCCGACGACTTCTTGGTCGTGGACTTCTTCTTCGAGGCGGCAGCCTTCTTCTTGGCCGCAGCGGCCTTCTCGGCCTTCTGCGCGTTCTTCTTGGCCTTGGCGAGCGCCTCGCGGTGCATCTTCTTGCGCCGCTGTTCTTCTTCGCGCTCGGCCTTCTTGCGTTCCTTCTCGGCTTCGCGAGCGAGGCGCGCTTCTTCCTTCTTGCGAGCGACTTCCGCGCGGGCCTCTTCCTTGGCGCGCGAGATGGCGAGGCGCTGCTGTTGCGCTTCCCAGTCCTTCGAGACCTTCTTGCCCATCGGGCAGTCGGTCGCGAGCGGGCACTCCCAGCACGAGGGCTTGCGCGAGTCGCACCATCGGTCGGCCACCATGCCGACGACCATGCCGAAGCGCAGCACGTCCTTCGCGGCAACCATGGGTTCGAGGGCCGCGCGCGCCTTCTTCATCGAAGTCGTGCGCGTCATCACGCCGAGTCGATCGAGCACGCGAACGATGCCGCCCGAGACGGGCAACGCGTGGTCTTCGGCGACCCAGCTCAAGTACACCGCGACTTCGTGGCCGAGCACCGGAATGAGGGCGAGCTGCTTGACGCCGCCGGCCGGATCCGTGCGCAAGAACTCGAGGTCGAGCCCGTGCGTCTCTTGGAAGACCTGCGCGAGGTATTCCTTCACCGCACGCGCCGGAGCGAGGTGCGCCGCCAGACGCGACTTCGACTTGCTGCGCGGGGACATCGCGTCAGCGATCTCCTGCGCCTGCGACACGCGCAGCTCGTTCCAGTCGGGGAACGCTTTGGACATGCCGTTCAGGGCAGTCTGCGCCTGCGACGTCGACAAGTGGCGCAGCAGCACCGCGTACATGCCGTGCTCGAGCAGGGTGCGGTCCGCGAGGGACCCGGGGAGCTCGGTGCGCAGCTCCACGGAGGAGAGCAACTTGGAGATCCGATCCGACTTCTTGGTGGCCATGGCGCGGAGTGTGGGCCGGGCGGACCGGCGAGCTGAGGTTCTGCGGTCCGCGGGAAGAGTTCCCGAGCGGGAGCCGGGGAGCGCGTTGTCACGCTCCCCGGTCGAAGGGTTCCGCCGCGTGTAGCGGCAGAGATCTTTCGTCGGCAACAGCCGACAGATGAGTCATGCATCGCGGGCGCCCGGCACCCGTGAGCCGACTACTCTTCGCTGCCTTCGCTGGGAGCGGCGGCGGCTTTGGCCGCAGCGCGCTTCGAAGCGAGGCGTTCGGCGCGGCGCGCGGTCTTCGCAGCGGCGCGCGCTTGCTTCAGACCACGGATGCGGTTGCCGCGAGCGCTGCCACCTTCGCGACCGGGGCGCTTGCGCGGCTCGGGCTTGGGGCGACCTTCGTAGGCACCTTCGCGACGCAGGATCGAAGCGACGGTCTCGCTCGGGATCGCGCCGTGGTCGAGCCAGTACTTCGCGCGCTCCACATCGATGCGCACTTGCGCTTCGGTGGTCGGCGAAACCGGATCATAGAGACCGAGGGTCTCGAGAGTCTTGCCATCGCGCGGGGAGCGGCGATCGGCAACTGAGATGCGGTAGCACGGGCGGTTCCGGCGCCCCGTGCGCTTCATGCGAATGACAACGGCCATGGTCTCGTCGTATGGAAGGTATCCCGAGAGCGCTTGGCGGCCTCGGAAAGGAATCCCTCGCGGGATTGAGAGCCGAACAGGAAAGCGAATCGGGCGCCGTCTGGCAAGCCCTGAAGCGCACTATTCCGGCTCCTTTCGCGATCCGTGGACCGGAGACGGGCCGGAGCGAGCTACTTGCGCTTGTTCTTGCGGCTCTTCTTGGGCTTCTTCTTGTCCTTGCGCTTCGACCCGCTCTTGCGCGTGGCCGAGCTGCCGGAGGGCCGTCCGCCGCCCCCCATCATCGCCGCGAGGTCCTCGGGCGAGGGTCCCCCGCCGCCGCCGAGCATGCCGCCCAGACCGCCGAGGCCCTGCTTCATGGCGCCGCCGAGACCGGAGCCCAGGCCGCCGAGCAAGCCGCCCGACTCACCGGAGGCGAGCTCGCCGCTGTCGGTCATGCCGCGCAGCGATTCCTTCTTGGCCTTGGCACCCATCCCGGCGCCCATGCCCAGCTTGCCGAGCTGCTTCATCATCTTCTTCATGTCCTTGAAGCGCTTGAGCAGCTCGTTCACCGCGCCTAGGTCCTGTCCGCAGCCGCGCGCCACGCGACGCCGGCGGCTCATGTCGAGCACGTCGGGTTGCAAGCGTTCGCGCGGCGTCATCGAGGTGAAGATCGCCTCGAGGCGGTTCATCTGCTTGTCGTCGACGTCGATGTTCTTCGCCATCTCGCCCATGCCCGGCATCATCCCGAGCACCTTCTTCATGGGCCCCAGCTTCTTCATCATGCGGAACTGGGCGAGCATGTCTTCCAGCGTGAAGCTGCCGAGCACGAGCTTCTCGTAAGAAGCCTGCGCTTCCTTCTCGCTGATTTGTTCTTGAGCCTTCTCGACCAGCGACACCACGTCGCCCATGCCGAGGATGCGTCCCGCCATGCGTTCCGGATGGAAAGCGTCGAGATCGTCGATCTTCTCACCCATGCCGACGAAGAGGATCGGACAACCGGTGACGGCTTTGAGCGAAACCGCTGCACCACCGCGCGCGTCGCCGTCCATCTTGGTCAAGATCACGCCCGTCAGCGCGAGGCGTTCATGGAAGGACTTCGCGGAGTTGACGGCGTCTTGACCGGTCATCGCGTCGACGACCAGGATCTGATCGTCGGGCTTGGTGACCTTCGCGATGTCCGCGACTTCAGCCATCAAGTCGTCGTCGATGTGCAGGCGACCCGCCGTGTCCAAGATGACGAGGTCGTAACCCTTCGTCTTCGCGTACTCGACGCCTTGCTTGCAGACCTCGGGCGGCTTGACGCCTTCGACGTGGAAGACCTCGACGCCGATCTGTCGACCGAGCACGCGCAGCTGTTCGACTGCGGCCGGTCGCTTGACGTCGGCGGCGACGAGCAGCGGACGGCGCTGATGCTTGTCGCGCAAGTGCTTCGCCAGCTTCGCGCAAGTGGTGGTCTTGCCCGCGCCCTGCAAGCCGGCCATCAACAGCACGGTCGGACCGGACTTCGCGAACGAGAGTCGCGCGTCTTCGGGGCCCATCACCTCGACGAGTTCCTGGTGGAAGGCGTGCGAGAACTGTTGCGACGGGTCGACGGCCTGGAGGCGCTCGGCGCCGAGCGCCCGTTCCTTGACCCGCGCGGTCAGATCGCGCGCGACCTGGAAGTGGACGTCCGCTTCCAGGAGCGCCTGGCGAACGGCGCGCAGACCTTCCTCGACGTTGTCCTCGGTCAGCTCTTTGCGACCGCGGAGGAAGGAAAAGGACTCGTTCAGACGCTGGGTGAGGGACTCGAACATGGGCTTTCGGGGGGGATCGGGGGCGAAGAGTCTATCCCGAACGACCCATGAATACGCACCCCTCGATCGAGGGTACCGCGTTCGAATCATCACTTTCGCGCCCCACGGGGCCGCCCCGTCGCTCCGGAGCGGCTTTTCTCCAGCCCGAGCGTTCCGGGCGGCCCATTGCTGCACCTTCCGCTCCCGTTGTTGATTCATGGGCCCCCCATCATCAGGAGTTCCGCATGCGCCTTCCCCATGCCCCTTCCCGTCCCCTCCCTCTGGCGCCGTCGCCGCCGGCTGGCCGCCACACCAGCTTTCGGACTCGGCAGCGTCGCGACCGCGCTGCAACCCGACGGCAGCTTCGCGTACAACCAGCTCGAGATCCGCAGCCCCACGGAAGACCTCGCCGAGCTCTTCCCCCTCGAGCGCACCTACACCGAGTGGACGCTCTCCGACTTCGCGAACGGCGGCGTCGACCTGGGCGGACGCTTCGGCGCTGACGGCCCGACTCTGATGCAGACCTGCCAAGACTGCCACATGCCCACCGTCACGGCGCAGGGCGCGAGCGGCGGACCGGTGCGCACCGACATCAAGCGCCGCGACCTCGCCGGCGCCTCAGCGTGGGTCCTCGAGATCCCAGACGGTCACGCGCCACCACATCGAGGCGTTGCGCGCCGATCCTGACGAACTCGGCGACGATCGCACTCGCCCGACGCACGGTAGTTCACTCTAAACGCCCTCTTCGTCCTTCTCGCGGCGGATGACGGCGCCCATCGGGCGGAGGCGTTCTTCGATGCGTTCGTAGCCGCGGTCGATGTGGTAGACGCGGTGGATGTTCGTCTCGCCGTCGGCGACCAGGCCGGCGAGCACCAAGGCTGCAGAAGCGCGCAGGTCGGAGGCGGTGACCGGCGCGCCGGAGAGGCGGTTGGTGCCGCGCACGATGGCGGTGCTCTCTTGGCGGCGGATCTCGGCGCCGAGGCGCGCGAGCTCGGGCAGGTGCATGTAGCGATCGGGATAGATGCGCTCGGTGATCACGGAGATCCCGTCGGCCATCGTCATCAGTGCCATCCACTGCGCTTGCAAGTCCGTCGGAAAGCCGGGGTACGCGTGCGTCGTGACGTCGGTCGCGCGCGGGCGCTGCGCCGGCTCACGCGGATCATACTCCTGCGTCTCGAGCCAGTCGGCGCCGACTTCGAGGGGCACGTGCGCATCGCGCAAGCGTTCCGTCAAGACGGACAGATGTTCCGAGCGACAACCTTCGACGCGCACGCGCCCGCCGGTCATCGCGCCGGCGATCAAGTAGGTCCCCGCTTCGATGCGATCGGGGATCACGTTCCAGGTCGCGCCGTTCAGGCTCTCGACGCCTTCCACGACGACGCGCGGCGAACCGAGGCCTTCGATCTTCGCGCCCATCGCGATCAAGCAACGGCCGAGGTCTTCGACTTCCGGCTCGCACGCCGCGCCGTGAATCACGGTGCGACCTTTCGCGAGCGTCGCGGCCATCATCACGTTCGCGGTGCCGAGCACGGTCGAGCCGAAAGCCGTTCCGAGGAACAGCTCCGCGCCGCGCAAGCCGCCCTTGGGTGCCTCCGCCACGACGTAGCCGTGTTCGATGCGCACCTTGGCTCCGAGCGCTTCGAAGCCGCGCAAGTGCGCGTCGATCGGTCGCACGCCGAAGACGCAGCCGCCGGGCAAGCTGACCTGCGCCTGGCCCGTCCGCGCGAGCAGCGGCCCCAGGATGCAGACCGAGCCGCGCATGCGCCGGACGTATTCCCAGCCGGCGTGGCTGGTCAGGTCGGAAGGTGCTTGGACGCTGACCGCGCCTTCCTCCGTCCGCTCCGTAGCGCAACCCAGCTCGCCGAGCACGGCCAGCATGGTCCGCACATCCGAGAGCCTGGGGGCGTTCGGGATCAGCAGCGACTGATCGGTGAGCAGCGAGGCCGCCAGCACCGGCAGTACCGCGTTCTTGGCCCCACAGACCCGCACGGAGCCTTCCAGACGATGTCCCCCCTCGACGACTAGCTTGTCCAACCTCGTGCCTCCTGGCGCTGTTTCCGACCGACGCGGCCCTGCGGGCTCATCCCGAGGCGAAGGTACAAGGCTGGAAGGCCCGAGTCCCGCGTCCTTCCGGCACATCCGAGGAGCCCGCCTCCGGTCGCAGGCGTCGCGCCGGTTGACGGAGACCGCCCTTCCTTTCTATGATCTGCGATCTTACGCCCACCGGACTGAAGTCTCGGAGGGCGCCCGCGCCCGGCGAATCCGCTCATCGGGCACGACCCCCTCCGCGACCCACCACGCGCGCACGAGATGACCGACGGCACCACGGCCACCGAAACCGAAACCGAAGTCCGCGAGACCGCGCCCTTCGACATCAAGTCCGACCCGATCCCGAGCTTTGGCTCCTTGCAAGCCGCCAGAGCCGAGGTCTTCCAGCGCGAGCGCAAGCTGCAAGCCTTCAGCGACGCCGTCACCGAGATGCCGGACTCCGGCGAAGACGGTCGGCGCAAGGGCCTCGGCATGTGGATGGTCGGACGCTTCGAAGAGTCTGCGAAGCTGCTCACTTCGTTTCTCGAAGACGACGTCGCCGCGTTCACCTGCGCAAACGCGTTGATCAGCCTGCGTCGCCACCACGACGCCGCGCCGGTCTTCAAGCAGCTCTCCGACAAGTACAGTGACGAACCCCGGCCGCGCGCCGGCTGGCTCGAAGCCCTGCTCGAAGAAGACCTCGCCGCCGGCAAGGAAGGCGAAGAGGCCATTGGCCGCTGCGCCAAGGGTTGGGCCGAAGCGCCCGAGTCCTTCCAGAACAGCGCCGAAGGCATGTACCTCTCAGCGCGCATGGCCGAGTGCCGTCGCGACTGGGACGCCGCGCTCGACGCGTACGCGCAGGCTCGCGAGACCGATCCGACGCACCGCTCGAACCTCTTCCACTTCGCGCACCTCGCGGAACGCACCGGGCACGACGAGATCGCGCTCGACTGCTATGAAGTGCTGCTCAGTATGCTGCCGCTCGACAAGCGCGTGCTGATGAACCTCGGCGTGCTCTACGAAGACCTCGGTCGCGATCAGGAAGCTGCGGCTTGTTTCGACACCGTGGTCCGCGCCGACGCCCGTGACCCGCGCGCCCGCCTCTTCCTCGAAGACGCGCGCGCCGGTATGGACATGTACTACGACGAGGATATGGAGCGCAAAGAGGATCGCCTGAACCAGATCCTGCGCATCCCGATCACCGACTTCGAGTTGTCGGTGCGCGCGCGCAACTGCCTCAACAAGATGAACATCCTGTCCCTGGGCGACCTCGTCCGGAAGACGGAACAGGAACTGCTCTCCTACAAGAACTTCGGCGAGACTTCGCTGAACGAAATAAAGGAGATCCTGGGGTCGAAGGGCCTCCGACTCGGCATGGCCCGCGAAGAAGCGGTCGCCAGCATCGAGTCCACGCGACAGAAGTACACGACCGGCGAGAACGTCGAGTCGATGAACCTGCCGCTGTCCGACCTCGAGCTCTCGATCCGTGCGCGCCGCACGGTCGAGTCGCTCGGCTGCCTGACGCTCGGCGACATCGTCCAGCACTCGGAAGAAGAGCTGCTCGGCATGCCGAACTTCGGCGTGACTTCGCTACAGGAACTCAAGGAGAAGCTGACCGAACGCGGTCTCGCCTTGAAGTCCAAGGAAGGCTGAGCCGCCTTTGTACGAGTACCTCGAGGGCGAGGTGGCCATGCGCGCTCCGACGCGCGTGGTGCTCGATGTCGCGGGCGTGGGCTACGACTTGTACGTTCCGATCGGCGCGGCGATCCCCGCGCACGGCAAGGCGCGTGTCTACACACACCTCGTCGTGCGCGAAGATGCGCACACGCTGTACGGCTTCGGCGCGAAACACGCGCGTGACTTGTTCCGGCTGCTACTCAAGGTGCGCGGCGTCGGACCGACGATGGCGCTCGCGATCCTCTCCGGCCTCGCGCCGAACGAGCTGATCGAAGCCGTGCTCGCGGGTGACGCCGCAATGCTGACGCGCGCCAAGGGCGTCGGCAAGAAGACCGCCGATCAGATCCTGCTCGACCTCGCCGACAAGGCCGCGGCATGGTCGAAGTCGGAAGGCCGCCCAGCTACCGGAGCGGGTCCGGAGGTGCGCGGCGAAGCCACCCTCGAGGACGCCATCGGCGCGCTCCTCGCGCTGGGCTTCAAAGAGAAGGAAGCCCGCAAGAACGTCGAGCGAGCCGCGACCGAGGTCGACCCCAAGGACCTCGAAGCGCTCGTTCGAGTCGCCCTGCGCTGAGAGCCCGCTCTCGGCGAACCGCAACAACCCGACGACGCCGAGATGGTCCCTCCCAATCGCCCGCTCTCCCCAGGAGAGACTCGCATCCTGATCTGTGATGAGCTCGCGCCCGCCGCGCTCGAGATCTTCACCAGCCGCGGCTACGAACCCGAAGTCCGCACGGGGCTCGAGGGTCCCGAGCTGATCGCCGCGGTGCGCGACGTGCACGCGATCGTCGTGCGCTCCGCGACCAAGATCACGCGCGAGGTGATCGAAGCCGCCGACGAGCTGCGCGTCATCGGTCGCGCCGGTGTCGGCGTCGACAACGTCGACACGACCGCCGCCACGGAACGCGGGGTGGTCGTGATGAACACCCCCACCGGCAACACGACGACGACGGGCGAGCTCGCCGTAGCGCTATTGCTCGCCACCTCGCGCAACATCGCAGCCGGCGACCGGCGCGTGCGCGGCGGTAGCTGGAGCAAGAAGGGCCTGCTCGGCGCGGAATTGACCGGCAAGCGCCTGGGCGTGATCGGACTCGGTCGCATCGGCCGCGTCGTCGCCGAGCGCGCGATGGGTCTCAAGATGAACGTCGTCGGACACGACCCCTACCTGAAGCAAACCGACGCGGCGTCGCCGCTGACCGGCGTCGACTTGCTCGACCTTGATGCGCTGCTCGCCACCTCGGACTTTGTCACGCTGCACGTTCCGTTGCTCGACTCGACGCGCAACATGATCAGTGCGGAGCGCATTGCGTTGATGAAGCCTGGCGCGCGCCTGATCAACGCGGCACGCGGCGGCTTGGTCGACGAAGCCGCGCTGGCGGAAGCGCTCGACGAAGGACGCTTGGCCGGGGCCGCGCTCGACGTGCTCGCTGAAGAACCGCCCAGCAAGACGCACCCCTTGCTCGGTCGCGACGACGTGATCATCACGCCGCACATGGGCGCCTCGTCCCACGAAGCGCAGCACAACGTCGCCGTCGGCATCGCCGAACAGATCTCTGACTTCCTCAGCGAAGGCGTCGCCCACAACTCGGTGAACGCACCGGCGGTAGACTCGGAGACGCTGCGCGCGATCGCGCCGTACGTGATCCTCGCCGAGAAGATCGGCTCGTTCCTCGCGCAGCGCACCAACGGTCCGGTGCGCAAGCTCGAGGTCACGCTGGGCGGCGAGATCGCCAAGCAGGACGCGAACTTCATCGCGCTCTCGGTGCTCGTCGGCGTGCTGAACCAGTCCGAACTCGGCGTGAACCGCGTCAACGCGCCGTTGATCGCGAAGGAACGCGGCATCCGCGTGCTGACGAACACCGACGGCGAAGCGCACTCCTTCCAGAGCTTGATCAAGGTCCGCGCTTCGACGCAGGGTGGCGAGTACAGCCACCTGGTCAGCGGAACGGTCTTCGGTCGCGCGCCGCGCTTCGTGCGCGTCGACGAACTGCACCTCGACTTGGCCCCCGAAGGCACGATCTTGATCACGACGCACTCCGACCGCCCCGGCGTGATGGGACGCATCGGCACGCTGCTCGGCGATGCGTGCGTCAACATCCGCCGCGTCGAGCTCGGCGCGAGCGAGACCGGCAAGCCGGAACACGCCTCGGGCTTCCTGTCGCTCGACTGCGAGCCGGACGCCAAGGTGCTCGAAGCGATCCGCTCCGTCGATGGGATCGAAGAAGTTCGGCTCGTGCGCCTCTAGCGCGGGTCCCCGTGCTCTGACACCGATCAGCTCTAGCCACTGGTGAACATGGCCGCGCGCGCCGGCTCCCGGCCGTCTATGCTGGGGTCAGGAGGCGCAAGATGAACGAGCTGGACCGTCTGCACGGGCTGATCGAGAGACAAGCCATCCGCGTGGAAGCCGAAGTGCGGCAGATCAGCGATCTGCTGCGCGACCTCGCGCGCATGAGCCGATTCCTGGCGAACGAATCGCGCAGCACCCCTGCCGAGATCGCGGTGTGGATCGAGAGTCGCGCTTACGCGGCGTCGCCCGCCGGCTGGCTGGTTCCGCATCCCGCGCCCGGCACCGCCGAACCGCAAGATGCCGAGCTGCTCGCACTGTGGCGTGAAGCGCTGCGACAAGATCCCGACGCGTGGCGTGTCCTGCACCGTCACCGCGGTTCCTCCGACTACCTCGCATCGGCGCTGCGCCGGATGCCGGCGCTGCGGCGCCTCGTGCATCGCGCGCCGTGCGGCCTGACGCTCGTGCACCCGCCCTTCGACGCTTCGCAGCTCGGAGTGGAAGCGTGGGATCGCCACCCACTCGTCCGCACGCTCAAGGTCAAACGCGGCGGCGAAGCCCAGGTTCACTGGAGCACCCCCGCCCACTCGATCGCAGGTTCCGAGATCACGCTCTGCGCGGCGATCGAAGTCCACGCGGGTGACGAAGACCTCGGTCTCTGGATCGCCGAAGTGGCGCTCGACGACTTCTTCAGCGTCTTCGCCACGAACTACGATGGACGCGGCGAAGAACAGCTCTTCGTGGTCAACGGCGAGGGCGAATTCCTCTTCGAAGAGGGCTTCCTCGAAGCACCGGTCGGCGAACCGGGCGAACGACTGCGCGGCTCGCTCTCCGACCTCGGCGGCGAACACTGGCAGCTGAACTTCTCCGAGATGCGCGAGCGCGGCGGCGGACGCATTGAACTGCTCGCCGAAGACGGACGGCGCGAGCTGCTCGTCTTCCGCGCGATCGCCGGCTCCGACTGGTTGGCGGTCGCCGAGATCCCCCGCAGCGTGTTGCTCGAGGAATCGAACCGCCGCATCGAAGAAGCCCTGCGCTCCGCCGGCTCGGGTGACTTCAGTCAACGCGTCGATCTGCGCGGTCTCGGCGAACGCATGCAAGGCCTCGCCGAAGCCTACAACGAGATGGCGGAGAGCTTGCAACGCGAGGAACGCGTGCGCCGCGCCGCCGAGACCGCACTGGCCGAAGAAGAACGCCGCTTCGAAGCGATCGCCGAAGCATCGCCGGTCGGCATCTTCCGCGTCGATCGCGACGGACAGATGGCCTACCACAACAGTCGCGCCGCCGAGATCGCCGGCGTCGACTTCGGTGAGTCGCGCAGCGAACGCTGGGAACACGCGATCCACCCCGACGATCGCAGTCGAGTGTTGACGGCCTGGCGCAAGGCGGCGCTCGAGCACAAGGCCTTCCGCTGCGAACACCGCTACCTGCACGAGAACGGCGCGACCGTCTGGGTGCAGGCCGAAGCGCGCCCCGAGCGCGATCGCCGCGATCACTTTCTCGGCATGGTCGGCACGACGACCGACATCAGCGAGCGCAAGCGCGGCGAAGCCGAACGCCTCGCCAGCCAAGAACACCTCGCGATCATCCTCGACTCGATCGCCGATGCCGTGATCGCCACGGACTCCGCTGGGCGCGTCAGTCGCATGAACCCGCCCGCGGAGGACCTCTGCGCCTGGAGCGAACGCGAGGCGCGTGGACGACGCCTCTCGGAAGTCCTGCGCTTCACCACGGGCAACGACGCGACGGATGAACTCGTGCGCCCCTGCATCGACGAGTGCCGCAAGATCGCGCCGACTTCGGCGCGTCAACTCGTCGATCGACGCGGTCGCACGCGACGCGTCGAACGCAGCGCCGCGCCGATCCGCGATGCACACGATCACGTGATCGGAGCCGTGCTCTGCCTGCGCGACGTCACCGAACGCCTCGAGTGGTCCGAACGCGTGGCGCGCGCGCGCCGACTCGAAGCAGTCGGCCAACTCGCCGCCGGTATCGCCCACGACTTCCAGAACATTCTGACCGGCATCAGCGGCGAAGCCGAGATGCTCTCGATCGCGCTCGGCGAAGACTCGGCGCACTCGAAGCGTCTGCTGTCAATCGTGCAAGCCGCCGACCGCGCGAACGGCTTGGCGCGCGAGCTGTTCGCCTACGCGCCGACCTCGGAGAACGAGGTCATCCCGCTCGACGCGAACGACCTGATGCAAGATCTCGAGTCCCGACTCGCCCCGATGCTGGGTCCGCGCGTGAAGCTGGAAGTCGTCACGGATCCCGAAGCCCCGCGCTGCATCGGCGAGCCGACGCAGATCGGCAACGCGCTCCTGAACGTCGCGCTGAACGCGCGCGACGCGGTGACGGACGAAGGCACCATCCGCATCTCGACGACGCGGGTCGTGCTCGATGCGCGCGCCGCCCGCGAGCGCGGACTCTCCGCCGGCGAGCACGTCGTCTTCACGGTCGAAGACGACGGTGACGGCATGTCCGCGGAAACGCGCGAACACCTCTTCGAACCCTTCTACACCACGAAGTCTGCGGGCGGCAGCGGGCTCGGCCTCGCCGCCGTCGAAGCATGCGTCGGACGACACGGCGGCATCGTCGAAGTCGACTCTGCAGAAGGCCAAGGCAGCTGCTTCCGACTGTGGTTCCCCGCCACGCGCGAACCGGCCGTCACCCTGATCCCAGCGGAGCGCCCCGCGATGCTCCGTGGCGAAGGTCACATCCTGCTCGTCGACGATGAGGAGATCGTGCGCAACTTCGCGGCGCGCTGCCTGCGCGAGATGGGCTATCGCGTCACGGCTTGCGGCGACGGGACCCAAGCCGTCGAGCTCTTCGAGAGCCATCCGGGTGCCTACGACCTGGTCCTGCTCGACCTGATCATGCCCGGCATGGGCGGTTCGGAGGTCTTCGAAGAACTGCGCCGCATCGACCCCGACACGGGTGTCCTGATCACTTCGGGCTACGGCGAGGAATCGGCGGTGCGCTCGATGCTCGACCGCGGCGCACGCGGCTTCCTCGAGAAGCCGTTTCGGGTGCACGAGCTGTCGCACGCCGTGGCCCGCTATCTGAAGGCGACGCAGCGGCGGTGATCGGGTCGGCTCGGGGAGGATCCGGAATGGACGCGGAAGGCGGCGCTTTCGGGGTCCTCGGCGAACCGCTCGGTCGCTAGACTCGCCGCCCTTCGGCATGCACGACACCCCCACGGACTCCCCGCCTCCTTACGCTTGCGTGGTCTTCGACTGCGACTCGACGCTCTCGGAGATCGAAGGCATCGACGAGCTGGCGGGCAGCCGCGCCGACGAGATCGCTGCGCTGACGAATCGAGCGATGTCCGGCGAGTTGCCGCTCGAGGCGGTCTACGGCGCGCGGCTCGAGCTGCTGCAACCGACGCGCGAAGCGGTGGATCGCGTCGCCGACATCTACGTACAGCGCGCGTTGCCCAACGCCGCGCAGCTGGTCGCGGCGCTGCACTCGCTCGGGAAACGCGTCGCCGTCGTGTCCGGCGGCTTGCGCGAGGCGGTCGAACCCTTCGCGCGTAGCCTCGGCATCGACACCGACGAAGTGCACGCAGTCTCCGCGCGTTTCAACGACGACGGCAGCTACGCCGGCTTCGACGAGAGTTCACCGCTGGCGCGCAGCGGCGGCAAGCCGCCCATCGTCAACCGCATCGCCGCGCCCTCGCGCCCCGGCCGCACGGCCTTGATCGGGGACGGCGTCACCGATCTCGAAGCGGCAGTCTTCGTCGATCGCTTCATCGCCTTCGCCGGCGTCGCCGATCGACCGGCCGTGACGAATCACGCGTCGTGCGTCGTCAAGGTCGCCGACTTCGCTGCGCTCGTGCCTCACCTATTCACGCCTGACGAGTGCGATCGCCTCGCTCAGGATCCAAGCCACGCCCCGCTGATCGCGGCGGCACGACGACTCCTCTGATTGCCATGCTCTGGATCCCCGGCCCCACCGAAGTCCGTCCCGAACTCCTCGCCGAGTGCGGCCGCCCGGCCATCGGACACCGCAGCCCGGCCATGCGCGAGCTGATCGAACGACTCGACCCGCACCTGCCTCTCGCCTTCGGCCTCGGCGCTGACTCCAAGACGGCGTGCGCCGTGCATTCGGTCAGCGCCTCCGGCCTGATGGAAGCGTCCCTGCACGGCGTCGGTCCGCGCGTGCTCAGCGTGGTCAACGGCGCGTTCAGCAAGCGCTTCCGTGACATGGGCCGGCTGATGGGCAAGGAAGTCACGACGATCGATGTCGCGTGGGGATCCGGCGTGGACCCCGCGGAACTCGACCGCGTCCTCGATCAAAAAGGCCCGTTCGACGCGGTGACCTTGGTCTCGAACGAGACCTCGACCGGTGTCTGCACGCCGCTCGGCCCGAGCGCCGAAGTGCTGCGCAAGCACCCGCGCACCTTGCTGCTCGTCGATCTCGTCAGCTACATCGCCGGCGCCCCGGTCGACTTCGATGACCACCGCATCGACTTCGCCTTCGCGGGCGTCCAGAAAGCCTTCGCGTTGCCGCCCGGCATCGCCGTCTGCGCGGCATCCGAGCGCTACATGCAATCGGCGCGCCAGCAAGCGACCCGCGGCTGGGCGCTCGACCCGGTCCGCATCGTCGAAGGACATCTGCAACACAAGACGCCGGCGACGCCCTGCACGCCGCTGTATTACGCGCTGGCCAAGCAGCTGGAAGACATCAGCTCCGGCGCGATGCTGCCCGAAGGCGAACGCGGACTTTCGGGCGCCGACGCGTGGCAAGCGCGCTTCGCCAAGCACGAACGCATGCGCGATCGCACGCTCGCGTGGGCCGCGGGCCACGGCTTGAACCCCTTCCCCGTCGAAGGCTTCCGCTCGCCGACCGTGTCCTGCATCGCCGCCGGTGAGCTGGACGTCGGAGCCTTCGTCGCAGGCCTCAAGGAGCTCGGCTACGAGATCTCGAACGGCTACGGCGACCTGAAGGGCAAGACCTTCCGCATCGGACACATGGGCGATCACGACGAAGCCGGCCTGGAAGCACTGCTCGACGCTGCGGATCGTGTGATCGCACGACTCGGCAGCGTCGCCGCCGACGCCTAAGCTGCGCGCATCGAAGACTGACGAACGAGAGCGACCGAGCGCACGCTGCGCTCGGTCGCTCTCGTTCATCGATTCCGCCGCGCTCAGTAGCTGGCGCGGATGCCCAAGTAGGCGGTGCGCCGCAGCTGGTCGAACTCGTCGTACTCGGAACGCTGAGGCTCCGTAGCGCCCTGCACGCCGATGTAAGCTTCGACACCCTCGACGAAGGTCCAGCCGAGTCGTGCGTCCAAGCGGATGTACTCCGCTTCCTGGAATGCATCCCCCATACCTTCGACGCCGTAGAGTCCCATGTCGAACTCCCAGTCCTTCGTGATGTCGTAGTAGGAGCGCAAGCTGAAGACGTGCTTCGGCGAGTACTCACCGGTGGGCAGCTGTTCGCCCGTCGACTTCACCTCGAAAGTGCCGTGGTGATAGGTGTAGCTGGAGCGCAGCTTCCACTGCTGCAGCGGCTGGAAGTCGAGCGCGAGCTCCGCGCCGTAGGCTTCGCCGACCGAGTTGTTCGTGTAGATCGCGTCATTCGGATCGAGGTATTGCAGATCGTCGTAGTCGTTGAAATAGAGCGCGAGATCCGCCGACATCCAGTTGGCCGGCGCCCAGCGCGTGCCGAGCTCGTAGGCAATCAGCGTCTCGGACTTGAACTGGTCGTTGCCCCAGAACGAGTCCGAGGTCTCCTCCAGCGACGGCGTTCGCACAGCGCGTGAGATCGCGGCCCACAACATATAGCTGGTCTCGGGCGTCCACGTCGCGCGGATCGTCGGTTGCACTTCGACACCGGTCAGCTCGTTGTGCTCGATCGCTGCACCGAAGGTCAGCGCGACGTCGGACTCGCCGAGCGGCACGGTGTCGATCGCGAAGGCGCGAAAGACGTCGAGGTTCCGGTTCGCCGGATCGAAGGCGAGCCAGAACGGGTCGTCACCGAAGAAGTACGATCTGATGTGCCTGTAGCCGAAGCCCCAGTTGAGCGAGTGGGTCTCGCCCATCGGGGTCGTGCGCTGATACTCGAGGTCGAGCGTGTCGACGCGGATGTCGGCGAGCGTCGGTAGGTCCTGTTGGTCGGAGGAGTACCACGCTTGCCAGCGCGAGCCGGCCTCCGCATCGCTCATGCTCGCCAAGAACATCGCGCCCTTGCGGTCATCTTCCACCTGGATCGGATCAAAGGTGACCAAGTCGTAGCCGCGGTTCTGGAACTCGCCCACCCAACCGCGCGCCCAGACCTTGAAGTCCTTGTCCGCTTGTTTCCAGTCGAAGTTCGCTCCGAAGCTGGCGACATACCAGTCCTGATCTTCGGGAACTGCGGGGTTGGACAGAGTCTCGTATCCCGTGCCCTTGACCCACGCGCGGTAGTAGCCTTCATCGGTGAACTTACCGCCGTAGCGTGCGCTGAACTGTCGGTCGAGCTTGCTGTTCCGGGCACTCAACTGCAGTCCCTGCGTGTCCGCTCCCTGCTTGGTAATGATGTTCACCACGCCGTGCACGGCGTTTGTTCCCCACAGGGCCCCCCCGGGCCCGCGCACGATCTCGATGCGGTCGACGTCTTCGAGCACCACGTCTTGGATCGACCACCAGACGCCGGCGAACTGCGGTGAGTAGACGACGACGCCATCGATCATCACGAGCAACTGATTCAGGTAGGCCTGGTTCACCAGCGACAGCCCGTTGCCGAATCCGCGCGCAGTGACATCCCACGACTGCGTCGTCCAACGCGAGACGTAGAAGCCGGGAACCATGCGCAGCGCTTCCGGAACGGATGAGAAGCCGGAGCGCCGGATCTCATCGCCGGTCAGCACGTAGACCGCAGCCGGCACCGTGTCGAGCGGTGCTGCGGATCGCGTTGCCACGGTCACCTCGATGCCCATCAGGTCTTCGAGCGAATACTCGGTGAAGTCGACGTCGTCCGAGTTGAGCGCGGGGCCACTCGCGGGGACGGACGCCGCTGAGAACGCCGGCGCCGAAGCACCGACGAGGACAGTCAGCATGGGGAGCATGGTAGACCTCCCCACAGCAGCTGCAGGGCTTGCGAGGCGCGAACGCATCGTTCGGAGGGGCGCGAGAGCGCCTCGTTTCGAGGGGGGCATGGTCACGGTTCAGGCGGTCTGATCGCGGTCCTTGAAGGACTCTTCGATCCAGTGTTCGATCGTGGAGTAGAGGAGCTTCGGGTCGATCGGCTTCGGCACGTGGTCGTCCATGCCGGCGTCGAGACAGAGCTCACGGTCGCCTTGCAGCGCGTTGGCGGAGAGCGCGATGATCGGCACGCGCGTGCCCGAGTCGCGCTCGAGCTCGCGGATCAGCGCCGTCGCGCGATAGCCGTCCATAACGGGCATCTGGCAATCCATCAGGATCAAGTCGACTCCACCGCGTTCGACAGCATCGAGCGCTTCGCGGCCGTCCGCCGCCACTTCGACGATGTAGCCGCGGCGCTTCAGCAGCGCGACAGCGAGCCGTTGGTTCACTTGGTTGTCTTCAGCGACCAAGATGCGCGTTGCGCTGCGCGGCAGGCGCGGACGCATGACCATGCGAGTCTGCTCGAGCTTGGCCAGCGCCAGCGAGTCGCGAAGGGGTCGATCAGCGCCGACCGCTTCCGCGATCGCGTCGTAGAAGCGCGATCCGCGCAGCGGCTTCGTCAAGACCGTGCTGACGCCGGCCTTCACGAGCTCGGCGCGGAGCGACAACGCGGAGAGCGGGATCATCGCGATCAGCGGCACTTCGACGCCATCGACCGCCTTGCGCAAGCGGTTGACGGTGTGATGCACCATCAACGATGAGGCGCAGCTGTCGATCAGGAATAAGTCAGGAACGTCCGCTTCCTCACCGGACTCGAGCACGCCCACAGCTTGATCGACGGAGGAGCAGCCGAGGACTTCGACGCCCCACTGCTCGAGCTGATGACTCAGCATTCCCCGCAGCGTCTCGTTGTCCTCGATCAGGAGCACGCGCAAGCCCTCAAGCTCTGCCCGCTCCACGAGCTTGACGTCCGCCTCGCGCGGACGGCGCTCGAACGGGATATGTGCTTCGAAGGTCGCGCCGGCGCCCAGCTCGCTGGAGATGCACAGCTCACCGCCCATGCGCTTGACGAGCTCCGAGCTGATCGCCAAGCCGAGGCCGGTTCCACCGAACTTGCGTGTCGTGGAGCTATCAGCCTGCGTGAAGGGTTCGAGGATCGCCGCGTGCTTCTGCGGATCGATGCCGATTCCTGTATCGCGAACCGAGACGACCAAGTCGACGCGCGTGTCGGTCTCCGCGACGACGTCGGCGTGGATCTGCACTTCGCCGCTCTCGGTGAACTTCAGCGCGTTGCTGATCAGATTGGTCAACACCTGGCGCAAGCGAGCCGGGTCGCCGCGCAGCTCCGACAACACACCGGGCTCTTGCACGCTGATCAGCTCGACTTCCTTCTCTTGGAAGCGCTGCGCGAACATGTCGCCGAGCTCTTCGATCAGCGCCACCAGATCGAGGTCGGCGTGTTCCAGATCCAAGCGTCCCGCCTCGAGCTTCGAGAAGTCGAGGATGTCGTTGATCAGTTCGATCAGCTGAATGCCGCAAGTTTGCACCGTCTCGAGCATGCCGCGCTGCTCGTCCGAGAGTTCCGTGCCGAGCACGATGCCCGCCATGCCGATCACGCCGTTCATCGGCGTGCGAATCTCGTGGCTCATGTTGGCGAGGAACTCGGCCTTAGTGCGCGCAGCCGCTTCGGCTTGGTCCTTCGCGTCGCGCAGTTCTTGGATCGCGCCCGTCAGCTCACTCGTGCGCTCTTGAATGCGCACTTCGAGCTGCAAGCTGTGTTCTTCGAGCGCCTCGTCGCGCACGTGGATGCGCTCGAGCATGCGGTTGAAGTTCTCGGCGAGCGCACCGAGTTCGTCACCGGAGCCCTCGCTGGCGCGCAGGAGGTAGTCCTTCGTCTCTTCCACGCGGCGCGCCAGGGAAGCGAGCTCGAGGATCGGCTTCGAGATCAGACCACTGACCGCCGCCGCGATCACGCAGGTCAGTCCGAGCGCCACGAGACCGAGCAACGCCATGCTGCCGGCGTCGCGCAACACGCGGGAGCGCACGCCTTGCATGCTGGAGCGCACGTAGATCGTGCCCAGAACGACGGATTCGTCCCAGATCACGCGCGTCACCTCATAGTTGTGGTTGCGCGCTTCACGCTCCACATCAGCGACTTCGACGCTCATCGGCGCGAGTTCACCGTTGCGTGACCACTCGGCGAACAGCTGGCCTTGCCCGTCGTAGAGCGCCGCTTGAGTCACGCTCTCCACGAGTTCCAGGTTGCCGAGAGCTTCGGTCGCGTACGAGTCGTCGAGGAACAGCAGCGCAGACGCGCAGTCCCGGCCGAGCGTGTCGGTCGTCGTCAGGATCGTCGCATAGTGCGCCTCTCGCGCACTACGCCAATTCTGCGCCACCTGCAAGAGCAACGACGCCAACAACACGATGCTGCACGAGATGCCGACCAACACGCCGATCTTCGCTCTGAGGGGAAGAGAGATCATTTCTGTTCCCGCTGTTTGGTCTTGACGATGCTCGCGAGCTTGAGGATCTGCGAGCTCATCGTGAGCTTGGCCCGCTTCAGCTCGTCCGTGTTGACTTGGAAGCGCACGTGCTTCTCGTCGAGGTAGAAGTTCGCGCACCCACCCAGCGCGGCGAAGCCGCTGCGATCCCCGACCAGCAGCACGGGCTTCCCGCTGCACCGCTCGATCAGCGCGAGCTCGTCCTTGTGAGACAGCGCGCTCGAGAAGATCAGGTGCGCGTCGGGCTCCTTCGGCAGCTCCTTGACGTGCGTGATCACCACATCGCGGTCGTGCAGCTGCTTGTCCTTGAACGTCTTCGTCAGGTGGTCGCCGAAGCGATCCTGACCGATCACCAGGATCGTGATCGGATCTTCCTGCTTCCCGAACGCGCTGTCGGGCCACTTCGTGAAGCGCACGAAGTTGAAGAGGAAGGCCGCCTTGATGCGGTACTCGTCCGGTCCACCATCGCCCGGCTCACGCAGACTCGATACCACGGGACGCACCGTGACCAAGGGCTCGCGCCCGGGCACAGATGTCGCGATCGAGTGGAAGCAGACGGCGATCAGCAAGGTCGCGACGAGGCGCCGGATCTTCGGGAGCAGAGCGTGGGGCGCTCGGCACTTCGGGTGGTCGTCGTCCGCCGCCCCCGTGGGGAGTGAGGAGCGGTGGAACAAGGTGGGGAGAGGGAAGTGGGGTGGGTCCCTCACTCTTCGAGATCCGCCGCTCCCCCCCTTGAGTCACATTGAGACGGAACTGGCTGGCTTGCGTGTTGCTCCTGCCTCAGCGCCCCGGCCACCGGCCCGCGGCCGACCGGGCTCGTGTCCGATCGGCCCCGCACCCCGCCGAGCGCAGCCCGCCGCACACTCCCCATAATCCACTGACGGCAAGGGACTTCCGGTCACCCAGTCGGCCCAGACCAACACGCCAGCCAGCCAGTCTCTGTGGCCGACCGGGAGGTCTGGAACCGGAACGAGGACTCCGCCCCATCGAGGGAGACCTTCCCCTTCACCCGCCCCCGCCGGCCGCGGCTCGCCGGCCCCGCCCGCCGCCGCTCAGTTCCGTACCATGCCCTCGCGCCGGGCGAGGAGCAGCGCGAGGCGCCGCACATCGTCGCCTGACAGGTGGTGCAGCTGGTGCATCAGCGTCCGGTCGCGATCGAGCTGCGGCCAGTTCTCGGCATGGCGCTCGAGTTCGAGGTCGAGCTGTTCGAGCAAGTCTTTGAGCAGTCGGCGGTAAGCCTTCGCATGCGGGAGCGGTCCGTCGTCCGCAACCTCGGCGGACTGCACGACGTCGACGAACGCGATGCGCGGCTCGGGCAAGGAACAGAGCGCCGTCAGTTGCGCACGGTACTCGAGTCGCTCTTGGATCGCGGCGGGCGAGAAGCCGTTGTCCAGCAAGAGGAACAGCGCGCTGCCCAAGTTGCGGTGCAACGGCAAGAAGCGCGTGCGGTCGCAGAGGTGACCCTCTTCGTGTACCGCAACGTATTCGACCAGTTCGCCCAACTCGATGCAGTCCGCTCCGGCCGCTCGGCGCTCGGCGAGAACCGCGAGGCGCACGCGTTCCGACTGACCCAGCGAGGGCTGCAACATGCGGCGTTGCCGAGCGCGCGCTTCCGGATTGGTGTGCGCGACGCTGAGCGGAATGCCGCGCGTCTCCAGCGCGCGACGCACGCGTTCCGCGCCGCCGGTTTGCTCGAAGACGTCGGCGAGATCACGCCAGCGTCGGTGTTCCCCGCGCACGGTACGCAAGTCGATCCAGTACCCCTCGTGCAGCGCGGCGCCGCTGATCTTCACGCCGGCGCCACCGTTCGCGCCGCCCGTGTCGAGACCCTCGCACCACGCGACGGTGCCGCTCCACGGCACGCCGAGGTGTTCACCTTCGCGTCGTTCGACGGCCACGCGCCGCAGGATCATGCCGTCCAAGCCGCGACCGATCAGCGTGCCGACGATCGCGAAGCGTCCCAGTCGACCGACCTCGCTCGCGAACCCCGGCACGAGGGCGCCCTCTTCGCCCAGGCCCGCGCTCTCGTCTTCTGCAGAGAAGCGCAAGCCCGGGTGCAGGAGCCCGCCGACCGGACCGTAGTCGAGTCGCGGGGAGTCCAGCAACTGTTGTCGAAGCACCTCGGCGTCCGTCTCGCCACCGAGCCACTCATTCGCGCCGGCGAAGACCGGAGCCAACTCGATCAACCAGCGGTCGAGTCGGTCGTAGGGCCGCGTGACCACGACCTTGTCGTTCTCGTCGATCTTGATCCACTGCGCTTCGACGTCGGCGAGCGGGTCGATGCGCTCCGGCAGCTTGTCCTCCGGCGTCGTGACGTGATCGGCGAGCCGTTCGACGCACAACCCGCCGGCCATGGCGCGTTCGTTCAACGCCACCGCGGCGTCCAGCTCGAGCGGCGCCAAGGCGTCGGCGACGATCCGGGCTTCGTCGAACCAGCCGGCGAACACCAAGGCGTCGCCCAGCTCGATGAGATCCGCCGCGCGATCGCCGCTGCCGTCCGGGCTCACCGCGCGCGCTGCTACGACCACGCGCCGCAAGCCTTCATCGAGCGGCAAGCCGTCGTCGGACAACACCTGCGGCGGACAACTCGCGACCCACGCATCGATGCCGTCGGCGAAGTGTTCTGCGCGAAAGTGCGTCGAGAGCGGTAGATCGAGCGCCGAGCGGTCGATCCAGCGTTCCGCGAGTGCGAGTGCCAAGCCGTTGCCGCTGCGTGAGATGAGCACGCGCGCGCGCAAGCGTTCACGCGCTTCACCCGGCCGCGAAGCGAGGGCGAGTTGCAACTCACGCCCCATCACATCACCTGTGAGGTAGCTGGCCGCGAGCTCGAGCGTCAGTCGTTCGAGGTCGCGGTCGGGGAAGTCCACGCGACGCAGCAGCTCGGTCCCGCGTCGGAAGCCTGCTTGTACCCGCTTCGGACCGAGCTGATTGAGCTCGACGAGGGCCGTCTCCAGCTCGAACCACGTGCGGTCGGCCCCTTCGAGTCCATCCCGTGCCCGCGGATCGAGCATCACGTCGGCGGCTGCATCGAACTGCCCGCCGAGCATCAGGTAGCGCGCGAGTGCCACGCGGAAGAACGCGCCTTCCCACGCGTCGCGCGCGAGCCGCAGGGCGACGCGCTCGTGTCGCGCGGCCGCGTCGAACGCACCGGACTGCCCCGCCGTCCACGCGCGGCCGTGGTGCGCCCACGCGGACATCGGGTCCAGGCTCACGGCGAACTCGAAGCGCGGCGAACCGAGCCCACCCTCGAGTCGACCGGTCAAGTACTGCAACACAGGATCGGCCGGCGCATCGAGCAAGTCTTCGCGGCGCTCTTCGAGCAAGGCCGGACCCAGCAGCTGTTGCAGCACGAGGTCGTCCGCGAGCCGCAGCGGCGGAATCCAGTCGGGTTCCAGCTCGTTCGCCCGCCGCAGCGCCGCGCGCAGCGCGGGATCGTCGGGCGGGGCGCCTTCGCTGACCAAGCGGCGCGCTTCCGCGAAGGCGGAAGAGGCTTCGGGCGAGACGGGGATCGGCGCCCGCGTTCCGCTGCTCGCGCACGCGGCGACGATCAACAGGAGGCTCGGCAAGAGTCGGGCGAGGCGCGCCATGACCCCCTTGTAGTCGCCGAGAACCCGCATCACCAGCATCCCCCTTGCTCGCTCGACGCGGCGGCCCGACAATCCGTCCATGCGACTCGACCCCTGGAAGCTCGCCGCCCTGGTGCTGATCATCGCCTGCGTCGATGAAGCCGTGCGCCCCGGCATCGCGCACGCACCCGGCATCCAAGTGGCCACGCCCGTCTCCGCTGACGGCGAACCGCAATCCGCGGACGACACTGCGCCCGACGCGAACGAGTTGCTCGACGCACTTCGCGAAGAGTAGCGCGAATCAGGGAGCGTCGGATCAGCCCGCAAAGGCTTCGAGCACGGCGTCGTCGCCTTGCTCGCGATCCATGCGACCCTCGAGCTTGAGGGACTGCAAGGCATCCCCCATCGAAGGCCCGCGTCCACCGTTGACGGACCCCGTGTAGATCCGCAGCTGGTCGACGAACTCCGTGTCGAAGTGGCGACGCAGCAGCGTCGGACCGCACTCGAGCACGACGCGCCTGACGCCGGCATCCCACAACCAGGTGTAGACGTCGCGCAGCGCGACGTGTCCGAACTCGCCACTGTGCAGGCCGACGATCTCCGCCCCCACATCCTGCAAGGCGCGCGCGCGCCCTCCATCCATTCCGGCCAGCGACATGATCGTCACGGGACCGGCCGACTCGTCGGATCCGGCTTCCGCGAAGAGTCGTGCGTTCGGCGAGGTGCGCAAGTGCGAGTCGAGCACGATGCGTCGCGGCGCGCGCGCGAGATCACCAGGAGTGCGCACCGTCAGGCGCGGATCGTCGGTGAGCACGGTGCCGACGCCGGTCACGATCGCATCGACGCGACCGCGCAGCACTTGCACTTCGTTCAAGGAAGCCGAGCTGGTGATCCAGCGGCCGCCGCCGATGTCTTCGGGCGGCGTGAGTTGCCCGGTGCGCGTCTGCGCCCACTTGGCGATCGTCCACGGGCGCGGACGGCGTACGCGTTCCGGCAGGTTCCAGCGCAGGAAGTGCGGCGCGATGTCTTCCAGTCTCGAGAAGCCCTCGAGCTGATGCACTTGCACGCCGGCGGCGCGCAGTTGTTCGAGACCCTTGCCGCGATGGCGCGGATCGGGATCCAGCGAGCCCACGACGACCTGCGGAATGCCCGAGTCGAGGATCGCCTGTACGCAGGGGCGTGTCTTGCCGGTGCTCGAGCAGGGTTCCAGGGTCACGACCAGCGTGTCCCACTCGCTCGCCGGGATTCCGGAGAGCGCGGCGGCTGCGAGCGCTTCGCGCTCCGCGTGCGGGCCGCCCCAGACTTGGTGGAAGCCGCGGCCGACGATCTCACCACCCGCCAGGATCGCTGCGCCCACGCAGGGGTTCGGCGCGACCTCGAAGCGGTGCACCGAAGCCTGATCGCCCAACTCCTGCAACAGACGTCGCAGGAGGGGCTCGCTGAGGCTCTCTAGAGCGGGTTGGACCATGTTGAGAGGCCGGATGTCGTCCGGCTCGGGGGAGCAAGAGACTCCCGCAGAGGCTCCAGGCGGGTGATCGCCTGCGGCTCCGAAGTGTTCTGCCAGCTTCATTCTATCCCCCTCTGGATCATCGGACGCCGGGTCGGCGGCCAGGTGCTTCGTGGGCCTGAGTCGAGTGCCTCGTGAGGCCTCGGGTGTCGGGTTGTGACGGTCGGCCCAGCTTGCTTATCGGCCATCCAGCGCTGCGCCGCCCAAAAAAGCAGCGCAGCTGGGATGGCAATCCGCAGTGCCGACCGGGAACATACCCGCTGCGCCCCCCTGCATGGACGCGACGAACTCTCAAAAATCCACCACGCGCCGCCGGCCCCCCGGCTCGCCGCGCCTCCAGTCATGACCAAGGCACCCATTCGCGTCGCCATCACCGGCGCCGCCGGCCAGATCGGTTACGCCCTCCTGCCGCGCATCGCCAGCGGGCAGATGTTCGGCCCCGACCAACCCGTCATTCTCCAGATGATCGAGATCCCCGTCGAGAAAGCGATGGACGCCCTCAAGGGTGTCGCGATGGAACTCGAAGACTGCGCCTTCCCGTTGCTGCAGGACATGGTCCTGACCAGCGACCCGAACGAAGGCTTCAAGGACGCCAACTGGGCGCTGCTCATCGGCTCGAAGCCGCGCGGCCCGGGCATGGAACGCGGCGACTTGATCAAGGAGAACGGCCCGATCTTCACCGGCCAAGGCCGCGCGATCAACGAGCACGCGGCGAGCGACGTGCGCATCGCTGTCGTCGGCAACCCGTGCAACACGAACTGCCTGATCGCGATGCACTCCGCCAAGGACGTGCCGGACGATCGCTTCTCCGCGATGACGCGACTCGACCAGAACCGCGCGCAAGCGCAGCTCGCGATGAAGGCCCGTGTGCACTCGTCGTCGGTCGGGAATACGCTCATCTGGGGCAACCATTCGGCGACGCAAGTCCCCGACTTCATGAACACAACCATCAACGGCAGGTGCGCCGCCGATGTGATCGGTGATCGTGCGTGGCTCGAAGGCGAGTTCTTCACCACCGTGCAGAAGCGCGGCGCGGCGATCATCGCGGCGCGCGGCTTGTCCAGCGCAGCGTCGGCTGCGAACGGCTTGATCGATCACGTGCGCGACTTGCGCGACGCGACGCCCAAGGGCGAGTGGCGTTCGGTCTGCATCAAGTCCGACGGCAGCTACGGCGTGACGGAAGGGCTGATCAGCTCGTTCCCCGTGCGCGCCGATGGCCAGGGCGGCTGGGAGATCGTGCAGGGCCTCGAGCTCGACACCTTCCTGAAAGAACGCCTCGCCGCGACGAATGCCGAGCTCGAGTCCGAGCGGGAAGCGGTCAAAGACCTGCTCGTCTGACATCACGCGCGGGGTCGGCACGATCGGCCGGTCCCGCGTTCCTTCGGCCCCGGTGCCCTGCGCAAGCTGCCGCTGATCTCGTGCGTACCGCTGTTTGCGGCGCTTGCAGCCCGACCGCACCGCTGCTCCCGCCCGGCTCGTGATCGTCGGCTGGGAGGATCGAGGTAGCTGAAACCTTGAGGCAGAGTTGATGGTTCATGGTAGGGTTCGTCCTCATGGACGGAATGCTCACCATCGGCAAACTCGCGAAGGAGGCGGGGGCGCCCGTCTCAACGGTGCGCTACTATGAGGGGCGCGGTCTTCTGCTGCCGGATCACCGCACCCGATCGGGCTACCGGCTGTTTGGTGCCGAAGCACTGCAGCGACTCCGGTTCATCCGCGCCGCGCAAGAGGCCGGCTTCACGCTCGGGGATATCCATCAGCTACTCGCCTTGCGCGACGGCCAGTCGGACGGCTGCTTGGATGTTCAAGGCATCATCGAGCTACGCCTCGCCGCGCTGGACGAAGAACTTTCTCGCATGAGAAGAGTCAGAGGAGTGCTGCGAGAGTCGCTGGACTGGTGCCGCAAGCCGCGCGCGAAGGGTTGCTGCGAAGCCATCGCACGGCTCGACAAACAGGCAGCGAAGCGAAAGCGCAGCTAGCCCGGATTATTCATGAAGACGTGCTCCAGACACAGCAGATCGGCTCCTGTCGGTGCTTTGAGGAAGCTGGCTACTTCGACGACCCGTTCAGGGTCGCCATCATTGCCAGAACCCTCGAAGCACCGACAGGAACCGATCTGCTGTGTCTGGAACAAGTCTTCATGAATCATCCTGTCTAGGGCAGAATCGCCTCGTAGCCGGAGTCCGCAACGGCCTTGGTAATCGCGTCAGCAGCGGGCTTCGATTCGAGAGACTCGAAGCGCAGCCTGGCTCGTCCCGACGAGTAGAACACCTCGGCGGCCGAGACCCCCGGCACCTCAGTGAGCTTGGAACGGAGAATGACGGCGCACGCCTCGCAGGTCATGCCTTCCACGGCGAACTCCATGTCGTAGGACGTGTCCGTCGAAGTAACGTCGCCCAGGTGGTCTGTTCCGAGGAGGGCGCCGACGTAGTTGGGGAACAACGCAAAGGTCGCGACGAACACGGCCGCCACCCAGAGCATCACCTTGTTGATCCTGGTGAGGCGAGCATTCGGCACGGAGCAATCGGCGTCCGGCTCGCATGCGGGCTCGCGCAAGTAGACGAGGTAGAAGCCCGCCGCCAGCAGCACGGCCGAGACGCCCAAGAAGAGGGGGCGATAGCGCTCGAAAAAACCCGACACACCGGCCGCCGAAGCACCGAACGCCAGAAGGAGCAGGGGCAACCAGCAGCAGGCAGAAGAGAGAACCGCTGAGATGCCGGCTCCTACGGCGGCAAGCAGCCCCACGGATCGTCCGCCCGAAGTGACCGGGGGCACTTCAACGGGAACCGCGCAACAGTCTTGCTCACTTGTCGCGGCGGAGCACGAACCCGACGCCTGAGCTTCCTTCATCACAGCGCGGACGTTTCCGAGACAGCAACTCCCCTGCGGATTCTTGAACTCGCATTCGTGAAGGCCCTGGCGGCACTTCTCGGTGATGCTGTCAGGAACCTTCGATGTGCCGGTTGCCGCGACCTCCTCCTGGATCTCCTCGATGGAGTGGTCGAAGCAGTAGCAAATGGGACGCGGCGGGCTGTTCTCCTTGACTCCAACGCGTACGGACAGCGCAGACTTGTCCAGCGTGTGGCCCTCCGCATCGAAGTAGGCCACAGGGCACTTGGGGTCCGGGCAATAGAACCATTGCCCGGAGCCGATACTAGAGTGGAATTCGGAGCGGAGAAGGCTCTCGAGTGTGATGCGCTCGACGCGCTTGCCGGTGGTCTCGGACTTGGGGCAGTTGGTCATCTGGAAGCTCCTGGAAGATGTGCTCCTCATACTCTCGATGCTCAACCAAGGTTCAAGGTCAAGGGCAAATTCGAGTTCCTCCGGCGGGATGCCGGTGATCGATCCCGTCGCCGCTAAGGCCGTCGTGTTGCCGTGCCCCGGCGGACCGACCGCGCTGCGCCTCAGCTACGCCGGCAGCTCGCGCTGATCCTCTGCACCGGCTCCGGCGAACTCGCGACCTTCGACGTCGCCACCCGCACCGAACTCCGCCGCTCGAAACCTCCCGCCTGCGCCGACGGTTCTCCCGCACAACCCGTCGACATCGAACTCGAACCGCCCGGCGCGCAGCTGCTCGTCGTCTCGACGAACGCAAACCGCGTGGACGAACTGGAACTCGCCACCGGCAAGTGGGTGCGAAGTATGCCGACCGCTCCGCATCCGACTGCGGTCGGTTGGTGCCGCGCACAGCCGGGGACGCGGCTCACGGGCGAGCTACCGCCGCGCTAGACAGGATGGGTGGACAGGACTTCCTGAGTTAGCGTAATCCGCGTCCTCAAGAAGCCCGGTCCAGCCAGCATGACTAGTCGCGTTCGCTCGAGCGATCCATCGTGACCACTGCAATCCCGCGCTCAACACGCACGATGCTCGCTGAGCTCACATCCCTGCCGAGCTCCCCGCCGAACAGGCTCAACTCGTACTCCCCAGGGCCGAGCAGAGGAATGATGTACGGAGCGTGGGCGAAGTCAACCTTGACCGAACCGAATCGCTGTGGTGTTGCATCGGGACCGGCGTCATCGAGAGCGACGAGACGGATTGCCACGCGAACGCTGCCTTCGTAGCTAAGGCCATCTTCGACGATGTGCAAGTCAATGGCCGACACCTCGGATTCCTGGACAACCACATCGCAGTCCTGCCCGCCTTCGATGACCAAGAGCCCACCGGCGATCCGAGGAAAGCGCCACCAATTGCTGAGCGGCCTGATGGAGAAATCGTAACGCCCCGGAGGAACCCCATCAGCCTGATAGCCCCCACCGTCGGGCAGCATCTGAAACCTCAGCGGGGATGCCATCGGGTTTCCAACTTCTAGCATCGACAAGTAGTAGACGGGTGAATCGTAGGACAGCTCGCTCAGCAACCCCGAGCCGCTGAAGACGAGTCGAACGGAGGCACTGTCCCGGCCGATGCAATCGAAGGCGATTCTCTGAATTGGAATGTAGTCTTCGACACGCGGTACATCGACGGATGTGGAGTACGAGCAACCAGGATGATCCCAAGTGAGTGAAACGCCGGCAACCTGGGTAAACTCTCTGCCTGATGCATAGGCCCACTGCACGACGTCCCCCGAAACATCCTCGACGCCAGCTAGCAAGTCATCCGCAGCCAAGCCCAGGGTCCAAAAAGGCACTCCGTCCAGGCTGCGATCCCATTCCCTTGGTGCGGCCATCACCAGGCTGATGCCCGAAGTTGTCGGGAGCCGCAGAGGTTTGCCGTCCAGGCCCTCCAGGTGCAAGGAGACACCGAAGGCAGGAAAGACTTCGAGCTGCAGTGCCTCTCCTACATCAGAAGTCCGATCATCTGGTAGGAAGATGAGTGTGGGCGACTTCGACACCTGTCCCTTTCCTCCGGCATAGACGCGGTACGAGCATCCCCTGGAGACACCGTCAACTTCAAATTGGCCATGTTCATCGGCGTGCGTAATCAAACACTCCGAAACTCCTTCGGAAGCGAGCAACAAGACCTGCTTGCTGAATCGCTGATGCATCGGAATCAGCATCACAGTTGCTCCCCGGATGGGCAGTCCTGAGAGGCCTCCCACTACGCGACCTACAAGCCGTCCACCGGGCTGGAGCTCGTAGTTCAGGCTGACCGGCTTCGTCCCCGTAGCGGTCTGCACGATACGTTTCGCTGAGACAAATCCCGCCAGCGACACTCCAATCTGCAGGGCGTGAGTTTCGAGTATCGAGACTCTCATATCCGCCTGGCCTTCGCCACTCGTCATCGCCTCAGCAAGAAACTCGCCATCGAGCTTCGCTACGAAGACACGAGCTTCGGCGAGCGGCCTCCGGGTGGAGCGATCGCGAACCGTGACGCTCACCCTGAGCCCCAGGTCAGCATCATCAGCTCGCTCGCGTCCCCCATTCGGAACCTCAGCGCGACTTCCCCCACCGATCACACTCGACTGAGCGGCGGCGGCGTGGTCCTCGTTATTTAGTGAGGCCGAGCCCGTGAGAGCGGCGGCTTGATTCCCATCACGCTGTAGCACGAGAATCATAATCAGAATCGCGAGCAATGCAATCGCAATCCCAAAGGTCCGAGTCGATCCCATACCACCGTCCTCTTGTTTTGATTCGAAACTAAGTCCAACGCCCCGCAACCGCGTCCCAGGGCCGACAGGTCATCAGGTTCCACGAGAGGCCATTGACGCTCTGTGCCCCAGCAGTCCGTTGAAGAAGAGCTTCGGATGACATGGCGGTAGCATCCGCTCCAGGTCGGTGCGTGAGAACGCAGCTGATTCAGTGGATTCAGCGAGGCCCTCAGGTGCCGAGTTGGAGTGGAGGATGCCGTCATGGCGCCGAATGACTTTTTCAACGGGCTGGAGACAGCACCGAAGACGATCTGCGCTCAGCTCCCGCTCACCTGAAGGCACTCAGCCCGTTGCTCCACATCCTTGCCCCAAGTCTCGGGAGGAGTGAGATCACAAAGATTCCCTGTTGGGCAGAAGCTTTGCGCGTTTGCACAGGAGCCGAGTGCCTTGGGAGTAGCGCTGCCATCTGACTCCTTCAGCCCCACAACTTGGCAGCAACGCGTGCCACCGGACGCGAAGCACTCACACCTGAAGGCGGGGTATTCCACCTGCCCGATCCCCACAGTTATCACCTTCACCCAGCAGATATCGCTCTCACACGGATCTTCGCACGCAAGGCAAGTCGGGCCCGTCGGAGGCGTCACTACGTATCCGGTACACCCGGTAGGCTCAGCAGACATGACCGCCCGAGCTACGGTCGAGATAATTGACAGCACCAGCACACCCAAGATCATGGAATGTTTGTTCACAAGAACCTCTTGTTGATGAGAAGGTCAATTTTGTCGAGACGCCAACGCGCATCACGCTCCAGTAAACTCCAGTAAACTCCATTGACAGCCCGTCCTTCCAGCACCCTCAAGAAGCGCGGCCTCAGGTCCGAAGCTGAGCGGCTTCCCGAGGAGTTCGCTGAAAGCAGAACTCGCTTCGCGACGACAGCCGGCTTCCTCAAGACGAGTTGCGGATCTCACGGGAGAACTATGAGCGCAGCTGGTTTCGATTGGAGAGCGAGCCATACTCGATGGACAGTGCATAGGAGACATCTTATCAAGTCGAATGATGTGGCCACTGTCACATCTCCGCGCATTACCTAGATTGCTCGCCCCCCCCCGGGTGAGCACCGCCGTTGTTCCCCCACACTTCCGACGGGGACGCCCGGATCGAAGCCCATCTCTCTTCGCTGCGGCAAAGCCTCCGCACACCGCGCTCGGTTCGACGGGGGAATGAACGGTGGGGTACGTTCGAATCGAGCGAACTGCGAGCGCTCAGCTCCCGACCGCAACTACGCCGTGCATCCCGTAGGCACTCGCCTGCTGGATCGCGACGGGGATGGTGGTGCCGATCAAGTCGGGCGATCCGGCGAAGGAGACCGGCACGCCGTGGATGCTGCGGCCGTGCAAGATGTCCGCGTTCTTTTCGGAGACGTCTTCGACGAACACCTTCACGCTCTGTCCGACGTAGCGGCCGAGGCGCAGGGTGGCGATCTCTTCGGCCTTCTTGAGGAGGCGCTGGTTGCGCTCCTTCTTGACGACGGTCGGGATGGCGTCGGGCAGTTCCTCGGCGGCGTGCGTCGTCGGGCGCGGGTCGTACTTGAAGACGTAGTTGACGAAGAAGCCGACTTCTTCGGCGAAGGCCAGCGTCGCTTCGAAGTCTTCGTCGGTCTCGCCGGGGAAGCCGACGATCCAGTCGGAGCCGAGCTCGACGTCCGGCACGATCTCGCGCAGCATCGCGACGCGCTTGCGGTAGAGGTCCGTCGTGTAGCCGCGCTTCATCGCGCGCAGCACGTCGTCCGAGCCGGACTGTGCAGGGATCGGCAGGAAGCGGTCGACCTTGCCGCAGTCGCGCACGGCTTCGGCGAGATCCTTGGTCAAGTAGGCCGGGTGCATCGTGATCATGCGGATGCGCTCGAGGCCTTCGATCGGCTGCAGGCGACGCAGCACGTCACCGAGGCTCGGACGGCCTTGGCGGCCTGAACCCCGCGGCGCGTCGCCCTCGGGCTTCGGAAGTTCTTCGCCGTAACTGTTCACCGTCTGACCGAGCAACGTGATGACCTTCGCGCCTTGCGAGACCATCCACTGCGCTTCGGAGACGATTTCCTCCATCGGCTTCGACTGCACGCGTCCACGCGTGGTCGGCACGATGCAGTACGTGCAGTTGAGGTCGCAGCCGCGCATCACGGCGAGGTACGCGTGTTGCCCGCCGGTGTAGTTCATCGCGCCGCGTTCGAACTCGACGTCATCTTCGACGCCGGTCGCTGTCAGGCGCAAGTCGCGATTGCGCCAGGTGTCGGGATCGGCGCGTCGCTCGCGCAGCTGATCGACCAGCTCCGTCATGTGCTGAAACTTGCGCGTACCCGCGACGATGTCGACGTGGCCGGCGCGCGCGAAGATCTCTTCGCCGACGCGTTGTGCCATGCAGCCCATCACGCCGATGACGAGGTCGGGCTTCGACTCCTTCGCGTGCTTCAGTTCACCGAGCCACGAGAAGGTCCGCTCTTCCGCATGGTCGCGCACCGAACAGGTGTTGAACAAGATCACGTCGGCTTCCGACATCTCGTCCGTCGTCGCGTACCCCTGCCCCTTGAACTTGCCCTCGACAAGGAGCGAGTCGTACTTGTTCATCTGACACCCGAAGGTGACGATGTGGAGCTTGGGCTGGCCGGAGCCTTCGGCAGTCTCGGTAGCAGACTGGAATCGGGTGGTCGTCATGGGCTGGGTTTCGGCCGCGTGCGGACGCGGCGAGCCGCAGAGTGTGCCAGATCGCCGACGATCCCGGAACCGAGCGCAGGCGCGGACGACGTCCCGTGCAGGGGGCGGCCGCCGGTTTCAGGGGAAGAGCGGCAGGGGGAAGCTCGGCGGCGCGGCCGACGGAAGAAGTTCACGCGAAGGCGCGAAAGGGCTCTGCTGCCTGATTCGCGGCGGCAGAGTGAGGCTGTCAGGGAAGCTGACGCGAAAGCGCGAAGGGCGCAGGCGAGGTGCGCGGAACTTCTGGCTTCGAGATCGCCGGCGGCCTCCAAGCTAGAAGTCCCTTGCAGCTCGCCTGCGCCCTTCGCGCCTTCGCGTCAGCCTCCCTCTCGTCTGGAACGCGCCTGCGCTTCCCTGCCTGCAAGATCCCCTTCGCGCCTTCGCGTGAATTCTTCCGCCGGCCCCGCCGTGCCGTCGAGCCCCTCGCCGGCGTGCTGTGCGCGCAACTTCATGTTGGCGGCCGCAGATCGCGCCGCGCCGGACGAGGTCCGCGCGTGCCTCGACAAGGAACCGGAAGAGATCGCACGCAAGGGCGCCAAGTCGCAGATCACAGAAGGACGAATGAGGAGCAGGCACGGTTGCGCGAGGCGCTCGCTTCCAGCACGCTCCCCCCGTCCATGGAACGACCCATCGAGAACATCACCCTCGTCAAGCTGGGCGCGATCGGGGACGCGGTGAACACGCTGCCCCTCGTGAACCGCTTGCGCGACGGCTTTCCCAAGGCGCGCATCCAGTGGGTCATCGGACCGCCGGCGCACAGCCTGATCGGCGGGCACGCGGCAGTGGACGACTTCCTGGTGCTCGACTCGAAGCGTCTTGCGGCCTGGCCCGCGGCGGTTCGAGAGCTGCGCGCTTCCAAGCCGGATCTGGTGATCGACTTGCAGCGCATCTTGAAGAGCGGCCTGCTCACGCGACTCTCCGGCGCGCCGCGTCGGTTGGGCTTCGATCGCGCGCGTTGCAAGGAAGCCGCGTGGCTGTTCACCAACGAACGCATCGCGCCGAACGCGACGCCCGGCGTGACGGTCTCGCAGTACCTCGAGTTCGCCGACCACCTCGGCCTGGCGCAGAGCGAACCCCGCTGGGATTTGCCGTGTACGCCGTGGTCCGAGACCGGCGACGCATCGGCACCGCTCGTCGTCTTGAACCTCGGCGCGAGCAAGGAAGCGAACCACTGGTACGCCGAGGCTTGGGCGCAGCTCGCGGATGCGCTGGTGAACGAGTTCTCCGCGCGCGTCGTCTTGTCCGGAGGCCCGCAAGACCGCGCGGCGGCGGATGCCGTTCAACAGCTGGCGTCGCAGGCGCTCGAAGACCGCGTCGGAACGCTGAGCTTGAAGCAAAGCGCGGGCCTCTTCGAAGTCGCCGACTTGTTCATCGGCGGCGACACCGGGCCGCTGCACATGGCCGTCGCCGTCGGCACTCCCGTCGTCGCGCTGTTCGGCGCTGCCGATCCCCGGCGCACCGGCCCCTTCGGAATGCCGCACTCCGTCGTCACGCATCCCACCGACTGTCAGCCGTGTCGCAAGCGCCACTGCTTCGTCGCGGGACACCCGTGCATGCGCCTGTTGACCGCGGAAGCGGTGATGCAACGCGTTCGCGAGAACCTCGCGCCCGTCGCGCGCTGATCCGCGTCCTCCGCGCACGTCGCAGCGCCCCCCAGCGAGGATCGCTGCAGCACGGGCCCCCGCATCGCGCCGGCCGCCTCAAGCGGGTCCCGTACAGCGAGTTGCGTCGATCACTCGGGCGCCGCGTGCGGCGCGGCACAGCCCTTGCGCTCACACGGTGCCCTCGAACCAGGAGAACGCCAGGCGATCCCAAGCGATCCTCGCCCCCAGCATCCTGCTCGCCTTCCTCTCGGCCTGTGGCCCGGCAGTCGTCGGCGGCGGCATCGAGGTCTTCACGCCCGGCTCGGCCAGCTTCCACGAGCGCGAACCGAACGACAGCGCCGCCGGTCCGAACTACCTGACCGTGCTCTACGCAGGTGATTCGATCGAGATCACGGGTCACGTCGACGGCGGTTGCTGCGATCCCTTCGACGGCTTCGCGATCGACGCGGGTGAACCGCTCGAGTTGCAGTTCGAACTCATCGCGCACGACGGTTGGTCCGACCTCGACTTGCGCGTCCACGATCCCGCGGCGGACATCTTCCTCGCCTGCTACGAGAACGAGGGCGCCACGGAGTACGGCTCGCTCTACGTCGACGCCAACGGCTGGCCCGGCGGCTGCCTGGCTGCGACGGCCCCGGCCGATCCTTCGAGCGGCTGGACGGACTACGCGGCCTCCGCGGCGCAGTCGTTCGAGATCCGTGTGGGGCGCCTGCCCGAGGCCGACCCCGACGCGCCGGACGTCAGTCGGGTCCTCGTCCGGCCCACGCGCTGAGGACGCGCTGACGGGCCGAATCCACGCCGCACGCGAGCCGGGTTGACCTCAGAGTGATCCCGGCTGCCTCGTCCAAGGGGTCCGGACCCGGCGCCGAACCGCACGGTTCGCCGGACTCACACGTGGGCTACAGGCTATTCCGGGCTAGGATCTTGCGCTCCGGAACCCCGATTCGAGCCCATGCACTTCTTCGTCCGCCGCGCCCTGCGCTACCTGTCACTGCTCTCGTTGATCGCCTTGTCCAGCGCCTGTCGCGAGGAAGCGGCGCCGACGGCCGATGTCGCGGGCACAGCTTCGGGGATCACCTGGCGCGACATGGCTCCCGAACGCGCGGCGCTCGCCGATCAAGTCGTGCACGACTTCGGCCTGCCCGAGAATCCCAAGGACTGGCACATCGAGTCACCGCGAGCCTTCGTGCGACAGCAGGGCTTTCAGGACGAAGAACAACGCGCCGACACCTTGGTGCTCGAGCGCGAGGACGGCGGCGAAGAGAACCGCTGGGACATCGGCCTCGAAGGCAGCTTCGACCCCGACAGCTTCAACCTGCTGCGCTTGCACCTCGCCACCGAAGCGGGCTGTCGCATCAGCGTGCGCTTCTACCGCGGCGGCGAAGTCGTCTTCACCTCGCGCGGCAATCCTTGGGTCGACTCCTCCGTCGCCGGCACGATCGTCGAGATCGATATGCCGGAACTGCGCTTCCAAGCGAAGCCGATCGAGCAGCTGCAACTGATCGTGCGCAGCAAGGGCTCGATGGCGATCCGCTCGATCAAGTTGGTCGACCGCCCCATCGGCAGCTGGCTGCCTTCTCCGGCTGACGGCGAGGAACTGATCCACCTCGGTCCGCGCGCGCGCGCCGGTGTCAGCATCTGGTCCGGCTCGCCGCTGGAGACCGACGTCGAACTCACGCAACCGGCCAGCCTCAGCTTCGCCTACGGCGTGCCCGGCACGCTCGAGTATCCCGTGCGCAAGGCGATGAAGCTGCACATCGTCGCGACCGGCGCCGACGGTTCGAAGGTCAACAAGACGATCCACCTGCCGAAGCGCGGCGATGCTCCGAACCACTGGAACCACGTCGAGATCCCGCTGCACACCTTGATCGGTGATCGCGCGAACATCCGACTCGAGCTCGAAGTCCCGGAGGAGGCCGAAGGCACCTACGCGATCGCGGAAGCGAAACTCGTGCAGCGCGCGGAGAAGCCCCGCACGGTGATCCTCGTCACCTCCGATACACACCGCTACGACCACGTCGGAGCATCCGGTTCGGGTGTCGAAGTCTCGACGCCGACGATCGACGCGCTGGCCGCGCGCGGCGTGTTCTTCGAGAACTGCTTCACGTCGACGAACGTCACCAACCCCTCGCACGTCGCGATCATGACCGCGACGCACCCGCGCGACACCGGCATCCTCGACAACACCAGCCCCCTAGTACGCGAAGCGCAGACGCTGGCCGAGAACTACCAAGCCGCCGGTTGGCGCACTTGGGCCGTGCTCTCCGCCATCCACCTCGGCGATCGCGAGTCCGGCTTGGGCCAGGGCTTCGATCGTGTCTCGATCCCGAACGGCGCCGACTACGACGCGCACGAAGCACTCGACACTTTGCTCGACTGGCAACCTGATGCCGATGGCTCGCCGCTGTTCGTCTGGTTGCACCTCTTCGATGCGCACATCCCCTATGCTCCGCCGGAACCCTTCGACCGCAAGTACTACGGCGACGGCGATCCGTTCGACCCCTCCTTGCCCGAAGGCATTCCGGTTCCCGAACTGCCGCCTTCGCTCAAAGGTCTGCGCGACGCGTCCTACCCGCCGGCGCAGTACCGCGCCGAAGTCGACTACCTCGACTCGCAGCTCGGACGCCTGATGCAAGTGCCTCGCATGCGCGACGGCATCGTCGCGGTGACCGCCGACCACGGCGAGAACCTCGGGCACCACGGCATCTACTACGACCACGGCAATCTGTACCCCGACTCGATCCACGTGCCGCTCGTGATGAGCTGGCCCGGTGCTCCCGCCGGTGCACGCGTTCACGATCCGATCGATCAACTCGACCTCGGAGTCACCTTGCTCGAGCTCAGCGGTGTGACCACCGAGGGCTTCCCCGGCACCGGCATCTTGCACACGCTCGACGGCACCGAACGCGAACAACTGCCGCGCTACGCGCTCGGTGCGCACGCGCTGTCGTGCTCGGTCAGCTATGGTCGCTGGCACTTGATCCTGCACCTGCGCGAACACGCGCCGGGCAACTTCACGCAAGCGCACGAGCTGCACCAAGTCGAGCTCTACGACTTGCAAGCCGACCCGCTGTGCGAGAACGACGTCGTCGATGAGTTCCCGAAGGACGCCGAGCAGATGCGCAAGCTGCTGATCAACTGGCTCGAGAGCGCCAGCGAGACGGGCTGGGCCAGCGAGGGTCGCAAGGACCCGGAGACGATGGAGCGCCTGCGCAACCTCGGCTACACGACGGCGGACGGCTCGGACATCCAACTGATCGATCCGGACTGCGAGTGCCACTGGTGCGCCCGCTACAAGTGAGCCGAGTGGTCGAGTGGCCGGCTCGCCTCCACACTGAGGTTCCGGGCTCCTTTCTGCACGATTCGCCCGAGGGGTCGCAGGGCGCCGGGGCGTCCCGGTAGATTGAAGCACCAGGAGCGAACCGTGCAGGAAGGAGCCAGGTACCAGCCTCGCCGGCCTCCTTCCGGGATCCGGGGTAAATTATGAGCAGGGAACCACTTCCTTGCTCCTTCACCACTCGACACCTCTCGCGGGCCTCGTGGCCGTCTGTGCCCTCGTCAGCATGCTGGCGAGCGGATGTGCCGTATTGCCGCCCGACGCCCGCTTTGACTCCCCGGCGGGCACCGTGCGCGCTGAGGAAGCCGAGCAAGCCGCCCTGGTGGCCTCCCAGCTAGTCGAACTCCACCCGCGCGTCCAAGAGCTGCTGCCGGATACAGTCCAGCGCGCCTTCGAGGTGTGGGTCCAAGCGGAGCCGCGCATGTACCTCTTCGCCGGCCCTTCCTACGAAGAGGCCGACGGTTTCTGGGCCGAGGGCCCCTCGCGCATTCACCTACGCGCGTCGGCGGCCAGCCTCGAGCGCACGCTCGCCCACGAGCTCGTCCACGCTTCGCTCGGGAACAGCTGGAGCCTCCTGCCCGGCACGCTGGAGGAAGGCCTCTGCGACTGGGTCTCCGCCCAGCTCGTCCCGGAGGGCGCTGCAGAGATGCGCGCCGGCAGGTTGTCGGCTGCGTCCTTCGCGACCGGCGGACTGGAGTTCGACGTCGAGCTCAGCGCCCCGGCGACGGTCGGCATCGAGATGGCGGTCGGCGCTCGCGTCCTGCTATCCGGCGGCTTGGTCTCCGATCTGACTCCCGAACAAGTCTTCGAGGTGCGCGCCGGCCTCTCGACCACGCGCCTCGACTCTGGCGCGAAGAAGGCCTTCTACGGCCTGAGCTACCTCGTCGTCGAACGCATCATCGATCAACGCGGCATCACCGGACTGCACGGCATGTGCTTGCAAGCCGAGCGCGAAGGGCTCGACGAGGTTCCGACCGAGTGGCTGCTGCGCGCCGCGGGCCTCGAGGGCGCCATGACGTCCGACTGGCGCACTGCGATCCACGAGGCGCTCGGTGCCGAAGAAGTGCGCCTCCTGGTGCACGCTTACCCCGAGCTGTTGCGTGGGACCCTGCAGCGCTTCTTCGAGGACCTCTCCGAGTCCGAAGAAGACCTGCGCCTGGTGCGCGCCGTCGTGCGCATCCCGGACACCGATGTCGCGGTGCCCTTCCGCTTCTAGCCGCGGCCGAAATCAGCCGTAATCGCGGGAAGATCGGGCGCCAGTCGCCGTCGAAGGCCCCGACATGCGCACCACCACCCTCCTCATGATCGTCGGCGCCGTGGGCGCCTGTGCCCTGGCCCTCCCGCTCTTCGCCGGCGGCTCGCACGGCGGACTGCGCACCTCGGCGTACGCGGACGGCAGTCCTCGCGAACGCGTGGCTTGGGTCGACGGCGAACGCGAAGGTCCTTGCGTGCGCTGGCACCGCGACGGATCGCTGCGCGCCGAAGGGTCCTTCGAAGCCGGCAAGATGGTCGGCGAGTGGGTCTTCTACGCAGCTGACGGCAGCCGCGACGCGGACCGCAGCGGCGAGTACGAGAGTGGTCGGCGCAGCCGCTGACGGCGACGCTTCGCGCGCGCTCAGTCGATCAGGTAAGTGAACACGCCGCGCTGGCCGGAGGTCTCTTCGACCGCCACCCGCAGGCGCCGCACCGAGACCTCGGGGAAGCGCGCTTCCAGCTCGCGCCGCAGCTCGCGACCGAACCACGCGGCGAGGTTCTCCGAGCTGCTGTTGTTGATCGGCAACACGATCACGTCCCCGCGCGGCATCGCGTAGTATGCGTCGCGGTAGCGCAGCTCGAGCACGCCGTCGACGCGTTCGCCCCACTGGATGCCGGGGTGTTCCGCGGGCAGCAGGAAGTGCTCGTCGAGGCGATCACAGAGCTCGCGCACGACCGGCTTGACGACCTTGAAGTCGATCACCAACCCGTGCTCCGACAGCGAGCCGTCGAGCTCACAGTAGACGCGGTAGTTGTGTCCGTGCAGGCGCTCCGCGCTTCCGTCGGGGAAGATCAGGAAGTGCGCGGCGGAGAACTTGAAGTACTCCTTCTGAATCTCGATCGACCACTGTTCCAAGGCTTGCTCCGGTGCTGGGGGCCTCGGAGTCTAGCAAGCCGTGCTGCACGTCGAACGGGCAGGACGGGATGAAACGACGGTTCGTCGTGATAGAGTCCCCGCCCATGGATGGACGCACGAGAACGGTGCCGGTGCCCGCCCTCGGCCTGGACTTCGAGGTCTTGGCCGACGACAGCATCATCGGCCCGGCGATCGCTTCGGGCTCGTGGGAGGACCACGAGACCGCACTCTTCCGTGCGCACATCGGCCCGGGCAAGCGCGTCCTCGATCTGGGCGCGAACGTCGGCTGGTTCGCGGTGCAAGCGATCCTCGCCGGCGCCGAAGTGACCGCCTTCGAACCGGTGCCGGAGATCGCAGCCGTCGCGGGGCGTAACATCGCGCGTGCGAACGAAAGCGGGCCCGGCTCGGGCAAGCTGATGCCCTTCGCCGCCGCGGAACGCGCGGGTACGGCGCGCATCGTGCTCGCCGCGACAAATCACGGCGACAACCGCGTGCTGGACGACTCCGCGACGGCACCGGCGGACCTCGCCGGTTCCGAGGAAGTCGAGACCCGACTCGAGCGCGTCGACGACCACCTGAGCGGCCCGATCGATGTGTTGAAGGTCGACACGCAAGGCTCTGAGTTCCTCGCGCTGACCGGCGCGCGCAAGCTCTTGGACGCCAGCCCCGACATCGCACTGCTGATCGAGTTCTGGCCCTACGCGCTGCGCGGCGCGACACCCGAAGAACTGCTCGCGCTGCTCGACGAGCTCGGCTTCACGCTCGGCAAGGCGACGGCAGCGCCGTACCCGATGTCCAGCGAACGCATCTTGCGCCAAGCGCTGGCGCGCGATCCGGTCAAGGGCGGCCTCGACCTCTACGGCGTCAAGGGACGCCGCCCCTTCCACGTCCTCGGCCCCGCGGCACGCCTCCGTTCGATCTGGCGCGGCCTGCGCGAGAACTGACTCACTCGAACACGAGCTGCAGACATGCAAATCATCGACTTCCACTCGCACTTCTTCTGCCGCGAGTTCTTCGACGCGCTCGTCGCGCAGTCACCGCTGCCCGGCAATGACCTGCTGCGTCTGACCGAGCTCAGCGAACGCACCGGCATCGAGATTCCGGAACCCGATCTGGAAGCGCACACCGCGCGCTGGATCGCCGAGATGGATGCGAAGGGCCTCGACCACCTGGTAACCTTCGCCAGCCTGCCGGAAGAGACGGCAGCGGTCGCTGAAGCCGCGCGGATGTCGAAGGGTCGCATGAGCGCGATCGCGCTGGTCAACCCGAAGGCGCCCGACGCGCCGAAGAAGGTGCGTAAGCTACTCGAGGACTTCGGCTTCAAGGGCGTGCTGATCTTTCCCGCGATGCACCACTACCAGATCGACGGGCCTGAGGCACGCGCGGTCTACGGGGTGCTCGCCGAGTTCAAGGCACCGGTCTACGTGCACTGCGGACTGCTCGTCGTCACCCTGCGTGACCTGCTCGGCATCCGTCGCACGCAGGACATCAACTACGCCAACCCGCTGCGCATCGTCCCGGCGGCGAACGACTTCCCCGACGTGCCCTTCGTCATCCCGCACTTCGGCGCCGGCTTCTTCCGCGAGACGCTGATGGCCGGATCGCAGTGCGCGAACGTCTACACCGACTCCAGCTCGACGAACTCGTGGACCCGGACGCAGCCTGCGAAGATCAGCTTGCGCGACGTCTTCGAGCACGCGCTCGACGTGTTCGGCCCCGCACGCATCCTGTTCGGCACCGACTCGAACGTCTTCCCCGCCGGCTGGCGCGCCGACCGTCGCGCCGAGCAGCGCGAGCTGCTCTACGCGCTCGAGGTCCCCGAGACGGAGCAGCAGCAGATCTTCGCGGGCAACGCGAGTCGGCTGCTGCAGCTCTGACGCAGGTACCGAGCCGGGGCCAGCTCCTCACAAGTCGACGCGCGCCACGGCCTCAGGCCGTGGCGCGCGTCGACTTGTGAGGAGCTGGCCCCGGCTCGGTACCTCACGGCTCAGTTCGGGATCGCCTCGTCGACGCGGGGCTCTTGCCCGCGCAGGACGCTGTTCTCGCCGAAGAGTTCGCGTTGGTCGATGACCGGCTTCTCGAGCAAGGTGTCGACGTCGATCTGACCGGACTGGGCGTAGGCGTCGAGCGCGTTGGTCCAAGTCGTTAACTCGACGTGTTCCTGCGGGATGCCGCGCTCCAGCATCAGCTTCGCGGTCTTCGGCACCGACAGAGGATCGCTGATCCCCCAGTCCGCCGACGAATCGACGATGATCCGCTCGGGGCCGTACTGTTCGACCACCGCGGCCATGCGCGCCGAACCCATCTTGGTGTGCGGGTAGATCGTGAAGGCCGCCCACGCGCCCGAGTCAAGCACGTCGCGCACGGTCTCTTCGTTGTTGTGGTCGATGACGAGCTTCTCCATCGAGAGCCCCATCTCCGTCGCGATCTCGATCGACAGGCGGATGCCGTTCTTCTTGTCGCGGTGCGGCGAGTGCACCATCACGACCATGTCGTTCTCGACCGCGAACTCGAGCTGCACGCGGTAGGCCTTCTCTTCGGCCTTGGTGATCTCGTCGAAGCCGATCTCACCGATCGCCACGACGCCTTCCTTCAGCGCGAAGCGCGGCAGGAAGTCGAGCACCTCTTCAGCGAGCGCTTCATTGTTCGCTTCCTTCGAGTTCAAGCCGATCGCGCAGTAATGCGCGATGCCGAACTGCGATGCGCGGAAGCGTTCCCAGCCGATCAAGGCCGCGAAGTAGTCGACGAATGAGCCGGCTTGCGTGCGCGGTTGGCCGAGCCAGAAGGCGGGTTCGATGACAGCGCGCACACCGGCAGCCGCCATGGCGGCGAGGTCGTCGGTGGTGCGACTGGTGACATGGATGTGGGGATCGAAGAAGCGCATCAGTTCTCGAGGCGAGGGTCCAAGGCGCGGAACACGGTTCGCGCGCAGTTTCCGCCGAGAGCGTCGCGCATCGCGTCCGCTACCGGTCCGGCAGGTTCGTTCTCGGCCAGCTCGGCGAGGCGCGTGTCCGCGCCGGCGCGAGCCAGTCCATAAGCCGCGGCACGACGGCCGCGGGTGTTCTCGGTGGCGAGCTCCGACTCGAGCGCGGCGATCGCGCGATCCCCGCCGTGCTTGCCGAGGCACAGCCACAGCTCGTGCTGGATCTCGCGACCGGCACTGCGGCGTTCTTCGACCAGGTCGAGCGCCATACGCGCGAGTTCGTCGTCGAGTCGTTCGTCGAGTCCGTCGATGCGCCAAGCCGGCGCGCCGACGAACAGCGCCTTGATCACCATCTGGCGCCAAGCGACGTCGTCGAACTGCACGCGCGGATACGGCGTGTCGCACGCGACGGCCGTGAACACATCGAGCATGTTCGTGCGACAGCCTTCCGCGGCTTGCCATGCGAAACGTTCACCGGCGGGCAGGAAGGCCAGCGAGCGATAGAGCGCGCGGAGTTCGCCTTGATCCGCGAAGCGGAAGAGTTCTTCGATCGCTTGGCGACCCGCGTCTTCCGCGAGGTCGGTGCGCGCCAAGATCAACCGCACGCGCACCGCTTCCAGCTTGGTCCAGAGTTCGATTTCCCACCCCGGCAGAGCGCTCTGCGCCGCGTCGCGTTCCGCGTCGGTCGGTTCCAGCAGACCGCGGCCTGCGCTGCGACTCTGCATCGAGAACAGGCTGCAGAAGCGCGTCGCCGAAACACCGGCGGAGACTTCGTCGCAGGCCTTGTCGAGCGCCGCTCGGGCGGACACGGAAGTATGCGCTGCGATCAGCGCGTCGAGGACATCGCGGGGAGAACTCATGGACTAGCAGCCCATTGAAGGAGTGCTTCGGATGCCGGGGCTACAGCATCCGCTTCGGCTGGGCGCCTGGAAACGTAGACGAATCGGGGGATTCGGCGAGGCGTTCAGGTGCCCAGCCGGAGTGGAGGATGTGGTCATGGCGTCGGATGACTTCGTCAATATGCTGCAAGCGGGGGGGGCGAGTGGGTTCATGCGGGCGCAGCGTAGCGTCTCGGGCGCCCGTAAGGGCACGGCTTCCCTACCCCGGATCGCGCCTGCGGCTACCAAGCGGCGGATCTACGACCATTGGCGCACGCGGAGCGCGCTGCGAGGTGGACGCGGCGCACGCCGCCCGCGATACTGTTCGCCCTCGAACCCCGCCCCCACGAACCCGAGCCTCCGCTTCAGCCATGACTCACGGTGTCTTCCAGGTCCCCACGCCCATCAACGAGCCGATCAAGGGCTACCTCAAAGGGAGCCCCGAGCGCGCCAGCCTCGAGCGCGAGCTCAAGGCCCAAGCCGGCACGCAGATCGAAATCCCGCTGATCATCGGCGGCCGGGAAGTCCGCACCGCTGACACCGAGACCATCGTGATGCCTCACGACCACGGTCACGTGCTCGCCACCTTCCACAAAGCCGGCCCGGACGAAGCGCAAGCCGCGATCGAAGCCGCGACCGCCGCGAAGGCCGCATGGGCCGATATGCCGTGGGAAGAGCGCGCCGCGATCTTCTTGCGCGCATCCGAACTGCTGACCACCGCTTGGCGCGATCGCATCAACGCCTCGACGATGCTCGGCCAGTCGAAGACCGCGCACCAGGCGGAGATCGACTCCGCGTGCGAACTGATCGACTTCTTGCGCTTCAACGCCAAGTTCACCGAAGACCTCTACCAGACCCAACCCGTCTCCTCGCCGGGCGTCTGGAACCGACTCGAGCACCGCCCGCTCGACGGCTTCGTCTTCGCGATCTCGCCTTTCAACTTCACGTCGATCGCCGGCAACCTGTGCTGCGCGCCGGCGATGCTCGGCAACACGATCGTCTGGAAGCCCGCTTCGACGGCCGTGCTGTCGAACTACTACTTGATGCGCCTCTTCGAAGAAGCCGGCTTGCCGGCCGGCGTAATCAACTTCATTCCCGGCAACGGCCCGACGATCGGCGATGTGGTGCTGAACGACTCGCGCCTCGCAGGTGTGCACTTCACCGGTTCGACCTCGACCTTCCAGCACATTTGGGCTCAGGTCGGCAAGAACATCTCCAAGTACGGCCAGTATCCGCGCCTCGTCGGCGAGACCGGCGGCAAGGACTTCGTCTTCGCGCACGCCACGGCTCCCGTGGACGTCGTGGTCACCGCGCTGCTGCGCGGCGCGTTCGAGTACCAGGGCCAGAAGTGCTCTGCCGCCAGCCGCGCCTACATCCCCAAGTCGCTCTGGCCGGCGGTCAAAGAGAGCTTGGTCAAGGAATTGCGCGACGTGCGCATGGGTGACGTCACGGACTTCTCGACCTTCGTCGGCGCCGTCATCGACGCGCGCTCCTTCGCGAAGCTCAAGGGCGGCATCGACTTCGCCAAGTCCGACCCGGGCACCACGATCATCGCCGGCGGCGAGTACGACGACAGCCAGGGCTACTTCATCCAGCCGACGGTCGCCCTAGTGCAAGACCCGGCGAGCGAGCTGATGCGTACCGAGTACTTCGGTCCGCTGCTGTCGGTCTACGTCTATGACGACGCGGACTTCGAAGCGACGCTCGACATCTGCGCGAACGGTTCCGAGTACGCGCTGACCGGCTCGATCATCTCGATCGATCGCGGCGCAGTGAGCACGGCCGTCGACCGCCTGCGCTTCGCCGCCGGTAACTTCTACATCAACGACAAGCCGACGGGCGCGGTCGTCGGGCAACAGCCTTTCGGCGGTTCGCGTGCATCGGGCACCAACGACAAGGCCGGTTCGATCCTGAACCTGCAGCGTTGGTCCTCGCCGCGCACGATCAAGGAGACCTTCGCGCCGGCTACCGACTGGCGCTACCCATTCCTCGACTAGCCGAGCTGCGCATCGGCGAACCGGTCAGTTCACGAAAGAGCCCGCTGCAGTATTCTGCCGCGGGCTCCTTCGATGGTTCACGAAGTGCGCAGCCTCGAGAACCCGGTACGTCGTGATCTATGCGCGCTTGCGCCAGCAGCCGTCGGTGAAGCGCGGGAAGCAGCTGGCCTGCGACCTGGGCATCACGTAGCCGTCGGCGAAGCTGCCGTCCGCAAGCTCGATGCGCGTGCGTCGGAAGGTCTCCGGATGGTCTTCGAGCTCGTCGATCATCGACAGCAGGCTCGGCTTGACCATGTACAGCTCGCCCTGCACGGAAGAGGTGCCGCCCTCGATCAGACCCGGCAGGCCGCCGAGGTCGACGAGGTCGAAGCAAGTCGCCGTCTCCGTCTCGCCGACATATCGAGCTTCGATCAGGAAGCGGTGGTTCTCTTCACCACGCCGCATGCGGCCGTAGACGAAGATGAGCGTCTCGGACTGGCTGGGGGGACTGTCGTGTGAGGCGTGATGCATGGTCGTGAGGGGCTTCGAGTACTGCACACCGATTGGTACGCAAGGCTGAGTGCCGACCGGACAGCCGCTCGGCGGGAGCGATCAGTTGTCCGTGTCAGGGTCCGCCGGTGAACCGGTCGCCCCGCCCCGCAGCGGATCCAGGCTGAGCTGGAGAACTGCAGGGCCGTCGATTTGAAAATACTCCAAGACGAGCGCATGGGTACCCGGATCAAGCTCGATTTCGACGACTTCTTCGCGTGCCGGTTTCCAGATCCACGATTCGAGGACCACTTCGCCGTCTACAGTCACGCGCAGGCCGTCGTCGCTGCGAGCACCGAGCAGGAAGCGCCCGCCCTCGTCGAGCTCCAGCTTGCCGGTCGCGTAGAGGCCGAAATGGTTTTCTCCCACCAAGCTGCGGTGAACCTCGCCCCAGGGATCTTTCCAGGCCCCCACGGTCGCTCGGACGCGCGGAGTGAAGCGCAGTGCGCGCCAGCGCTCCAAGTCACCGCGCGGGTCACTGGATGCGTCCCACGGGAACCAGGTGGCTTTCCAGTCGATCTTCGTCACGAGTCCGCCGTGGACCGGCCCGTCGGGTCGTTCGACCTCTCCCTCGGGATCCCACGGCGTGTAGCTGCCCATGACAAGCTCCTCGGGAGCTTCGGTCGCGCGCCAGTCGATCGTCGCGGCGCCGGTCTCGGGCGGCGTGAAATCGGACAGCGCTTCGAGCGCCAGCGGCCGCGGCCCTTCCGCGGGAGCCAACTGCACGTCGGTCGCGCGTCCGCTCGGCGTACCGCTGTCCGAGCTGCACAGCCAGTTCCAGAGGTCGGCTTCATCGACGTCGCCTTCGACTCCGACGGCCGTCAGCCCGTCGAGGTGCACGCGGCGCACGGGCGAGTCGAAGCGGTTGCCGTCGAACACCAGTCCGCGCGCGCGCTCGAGCACGACGTCCTGCACTGAGCCTTGGAATTGATTGTCCACGACCCAATTCGACTCACAGTCGTAGTCGCCGTCGGTCTCGCGCCCCCGCACGAGCAGCGCCAGGTCGCAGTCGATCAGTTGGTTGCCGACGAGCAAGCAGTTTCGGCTCGAGACGACCGACAAGCCGGTGCCGTGCACGCCTTGGATCTCGTTACCGTAGATCACGACGTTGTTGCAGTCCTCGACGTGCAAACCGCGCCATTCACCGCCTGACAGTCGGTTTCCGATCATGCGCTCGTTCGCGGCACCGTGTATGGCGCCCGCGCTGGCCAGCGATCCCGAGAGATCGTTGCCGAACCACAAGTTGCCGGCTCCGTCGCCGTTGCCTTGCACGCGCAAGCCGTCACCGCACGCGCGTGCGACGTTGTACGCGATCACGTTGCGCTCGCAATCACCTCCGAGCAACACGCCCGCGGCGCCCATTCCGTCTGGCGGCGCATCGCCGGACACGCCGCGCGTGCAAGCGTCGAAGCGGTTGTTCGCGATCGTGCATCCGACGCTCTCGACCAGCGCAACTCCCCATCCGGAGAGGTACGAGTGGTCGCTGTTCATCAGCTTGCAGCCTTGGACGTTGATCCAGACCACGCCGTTCTGTCCGCGCCGCGAGCGCGTCTCCTCGAGCGTCACGGCCGAGCTGGAAACCACCGCGATCGCCGCTCCGTAGTTGTCGAGCCACGTGCTGGAGTCGTCGAGATTCAAGCGGTCGGCGCTGTGCGGTTGATCGACCGTGCCGAGCAACTCTTCCGCGAAGAAGTCCTTCACTTCGAGGCCCTCGACGCGCACGTCGCGCGAGCCTTCGATGAGCAAGCCGATGCGGTATCCGCTGAGCTCGCCGCCGCGCAACACCAGGTCGTCGCAGTTGCGCACGATCAAGCCGATGCCTTCCGCCGAGTCCGGCGCATCGCCGCGATTCTGACCGCGCAGGATGACGTCCGTCAGGTCCAGCTCGACGCCGGACAGACCTTCCAGCAACAGCACGGGATCGTTGCCCGTGGCGGGCCGCAGGTACTCACCGGGTGCCAGCCGCAGATCACCCGTGACGGCCAGCGTGCGGCCCAGCGGGGGCTCGAGGCTGTTGTCGCCCGTGGGCACGGAGAGTTCCGTGGGGCGCCCCCCACCCGCGCAGGACGCGACGAGGAGGCAGAGAAGAGGCAGCTGACGGAGGACGAGACGCAAGGTGATGGGATCCGTGCGGAAGAACCAGGAATGAGCCTCCGTCCGCTTCGGAGGGCCGCTCATGCATCGGCGCGATGGGACCTCCCGCTCGATCCGGAACGCGGAATCCCCCTCGCGGATTCCCAGCGCCGCGCCGCGGGGTACCGAGCCGGGGCAAAAAGCGCACGACTCGCGGCCGAGATGCCCTGCAGACCAGCCGCGAGCCGTGCGGTTTTTGCCCCGGCTCGGTACCTCGTGGCCTAGACTGGTTCGCGAAACGCCCCCTCGGCCCCCCCTACGCATGCTCCACACTGACGCGGAACGCACGTTGCCCTCCTCGGGCATCACGCTGCAACCCGAACTGCCCCTCTGCCAGACGGACCTGCCGCTCGACTGGTATCAGGCCGAGTTCAAGCCGTACGCCGAGGAGTACCTCGCGCTGCCCGACCGCACGGCCGGCACCGTCCTGCCCTGGCTCGACAGCTACATCGAGCCGGCCCTCGCACACTTCGGCGACTCGCTGCTGCTGCTCGCGCACTACTACATGGGCGGCGAGATCGTGAAGCTCGTCGAACGCTACGGCGGCGGCATCGCCGACAGCTACGCGCTCGCGTTGCAAGCCGTGCGGCACCCCGAGAAGAAGGTCATCGTCGAGTCCGCCGTGCACTTCATGGCCGAGTCGATCGCCATCCTCGCGCACGACGACCAAGACGTCTGGATCACCAATCCGAAGGCCGGCTGCACGATGGAGATGCTCGCCAAGGACTACATGGTCCTGCCGGTCGCGGAGCAGCTGATCGAGCGCTACGGCGACGACATCGTCTGCGTCGCGTACATGAACACCTCGGGGCGCTTGAAGGCTCTCGCCGGTCGCACGAGCGGCGCGGTCTGCACCAGCTCCAACGCGGCGCAAGTCGTCGACTGGGCGCGCCGCGGCGGCAAGAAAGTCTTGTTCGTTCCCGACCAACACCTCGGTCGCAACACCGCGGCGCAGCTCGGCATCGCCGATGAGCGCGTCGTCTGCTTGCCCGACCCGCAAATCACGCGCGGCGCGTTCCCGATCGACGACCAGGTCGTTCCGGGCGGACTCGCCGCGCTCGACAAGTCCGAGATGATCCTCTGGGGATCCTTCTGCGGCGTGCACACGGTCTTCACGCCGAAGCACGTCGACTGGTGGCACGAGCGCGACTGGAAAGTCCTCGTGCACCCCGAGTCCCCCCGCGAAGTCGTCGAGCGCGCCGACGGTTCCGGCTCCACCGCCTACCTCTGGAAGGCGATCATGGAAGCCCCGCGAGGCGCCAGGCTCGCGATCGGAACCGAAGGACACTTCGTGCGCAACGCGCGCGAGCAAGCCGCGCGGCGCGGCGTCGAAGTGATGCACCTCGCCGACGTCCCCGACCCGGCCTTCTCGACGGCAGGTTGCGGCTGCGCAACGATGTCGCGCAACGATCCGCCGCACCTCGCCGGCATGCTCGACCTGCTGCGCAAGGGAACGCCGCCCGCCATGAACCACGTGCTGGCGGGCGACTCGGTCGACGAACGCACCGGCGCGCTCGACCGCCTCGACGAAGTCGAACGCCGCGGGCTGATCGGTGATGCGAAGCGCGCGCTCGAGGCGATGATCGACGTCGTCGAAGGCCGCTGAACGAGCGAGCGGCCCGGCGATCACGAAGCTCGCCGGGCCGCATTCGTACCGCACGCGCGACTCAGCTCTCGTCCGCGAGCTGCGCACGGAACTGACTGACCGGCAAGCCGCCGACGCCCCAGTCTTCGAGCGCCACCTCGTCGACGACGACGAAGGTCGTACGCGGGTCCTTGCCCAGCACGCGCACCAAGAGGTCCGTCGTGCCGCGGATCAGCTCCGCCTTCTGCGCCGCCGTCGCGCCTTCGCGCGTGATGCGAATGTTCACGTAAGGCATCAGGCTTGCCCCTCGCTCGAGCGGGTGTCGTAGTGGAAGACCTTTGAGATGATCGACCAGCGGTCCGCATCGCGAACCAGCGTCAAGAAGTCGATGAAGTCGCGGTCACCGATCGAGCAGCGCACGCGCGCTCGGGCGGTGTTCGCCCCCGCAAGCTCGATCGAGTCGATGCTGTCGCGGCGCGCTTCGTTGCGGCTCGCAGGTGACGGGCGCTCGGCGACCACCGGCAAGTACTCGTCGACGGTCTTGTAGACGAAGTCCTCGCCGGTGGCGCAGACGTAGATGGCGCGCGGGTGCAGGACCGCTCGCAAGGCATCGGCGTCACTCGCGTAGAGCGCGTCGAAGTACCGCTGCAGCAGGTCGCGCACTGCGCGCTCCGCTTCAGGCACTTGTCGCCCCCTCTTCGAGCAGGCCTTCGGCGCGCAGAGCATCGCGCACGCTCGCGCGCTCCAGCAGGCGAGCGCGGAAGGCGGCGATCTGCGGCCAGCTCTCGAGCCCGATGCCCAAGCGTTCCGCCCAACCGGTGATCACGAACGCATAGGGATCGGCGACGGTGAACGACTTGCCCGTCATGAAGGCGCGACCGCCTGTGAGTCGTGCTTCGAGCAGGTCCATCTGCGCCGAGAGGTTCTGGATCACAGCTTCGCGCCCGGCGTCGTCGAGCTTCTGCTTGTAGAGGGGCGTGAACGACTTGTGCAGCTCGGAGGCGAGCCAGTTGAGGAAGCCGTTGAAGTGAGCGCGTTCGACCGTCGCGGACGGCGGCGCGAGGCCGGACTCAGGGTGCGCATCGGCCAGGTACTGCTGGATCGCCACACCTTCCGTCAGCACGTCGCCGTCGTCGAGCTCGAGCGCAGGAACGTATCCCTCCGGCACCTTCGTCTTGTACTCGATGCCGCTCTCGGTGAGCCCTGTCGCGTGGTCGACGGCGTCCAGGGTGAACTCGATGCCCAGCTCACGCAGGCTGATGTGGATGGCCTGCGAGCAAGCGCCGGCCTTGTAGTAGAGTTTCATGTGGGGGTCTTTTCTCGCGATCTCGCGCCCCGCGTGGGCACGTCGGCGGATGATCGACCTCCCCCGCACTCGACACAACCGTCGCATCCGACTCCGCAACAGAACCCGGTTACCGCGCGGTAACCACGCCATGCCGCTCAGCCTCCGCAACAACCAAGGCGTGCCGCCGCCCGAACCTTGCGCACTCTCCGAGTGCCTCGCGTTCCTCGCCGGAGCGTGGGCTCCGAACGTGATCTGGTCGCTGCGCGCAGGACCGCGACGCTTCGGCGAGCTGCGTCACGACATCCCGCCGATCTCGGCGAAGGTCTTGACGACGCGGCTGCGCGAGCTGCAAGAGCGTGGCATCGTCGCGCGCGCCGAACGCGACACATCGCCGCCGTCGGTCGAGTACGTGTTGACCGAACTCGGCACCGAGTTGATCCCGGCGCTGCAGGCGATCGTCGAGGTCGGCCACCGCTTGAAGCAGCAGTCCACCGAAGTCGAGGAGCCCGTCCAGCCGGACTCACCCTTCGACGATCGCTGACGCGCTGCGCCGCATCAGAATCGACGCGCGGCACGCTCGAAGTCCTTCACGTCCGGCGGGTCGACGCGAAAGACCTGCGGCTCGTCCTCGTCGTCGTCCAGGTCCAGGACCTCGACCACGCCGCCTTGGTCCGAGCGATTGATGCGTCGGCTCTTCGCCCTCCCCTCTATCTCGCGGACCAAGTACCAGTCGATCGACCACTGGCCGGCGCGCGAGACTTCGAAGTCGATGCCGTCCACTTCGAGCCGTTGCTTGGCACTCGACTCGCTCGAGTGCAGGCCGTCCGCGCTGCGCGGAATGGTGACGCGAGCTTCGACGCGATCGCCGTCCTCGAGCTCCGGAAACGCTCGAGCGAGCACCAGCCGGAACGGAATGCCGCGCCGCAGCACGACGCGTTCGTCCTGCGTCAGTCCGTGGATCGACGCCGTGCGAAAACCCGGAACCGACACGACGACTTCGACCGACTTCGCGACGGCGCGAACCCGATGCTCGTTGCCGCTGCTCGACGACGACCAGCCGGACATCGATTCATCATCGCCGACCACATCGACGGTCGCGGAGCTCGTGACCGGTACGCCGCTCTCGTCCACCAAGACGAGCTTTACGTCGATCCAGCGCTCGCGCAGATCGAGTGGATCCAAGCGGTGGGTGCCCGGATCGAGCACTTCCTGCCGGGCGAAGTACCAACTTCCGCCGAACATGGGCGTTCGCGTGACCGGAACTCCCTGCTTCAAGAGATCCGCTTGACTCAATCCGAAGCCGAAGTACACGAAGAACTTGTACTCCCCGGTCTCGAGCCCCGCGATCGAGTAGTGCAGTTCGTCGTCCTGCATGCGAAAATTCGATCGCAAGCCGTGCGCGAGTTCGCTATCGACTCGCTCGACCCAGATCGTCGGCATCTCGTACTGACTTGCATCGTCGTCGTAGCGGCCGGGCGGCATGAGCAACACGCCTTCGACGCGCACGCCGAGCTCGTGGTCTTCGAGGGTCACTTCGATGTCGCCCTGACCCGGCTCGATCGCAACATCGCCGAGCGGCTTGTACCCGTTCGCTCCGACGGACAACAAGTACCTGCAGCCCTCGCGGGTCTGGGGAAACTCGATCATCGACGCGCTGTCCTCCCACGACAGCGAGCGGCGGTCGTCGAAGACGACGCCTTGCTCGTCGACGGAACTCAACACGAGGCTGCCCATCACCGGTTCGCCGGCTATGTCGAGGACGGTCACTTCCAAGTACCGTCGCACCGGTTGGGGGGAGAGGTGGTCGAACTCCATGTCGGCACCGCCTCCGACGCTCAAGAAGTCCGCCGCCCAGAACAACTCGGGCCCACTGTCGTCGTCCGTCCAGATCTCGAGCTGCAGCTCTCTCAGATCGCTCTCCCCTATGACGCCGCCCGTGGCGGTCGCCCAGTAGTGGCTCCTGACGGCCTGCTCGAGCTCGCGATTCATTGCCAATGACACGAGGCCCTTCGCGTTCGTTCGTGAGATGCCCTTGCACAGGGTGCGGCTGCCCTGAAGCGGACTGACGCGCCAGCGCAGCTTGCGGTTCGCGGCGGGTGCGCCGTCTTCGCCGAGCGCGATCCCACTCAGGTACATCCAGTCGCTGCCCCAGGACGAGTGGCCGGAGTCCCTCTCTTGCACCTCGAGCGTCACCTCGACTTGCTCGCCGGCGCGCGTCGGCCCGGTGACCGGTTGCCATGGATCACTGAATTGTGCGCGTACCTCGAGCTCGAGGCCCAAACCGACATGCGCGAACAACGCATCGTTCTCCAAGTCGAGCTTGGCGCGCGAACGATCCGATCGATCCGCCTCGTACTCGATCGCGCGTTCGTCGCCGGCGATGCGCAGCTCGGCACCGATGCTCGCGAAGCTGTAGGCGCGATGCTCACTCTCGAGCACGTGCACGAGCAAGCTGCCGGTCTCCGGCAGCGTGAGCGAAATCGGCTCCTCCAGCGGATCCTGCGGATCGATCACGACGTTCGGCACTGAGGTCTGCGGGAAGGCGAAGCCGACCTCGAGCTGCTCCGTCTCTTCCGCACTCCATTGAATCGTGCCGAGGAACTGCTCCCAGCTCACGCGACCCTTCTGCTGCGAAGACTCGGTACCTCGCAACCACCACTCGCCGTCATCTCCCAGGCCGAAGAAGCCCACGGGAACCTCTTCCAGCGCTGCACCGTCCGTGCTCTGCACCACGACCTCGAGATCTCGGATCGGATGCACGTACAGGACCAGGTTCGGGTCGTAGTCGCCACGCAAGGGCGGGACGAGCAACGATTCGAGCCCGAGACGCGTATCGCTGCGCGCCATGTACATCGAACCAAAGGGTTGGCGATACGCGATGCGAACCTCGCCGCGCCGATCCGTCGTGTAGCGCCTTCCACGCTTCAAGATGTGCTCCGCTTGGCGGCTCTTCGGCGCATCCCACAGATCGTAGTCTTCCACGGCGACCCACACGTCTTGCAACGGAACCGGCTCTTCGTTCACGGCGTCGACCACCGTCAACACGAGGCTCTGATCGACGGCTGGGAGCTCACGCTCTTCGGCCTGCTCGACATCGAGCACAGGACGCTCGTGAGCATCCGCGTCACAAGCCACTCCGGCGAAGACCGCCTCGATCTCGTCGGCGTGCGCCTCCCACACATCGAGTTGACCGCCGACTGTGAGGGAAGTCACGGTTGGCCCTCTCAGACTCACCAGCACCTTGGAGCGCACGCCCGGTCCGATCGCCATCTCGACCATGACGAGTCCGAATCGGCGACCATCGAGCTCGACGATCTCGGAGCTGGTGACCGCGCCATCGACGATGGCCATGCCTTCCAGAGCCTGCTCCATGGCCTCTTCCAAGCTCGAGATCCCGGGGAACTCGATCGAGATCGTCACCATCGAGAGCATGTAGCGCTCGTCACCTTCGAGCGTCAGCAAGGGGATCTCGCCCAGCTGATCTTCCACCCAGCCTGTGGGGATCGGCACGCTGAAGCCTGCGCGCGGCACGACCCAACGGTCGTCGGCGGCGAACGGATCCAGCGCGGCTTCGTCCAACCACGCGGCTTCGACCAGTGCAGTACTCGCCGCGTCATTCGCGTCGATGCGCGAGTCGAGCGGGTGGTCTGCCGCGTGGTCCAACCAACGCGCGCCGAGCGCTCCGTCGACCGAACGCACCCAGTCGATCACGCGGCCGCGGATGCGCCACTCGCCGTCGCCTTCTTCGGCGAGGGCCGCGTAGAACTGCTGCGCGTCGAGGTCGCGATCCCAGAGGGAGCGCCAGACCACGACGGAGTCGCCGCCTTCGGTGCGGTAGAGCGCCAGCGCATCGCCATCCCAGCCGGCCGCGGCGACGCGAGCGACATCACGCTCGACTTGCGCGATCCTCAGCAAGCGATACACCTCGAGCTCACCCAAGGTGTCCACGCCGACCAACTCGGCCGCCGGAAAGTCATCCGGCCAGTCGGGCAGGACCACCTGACTCGGCAAGTCCTCGCCGTACTTCGCGGGGTGCAGCAGTTGTTCGGTCGAGCCGGGGCGCTCCGCCCACATGTCGCGCACGGATCCCCAACCACCGGACTTCCAGCGCTCCAAGCCGAAGCGCAAGCCGCTCTCGGCTTGGAGCGTGAACAACTCGAGCTCGGAGAACAGGGCGTTGACGTCGTCGAGATCGGTCACACCGAGTTCTTCGATCGGAGTTCCTTGCCGCAGGAGAGCCAGAGCCGCCGCGACGAAGTCAGCTTCCCCCTCGATCATCGCTTGACGGATGTGCGCCTCTTCGGTCGTCGTCCCCAAGCTGCCCCACTCGAGCCACTCGGGATCGACTTGCGAGCGCCAAGCGTGCACCAGTTCGTGTGCAAGACCGGCGCGGCGCAGCTCCAAGCGCGCCTCGGTCAACTTGCGCCGTTCGCGCACGGCGAGCAGATTCTCCTCGGGGACGAAAAAGGCTTCGCGTTCCGCGTCGACGGCGCGCGCGAACGCGGCACTCAGCTCTTCCGCATCCTCGAAGTCCCAGACGCCGAAGCCCTGCAGCCACGCGACGATGCCGGCGTAGTGCGACGAGTCGCCGCGGAGGTCGATGTGACGCAAGCCGCGCTTGCGCATCGCCGAACGCCGCAGCGTCTCGACGCTCAGCCCGGTCAGATCCAGCTCGTAGCCGATGCTCGCGAGTTCGGCAGCGACTTCACGGACCTGGTCGAGAGCCTCTTCAGGCGCGGCAGAAGCACCAGCCTCCTGCGCGACGAGCGTGGGCGCCGGGGCGCAGAAGAGGAGCGAGATGAACGCAAGGCGGCGAGCGAGCGTGAGCATGACGGATCTCCGACGAAGTCATTCCGCTTGCCAAGCGGCGAACGAGTGCGCACGACGTGACCGGGGAATCGGCAGCCCTGCAGCGCAGCCCCGAGAGTCTACCAAGACCGGGCGAACGCGAAGCTCGGGCGACGAGCAGCCGATCGCGCACCGCGATGTCGCCACTCGAGCTTGCCGCCCGCAATGGCGCAGGCGATCCGGGCGGTGAGTGCGGAGGCGAGCGAAGTTCAGGGTCGGCGCATAGCATTGAGCATGACACCTCCGGTCTGCAGCCCGGCCGACGTTCGAGCCCCCACCTCAGCGCCTTCCAGATCCGCGAGCTGCCCGACAGCGTTGCGACGCCGCTCTGCTTCGGAGACGGCAGCGGCGGCGCTTGCCCGTGCGCCAACGAGTCCACGCTCGGTTCCGGTGAAGGCTGCCGGAGTTCCGTCGGGATCGGCGCCGTGCTGACCACGACCGGCAGCAACAGCACGGCTCTCGACGATCTGAGCTTCCACATCACGCAGGGCCGGCCGAACCAGCCGAGCATGCTGATCCAGGGCTCGGCGCAGGTCGAGTTCCCGTTCAAGGACGGCATCCTCTGCACGGGCACTCCGACCGAGCGCATCGGAGTCGTCTTCCTCGACGCGAACGGCGAAGGCTCGAACTCGAGCTCCATCGTCACCGAAGGACAAGTCGTGCCGGGCTCGACGCGGTACTACCAACAGTGGTTCCGCGACCCCGGCGGCATCAGCCCGTGCGGGAACGGTTCGAACTTCAGCAACGGCCTCGAGGTCGGCTGGATCTGATCTGCGGCAGCTCAGGGGATCGCTCAGCAGGACGAAAGGCCCTGCAGGAGCGTCTCTAGACGGAATGGATGGAGCGGTCGGCAGCTGCGCGCCCGGGCGGATCCGCGGCTCGACTCCAGAGCGGCGAAGCGCCTGGTCGAAGAGACCGGTCCCGAACGCTCTCGATTCGACGAGGCGAGGTCGGGCCCCCGCCCTCAACCCCACTGCCATGCATTCAGCTCCCCCGCCGCGCGACGAGCAAGCTCGTCTACGAGAGCTCGAGAACTACCGCGTCCTCGACTCGGATCCCGAGCGCGGCTTCGACGATCTGACCGAGCTGGCATCGAGCGTCTGTGGCACGCCGATCTCACTCGTCAGCCTGGTCGACGAGCACCGGCAGTGGTTCAAGTCGCACCACGGACTCGACGCGACGGAGACGCCGCGTGAGATGGCGTTCTGCGCGCACGCGATCCTCGAACCGGACGACGTCTTGATCGTCGAGAACACCCTCGAGGACGAACGCTTCCACGACAACCCGCTGGTCACGGGTGCACCGGACATCCGCTTCTACGCCGGCGTTCCGCTCGTCACACCGTCGGGCCACGCGCTCGGCACCTTGTGCGTCATCGATCAGGAGTCGCGCACGCTCGACGAGTTCCAGATCAAGACCTTGCGCGCATTGGCTCGGCAAGTCGTGACGCAGCTCGAGCTGCGCCGTCGCTTGTATGAGCTGGATCGCGCTTGCGCGGCCGCCGAAGCCGCGACGGACGCCAAGTCGCGCTTCCTGGCGAACATGAGCCACGAGATCCGCACGCCGATGAACGCGATCCTCGGCATGGCCGAGCTGTTGCACGAAACGCCGCTCTCGGAGGAGCAGGCTCAGTACGTCGGCATCTTCCGCAACTCGGGTCGCGTGCTGCTCGAGCTGATCAACGACATCCTCGACTTGTCGAAGGCCGAGGCCGGCAAGCTCGAGCTGCGCGCGCGACCGGTCAAGCTGCGCAGCTACTTGCGCTCGACGATCGAGCCGCTCGCGACGGATGCGCGCCGTCGACAGCTCTCCGTCGAGCTCGTGCTCGATCCCGATCTGCCGAACTACGTCCAAGCCGACGAGCTGCGCCTGCGCCAGGTGCTCGTCAACTTGCTGGGTAACGCGATCAAGTTCACCGAGCACGGTCGCGTCATCTTGCGCGTCGCCCCCGACCCTAGAGACGCAGCGCGCATCCGGTTCGTGGTGCGCGATACGGGCATCGGCATCGCGCCGGATCAACTCCACCAGCTCTTCCAGCCGTTCACGCAGGCCGACGCCTCGAGCGAGCGCCGTTACGGCGGCACCGGCCTCGGCCTGAGCCTCACGCGCCAGTACGTGCAGCTGATGGGCGGCGAAGTCCACGTCGAGAGCGTCGTCGGAATCGGCAGCGTGTTCTCGTTCAGCCTCGAGCTGGCGACGGCGTCGGAAGTCGACGTAACGAACACCACGACGCAGACGAACGCCGGAACGACCACGCCCACCAAGGACCCGCAGACACCGACCAGCGTCCGCATCCTGTTGGTCGAAGACTCGCCCGACAACCGCTTCCTCGTCGAGAAGTACCTCGCCGACGACTGCTACGTGCTCGAGGCCGCCGAGGACGGTCTGCAAGCCGTCGAGATGTTCCAAGCCTCGACCTACGACCTGGTCTTGATGGACGGACAGCTTCCGGGCTGCAGCGGATACGAGGCGACGGAGACGATCCGTGCCTGGGAGCGCGAGGAACACCGCACGCCGACTCCGATCATCGCGCTGACCGCCGATGCGATGGAAGACGATCGTCGGCGCGCCATCCAAGTCGGTTGCGATGCGCACCTCTCGAAGCCGATCATGAAGCAAGCCTTGCTCGACGCGATCGAGGCCTACACGGGTGCGGCTGCAACACACGCCCCGTCGCAGAACACTGCCTCGACCGCGATCGACGAGATCGCCGCGCTGCGTCCCGTGTACCTGTCGAGCGTGCGCAACGACCTCGGCCGACTGCTGGGCGCGACCGAAGCTCACGACCTCGCGACGATCCAGCGCCTCGGCCACAACATGAAGGGCACCGGAGCGAGCTACGGCTTCCCCGACATCACGGAGCTCGGCGACTCGATCGAGAACGCCGCGAAGGAACGCGACTTGAACGCGGCCACCGCGGCCATCGTGCGACTGCAGTCCTTCCTCGACACGCAGACCGAAGACGCCGCCTGACCAGCGGGCCGCCTGCGCGGCAGGATCGCCATCGAGCTCGATCAGTCGAAACCCGCCGCGCGCGCTGCGGAGGCTCGCCGCGAGGTGCGGCGGCGATCGTTGCTCAACGTCCGCGGGCCTAGCGCTTGTCGTCCAGCTTCGAGAGCAAGTAGCGATAGTCTTCGCGCTCGCTCGGATCGAGCGTCGCGTCCAGGACGAGGCGTTCGAGCTCTGCGCGACAACCGGGCGAGCAGAGCGTCGGATGGCTCTGTAGCAGCGACCGAGCGTTGCGCCGCACTCCTACATCGTCGTCCGAGACCATCTCGCGCAGGAAGGACTCCGACGCCGCACTCAGCTCGCGCGCGTTCAGCGTCTTGCTCTTCGCTGCCGATTCGAGCGCCGACATCACGCGGTCGATGCCGCGGTGACTCGGGTCGGCGTGCAAGCCGGCGACGATGCCGGACAGCTCCGCGGCCGACATCTGTGCTCCGAAGGCCCTGACGGCGTCCCCTTGCAGGCGGTAATCGACGCTCGGGTCGTTCGCCAGATCCCAGAGTCGCTGCTGGACCCGCGGGTCTCTCCACGACGCCATGCCTTCCAGAATGCTGCGCCCCTTCTGCCGCTCGAGCGGATCGAACTCCCGGAGCATGTCGAAGAGCTCGGACGCCAAAGTCGGGTCGTCGAGCTCCGCGACGCACTCGCCCGCCAGCAGCTGCAAGCCGACCTCTGAGTCGGACAGGAGCTCGATGATCGTCCGCGCTCCGCTGCCCCCGCCGTTGCGGGCGATGATCCGCAGGTATCCCTGCACGTCGTAGCTCGAGACCTGACCCGCGGCGCGTCGATCGTCGAAGCAGCGCGCGGCGACGTCGGCGAAGCGAGGATCGTCCACATCTTCGAGGACCGCAGCGAAGCTGTAGGCGCGGTGCGGGAAGTCGAAGTCATCGGTGTCGCCCGACGCGATGGGCACCCGCAACTCGGTCGAGTCCGGAGTGCCGCCGGGCACGACCAGTGTCTGCGAGTCCTCGCGCGTCACGACCGCTGCCTGATCGCGAGCGAGTCCTTCGCCGGCCGACCGGCGCTCGAAGGCGACGGAACCCCACCACGCCAAGCCGGCGAGCGTCAGCGCGCAGAACACACGCTTGTGGTTTCGTTCCATCAGCACCCTCGTAGTTCGAGACCCGAGTGAGATGCCGCGCAGGATCGCGGCCTCCCGGCGCTCGCCATCCTTCACTGGTTGCCGCCGCGTGTCGAGCATCGACTGTCAGTGGTCGATCATCGCTCGAGCCGCCACCGACAGAGCTGATCTCACACGCATCCGGCGGGCGTCCCCGCTAAGATCCCGCCATGCTTCTGATCGCCGCACTCGCCGTCGGAGGAGTCGCCACCGTCGGTGGCTGGCTCGCGGCTCGCTTTCGTCCGTCCGCTCGCGCGCGGCGTCGCGCACGCAAGGCCCTGCGCCGCGTCGAGCGCGAAGAACGCTCGCTCGGCGAGCTGAGCTCGTCCGTCGAACAGGGACTCGAGCGCAGCGCGGCGAAGTACGCCGAACACGCTCGTGAAGCGCGCTTGGCGTCGATTCCGATCGAGGACTTGAAGGCCTTCGGCGCGGACAAGGTGCGCTGGGGCGTCTTGCGCGACGGGGGCGTCGACAACGTCGCGCAGGTGCAGAACATGAGTCGCGGCCAGCTCGAGCGGCTCGACGGCATCGGACCCGTGTCGGTCAAGCGCATCGTCAAGGCGCGCAAGCAGCTCCTCGATGCGTCCCGCGACGAACCGATCCACACGCCGCAAGTCGACGACGTCGCGCGTCAGACGTCGGACCTGCGCCGCGGCGTGCACGACGTGCGCATCGTGCGCGAGGCCTTCGGGTCCGTTCCCGCGCGCTTGCACCAGCACCGCACCGGCTTGGAAGAGCGCTTTCAAGGCGTGCGGCGCAACACGCGGCTCTGGCGCGAGCTGCTGCGCGGCCAGCGCGGGCGCGATGAACGCGACGCGGCGGTGACCGAAGCCGGATCGATCTGCGACGACGTCGAGCGGCTGGGCGAACAGGGCGGCTTGTTGAACGAAGCGCTGCACGTGCGCGAGTCCGCGCGCTCCAAGCTGCGCCACAACCCAACAGGCGACGAGCTGCAACGCGAACACGCGGCCTTCTTCGCCGAGTACACCGCGCTGATCGAGCGCGCCTTGCCCGGCGCGCAGACGCGGCGCAACACGAACCTCGGCGGGCTGACGGATGAGATCGTGGATCGCGTCGAAGCCTTCGACTTGAAGACCGGCGGCTTGCGCCTGACCTTGCGCGGCTACCAGGAGTTCGGCGCGAAGTTCTTGCTCGCGCAGGAACGCACGCTGCTCGGCGACGAGATGGGCCTCGGCAAGACGATCCAAGCGCTCGCCGTCTTCTGTCACCTCGCTGAAGCTCGTGAAGGCGAGCGCTTCCTCGTCGTCTGCCCCGCGAGCGTGCTGCACAACTGGATGCGCGAAGTCGCCAAGTGGACCAGTCTCGAGCCGCGCCTCTTGCACGGTTCGGAACGCGACGCGAGCTTCCGCGCTTGGCTCGACGAAGGCGGCGTCGCCGTGACGTCCTTCCGCACGCTGCAGGCCTTGCCGCTCGAACCCGAACAATTCGCGGACGACGTCGACGTGCTCGTCGTCGACGAAGCGCACTTCGTCAAGAACCCCGAAGCCGAGCGCACGCGCACCGTAGAGACGATCGCCCGCGGCGCGCGCCGCGTGAGCTTCATGTCGGGCACGCCGCTCGAGAACCGCTTGATCGAGTTCCGCCAGCTGGTGAACCACTTGCAGCCCGCCATCGCCGCCGAGCTCGACGGCCCGCTCTCACAGACCGGCGACCTGGTGCTGGGCCGCGCCAAGTTCATGGAGACCGTCGCGCCCGTCTACCTGCGCCGCAACCAAGAAGACGTCTTGAGCGAGCTGCCGGGGCGCATCGACAACGAGGAGTGGGTCGAGCTCTTCCCCGAAGAACTGTCCGCCTACCGCGAAGCCGTCGGGGCGCGCAACATCATGGCGATGCGCAAGACCGCGACGGTCGGCGCGGGCCCCGCGCGTTCCGCCAAGCTCGACCGCCTCGAAGAGCTGCTCGACGAGTACCGCGAGAACGGACGCAAGGTCCTCGTCTTCACCTACTTCCTCGACGTGCTCGCTGCGCTGAACGAACGCTTCGGCCCCCACGTCGTCGGCACGATCACCGGCGAAGTCCCGCCCGAGGATCGCCAACAACTCGCCGATCAGCTCGCCGCGCGCGACGGCCACGCGATCCTGCTCGGCCAGATCACCGCCGCCGGCGTCGGCATGAACCTGCAGTCCGCGTCCGCCGTGATCCTGCTCGAACCCCAGTGGAAACCTTCCACCGAGGAACAAGCGATCGCCCGCGCCCACCGCATGGGCCAGACCCAGACCGTCAACGTCCACCGCTTCTTTGCTGCCGACTCCGTCGACGAACGCATGAAGGAAGTCCTCGCCGACAAGCAGGAACTCTTCGACACCTTCGCGCGCGACAGCGCGATCAAGGACGCGAGCGCGAAGTCGACCGCGAGCTTGACGCAGCAGGTGATCGAGGCGGAGGTGGAGCGATTGGGTGTTGCATCTGAATCGACCTCATCCAACTGAAGTGCGCTCTGTCTCGTCGCCGAGCGCTCAACTCGCGGTTGAACGATACATGGACACTCGAAAGTCGATCCCCAGCCGACCCAGAAGCGCGAGGGTCGAGTGCGGCAGCACGAATTCGTCGATGCAAACCCGGTCGCTGGGCAGTGCGACCTCGAGCCTGACATTGGGATCTAGATCGAGTTCCAGCTCCGCCCCGCTGGCGTGCGCCCTGGTGAGCGAGTTCGCCAGGACGCCGAGTGCCTGATCGAGTCGGTTCCAGAACAGCGCCTCTTCCTCATCATCGTCGATCCTGGCCAGCCCAACGTGCAGCTGCGGCTGATCGGCGTAGCTTGCACGAACCTGTTCCGACTGCCGATCGCCTCCACGCTCGAACCCAGCCGACTCTAGAGCGCCTGCAAGCTCGCGAACGACCGCATCGTCCGCCCAGCAGCGCAAGACGACGAACATCAGAAACCAATCAACCCTTCTCAACGTCCCAAACCGCAGCCCCGAAGTGATCCCAGGGCAGCCGCCCCTCATCACACGAATCATCGACGCTGAACTGCACGTCGACGAAGTAGACGATCGTCCCCGGCGCAACGGGGCGCAGGTTCTTGCAGCCGTGGGCGACGCCCGGGGGGATGCGCACGAGGCGCGAGTTGCCGTCGCCGAGGACGATGCGCATGACTTGGCCGGCGGTCGGGGAACCGTTGCGGACGTCGGCGAGAACCAGGAGGAGCTTGTCGGAGGGCGGGACGTACCAGACGTCGGTCTGGCGCTTGTGCAGGTGGAAGGCTTTGACGGCCTGGGGCTCGACGACGCTGAAGTTGATCTGGCGGACCTCGAAGCCGGGCAGGTCCTTGGGGATGCCGGCGTCGAGGCGGCCGAGCTCGGTCATCGCGCCGCCGTCGTCGTTGAAGCGACGCAGGGGGATGATCTCGACGCCCTCGATGGCGGTCTTCGCGGAGTAGTCTTGGACGCCGTAAGCGTTCTTGGCGTCGGGGAGGAACTGGGTCATCGGGGGAGGCGGGCTCGAGGTACGGGGGTCGGGGCGAGGGAGAGAGCATCCACGCTCGGCGCGCATCGTGCAAGGCGCGGGCGCGGGCATCCTGGTGCCGCCGAGGCCTTTCTCAGAGGCGGCGGCCGGATAGACTCGGCGCCCATGAGCCCCACCCGCAAGGACCAACGGAGCCCCGGCGCGCGCCCGCGTCAGGAGCTGAAGACGCTTCCCGTGACTGAAGTCGACACGCTCGGCGAGCTGCTCGAGAACTGCCTGCCGAGCTTCGGCGGCGGTTACCTGCGGCGCTTGTGGACGCTGCTCGACCGCGCGGTCGGCGACGGCGTGCCGATGACGCTGTCGGTCGCGGGACCGGTGACGGCTTCGGGGCAACACCACGCGTGGCTCAATCCGTTGCTCGACACGGGTTGGTTCGTGCTCGTCTCGACGACGGACGCCGTCTGTTATCACGACGGGCACCGTTCACTGAAGGCCGCGGCGGAACACCCCTTCTTCGAGGTGTCGATCTCCGGCGACGACTCCGCGCTGCGCGACGAGTCGATCATCCGCATCACGGACATCGGCTTCGACGAACAGATCCTGCTCGACCAAGATCGCTTCTTGTCGCACTGCCTGCGCCAGCCCGATTTCCAGCACAAGATGACCGGCACGGAAATGCGGCACTTGTTGGGCCGCTGTTACGCCGAGCTCGAGAAAGCGTCGGGCGTGCGCGAAGGCTTGCTCGCGCTCTGCACGCGCAAAGCGATCCCGGTCTTCGTCGGCGCGCCGGCGGACGGTTCGGTGTTCTTGAACTCGGTCAAGCTGTGGGCGCTGCAACAAGCGTGCGGCGACAACTACGCGTTCGAGCTCGACATGCACGCGGAGGTCTTCGAGAGCTGCTCGTACCACCACTGGGGCATCTTGGACTCGGACCGCAAGGCCCTCGGCACGCTGATCCTCGGCGGCGGTGTGCCTAAGAACTACAACCTGCAGCCGGAACCGGCGCTCAGCCAGGTCTTCGGCTTCGAGGACGTCGGCGGCTTCCTCTACGACATCCAGATCACGACGGCCCCGGTGACCGATGGTTCGCTGTCGTCATGCCCGCCCGCCGAAGCGGTGACCTGGGGCAAGGTCGACAAAGACCACTACGTCGCGACCTGCGAGAGCGTGCCGGCCGACTACTCGATGCTGATGCCGATCGTCACCAAAGCGCTGCTCGAGAAGCGCGCGCGCTTCGCAGCGCTGGCGCAAGAACAAGGGCTGGACGCGGTCGTCGCCGCGCACCCCGAAGCGGCCGGTTACCTGCGCGACACGGCGGGACCTCGACTGTACGACCGCCGCGACGAGCTGACGCAGAAACTGATGGATCGAGTGCGCGACGAAGCGCCGCGGATCCGCGCCGACTGCGTCTACGACTGACCGAATCCCGGAATACCGTGCCGCGTACGTTTGCCCTGACACCGTACCCGCGCTGGTCACCAGAGCCAGGTGCCGCCGGGCTCGAGGTCGGCTGCATGCACGCGCTTGCCCATCAACCCCGAGAAGATCCCCCACGCCTTCGCGACGACCGCGCGACTCTGGCCGCGCGGTAGGTTCGCGAGCCAGACGAACGGCAGGCTGAGCACGTCGAAGGCGAAGAAGCGCAACCACGCGGACGGCCCGCCATGGGAGCGCAGGAACCAGATGGAGTTGACGCCCATCATGTACTTGCGGCGCGGGTTGTAACCACCGCCGGTGGCGCTCGAGCTGGCGTGGTGCGCGGCGACATCGCCGATCAGCCAGCTCTCGAAGCCTTGCGCGCTCGCGCGCACGCCGAGGTCGACGTCTTCCATGTACGCGAAGTAACCCGCGTCGAAGAAGCCGACCGCTTCCAAGCACGCACGCCGCACCAACAAGGCGCAGCCCGGCAAGTAGTCCATGCGCAACTCGCGCCGGTATTCGTCGCCGTCGCGTTCACCGTTGCCGCGCAAGGTCGACAAGTTCTGGCGCCATGAGAGTTCGCCGCCCGCGCACCACACAACCGACGGATCGGCGGCTTGCAGCACGCGCGGACCGACGATGCCCGCTTGCGCATGACGTTCGAAGCCGGCGATCAAGCCCGCCAGGCTGCCGTCCGGCAAGGTCAGGTCGTTGTTCACGAAGAAGACCGCTTCCGCGCCGGCGGCCAAGGCTGCGCGCGCGCCTTGGTTAGCGCCTTCGCCGAATCCGAGGTTCGCGTCGTTGCGCAGGAAAGCGAGCGCGGGGTACGCGTCTTCGACCAGCTCGCGCGAACCATCCGTCGAGGCGTTGTCGACGAAGTGCACGCGTTCCGGCGCCAGTCCCTGAGCGAGCAGACTCTCGATGCAAGCGAGGTTCTGCGGTCCGCCGCCGCTCCAGTTCACGACGACGGCGTGCACGGACTCGAGCGTGATCAAGCCTCGCTCCCGTCGGCCGGCTGCGCCGGTTCCGTGGACTCGACGCGGCTGGTCGCCGAGCCCTTGGCGAAGCGCGTGCGGATCACGTCGCCTTGCGCTAGCTGCGCCGCGTCGTGCACGACCTCACCGGATTCGGTCTCGGTCAGCGCATAACCGCGCTCGAGCACCGCGAAAGGACTGGTCGATTCGAGTCCGCGAGCGGCGAGCGCGAGCCGTGACTCGAGTGCCTCGAGACGTCGCGAAGTCGGTTCGACGAGTCGTTGACCGACTTGCGCGATGCGCGCCGCATAGCGCTCGAGCTGCACGCCCGGCGCGTGTCCGCGCAGCATCGAAGAGTTCAGTTCCAAGCGCTCGCCCCCGCGTCGCAGTCGTTCCGCACCGGCGCGAACCAGCTGCTTGCCGAGTCGTTCGCACGCGAGCTGTCGGTCGCCGGTGATCCACGACGGATCGCGCAGCACGCGCACCGACGCGAGTCGTTGCAGCTCGCGTTCGCGCTGCTCGATCACGCGATCGATCACGTCGATCAAGTACTGCCCTTGGCGCTCGAGCGCGTCTTCGAGGGCGCGGCGATCGGGGATCACGTGTTGTGCCGCATCGGTCGGCGTGTGCGCGCGCCAGTCGGCGACGAGGTCGCAGAGCGTCAGGTCGGTCTCGTGACCGACGCCGCTGACCACCGGCACACTCGCGGCATGGATCGCTTCGGCGACGGGCAGCTCGTTGAACGCCCAGAGGTCTTCCAGCGAACCGCCGCCGCGGCAGACCAGGATCAGCTCGACGCCCGATGCGTCGATACGCCGGATCGCATCGGCGATCGACTGCGCGGCGCCCGGCCCTTGAACGGGGGTGTGCGCGATGCGCAGCGGATACAGCGGCCAGCGCAAGCTGCGCGTGCGCAGCACGTCTTGGAAGGCGGCGGTGTCACGGCTCGTGACGACGCCGATCATGCGCGGCAAGCGCGGGACCGGTCGCGCGCGATCGAACCAACCGTCGGCGGAGAGCTTGGCCTTGAGGCGCTCGAGTTCTTCGAGCAACGCCCCCATGCCGCGCGCTTCGACGCGGTCGACGATCAGCGAGTAGCTGCCGCGCGGCGCGTAGACGTCGAGACGACCGTGCGCGACGACCTTCGCGCCCTCCTCGAGCGGACCCTTGAGCGCGCGCGCCACTTGGCTGCGCCAGATCGCGCAGTGCACGACGGACTCAGTGCCGCGTGTCTTGTCCTTCAAGTCGAAGTACAGATGGCCGGACGCGGGCCGCTTCAGGCCGGAGATCTCGCCTTCGACCGCGATGCGCCCCATCCCGCCGAGCAGGCTCTTGAGGCGCGCGTTCAGCTCACCGACGGTCCACACGCCGGGGGCGCTGGGCGGCGGTTCATCGCGGGAGTCGAAACCTGATCCGTATTCCATGGTGTCGCGCCCGCGGCGCGGGCAGGCCCCGTTATCGCGGGGCGCGGCGACGGGATCAACGCGGAAGCGCGGAGTCCGTGGTTTCCGGCGCGCTTTCGTTCGAGCTCTCGGGCGCATCGCCGTCGTCCGCAGCCTGATCATCAGTCGTTTCCACCGGCACGGCTTCGACCGCGGCCTCGCGTGCGTCGATCACCGGCAGCGATCCGTCCGTCCACTCGACAACATCTGCACGCGGCAAGAAGACGCGCATGCGACCGTCGAGGAACGGCAGCTTCTGGTCGCCGCGGATGACCACGCCGTCCTCGAGCACCAGCTGCACGCCGGCCGTGTCGATGCGCAGGGTCAAGCGGTCGGCGAACAGTCGACGGCGCAGAGCGCCGGATTCGTCCAGCTCGTCGAGTGCGACGTCGCGCAGCACGCCGTCACGCACGCCCGCGAGGTCTTTCAGCACGTAGCGACCGCCGAGTCCGCCGCGGTTCAGCCGCCCGTTCAGCGCGCGGCGCAGCATGAAGTGGTTCCAGCGGCCGTCGTCGACAATCTCTTGCGAGAGGTCTTCGCGGAAGAGTTCCGGCACGGAGTTCGACCAAGCGTCGGGATCGGTGTTCGGGATGACGACGCGCATCACGCCGCCGCGATCTTCGCCGTCTTCGGCGCCCGGGAAAGGCGTGCGCACGCCGGTGCGACGCGAGTAACCGTCTTCGAGCACGATCGTCAGCGTGCGCCCGGAACGGCTGCCTTCGAGGCGCAAGCGTTCCGCCGCCAGCGTACCGATCGCGCGACCGCGGTCGTCGAAGCTGCGCAAGAGCACCGGCCCGATCCAGCCGTCACCGAGCAGGCCGACTTCGAGCAGGTCGAAGGCGTCGATGCCTTCCGCCCGGAACAGCGCGCTCAAGCTGACCTGGATCCGGCGGCTGCGTTCTTGGAGTGCTACGAGCGCGGGGTCGAGCGGCGCCGGTTCGCCGTCGGCCAGCGCTTCCTGCACCTTCGCCGCGTGCAGCTCGGGGAACAAGTCCTCCGGCGCGATCGAGACGATCATGCGGTTGTATTCGATCCAGTCCTCTTCGCGCTGCAAGGCGTCGGCTTGCGCCGTGCCGAGTCGGGCTTCGAGCCGTTCGATGCGCGCGAGCAACGCGTCGCGTTCGGCGGCGCAGTCTGCGTGGGGATCTTGCGCGACCGCGTCCGATTCCGTCGTCGCCGCCACGACCTGATCAGCGGATTGCGGAACGCGATCGAGCGCGAAGTAGATCCCCCCCGCGAGCAGCGGGACAACCAAGACGAGCGCTCTCACTAACGGCCCTCGTCAGGCTGCTCGTACGTGAACTCGGTCAGGGCTTCGGACAGCGCGTCCGCCTGGAACAAGGCGAGCTCGCGATCCTGCCGCAGCGCAGCGCTGGAGAGCACGAGTTCCGACTGTTCGTTGGTCGGCGCGAACAGAGGTTGCGCTGCGTCCAGAGCGCCGACGCGCAGCAGACCTTGGACGATCGAGCCCTCGCCGGGCGCCGGTCCCCACAGGATCTGTTGTGCTTGCTGACCCGCGGCGAGTTCCAGCTGCGTGCGCGAGAACAGCTCGGCGAGCGGATCGCGCAGACCGGTCTCGCCGACGGTCGGTGCCGGGATACTGGTCAAAGCGTTGCCTTCCGCGTCGATGACGCGCAGCTGCGAGAGGTCGAGTCGCGCTTGTTCGGCAAACGGACGACCGGGGTCGGCGTGGTAGCGGATCCCGAGGCGCCAAGGTTCGCCGGCGCCCAGCTCGAAGCGGCGACGCAGCTGCACTTGATCGAAGCGTTGACGGTCGGGAGCAGCGTGCAGCGGCAGCAGTCGCAGCTCGACGCGCGCGCCGTGTTCGCCGGCCAGCAGGCCGGTCAGGCCCTGCACCTGCAGCGTGTTCTCGGTCGGCGGCGCCGCCGGGGTGCCCCGTTGCACGCGATTGCGCCCGTTCAAGTAGAGCGCGGTTCCCGCGAAGGCGAGCACCGGCAACAGGAAGTAGATCACGAACGCGCTGGTCCAGCTGGCGTCCTGTCCGACTTGCATGCGAGCACCCATAGGCGCCCTCTGACGATCCACGGGACTCAATCTTCCTCGTCCCAGTCAGACTTCTTGTTCTTGTTCCACCAGCGCTGCCATTCCTCCGGAGCGCGCTCGTCGTGGCCCGTCAGTTCCTGCAGCGTGGTGATGATCGGCGCGGCGATCGTGTCGTACAGCTCGCGAGCGATCGTGTCGGTCACATCGTCGTCGACGGAAGTCTTCGCGTCGATCAGCAAGCGCACGAGGTCGTTGACGATCTTCTTGCGGTCCTTCTGGTCGGCGCCCGAGAAGTTCGCCAGCGACTGCGCAGCAGCACTGACGATCGTCGGTGACTTGTCCTTTAGAAGCCCCATCAGTGTCTTGATCGCGCCTTCGTCCTTGGTCTTGCCGAGCGACAGGATCAGCTGCGTCTGCAGTATCACGTCCTTGCGGTGTCGCTTGTGGCCGATCCACTTTGTCAGGATGTCGGCACTCTCGGGCCCCATCTCGCCGAGGCAGGCTGCGGCGGCGATATAGAGTTTGTTGTCGAGAACCCCGCCCTCGAGCTCCTTGCGCTTCTGATCGAGCGCCTTGCCGATCGACTCCGCGATCAACTTGCGGTCCTTCGGCCCCGAGACAGGGAACTCTTGAAGGAGACTGTCCATCACGCCGACGGCGGCCGTGTCTTCCTCGCCGCGCTTGCTGATCAGTTCCTTGAACTGCTTGCAGAGCTCATCGACCTTCTCGCGCTTGTCCTCGATCTCGCCGCCACCTTCTTCTTGGGCGGTCGGAGCAGCGGCCGCGGCGAAGGGCGCGGTGGCGAACAGGCAGGCGACGGTCAGGATCAGGGACGGAAGCGGTCTCGGGCGGGTCATCGGGCTCTCCAACGGGGGGCAATGGACCGCACCATCCTGCCTCACGAGGACCGGCGGCGCGAGCGGGTGGTCCGCGGGAAGGCCTGGCGGGTCCCGCGGGCGGCTCACGTATGGTCGTTTCAGGCCCGCGCGAGACCTTCCGCTTCACGGCCTGCCGTGGCGCCGCCCGAGCGCCAAGCCGCCGACAAAGTGAACTCTTCTGCGGCGGGGCCGGACCTTGGAGTCCGGACCCCGCCATGTCAATCCGGGCGACTGAGTAGCACTAGTAACGAGTCATGACGGAACACGAGGAAGTCAGCCCGTCATCCGTGCTGCCGGCCCCCACGCCCGACACGCCCTCGGTGACCAGGATGTAGAGCACCGGCTGTCTCCGCCCCTGCCCATCGACGTCGAGCCAGACCGTCAGACCGGCGTCCGACATTGCATCGGCGAGCCCGTAGAAGAGTTCCTCCTTGGTCATCTCGCCGTTCAGGGTGCGGCTGAATTCGCCGACTCCAGTGACGACGGTGAAGATCGAGTTCGTCTCGTTGTCACTGTCCTTGCCGGTCAAGCTGCCTTCTGCAGAGATCATCGCGATCGCAGGCCGCGAGTTGGGCATGCTGCCCGTGACGACCTCGTCCTTTTCGCCGCTCTTGTGATCCGTGTTCTTGACCCGCTTGAGCTTGAGATCAGCCGTCGTTCCATCAGGCCTGGTCGGGGCGTTGGGGTCGACGACCAAGGTTCCTCCTGCCCCCGTCAGCGTAACCGCCGGCTGACCGAAGATCTTGTTGCTGTCCTTGTCCAGCTCGGCTTGAAGAGCGGCTTGGATCTTCACACGCTTCTGGTCTGTGGTCGTCCGCTGGCCGTTGGTTTCTCGCGGAACGGTGACGTCGGCCTTGATGGTCTTCTTCTGACGCTTGCCGACAGCATCGTCGTACTCCACCACGATCTCGTATCCGACGTTGCCATCACGTGCGGGGGTGTCGAAACTCACCACCCACTCGTCCGAGAAAGCACTGGCCGGGTCCGCCAATGCCGTGAAGGCCAGGGCGATCAAAGTGGCCGCAATGAACATTCGTTTCATCGGTCCTCTCCTCATTCTGCAGTTGTGAGTCTGAATCCGCGAAAGCTGGTCTTTCGCGAGCAGGCAGCGTAACCGCATCAGGAGAGATTCGATGCTCCGATGCTCCGATGCTCCGATGCTCCGATGCTCCGAGAGCTAAACCCCTGGCACATCTGCCATTGCAGCGTAGCGAGAATCGCAAATCGCAGCAGGGTCGCGGATGACTCAGATTCGGGATGCGTGCAAGTCCACTGTATCCGTGCCGATCAAAGCCGATCCACTCGCTCACGAGCTGCGAGGATCTCGCGGGCTCGCCGGGCGAAGGGGCCGGAGGCGCCCGGCAGGTCCGCGCGCAGGCCGAGCACCGTGTGGACGGGTGCGATGCGGACGATGCTGTTCGTCATGAACAGCTCGTCGCAGTCGTTCAGATCCGCCGCTTCGATGCGCCCTTCCACGACGCGCACGCCTTGTGCCTCGAATCCGGCGATCAGTTCGCCGCGCACCACGCCGGCCAACGCGCCCCGATCGAGCGCCGGCGTCACGACGCGGTCACCGCGCACGACGAAGAGGTTCGAGATCGTGCCTTCGGCGAAGTCGCCTTGCGAAGTGCGCACGAGCGCATCCCACGCGCCTTCGGCTTGCGCCTCTTCGAGCGTCAAGACGTTGCGCAGACGACTCGTGCTCTTGGTGCCTTCGAGCGCCGAGTCGAGGACCTTGGGGTGGCGCGCCAACGCGACGGCCACGCCGTTCGCGGCGGAGAAGTCTGCGACGCGCGCATGGATCACCATGCGCGGCGGACCTCCCGGTGAACCGCGCGACAACGAGAGGCGCACGGCGAAGGCGCCGTCTCCGAGTTGCGCACCGTAGTCAGCGAGCGCGGCGGCCGGGTCGCGCGGCGGCGGCCAAGGGATGCCGAGCACGGACGAGCCGCACTCGAGCCGCGCGAAATGTTGTCGTTCGAAGTAGCGACGGCCGTGCTCTTGCAGCAGTGTCTCGAAGACCGCCAGCCCGAGCGTGAAGCCTTGGTCGTCCGCGGGGATCGCGCGAGCGCCGGGAGCGAAGAGTTCGCCGTCGACCCAGATGGACAACGCGTTCGTCACGCCGTCTCCCCCACGACTTGCGCTGAGCCGTCGAGCGCGCGCGCCAAGCGCTCGCCCTTGACCATGGTCTCGCGTTCTTCCGCGGCGGGATCGGATCCCCACGTGATGCCGCCGCCGACGTGATAGCGCACGCGTCCGGTCCCGGCCCGGCTGCCGGGCGTCCAACACAGCGTGCGGATCAAGATGTTGAAGGTCGCGCGACCGGCGAGATCCCAGAGTCCCAGCGAACCAGTGAAGAAGCCGCGGCCTTCGCCTTCGAGCGCCGCGATCGCTTCCATGCTGGCGAGCTTCGGCGCGCCGCTGATCGATCCGCCGGGAAAGCACGCCGCGAGCAAGTCGCCCGCATCGAGCCCCGGGCGCGGTTCGGCGGAGACGTCGGCCGAGAGGTGGTGCACGGACGCGTAGCTCGAGAGCGTCGGGAAGCCGTCGACGCGCACGGTTCCGGGCACGGCGACGCGGCCGAAGTCGTTGCGCTCGAGGTCGACGATCATCGCCAGCTCGGCGCGGTCTTTCTCGGACGCGAGCAAGTCGCCCGCGGCCGCGGCGTCGAGCGCAGGATCCGTGTGTCGCGCCGCCGTGCCCTTGATCGGCCGCGTGCGCGCGATGCGCCCGTCGAAGTCGAGCAGCAGTTCCGGCGAAGCGGAGAGCATCGCGCCGTGCCGCCCGCCGCTGCGCCACGCGAAGTGCGCCATGAACGGCGCCGGATTGATCCGGGCGAGTTGCAAGTAGATGTCGACCGGGTCCGCCTCGAGTTCGCGATGAAAGGCGTGCGCCAAGTTCGCTTGGTAGATCTCGCCGGCCGCGATGCGTTCGCGAGCGGCCTCGACGCGCGCGCGGTGCATGGATCCGTCGAGCTCGCGGACGAGCGGCCCCAGCGGCGTGACCAGTCCCTCAGCGCGTGGCGCCTCGAGTTCGGCGCGCACGCGGGCCTCGCGTTCCGTGGCCGCAGCGCGTCCGTCGCCGGGCTCGTCGCCGAGCACCAGGAAGATTTCGTCGCGCTCGTGATCGAACAGCAGATAGTCGGTGTAGAGCCCCCCCACGACGAGCGGCGTAAGGTCCACGTCGCGCGGCAACGCGAGCGACTCACCCTGCACGCCGAGGTCGTACGCGAGGGCCGCGAGCACGCCCCCGGCGAAGTACTGCGGCGGCGCGTCGCCTCCCGCCGGTTCGAGGAGCGAGCGCAGCTCGCGCAGACCGTCGTGCGTCTGACGTGGCTCGACCGGCGGGCCCGCGTCGTCGCACAAGGGATCGAACGCGAGCAAGCTGAAGCGACGCGGCTCACCCGCCGCGCTGTGCAGCAGCACGATTCCGTCGTGCTCGCGCATTCGCGACAGACAGATATCCGGAGGCGGTGTTCCGACGAGTCGGCGCACGCGCGGTCGGAACGAGAAGCGGAGCGGTGAGGGCATCGGCGTGTGGCGGCGAGGCTCTGAGCTCGCGGCAGCTCACAGGATATCGAGGAATCCGATGCACGGAAGGCACGGAAGGCGGGCCTCGTTCTTTCCCTCGCGGAAGCGCGAGCGTACAAGGTGCGCGTGAAGAACGACAAGCCCCGCTCCGTCCTCGGCCTCGTGTTCCTGACCGTCTTCATCGACCTGGTCGGGTTCTCGATCATCTTTCCGTCATTTCCCGCGATGCTCCACCACTACGTGGAGACCGAGGGGGCGGATGGGATGTTCGGCCGCTTGTACTCGCAGCTGACGGAGTGGACGGCGAGCAGCTCCAATCCGCAGTTCGCGATCGTCGCGCTCTTCGGCGGCGTGCTGGGCAGCGTCTATTCCGTGCTCCAGTTCGTCGGCGCGCCCTTCTGGGGCAACTTGTCCGACCGCATCGGACGCCGCGGAACCTTGTTGTTCACGCTGGGCGGCACGGCCGGCTCGTACGTGATCTGGTTCTTCTCCGGCAACTTCGCGCTGTTCATCCTCGCGCGACTGTTCGGCGGCTTGATGGCCGGCAACATCTCGATCGCCTCCGCGGTCGTGGCCGACACCAGCGCCGGCAAAGACCGCGCGAAGGGCATGGGCATCGTCGGCATGGCGATCGGCCTGGGCTTCGTCTTCGGCCCGGCGATCGGCGGAGCGGCGACGCTCTGGAATCCGCTCGAGTCCTCGCCCGGCCTCGCCGACTACGGCGTCAACCCCTTCTCCGGTGCGGCGGCCGTCGCCTTCGTGCTCGCGCTGTTCAACTGGGTCTGGGCTTGGCGACGCTTCCCCGAGACGCTGCCGCCCGAGAAGCGCGGTCAGTCCGAATCCGATCGTACGCTGCACCCCTTCCGTGCCTTGCAGTCGATCGACTACCCGGGCGTGCGCCGCACGAACGTGCTGTCGTTCCTCTACCTCGCGGTGTTCAGCGGCATGGAGTTCACGCTGACCTTCCTGGCGGTCGAGCGCTTCGAATTCACGCCGATGCAGAACGCGTACATGTTCATCTACATCGGCTTGATCATCGCACTCGTGCAAGGCGGCGTCGTGCGTCGCATGGTGCCCAAGCACGGTGAGCGCAAGCTCGCGCAGCTGGGCTTGATCATGCTGACACCGGGCTTCTTGTGCGTCGGCTTCTGGGCGAGCGTCACCGGGCTCTACACCGGACTGGCTTTCTTGGCCGTCGGCTCCGCGCTCGCCATGCCGTGCCTCTCCGCGCTGATCTCGCGCTACAGCCCGCCGCAGGTCCAAGGTCGCGTGATGGGTGCTTTCCGCTCGGTCGGTTCGCTCGCGCGTGCCGTCGGTCCGATCGTGGGCGGCGTGCTCTATTTCCGCTTCGGTCTGACCTCGCCCTACGCCGTCGGCGCCGTATTTCTGTTGCTGCCGATCGCGCTCGCCTTCCGCCTGCCGCCGGTCCCTGAGGAACAGGTCGATCCGGCCGGGGCCGTGCCCGTCACCCCCGACTGAGCACTCGACAGCGGAAGAGGTACACTCGAGGGCCGGGTCCACGCACCCGCCCCCCATGCAGTCCTCCCACTCGAGCCTCCTCGGTCGCGCCTGCGCGTCGCGTCGCGCGCGCGCGGACGGCGCTTTCGGCCGTGCAGCCGCGCCGGAGGATCGGCGATGACTCCGCCCGCGGAACGCGGATTCGAGCAACGCATCGCCGAGCTGGAAGCTGCTCTGCAGGGAACCGAGGGCCTGGATCGCGTGCACGCGTTGCTCGCGCTTGCCGAAGAACTGTCGGCGCGCATGCCGCTCGACATGCTGCCGTACCTCGACGAGGCGATCTTGCTGCTCGAGGCCGCGGCCTTGTCGCCCGCTGCTCAACAGGGGCCCAGTGCCGATGCGCGCGCGGCGGCGCTCGCTCGCGTCGGGTCCTACTTGCAGCTGGCCGGTCAGAACGACCGCGCGCAAGTCGCATCGCAACAAGCGCTCGATCACCTGCTTGAGACGGACTACGAGTCGCGGGCCCTCGCGACTCGAACGCTCGGCATGGTGCGTTATCAACGCGAAGCGGTGACGGAAGCGATGACCTTGCTCGAGGAAGCCGCGGAACTCGTCACCCACGCTACTGGCGATGAAGCGCGCACGCTCGAGATGCGCCTGACGATCGATCTCGGGCGGACCCACTACCGACTCGGCGACACGGATCGTGCGCAAGAACTGGTCACCGAGGGCCGTCGACGCGCACGCGCGCAAGGCGATCACGCCGCCGAAGCGATCTGCGAGGTGAACCTCGGCAACATCGGGTGGCAACTCGGCGACCTCGAAGCCGCGCTCGCCCACTACCGCGATGCGATGAAGATCCAGCGAGAGCTCGGATCGCTGCAGAGCCTCGCGATCTCGCTGCACAACCTGGCGTGCGTCTACTACGAGACGAACGACAACGACTCGACGCTCGAGACCATCGACGACGCACTGCGCGGACTCGACCAGCTCGCTGGATCTCCCGTGCTTCCGCGCCTGTGGCTGCTGCGCGGACGCGCTCTGCTCTCGATGCAACGTGGCGCCGACGCCGCGCTGGCCATGCGGGCGAGCTACGACGAGAACGAGCGCCAGGAGAACGTGGCCGGCATGGCTTCGTCGGCGTCGGCACTCGCAGAAGTCGAGGCCACGATCGACAACGAAGCAGCGTCGCGCGAGTGGATCGACCGGGCGCTGGTCGATGTCGATGAAGTCATCGATCACATGGCACGCGCGCGCTGCTACGCGGGACTCGCGCGAGCGGAGCTGAAGCTCGGAAACCCGAGACAGGCCATCGAGCTGCTCGAGGAACTAAACATCGAAGGCACCGACACTCGCTCGCGGCGCCTGCGCGTGGACATCGAGATGTGTATGTCGAGTGCACACGAGGAGCTTCAACAGGACCGTGCGGCGCTGGAGCACTACCGCACAGGCTTGGCTCTCGAGCGCGAGCTGCTGCACGAAGGCTCGCGTGTGCGCGCAGACCGCCTGAAGATGCTGCACCGCGTCGAACAAGGCCGGCACCGCGAAGAACTGCTCGCCGACTCGAAGGTCGAACTCGAGCGCCGCGTCGCGGAGCGCGCTGAGGAACTCGAAGCCAAGAACAGGGAACTGGTGCAGTCGATCGAGTCGCGAGCCACGCTCGAGACGCAGCTGCGTCACACGCAGAAGATGGAAGCGATCGGCCGCCTCGCGGGCGGTGTCGCGCACGACTTCAATAACCTGCTGGTCGTCATCCAGGGCTACGGCGAGCGACTGTTGCGCAGCACGATGCCGGCCGAACTCGGCTGGGAAGAAGCCACGCAGATCCTCGGCGCGGCGACGCGCGCATCGCGGCTCACCTCGCAACTCCTGGCATTCAGCCGTCGCGACGCCTATCGCGAACAAGTCTGCGACCTCGGCGCTCTGGTCGGCGGAATGCAGCACATGCTGCAGCGCCTGATCGGTGAAGACGTCCAGATGGTCGTCGAGACTCCTTCCGCGACCGCGCCGGTGATGGGCGACCCCGGTCGCTTCGAGCAGCTGATCCTCGACCTCGTCGTGCACGCGCGCGATGCCATGCCCGAAGGCGGGCACCTCGAGTTGAAGGTCGAAGAACATCCGGCCGACACGCTCAGGCTGTCCATTTGGCACGAGAACTCGCCGAGCCCGCCGATCGCCACCGAGATGGACACCTCACCCGTGCTGGGCGACGCTCGCGCGATCATCGAGCGCGCCGGCGGCGAGTTGCGCGTCGAGTCCGAGCTCGGAGGAGGCAGTCGCGTCTTGGTGCTCCTGCCGCGCCAATCTCCATCGGACGAAGCGCCGCGCAGCGGCAAGGCTGGATCCGCCAACCCGCAAGGCGGCCCGCGCATCTTGCTCGTCGACGACGAAGAAGGCGTGCGCCAACTCGTGGCGACCAGCTTGCGCGCACTCGGCTACGCCGTGACCGAAGCGACCAACGGTCGCGAGGCGCTGCAACGCGCGACCGAGTCAGAACGACCGTTCGACCTGATCGTCTGCGACGTCGTGATGCCGAAGATGGGCGGTCCGGCACTCTTCGAGGCCCTGCGCGCAGAAGGTCGCGAAGAACCCTTCTTGTTCGTGTCCGGCTATACCGATCAATCCGATGCCTTCCTCGCCGAACACGCCGACGAGATCGAGCTGCTCGGAAAACCCTTCCTGCTGCGCCAGCTCGAAGATCGCATCGCCACCGTGCTCGCCCGCAAGCGCGAGTCCTGACTTCGACGCCCGGCCCAAGATGTCCCCCGCCCCCCTCTCCTTCGACGAACGACTGCGCCGCGCACAGCGCGCGCTGGAGAACGCCGTTGGTCTCGAGCGCCTGCATGCGATGGTGGTGTACGCGAGCGAGCTCTACACGCGGGAGCCCGAGCGTGCCGTCGAAATCGTCGACGAAGCACTGCGCGAGCTGGATGTACAAGCGGCGACCTCGGTGCAACCCGGTCACCACGCGCGCACGGTCAGCATCCGCACTCGTGCGCGGGCTTCCGGCATCTACCAGCGAGCAACTCGCTATGCCGAAGCGCTGTCCCTCGCCGAATCGACCTACCAAGACGCCGTCGACGCGAGTGACTTCCACTCCGCTGCGCTGTGCCTGCGGACCCAGGGCGAAGTCGGCTACGTTCACGACGAAGTGCGCTCGGCGCTCCAGTTCTTCGAGAAGGCGCTCGCGAATGCCCAACGCTCGACGCTCGACGGTGCGCTGGTGCTCGTCACCTCACTGCTCAACGACGTAGGACGCGCACACTTCATGCTCGCGAACTACGCGAAGGCGGAAGAATTCTTCTGGCAAGCCTCGGACCGCGCGCACGATTCGGGCGAGCTGCAGACCGAAGGTACGTGCCAGATGAACATCGGCAACGTGCGCTCTCAGCTCGGCGACTACGAAGGCAGCCTCGAGTACTACCGGCGCAGCTTGCGCTTGCAGCGCCGGCTCGGCGAAGAGTTCCGGATCGCACTCTCGCTCTACAACCTCGCCTTCGTGCACTCGAAGATGGGCGACGACGCGACTTGCCTGCAGCTCTGTCGCGACGCTCTCGCCACCAACTGCGAGCTGCGCGGAACCTCGCAGTACGCGCTGTTGATGGCCTTGATGGGACGCTCGCTGTTCCACCTAGGCGACCTCGAACAAGCGATCGTGATGCTCAAAGAGGCGCTCGACGCGCACCGCGAGATCGAGAGCTCGTCGGGACAGGCCACGGTGCTCTGCACGATGGCGGAAGTGCACGCTTCACGCCAAGAGCACGAAGCGGCGATTGAACTCGTCGACGAAGCGCTCGCGCTGCTCGAAGGTTGCGAGGAGGAACGCGCTGTCGGCGTCACCAGGCTGTGCCGTGATCGCTTGCTGCTGGGAGCCGGACGCGCGGAGGTCGCGCTCGAGGACATCGACTCGCTCGTCGACGCGCTGCGCGAGCTGGGCGACAAAGACCTCTACACCGAGGGCTTGAAGCTTCGCGCCGAGATCCTCGATGCAGCCGGTCGCTACGCGGAGTCCCTGGCCAGCTACCGCGCCTTCCGCGACTCGGAACGCGAGATCTACCAGGTCCGCTCGGCGGCGCGCCTCGAGACGCTGAAGATGGTTCACCAGCTCGAAGCCTCGCGGCACCGCGAGTCGCTGCTGCGGGAAGCGCGCGACGAGCTCGAGACACGCGTGCAAGAACGCACCGCCGAACTGCAGACCAAGAACGACGAGCTCACCGAATCGATCGAGAAGCGCGCCGCTCTCGAAGTGCAGTTGCGCCACGCGCAAAAGATGGAAGCCATCGGCCGCCTCGCAGGCGGCGTCGCGCACGACTTCAACAACCTCTTGATCGTGATCCAGGGCTACGGCGAGAACCTGCTCCGCGACACGCAGCCCGATGATCCACGTCACGAAGCAGTGCAACAAGTGCTCGCAGCGGCGACGCGCGCGGCGCGTCTCACTTCGCAGCTGCTGGCGTTCAGCCGCCAACAACCGCGGCGCTTGCGCAACGTCGACGTGGCCGAACTGGTGCACGACCTCGAGCGCATGCTGCGACGCTTGATCGGCGAAGACATCTCGCTGCACGTCATCGCGTCCCCTGAGCCCTGCCACGTCGAAGCTGACCCCGGACTGCTCGAACAGGTCATCATGAACCTGACGGTCAACGCGCGCGACGCGATGAGCGAAGGCGGACTGCTCACGATCAACATCGACCCGGCGCCACCGCACGAGGTTGCCGCGCTGCCCGAGTCCGACTACGTCAGGGTGCGCGTCTCCGACACCGGCGAAGGCATCCCCGAGGAGATCCGCTCACTGGTATTCGACCCTTTCTTCACCACCAAGGAATCGGGCAAGGGCACCGGCCTCGGCCTCTCGACGGTGTACGGCATCGTCGGTCGCCACGGCGGCGAAGTGCGACTCTCCAGTCAGGTCGGCAAGGGCACGACCTTCGACATCTATCTGCGCCGCACCACGGCTCCCGTCGAAGCGCTGCCCACGGACCGAGTCGCGACCGAACCCCACAAGGCCAAGGCAGGGGCGACCGTGCTGCTCGTCGAAGACGACGACAGTGTGCGCGCACTCGTCGGCTCGACGCTCGAACAAGCCGGCTACAAGGTGCTCGTCAGCCGCGACGGCGTCGAAGCACTGCGCGTCGTCGAGGAATCCGCCGACCAGATCGAACTCGTCGTCTGCGACGTGGTCATGCCGCGCATGGGCGGCCCCGAGCTGATGCGCGAGGTCCACATCTCGCACCCCTCCTTGCGCTTCCTGTTCACCTCCGGCTACCCCGACCGAGCCGCCTCCGTGCTGCAGATCGAGGACTCCGGCGCCGAGTTTCTGCAGAAGCCCTTTCTGCTCGGCGAGCTCGAACGACGCGTTTCCGAGCTGCTTCAGGACCGCTGAGGGGGCCCGCAGGGCCCTTTTCGGACCCCGAGCGGGAATCTCCGCAGGGCGCAGGCGGCGCGCGTCCGATAGGGTGATGACTATGAAGCAGCGCAGCACAGCGGCCCTCTCAGTGGGCCTCTTCCTCCTCGTCATGGGGGGAACCGTCCAGTCCGCACAAGAGAAACAGACGCTCGAGGCCCGCGTCCAGCAGCTGGAGTTCCAGACTTCGGCGGACACGGCGACGATCGAGAGCTTATTGCTCGACGTGCAGACTCTTCAGGCCCAACAGGCGAAGGTGCACAGCTACCTCGTCGCGCAAGCCGAGCAGGCCGAGCTGATGGCGAAGACGCTCGACGAGTCTGAAGCCGAGGGCTTCACAAAGGGCATCAACTTCCACTCGCGCGAGCTCTTGATCGCCGGCTGGCGCGCACAGATCGCGACGCAACGCGCCAATGTGCCCGGCATGGAGAAAAAGCCCGGCGCTGCCGAGAAGGCAGGCCGGGCCCGTCGCTAGACGACTGATTCGAAGACCGGACTCAGGGCAGGTGCACCAAGCAGACGCTGAGCGTGTCCGCCGCCAGCAAGAGCTGTGAACTCTCTGCTTCCTCGGCGAGTTGCGTACCGATGCTCGCCACGCTCACCTCGTACTCGCCCTCTTCGAGGCCACCGAGAACGTAGGGAGCGCACTTGAAGCGCAAGTAGCGGATCGGGTCGCCCTGCTTGACGCGCAGCACGAGTTCCCCTTCGTAGTCGGATCCATCCGCTCGAGCGACGAAGACCTCGCCGGCCCCGCGGCCCGCGAGCGACAGTCGGGCGGTAGCGCCCTGCTCGCCGATGTCGACCACCAACGGCGCTGCGTCCCTCGAGGGAATCACGCTCGACCAGTCGCACAACGCGATGCTGAGTTCATAGCGACCGCAAGGGACCTCGTCGAACCGCCAGCGTCCGTCGAGCGTCGGTCGCAGAGCCGCTTCGATGTCCGCATCGGTGTCGACAGCGCGCAAGCGCAAGACGGCAAAGGCGCTCTCTTCGACGCGGGTGCGCGCTGTGAGCCAACCCTCGACTCCTTCGAGCGAGAGCTCGAGCGTCGCCCAGCGATCAGTGACGCGTTCCAGCGGCAACTCGCGCACGCGCAGCGCGCTCGAAACCGGTTCCAGCTCGAAGCGCGTCCAGACCGGACGATAGCCGGGAACCTGGATGCTGAAGCTGCTCTCGGCCTGCGCGAACGGCGCGTCGCCGAAGACTTCGTAGAGCAAGAGGTACTGATCGCGTCCGAGCGATGCAGCGCGATGCAGCTCGGCACCACCCAACCAGGCGAACTCGATGGAGTCTTCCGGGAGCGCGCGCGGTGCAAAGCGGCCGTCGTTCGGATCCCACATCGCGGAGCTCCCGAAGAGACCGTCGTTGGTGCGGAGCGCACCGCCCGCGGCATCCACCAGCTCGATCGCCGCACCCAGCACGCGTTGCAGCTCGAGGCTCAGATTGCCGTCGCCGGCGCGCGCTTCGCGCACGCGCTGCAAGGCCAACCCGCCGTCGCGGATCGCTCCGAGCGCGAAGGAAGCGCTCGACGCCATTCCGTCGAAGTGGAAGCGACCGTGTGCATCGGTGCGCGCCACGCGCAGTGCCGGCGAGAAGCCGCCGTCACGGACGCGCAGGATCTCCTGCAGCGACGGTTGCTGTTGTTCACGCCAGGCGAGCACGACCGTGTCCGCGCTCGCGGACAGACCGTTCGACCAGCGCACGTCGCCCGAGAGCACGCCGCCGTGCTCGAGGTTCACGACCAGCGGATCCGCTTGATGCTCGCCGAGCTCGATGACCGCGTCGGCGTAGCCCTCGGCACGCACGAGAATGCGAGTCCCGCTGGAGGCCTTCGTGATGCTGAGCTGAGCACGGCCTGCTGAATCGCTATAGGCCGGTCGCACGCCACCGCGCTCGAGCTCGAGCCGCGCCGCACCGACGGGTTCGCCGAGCGAACCGAGCACGAGAAGCGCTTGTTCACGAACGACCGCGCGCGTCACATCATCGCCGATCGAACTCTGCGCAGCCGTTCCCGATTCCACGGCAACTCGCTCTCGCAACGGGCTGTAGACCGCGCCCGGAACGAGGCGCATCAGCGGACCCGGTTCACGCACCGCAGCTTGCGGCGCATCGAGTTCGCCGGCAACTTCACGGTCGTTCCACTGCGAAGTCAAGGCCAGCGCGGCAACCAAGCCGCCGACGACGAACAAGTGAAGTCGGGAGACTACCACTGCACCACCCCGCCCAGGCGGCAAACCGCCTTGTAGGTCGTCGGGCCGATCGCATCCATCACACAAAGACCGGCTTCACCGCAGTCAGAGCAATTGCCCTTCGCTTGCGGGAAGTTTGTCGACCTGCGCAGAATCAATTGGCAGCAGGAGGTCATCTTGCCGCCGTCGCAGCGACAGACGTAGAACTCTCCCAGCACGTCGCGTCCGATCGTACGGAGGCAGAGCGTGGTGGCTCCGCAGGCCGACTCGCCGCCGCAGATGACATCCCAGCCGCCTTGCGACTTGATCGCTATTTCGGCGGCACATCGAGTGTTGCCGGGGTCGGCGGGAGCCGCGGGGGCGGTCGGAACGGCGAAGGCGAGTGAGGTGGCCAAGATGACCATCGCGAGCAGTGTCGTGCGTAGCATGATTTTGGTGCCTGGTGGCGGATCGACGATCTGCGGAACAGGGCGCGCACGCGAATCAAGGCTCGGAAGAAGCCTCTCACGCAGTACAACGCTCCGGCCGGACCGTCATCCTCGTTGATTGACTGACGGGCCAGCGCACAACGGTGGCCCCTGATCTCCTCTCTCTCGAACTCTACCCCTAAGAACGAGACGCGGCGGTCTCGCTCAGGCAAGCTGTGAAGCGATCGCCTCCGCCGACGCGAAGAAGGTCAATCGCGCTGCGAAATTTGCCGACGATTTGAAGCTGCTCGACGCATCCGACCGATTCCTCCACCACCTCGCGGCCACCCGCGGAGCCTCGGAGCACACCTTGCGCGCCTACGGCGGTGACTTGGTCGAGCTGGCGTCGGCGCTCGAAACGCGCGGCGTTGTCGAGGCTGAAGCAGTCGGTTCCCGCGACTTGCGGGCGTATCTCGCGGTCCTCGATGAGCGCGGACTGGCCCACACGACGATCCAGCGCAAGCTGTCCTCGGCCCGCGCCCTGTTTCGCTTCCTCGAGAACGAAGGCGTGATCGACAAGCACCCCGCCAGCGGGCTGCGACAGCGTCGTGAGCGGCGCAAGCTGCCCGGCAACCTCGATGAACGCGAGATCGAAGCGCTGCTCGCTGCTCCCGACGCGGAGGCGCCGCTCGGCCGGCGCGATCGCGCCTTGCTCGAGACGATGTACTCGGCCGGAACGCGCGCCGCGGAGACCGTCGGGCTCGACCGCGCGGATGTCGACTTGAAGCGCGGTGTCGCCCGCGTGCGCGGCAAGGGTCGCAAGCAACGACTCGCCCCGCTCGGCAGCTACGCCGTCGAAGCGCTGCGCGAATACATGGCCGACCCCGCACGACCGCGCGCCACGCTGCGCGACCCGGACGCCATGTTCTTGAACCAACGCGGCGGCCGGCTGACGACGCGCAGCCTCGGGCGGCTCGTCGACGCGCACGCGTTGCGCGCGAACATCCACCGCAAGGTCACGCCGCACACGCTGCGCCACAGCTTCGCGACGCACCTCTTGGATCGCGGCGCGGACTTGCGCTCAGTGCAGGAACTGCTCGGGCACGCACACCTCGTCACGACGCAGATCTACACGCACGTCTCGATCGAGCGCTTGCGCAAGATCTACGAGCAAGCGCACCCGCACGCGCAGGGTTAACGCGGCGCGTCCGCCAGCTCGCGCAGCACGTCCTGCAGGACTTCCGCCCCAGCGAGGCACTCGTCAGGACTGGTCCACTCCGCAGGGTTGTGGCTGATGCCGCCCTTGCTCGGAACGAAGATCATTCCGGTCGGCGCGTGCGGCGCGAACATCTGCGCGTCGTGTCCTGCGCCGCTCGGCAAGCGCCGCGTCTTGCAACCGCGCGCCTGTGCGCAGCGCTCGACGGTCGAGATCACGCCTTCGTCGAAGGGCACCGGCTCGAAGCGTGCGAGCGAGCGACTCGTGAGCCGCACGCCTTCCTCAGCCGCGAATCGACGCGCGGATTCGAAGCACTGCGCCTCGGCTTCGCGCAGCAACGACTCGATCGTGTTCCGGAGGTCGACCGTGCACAGCACGGAACCCGGAACGACGTTGACCAGGTTCGGTTGCACCTCGATGCGCCCCACCGTTCCGACGGCCGCGCCACCGATCGCCTCGACCACGCGCCGCACTTCGCAAGCGAGTTGCGCGACGACGTGCAGGGCGTCGAGACGCTGGTTCATCGGCGTCGTGCCGGCGTGGTTCGGCGTGCCGTCGAAGGTCAGCTCGGTCCACGAGATGCCTTGGACGGCTTCCACGGCGCCGATCTCGAAGCCTTCGCGCTCGAGCACGGGTCCTTGTTCGACGTGCAGCTCGACATAGGCGCTGGGGCGCCGCGCCGCGACGGGAGCCGTTCCGGCGTAGCCGATGCGCTCGAGTTCATCACCGAGCCGCGTGCCGTCGATGCCATGCACCTCGAGCATCGCGTCGAGATCCAGCGCTCCCTGATGCACCGCGCTGCCCAGCATGTCCGGCGCGAAGCGTGCGCCCTCTTCGTTCGTGAACGCGCTGACGACGAGCGGGCGCTGTGTCTCGATGCCGAGCTCGTTCCAGCGCTCGACGACTTCGAGACCCGCGAGCACGCCGAGTGAACCGTCGAAGCGACCGCCGGCGCGCACGCTGTCGATGTGCGACCCCGTCATCACCGCCGCGCCGGTTCTCGTGCCGCGTCGCGTGCCGCTGATGTTCCCGATGCGGTCGATCTCGACGTCGAGCCCGAGCTCGTGCATCCAGCTCACGAGCAGATCGCGCCCCGCGCGGTCCGCATCGCTCAGCGCGAGTCGCGACACACCACCACCCACCAGGGCACCGACTTGCCCGAGTCGTTCGAGGCGCGCCCAGAGGCGCTCGCCGTTCAGCTGCAAGCTCTCACTCATCCCGCGGAGCCTACCGCTCGCGGGGGCCAGCGGGTACTCTGACACTCGTGCAAGAGCTCCCCGATCGCCCGCCCGAGATCGAATACCCCACGCGCTGGGGATACCGCCTGATCGGTCCCGACCCCGAAGCCGTGCAAGCGGCCGTGCTCGAGATCCTCGGTACCTGGGAACACCAACTCTCCAGCTCGAATCGCAGCGCGAACGGCAAGTTTTACTCGTTCGCCCTCGAGCTCGAGGTCCGCGACGAAGCGCAGCGGCTGGAACTCTTCGACGCCTTCAAGACGCACCCGGCGATCGTCTACGTGCTCTGAGCAGTGCGGTACCGCGTTCGATTCTCCCGCATTGCGAGCCGGGTCGCTGCGAACGAGAAGAACCCGTTCCTCGTGAGAGGAACGGGTTCTTGAAGTGGTGACCCCACGGGGATTTGAACCCCGGTCGCCAGGATGAAAACCTGGTGTCCTAGGCCTGACTAGACGATGGGGCCACTTGTGCTGTCTCGCGAATCAGGGTGCCGGTCGGCCTAGGTTGTGAAGTTCCGAGTCGGGCTCTCGCTCGCTTCGGGCGGGGAATGTACTCAGGGCCCCGAGGGCTGTCAACGCGCCCGGCGAGCCTTTTTTCAGCGCGCGGCCACCGACGAGCCGAGGCCGTCTGCACGGCGCCAGCCGGATGCCGTGAGTTGCGAGGCGAGGTGCGCGTACTCGCGCTCCAAGCCGTCGACAAGTCCCCCGCTGCCTTTCGCCGCGCCGGGCAGCACATCCCAGGTGTAGGTCTCGATCTCGACGCGGAGTTCCGGTCCGCCCCAGCCGGACTCGCCGGCGAGCGCTGCGGCCAGCAGCGCATCGGCCGCCGCGCGCGTCGTGGCGAGCGGCAAGCCGTCGAGCGCAGCGAGGTCGACGGGGACGTGGAAGTGACAACGCCACTCGTCCGCCGCGAGCCACGGCGAGGCGGGGTCGGCGCAGGCCGCGCGCAGCTCGGGCAAGTCGTCGACGCGCAGTAAGTCGCCGTTCGCCGCACGCGCAGTGGTCTGGTGCAAGTAGCGCGCTTCGTCGAGCGCCAAGAGCGCGGCGCGTGCCGCCGGCGACTTGCCGGGTGCTGGGAGTCGCAAGGCGCTCGAGTACTGCAGCTTGCCGAGCGCCATGCCGTGACTCGTCGCGCGCGCCCAAGCTTCGCGCTCGTCCTCGAACTCGACCGCCGCGTGACAGGTGTCGAGACAGACGCCGAGGTAACGCTCGAAGCGCGCGCGTTGCGCGGCGTCCGCGCCGTCCATCAAGCGCGCGGCGAGACGCTCCCACTCGCTCGTGTCCCCCGCCGCCGAACGCGGTTCGGGTTCGAAGGCGAGCCGCACGTGACGACCGGTTTGCGCTTCGAGTTCGGCGAAGGCTTCCGCAACCCGCGACCACTGTGTGGCCGCGCGCTCGAACTGATCGCCTTCGAAGACGCCGAAGCGACCGCAGTGCGTCGAGATCGCGAGCGTTGCGGCAGCAGCATCAGCCGCTTGTACAGCGACGAGCACGCGCGCGACGGCGAGCGTGTACTCGAGCCGGGCAGGGTCCCACCAAGTCGGCTCGAACACGCCGCGCTTCAAGCCGTCCGCGTGGAAGCCTCCGACGGGAAAGGCATTCGCCGTGAAGGGGTCAAGTCCGTGTTCCGCGAGCGCGTCCGCGAGGTGCCGGCGTTGTCGTTCATCGCGATTCAGCTCGTGCGCCACCGCGCCCGAGAGGTAGAGCCCGACGCCGAAGCCGTCCGACACCCCGAGACGCTCGCGCAGCGGCCGCGTCACATCGCGCAGACCGGCGAACATCCCGTCGAGATCGTCGGCGGGATGCAGGTTCAGGCAGTACCCGACTCGCACGCGGCGCCCGGGCCGCTCGGGATGAAGCCAGAGCATGCGTGCTCAGTCGGCGGAGAGCGGGATGCCCTCTTCGACGAGCAAGCGCGGCATCTCGTCGCGGATCGGATAGAGCAGCTTGCCGTCCTCGCGCACCAGTCCGGACTCGAGCTCTTCCTCGACCGGATCGCCGCCGACCTTCTTGCAGTCGCCCGCGGCGATGCGGCGGTTCAGCGCGGCGAGTTCGTCCGCGGCGGCGAGGCGCAGCGGTTGGCGGCTCTCCGGACAGGCGAGTTTCTCGAGCAGTTCGGGATCGATCATGCGACTAAGGTAGCGCTCCCCGGCGCGCGGGGAAGTCCCGCCTGCCCGAGGATCTCGCTGCGCCCCGGGGTTGCGGTCGGTAGGCTCGGGGCGCATGCGAGTCGCCCTCACGCTCCTGGCCCTGCTGTTCGCCGTCGAGCTCCCGCCGCTACGGCTCCCCGAGAGCCCGGCCGCGCGCTCGTTCGCCGGCGTCGGCCCCGAGACCGAACCGCGCTCGCTCGACGAGTTCCGCGCGGCGACGCCGTGGCTCGCGGAGCGCGAGCCGATGCCTGAGCAGCTCTGGGCATCTTGGGCCGCCTGGGTCGGCGCCGAAGTGGCGGCGGGAGAAGTCGATCCGGCGCGTCGCGCGGGCCTCTGCTTCGTCGCCTGCAGGCAGAGCCGCTGGGAAGACGCCTGGCGCCACTTCGAACGACTCGGCGGGCATCCGGACTGGCAAGCGGCCGTCGCGCCTTGGCTGCTCCCCGGAGCGCCCCTCGAGATCGACGCGGGACCCGGCGGTCGCGCGACCGCGATTCCGAACGGCTTGCTGCTGCGCCCCGCACTGCCGCCGGCGCCGCGCGTCGACGAGACCGGTCGCTTGGCGCCGCGCATCGCCGAACTCGACGGCCTGCAGATCGGCGAGGCCGTCTGCGATCTCGTGCTCGAAGTCGAAGCCGGCGGCGTGACGCTCGAGATCTTCCACCGCTCGGGAGGCTCGGGGAAGTTGCTCGTCGACTTGCCCATGCCGCCCGACGCCGAGGTCTTCGTCGACTACGTCGATTGGGATCGACAAGACGTGCAAGGACTGCCCCTCGAGCTGCTGATCGAACCGCGCGAGGAGGAGTACACGATCTACCGGCGCTTCAAGTTCGCGCGCACCGAGTTCCCCGCCTCTCCGGACCCCGGGTCCCTGCCCGCCGCGATCCGCCTCCACGGCCTGCACTTCCTGGTCGCCGATGCCGCCCAGCTGCCCGAGGTCCGCGCGCTGGGCGAAGCCTGCGCCGCGCTGCTCGAGGTGACCGTGCGCGTGCAGCTCGCCGCCGAGCTCGAAGAGGTCCAGGGAACCGCCGTGCACTTCGACGCCGGCCCGGCCTCCGCCGCACAGAGCGCCCGAATCGCCTCCGCAGTCGAAGCCCTGCTGCTCGAACCGAAGGACTAGCCCCGAGCGAGTCTGCAGTGGGAGCCGCAGGCACGGTCGGCAGGTGAGATCCCACGCGAAGACCACGAAGGGCTGAAAGAAGGACGAACCACGCGCAGGCGAGTTCGGGCCGGAGGAAGCGTGACCTGACGGCCAGCTTGGCGCGCCGAAAGCAGCTGACCATCCGCAGGTTCAGTGTCCGAAGCTCTCTCAGCCGAAGGCTGCCCGGCGGCCCGCAAGCCAAGGCTGGCCGTCGGCCCCTGCTTCGGGTGCGCCGGCCGCGCCGCGCCGTGGATCATCCTGCTTCGCGTCTTCGCGGTCTTCGCGTGAGATCTCTCCTGTGGACCGCCCCCGCACTCGCAGCTCAGAATCGTCCTGACTAGCAGCCGGAAGCGGTCCGCCGCGCTACTCTGGCAGTTCGACCCCCACCCCAGCCGAACCCTCATGAGCATCTACCAGGATCATCGCGACGCCTATCTCCAACGACTCGCCGAGCTCGGCGCCGCCGCCGTGATCCCCACGGCCTCGGAGAAGACGCGCAACCACGACTGCACGTATCGCTTCCGCCCGCACTCCGACTTCTGGTACCTGACCGGCTTCGCGGAACCGGGTTCCGTGCTCGTCTTGTTGCCGAACGGCACCGGCGAAGAAGACTCGCCGCGCACCGTCTTGTTCCTGCGCGAACGCGATCGCCTCAAGGAGATTTGGAACGGACGCCGCTTGGGACTCGAGCGCGCACCCGACGAGCTCGGCGTCGACGAAGCACGTCTGATCGATGATCTCTGGGAAGTGCTTCCGCAGCTGCTCAAGGGCTACGCGTCGATCGTCTATCGCACCGGCGAAGAAGAGGACCGCGACCGCCACATGCTCGACGTCACGAACCGCCTGCGCTCGATGGCGCGCGGTGGAATCGTCGGACCGGCCGCGCTCGTCGATCCGGCGCCCAGCCTGCACGAACAACGCTTGATCAAGTCGGACGGCGAGATCGAGATCATGCGCCGCGCAGCGACGATCACCGCCGAAGCGCACACCGCCGCGATGGCGGCCACCGCTCCCGGACGCAACGAAGCCGAGATCGAAGCGCTGATCGAGTACACCTTCCGCATGCGCGGAAGCACCGGTCCGGCGTACACCTCGATCGTCGCCGGCGGCGCGAACGCGTGCATCCTGCACTACGTCGAGAACGACATGGTGATGAACGACGGCGACTTGCTGCTCGTCGATGCGGGCGCCGAAGTCGAGTACTACGCCTCGGACGTCACGCGCACCTGGCCGATCGGCGGGACCTTCAACGCGGAACAGCGCGCGGTCTACCAAGTCGTGCTGGAAGCTCAGCTCGCAGCGATCGAACACTGCCGACCGGGCAACACCTTCATCGGCGTGCACGATGCCGCACTCGAGAAGCTCGTCGAAGGGCTCGTCGAGCTCGGCCTGCTCAAGGGCTCGGTCGACACCTTGATCGAAGAACACGCCTACGACCGCTTCTACATGCACAAGACGGGTCACTGGTTGGGCCTCGACGTGCACGACCAGGGCGCGTACTCGGTGGACGGCTCGTCGCGCAAGCTGCAGGCCGGCATGGTCACGACCGTCGAGCCGGGCCTCTACATCGCCGAGGACGACGAGACCGTCGAAGCGCGCTGGCGCGGCATCGGCGTGCGCATCGAGGACGACATCCTGATCACCAAGGAGGGCCACGAGAACCTCACGGCCTCGATCCCCAAGACCATCGAAGAGGTCGAGGCGGCGTGCGCACAGAGCGAACTCTCCCGCGTCGGCTGATCGCGTGATCGCGCTCGAAATGACCGCCGGGGGTTCCCGCAGGAGGTGACGATGTCACGCTTCACGGGAGACCCCGGCGATCGATGGTCGCTGCGCGCCATGCTCGACGAGCTTGGCGAAGCGGCGCGCCGCGCGGCCCGTCCGGGCTGGATCTGGGTCGCGGGTCTGCTCTACCCCTCGATCGCGCTGCTGCCCATGGGGGCTGCGAAGCTGTTCGTCTTCGACGCCGCCGGGGAATCACCCGACGTGCACTTCGGTGGCGGCGACATCAGGACGGGCATCGCCCTGGCGAGCCTCGGCCTGGTCGCGATGGCCGGCAGCGCGCTCGTACTGCTGCTCTACTCGCGCCTCAACGCCGGACTGGCCCGCCTCGCGCCGAAGTCCGTCTGGGCGCTCGTCAGAGGCGCAAACGGCCGCCCCGGCCTACGCGACTGCTGGGCCGCCGGCTCCGGATCGACCCTCTCCGTCTTCGGACTGCGGCTCGCGATCGACCTGCTGCGCTACACGGTGCTGCTCATGATGATCTTGCCCGCGCTGTTCACCTGGGGCGTCTTCGACAGCCTCTCGGCGCAGGCGCCGGGCGCGATCGTGCTGGCGCTCTTCGCGCTGCCCGCGCTCGCGGTGCTGCTGATCTACAACCTGCTGCTGTCGATGCTGCTGCAGCTCGCCCTGCACAGCGTGGTCCACAACCGCCGCGGGGTGGCGTCGGCATTGCAGCACGCGTGGTCGATCCTGCGGCAAGATCCGTGGGCCGGCGGTCGCGCGTTGACGGGCGAGATCCTGCTCGCTCTGATCGCGCTGCTCGCTGAAGCCGCGATCATCGCGCTCGTGCTGACGGCGAGCTCAATCTTCGGCGTGCTCGCCACTCCGCTCGAACTCACCCTGTGGGCTGCGCTATTGTGCCTCGGCGGATTGATCGGCGTCACGCGCGCCTGTTACTGGGCGACGGCCTACCGCGCGCTCGGCGGGCTCTCACCGGATGACGGTGTGCCCGGGCTCGAAGACGTGTTCGATTCGACGGGCGAGCCGCTCGGCGAACGCTGAACGGCCTGGGCCGGAACTCTGCGAGCGCTGCCTCCGCGTGCATCGCGGGACGCTGCATCGATGCTGAACGAAGCTACATCGACGCGGCGGAACGCCGCGCGTCGGGTGGTGAGCGCGCCAGGGCTCGAACCTGGGACCTACTGGTTAAAAGCCAGTTGCTCTACCAACTGAGCTACGCGCCCACCCGAGTTGTCTACCGCGCAGGTCGAGCGCGGCCCCAGTCGGCGTCCAGCGCTTTCCAGGGGCGGGAAGGATACAAAACAGTGCCCCCGGTGGAAGAGGGCGCTGCAGCTTTTCGGGGAATTCACCGGAGCCGTTCCGGGGTCGGTCCGGGGTCGGTTCCAACGCGCTTGCGCAGCTGTGTTGCCGAGCCGACTCCGACACGAGCGATCAGACCGACATGATCTCGGTGGTCTTCTTCTCTTGGACCGAGTCGATCTTGGCCTCGTACTCCTTGAGCAGGGCCTGGATCTCGTCGTGCAGGCGCTTGTTGTCGTCCTCGCCCAGCTCGCCTTCCTTCTTGGCGGCGTCGGCGGCCTTGTTCAGGTCGCGGCGCGTGTTGCGCATCGCGATGCGACCCTCCTCGCACATCTCCTTGACCTTCGCCGCGTACTTCGAGCGTTGTTCACCCGAGAGCTGCGGCAGCATCAGACGCAGCACCTTGCCGTCGGAGGACGGGTTGATGCCGAGGTCCGACTTCTGGATCGTCTTCTCGATCTCGCCGAGCACGGAGAGGTCGAAGGGCTTGATCGTCAGCTGACGCGGTTCCGGCGCGCCGATCGAAGCGAGCTGCGAAATGGGCGTCGGCGTTCCGTAGTAATCGACCCGCATGTTCTCGACCAAGGCCGGCGAAGCTTGACCGGTACGCACCGCGCGGAGTTGTTCCTGCAAGTGCTTCACGGCCTTGTCCATGCGCGCGTTCGCGTCTTTCTTGATCTCGTCGTAGTTCATCTCTAGCTCCTGATCTTGGTGCCCAGGTCTTCGCCCTGGATCACGCGTTCCAAGTTGCCTTCGCGGAAGAGGTCGAACACGATCACGGGCAGACCGTGTTCCATGCAGAAGGCGATGGCCGTGCCGTCCATGACTCTGAGCTGCTTGCTCAGGACGTCCGCGTACGACACTTCCGAGAGACGCTCGGCGTCCTTCACCTTCTTCGGGTCGGCGGTGTACACACCATCGACCTTGGTCGCTTTGAGCAGCACTTCGCAACCGAGCTCGACCGCGCGTTGCGCAGCGGCGGTGTCGGTCGTGAAGAACGGGGCTCCGAGTCCCCCGCCGAGGATCACGACGCGACCTCGATCGAGGTGCGCCTTGGCGCGGCGCGAGACGAAGGGCTCGGCCAGCTGCCGGATCTCGATCGCGGTCTGCACGCGCGTCTCGACGCCGAGCGACTCGAGCGCGTCGGAGAGCGCCAGCGCGTTGATCACCGTCGCCAGCATGCCCATGTAGTCGGCGGAAGCGCGCTGTGCGCCGGCTTCCGAGAACTGTGCGCCGCGCAGGATGTTGCCGCCGCCGACCACGACGGCGAACTCGACGCCTTTCGCGGCGACCGTGGCGATCTGCTTCGCGAAGCTCTTGACGGCATCGGGGTTGATTCCGTGGCCGTCCTCGGCGCGACCGAGGGCCTCACCAGAGAGCTTCAGTAGGACTCGGCGATAGCGCATGTGGTGTGGGAGCATTCGTAGCCGCGGCGATGCCTCGCTGCGGCCTCTGGGGCCCGCGGGGACGCGCACAGGATAGGATCTTCGCCGGCCGAGCGTGAGCGCAGCCTGACCTTTCCCGCGCCCCCGGGGAGCGGAAGCCGGCGCGGCGAGCCACCCCCTCCACGAACAGAGCGCGGGCCCGCGACGCGCCGTGCATCGCGGGCCCGCGCCCGTACGTTGGTTCCGCGTCGGTTCAGCCGCCGACGATAAAGCGACGGAAGGCGGTGATCGCCGAGCCCTTGCCAAGGGTGTCCTCGACCACCTTGGAGACCTTCTTGTCCATGTCCTTCGCGAAGGCCTGCTCTTCGAGCACCTGCTCCTTGAAGAAGCGGCCGAGCATGCCTTCGACGATCTTCTCGCGCATCTCTTCGGGCTTGTTCTGCACCGACTCGAGGTAGATCGCGCGCTCGCGTTCGACCACGTCCGCGGCCACGTCCTCGCGGTGGAGACCCGCCGGGTCGAGCGCCGTCACGTGCATGCCGATGTCGCGCGCCATGTCGCTGGTCGCAGCGAGATCGGCGTCGGTGCGGATGGCCGTCAGGACACCCTTCTTGTTGTCGTGGTGGATGTACGAACCCACGTAGCCGTCGGACAGCTCGAGGTAAGCGACACCCGCGAGCTGCATGTTCTCGCCGAGCGAGCCGATCACGCCCTTGAGCGCTTCTTCGACGGTGCCGCCGGCGGCCCAGGTCTGCGCCAGGCAGGCCTCGACGTCGGTCGACTTGTTCGTCAAGACGTGGTTCGCGAGCGCTTCGACGAAGTTGTTGAAGTCGTCGGTCTTCGCCACGAAATCCGTCTCACAAGCGAGTGCGATCAGCGCGCCCGAACGTCCGTCCGGCGCGATCGCGGCCCACACGCGGCCTTCGGCCGTCTCACGACCGGCCTTCTTGTCGGCGGACTTCATGCCCTTCTTGCGCAGCCAGTCGACCGCGGCATCGATGTCGCCGTGGGCCTCGGCGAGGGCTTTCTTGCAGTCCATGAGTCCCGCGCCGGTCTGTTCGCGCAGTTCTTTGACCATCGTCGCAGTGATTTGCATGGAATCGTCTCGAGTGGTGTCTTGAGTGAATCGGTCGCGGGCGTCGCGGCGCGTCTTCTTCGGCGCCGAGCCGATCGACCGTCGATCGGGGTAGTCGTTCTTCGCGTGAGGTCGAGCGGCGTACCGCCCGGATGGAACGTTCCGCCCGAGACGTTGCAGTCCCGAGCGGAAGTTCGCGTTCGTGTCGGCGTGCGACAGCTCAGTGAGCACTCGCACGCGCGGAGGATCAGTCCTTGGTGTCGTCGCCGGACGCCTTCTCGGCGGCCACGGCAGCGGGAGTCGCTTCGACTTCGGGGGTCGCCTCGGGGGCGGGCATCGCCTCCGGGGCGGGCGTCGCCTCCGGGGCAGGCGTCGCCTCCGGGGCAGGCGTCGCCTCCGGGGCAGCGCCTGCGGCGGGAGCTTCCTCGCCTTCCTTGACGAGCGGCGGGATCGGACGGATCGTGCGCGTCGGACGCGGGCCGTCGGCCGCTTGGTCCTCGTCACCGCTCTTGCGGGCGGCCCCCATCGTCGCCATGTTCTCGCGGTGGTTGGCGGCGCCTTCCTCCACGGAAACGGCGAGCTGTTCCACGAGCAGACGCACGCTCTTCAGCGCGTCGTCGTTGCCGGGGATCACGATGTCGACTTGGCTCGGATCGCAGTCCGTGTCCAGGAGGCCGATCACGACGAGACCCATCTTGCGGGCTTCGCGGACAGCGTTGTACTCACGGGCGGGGTCGACGACGACCATCGCGCCGGGGATCGCGGTCATCTCACGGATGCCGCCGAGGTTGCGCTCGATCTTGCGTCGCTCACGACGCAAGCTGGCGATCATCTTCTTCGAGTAGGTGTTGATCGTGCCGTCTTCTTCGAAGCGCTCGAGCTCCTCGAGGCGACGCAAGCGACCGCGGATCACGGAGAAGTTGGTCAGCGTGCCGCCGATCCAACGCTCGGTGACGATCGGCATGCCGGTGCGCTCGCCGACTTCGGCGATGACGCCCTTGACCTGTCGTTTCGTGCCGACCCAGAGGACCGAGGAACCCTCGGCCGCCAAGTGGTAGAGCACGTTGCGCGCGCGGAAGATCCCACGCAGCGTTTGCTTCAGGTCGATGACGTGAATCAGGTTTCGGCGTCCGTAGATGAACGGAGCCATTTTCGGATTCCACCGCGACACGCGGCATCCGAAGTGCACGCCCGCTTCCACGAGCTCGGTAATAGAGACTGTCTCCATGAGACCTTTATGAATCTGAACGCTGTGATGGACGACCCGTCCGCGCGACGGCGGAACATGAAGAGTCGACCGGTAGGTTGTTTCGAAGCGCACACGAAGCGACAGCTGCATGCACGTAGCGGACCACCACTCGAAGCACCCACGCGGAGTGCGCGCGAGTGATGCTGGTGAACGCCGAGTATCCCACTGGCGCCGGATCGGTCCTGACGGACCTACCGCGACGAAAATGGGGCTACGAGTCTAGCGAGCAGAAGCGATCTGTCAAACGCGCGGTGCACGGATCCGGCGCCATGCGACTCCCTCCGAGCCGCACCCCTTCGGGCGCTGTAGCGAGAGTCGGCACGCGGCCGAACGCGGCATCCACCCAATTGCTATTTCCTGAAATGGTGCACGCCGCGGCCTCCTGAGCGGGCTATTGTGAGGCGTGGATTCCGCTCCGCAGTCAGCCCGCGAGCCCGACCGGCTCGCCCACACGGAGGCGGCCGCCCTGATGATCCTGGTCTGCGACCATCGTGGAGCAGGGCTCGAAGAGCTCCTGCAGCCGCTCGCCGGCACGCGTCTCGACGTGTCTGTGACCCGCAGCCCGCGCGAAACGCGTGAGGCGCTGACCCGCTTGCGCCCCAGCTTGATCGTCATCGATCCCCTCTCCGGGCGCGGACAAGTCGAACTCGAGGAACTCGAGCGACTGCGTCGAGCCGGTGACCGCACGCCGGTGCTTTTGGTCTGCGATCCGCGCGCTCCGCTCGCCAGCTTGGAAGCGGCTCGCGCACTGCGCTCGCGTTCGTGGGACCTCGTCTACCGCACGGCGCCGGTCGAGGAGTACGAGGTGCGCATCGAGCGCCTGATGCAGCAAGTCGAAGAGCTCGACGAGCTCGACGAGATGCGCTGGCGCGCGGCGCACGACGACCGCACGGAACTCCTGCGACCGCTGTTCTTCCAAGCGCGTTTGATCGAGCACGTCTCCGCCGCGCAACGCCACGGACTGCCGCTCGCGTTGATCGTCTGCGACCTCGACGACTTCGGTCAGATCAACAAGCACTTCGATCACACCGTCGGCGACGAAGTCATCGCGCGCGTCGGTCAAGCGATCCGCGCCAACCTGCGCGCCGAAGACGCGGCCGGGCGCATGGGAGGAGACGAGTTCGCGATCCTCTTGCCTTACACCAAGCCGGTCGACGCCGCGCGTGCAGTGAATCGACTGCGCGACACGATTCACGCCTTGTCGGGTGCCATCAGCGGCAACGATCGAGTCGTGCCGGTCAGCGCCAGCATCGGCTTCGAGACGCTCGGCGCGGAGGGTGACGTCGAACCCGACTCGCACCTGCGGCTGCGGCTCAACGCCGAGCGGGCGTTGCGCCAGGCCAAGCGCCTGGGCGGCAACCGCGGCGTGTACTTCCGCAACCTGCGCTGAACCCGCCTGCGGCCCTGTGAGCCGCGAGACGACGACGCTCGCGGCGGTCGACGCCGCGCCCCGAGGGCCCCTTCCACGCCCCGGCGACCTGAATGCGACTTCCCGTTCAGTCCACGGAGTGCGCGCGCCGATCCTGATGGCACCCCCCCGGGCAGGCAAGGCCCAGGGGATCGGAAGAGGGCCAGACTATGGGTGCAATCAAGGGCGGGACTCCGTCGGGCGAACGAGCCCTCCTGATTTGCGGCGCGCTGACCGCGCTCGTCGTCACTTCGTGCGGCGGCGGCGGTGAAGCCGACCCGCCTCCGGCGATCCAGCTGGCCTTCGAGAGCTCGACCTCGAGCGCGGCCGAAGGCGCGAACGCCGTGCTGCGCGTCGTGTTGCGCACCGGCGCTCCGCTCGACGCCGAGGCCCGCATCAGTCTGGCGGTACTCGCCGGCGGAACGGCGATCGACGGCGCGGACGCGAGCGTCGTCGACGGCGTGCAACTCGTCTTCCCGATCGGCTCGACCGACGGCACCGTCGTGCAGCACACCCTGCCCGTGACCGACGACCTCGCCGTCGAAGGCGCCGACGAGACACTGCGCATCGGACTGACCACGCCCACCGGCGGCGCAGCGATCTGGGGCACGGCCGTGCACACGCTCACGCTGAACGAGGACGACTTCGCGATCCTGTCGTTCGATTCGGCAAGCAGCGCGACAGCGGACGAGTCCGCGGCAGCCCACCCGATCACCGTGACCCTCGACCTTCCGGTCGGCGGCAACCTGGCGACCGACTTGACCGTGCAGCTGCGCGACATGGGCACGGGCACGGCAACGGGCGGTTCGGACTACACCAGCTTCCCCCCCACTGCCTTGAACATCCCGTCGGGATCGGCGGACGGCGCGACCTTCACCTGGAACGTGAATGTGCGGCCAGACACGAACGTCGAAGGCGATGAGACGATCGGACTGGAGCTGCGCAACCCGTCGGCGGGCGCGGTGCTCGGCGCGAACGCGCTGCACACGATGACGATCACCGAGGACGACATCGCGTCCGTCTCGTCCTTCTACACGCAACTCGACGGCGGCTCGCCGTTGCTCGGCGGCGAGACCGTGCCGTTCGGCAACTTGACGGTTGGCGCCGGCCCGAGCACGCCCGTCAGCTTCCAGCTGACCAACTCCGGCAGCTCGCCGATCTCGATCTCGCCATTGACCATGACAGGCGACGACCGCGACTTCGCCATCCAGACCAGCGGAAGCGTTGCGGCAGGTGCCCTCGCCATGCCGACGCCCGCACTCTTCCCCGGCGCAGCCGAGCTGCCCGACGAAGACCCCGAACAAGGCCGCGTGATCCACTGGGACTCCGCTCAGCTCGCCGACCTAGCGGGACGCTCGAGCTTGTTGCTCGACGATGTGCCGTTGCCCGGCGGCGGCTCGATCACTCTCGAGCTGACACGCCTACCTTCGCCGTGGAGTTCCGATGCCGTGCTGATGATCGACGGCGTCGTCGCTCCCGGCGGACCGCAAGCCGTGCTCGGCGACTTGTCGCTGTGGCGCGGAGAAGTGGTCGGAATGCCGGGATCGAGCGCGTTCCTGGCCTTCTCCTCGGAAGGCTCCCGCGGCTGGATCCGACCGGATTCGAGCTGGGGTTCCGAGATCGAGTTGGTCTCCGACGGACGCGAGGCGGACTCGCAGGCGCCGGCGGCCTCGCGCTTCATCTACGGCGCGGCGCAGATGCCCACCGAAGGAACTGCGAGCTGCAGCGGTGTGCGCATCCGACCCGACGACGGGACCGGCGGCGTCTTGCAGCCCTCCGCGCTCTCGACCGGCTTGGACCTCGCCGAGTGCCGCCTCGCGATCGAGACCGACTACCAGCTCTACCAGAAGTTCGGCAGCGTTCCGGCGACGACCAACTACGTGACCGAGCTGATCGCCGCGGTCAGCGAGCGCTACGAGATCGACGCGCAAGCGCGGCTCACGATCGCGTACCTCGGCGTGCACTCGAACTCGAACGACGGCTGGACGAGTCAGGACGGTGGCGGCGACGCCGGCGACTTGCTCGACGAGTTCCGCGCCGCTTGGGCGCCCTCGAGCTGGCCCGTCTCCGCCGACCTCGCGCACTTCCTGTCGGGCGCGTCGCTCGGCGGCGGCATCGCGTACGTCAATGCGCTCTGCAGTCAGAACTTCGGCTTCGGCGTCTCGGCAAGCCTGCACGGTCAGACCAACTGGGCGACGTGGGACTACAGCCCGAGCGTTCTGTCGTGGGACTTCGTGGTCGTCGCGCACGAACTCGGCCACAACTTCGGCGCGAGTCACACGCACGACTACTGCCCGCCGCTCGACCACTGCTACACGAACTGCGACAACACGTCGGACTGCCCACGCGGCACGATCATGAGCTACTGCCACTCGTGCGGCGGGATGAGCAACATCGACCTCGAGTTCCACCCGTTCATCGCGGACCGCATGCGCTCGAACGTCGCGTCCAGCTGCCTCGACTCTGCGAGTCTGCCGGGCGGAACGGCGGTCAGCTTCGACGTCTCCTTCGATCCGACTTCGGGCACGGGTGCGAAGAGCGCGACGCTCTCGTTCTCCCACGACTCCTCCGAGCTTCCGTCGCCGTTCACGCTGCAGCTGACGGGCAACGCCCAGTAAGCACTCGGTAACGAGTGAGCGCGCGACTCGGAAATCCGCGCAATCCCGGCAGGACACGCGGGCGCGCTGCTCCTCGGTCGACGGGAGCGGAATCGCCGCTCCTTCGACCCACCGCCCAGGTGCCGCACGTGTCCCGCACGATTCGCCCCGTCGCCTTGTTCGTCGCGCCGGCCACCGTGAACTTCGGCTTCGACGCTCCGGGCTGGCAGCCCGTGGATCGGTGCAGCTGCCGGCTACGCGACCAAGCTGTTGCCGGAAGAGCTCACGTCGCGCACTGCGCGGCGCCCGGTGATCGCCGCGGCTTGGATGGTGCTCGGTCCTGCTCAGCGTCCTGCAAACCGCGCGCATCTCGAGCTTCATGAACGACGACAGCATGTCGCACGGCCCGACCATCGCGGGCTTCTGGGAACACCACATGTGCCTGCCCGCCTGCTTGCAAGCGGCGGAGATGAATCGCGACCGCGAAGCGAACGTCTGTCACCCGGGGCACGACCCCGGAGTCACGCGCGACGCTCAGCCGACGACGCACGTGCCCGGTATGCAGCACGATGTCGAGGATCCCTACCGGTACTCCCCGCAGTTCTTGCCATTGCCGCACGCCTTTTTCGCGAGCGGCTTGGACTACGCCACACTGCGCGCGCCGTGGTTCGCCGCTCGAGCGCTGCTGTTCATCGCGATGGCGTCGGCGCTCGTGCGCAACGTCGGCGACAAGGCGATTTACAGGTCATGGCGTGATTGCCGCTGGTCTGGATCGCGCCGGTCACGATGTTCAACTTCCAGTACGGGCAAGCGCACCTCGCCGTGCTGCTCGTGCTGCAACCCGGTGTCCTCCCGCTGGTGCCCGCCGGCGGAGAACACGGCGTGCTGATCGCCGCGGCGATCGGACACGCGGTCGCCTTGATCCTCTGCGCAACCGAGCTGATCGGGCGACCTACCGCACGCAAGGTGCGCGCGAAAGCGTCGGTTCCGTTGCCGCTGGGGAGCTGCGCAATCGCCTTACTTGACGAGCACGACGCCGAGCCAGTCCGCACGGTCGGCGACGTGCAAGTCCGTGGCGAGATCGACTTCGAGCAGCAGCTCTCGAGCGCCCACGAGCGCGATCTGCGGCAGGTCCAAGACCGGATCGCCGCCGCGCACGACAGGGCTCTCGAAGCGCTGTTCGCCGTCGACGACCACGCGGAAGATGACCGAACCACGCGCCGAGAGGCGCAGCACTTCATCATCGATCGCGACCGAACCACGCAGTTCGCGCCACTCGCCGTCGAGCGCGAAAGTCAGACGACTGGGTGCATGCACGCCGATGCCGCGCGACCACTTGCGACCGCCCGCGGCGAGCGGTCCACCGGTGACCGAGCGATCCATGCGATGCGGCCAGGAGAGACCCAAGTCATCGCCGAAAGGCGAGGCTTCATCGACAGCGCTGGGCGTCATGTCCGAGAGGAAGCGCAGCCGTCCATCGTCGAAGAAGACTTCGGCGATCGCTTCGTTCGGGAGCGCGAGTCCGCGACCGGTGGGCGTCTGCAGCTCGAGTTGCTCGGCGTTCCAGCGCAAGAAACCCGCACGCAGTCGCGAGCCGTCGACGAGGTCGACGACGACCGGAGTGCCTTCACCATCCGCACCGCCGCTCTCGTCGAGAGCTTCGATGAAGCACGCAGCCACTTCCGACCACGGGTAGAGCTTGGAGCCGAGGTCGGAGCTGAAGCGCAGACCCTCGAGCTCGAAGGCTTCGATCGCACCATCGATGCGGTCGAGTTCTTCGCCGGCGACGCGGTACAGGCGATCACCGACCGCAGCCGGTTCGAGCACTTGGCGCCCCTTGCGCGGCAACCGCGCGGGGAAGCGCAGCGAATCGACTTCCTCGATCATCACCCGCAGGCCTGTGCCGCCGACCAGGCGCAGGTCGAGTCGCTCGCCCTCGCCGCCCTGCAACCGCCCGAGCAGCTTCCCCCCGTTGCGCAGCTCGAGCTGTACCGTGTCGGTCTCTTCCGCAGGCACCGCGACCGGCTCAAGGCCTTCGATGCGCACGAGCACCCCGCCGAGCGCGGAGGCCTCATCCACATCCAGATCCTCGAGCGGCAACCGCCGCACAGCACCCGCAGCGTCTTCGATGCGCAGCTCGGGGACCGTGAGTTCGGCTTGCGGAGGGTCGGCCGGGGCGGGGTTTTGGAGGTGGAGGGTGAGGGCGAGGGTGATCAGTGCAATCTGCAGCATCCCGAGATCCTAGCCCGAACGACTCATGAAGACGTGCTCCAGACACAGCAGATCGGTTCCTGTCGGTGCTTCGAGGGTTCCGGCGATGATGGCGACCCTGAACGGGTCGTCGAAGTAGCCCGGTTCCCTCTCTTGGGGAGCGCGGAGCGTACCTGCGGCAACCTCATGTGCACGTCAGGAGGGATAGGTGTAGTTGTCGTTGCGGGAAGGTGCAATTGTCGCTGAGCACTGGCTTCCGTGTTGGTCTCCGGCCGTAAGAGCTTCGCAAGCCCTTGCGAAGGATGAGCTTAGCCCGAGGCACAGCTGTGCTCAGGCCCTCGGTACGGCACGCTGGGGACGGCGACAAGCCTCCTGCGCACGCCGCAAGCTGCCGGCCGAAGGTGCGGAGCACACCGGCTCGCGGGAACCAACACGGAACCCAGCCAGTTCCTTTCTGTCACTTTGGCAGGGGGTGGGGTGAGGCCCCCAGCGCGCTGCCAGAACGGCAGAGCCCCATCCCTACGCACCCGCACGAAGCACGCTTTTCGGCCCTCCAAGGGCACTGCAGGCGGTTCGGCACCCTTCTTGCACAGGGGCGCGCGGCCAGTCAGGCTAACACCGTTCACCCCCGCGCCTCCAACAGCGCCGGCCGCCACGCGCGGCCGCCTCGAGGCGCGGGCGGCTTTCGATCCGAGACGAGTCCAACACCCACCTCTGCATCCATATGGCCAAGCAATTGCTGTTCGAGACCGACGCACGCGAAGCGATCCAGCGCGGCGTCCAGAAGCTCGCCAAGGCGGTCGTCACCACCCTCGGCCCCCGCGGCCGCAACGCCGTCCTCGACAAAGGTTGGGGCGCTCCGACGATCACCAAGGACGGCGTCACCGTCGCCGAAGAAATCCAGCTCAAGGATCCCTACGAGCAACTCGGCGCCTCGCTGGTCAAGGAAGTCGCCAGCAAGACATCCGACACCGCGGGTGACGGCACCACCACCGCGACGCTGCTCACCGAAGCGATCTTCACCGGCGGCCTGCGCGCCATCACCGCCGGCGCCGCGCCGGTGCGCGTGATCCAAGGCGTCAAGGACGGCGTCGCTGAGGTCACCAAGGCCCTCGACAAGGCGGCGAAGCCGGTCGGCAAGAACGCTGAGATCGCGCAGGTCGCGACCATCTCCGCGAACAATGACGCCACGGTCGGCAAGCTCATCGCGAACGCGATGGAGAAGGTCGGCAAGGACGGCGTGATCACCGTCGAAGACGGCAAGTCGCTCGAGACCGAAGTCACGGTCGTCGAAGGCATGCAATTCGATCGCGGTTACCTCTCCCCCCACTTCGTCACCGACACGCAGTCGATGGAGACCGTCTACGAGAAGCCGTTGATCCTGCTGCACGAGGCGAAGATCTCTTCGCTGCAGATGCTGCTGCCACTGCTCGAGCTGATCAAGCAGGCCAACCGCCCGCTCGTGATCATCGCCGAAGACATCGAATCCGAAGCGCTGGCGACCTTGGTCGTCAACAAGCTGCGCGGTGTCGTGCAGTGCTGCGCCGTCAAGGCGCCCGGCTACGGCGAGCGACGCAAGGCCATGATCGAGGACTTGGCCGCGCTGACCGGCGCGACCGCGATCATGAAGGACCTCGGCCGTGACCTCGACGACATCAAGCTGACCGACCTCGGTACGGCGAAGAGCATCACGATCTCGAACGAGAACACCACGATCGTCGGCGGAGCCGGCAAGCGCACCGATGTCGAGAGCCGCGTGGCGCAGATCCGTCAACAAGTCGCGGCGACCTCGTCGGACTACGACCGCGAGAAGCTCCAAGAGCGCCTCGCCAAGCTGACCGGAGGCATCGCGCAGATCAACGTCGGCGGCGCTACGGACACCGAGGTCAAGGAACGCAAAGCCCTCATCGAAGACGCACTGCACGCAACCCGTGCCGCCGTCGAAGAAGGCGTCCTGCCGGGCGGCGGCGCGGCACTGCTGCGCGCGCGCGACGTGCTGAAGCGCCTGCGCAAGAATGTCGACGAAGACTATGTGATGGGCGTCGACCTGCTGTTCAACGCGCTGTCGCGTCCGATCGAGCAGATCGCATCCAACGCCGGCCACGACGGGCCGGTCGTCGCGCACCGCGTGCTACGCGAGAAGGACACCGCGTACGGCTTCAACGCCTTGACCGGCGAGTACGGCGACCTCTTCAAAATGGGCATCGTCGACCCCGCCAAGGTCACCAAGTCCGCGCTCAACAACGCCTGCAGCGTCGGCACGCTGCTGCTCACCACCGATGCCCTGATCACCGCCAAACCCGAACCCGCCAAGCCCGCCGGTCCCCCGGAAGGCATGGATGGAATGGACGGCATGGGTGGCATGGGCGACATGGGAATGGGCGGCATGGGCGGCGGAATGCCCGGCATGGGCTTCTAGTCCGGCTTCCAGTCCCCGCGCGCCACACTCCACGAACACAACCGCACAACACACGACAAGCAGACAAGAACCATGGCCAAGCAAATCATGTTCGACGACACCGCGCGCCAGAAGATGCGCGCCGGTATCGAAAAGCTCGCCAAGACCGTTCGCGTGACCCTCGGTCCCGCCGGTCGCAACGTCATCCTCCAGAAGTCCTTCGGTGCCCCTTCGGTGACCAAGGACGGCGTCTCCGTCGCCAAGGAGATCGACCTCGCGGACCCCTTCGAGAACATGGGCGCCAAGCTCGTGAACGAAGTGGCCAACAAGACCAACGACGTCGCCGGTGACGGCACCACGACGGCGACGGTCCTCGCGTCGGCGATCTTCAACGAAGGTCTCAAGTACCTCGCGACGGGAGTCAACACGATCGCCCTGCGCGGCGGCATCGAGAAAGCCACGGCCTGCGCCGTGGAAGCGATCGCTGCCCAGAGTCGCAAGGTCAAGACGCGCGCCGACAAGGCCAACGTCGCGGCGATCTCCGCCAACAACAACCCGGTGGTCGGCGAGCTGCTCGCGGACGCGTTCGAGCGCGCCGGTGAACAGGGCGTGATCACGATCGAAGAAGCCTCCGGCATGGAGACGACCCTCGACGTCGTCGAAGGCATGGAGTTCGACAAGGGCTACCTATCGCCGTACTTCGCGACCGACCTCGGCAAGCTGACCGCCGAGCTCGAGGACCCGATGATCTTCATTTACAACAAGAAGATCTCGAACGTCCGCGAGTTCCTGCCGGTTCTCGAGAAGGCCGCGCAGACCGGTCGTCCGCTGCTGATCATCGCGGAAGACATCGAGGGAGAAGCCCTCGCCGCGCTGGTTATCAACCGCTTGAAGGGCATCCTCAACGTGTGCGCCGTCAAGGCCCCCGGCTTCGGCGAGCGTCGCAAGGCGTACCTCGGCGACATCGCCGCGCTGACCGGCGGCACCGCCATCACCGAGGAACTCGGCATCAGCCTCGAGAACGTCACCAACGAGCACTTCGGCAGCGCCAAGCGCGTCCGTATCTCGAAGGACTCGACGACGATCATCGAGGGCGCCGGCGCCAAGAAGGCGATCGCCGATCGCGTCAAGCAGATCTCGATCCAGATCGAGAACACCAAGTCCGACTACGATCGCGAGAAGCTCGAAGAGCGTCGCGCGAAGCTCTCGGGCGGCGTCGCGGTGATCCGCGTCGGCGGCAAGACCGAAGCGGAGATGAAAGCGATGAAGGACCTCATGGAGGACGCCCTCAACGCGACTCGCGCTGCGATCGAAGAAGGCGTCGTCCCCGGCGGCGGCACTGCGCTGCTGCGTGCGGAAGAAGCCCTCGACAAGCTCAAGCTGAAGGGTGACGAGCGCTTCGGTGTCGACATCATCCGTCGTGCGCTGTCCGCCCCCCTGCGCCAGATCTCGGAGAACGCCGGCCGTGACGGCTCGGTGATCGCGGAGAACGTGCGCGAGAAGGGTGGCAGCTTCGGCTACAACGCCCTGACCGACAAGTACGTGGACATGTTCAAAGCCGGTGTGATCGACCCCGCGAAGGTCGTGCGCGCCGCGCTGCAGAACGCCGCGAGCATCTCCGGTCTGCTGCTGACCACCGACACGATGATCACGGAGCTGAAGGACGAAGACGGCAGCCAGATCCTTGGCTCCGTGATCTGAGCCGGGTCCATCGAACGAGAGCACCCCGGCGCGTCCCACTCCGGGCCGCGTCGGGGTGCAACCAACTCCAGCCACTCAGCCCGCCAGCCCCCCAACTCCGACCCGATGAGCGAGAAGCGCGACTACTACGAAGTCCTCGGCGTTGCCAAGTCAGCGTCCGAAGACGAGATCAAGAAGGCGTATCGCAAGCTCGCCATGAAGTACCACCCTGATCGCAACAAGGGCGACACGGGTGCGGAAGAGAAGTTCAAGGAAGCCGCCGAGGCTTACGACGCGCTCGGCTCCCCCGAGAAGCGTCAGAAGTACGACCAGTTCGGACACGCGGCCTTCGGAGCCGGCGCCGGTGCAGGTGCGGGCGGGTTCTCCAACATGGAGGACATCTTCTCGGCCTTCGGCGACATCTTCGGCGGCGGCGGCGGTGGAGGCTTCGGCGACATCTTCGGCGGCGGCGGACGCGGACGCCGTCAACGCGGTCCGCGTCCCGGACGCGATCTGCGCATCGTGCTCGACCTGACGCTGGAAGAGCTCGACGAAGGCGTCACGCGCACCGTGTCGCTCAAGCGCTTCGAACACTGCGGCACCTGCAAGGGCGCCGGCGGCCAAGACGGGTCCGGCAAGGTCACGTGCAACAGCTGCGGCGGCCGCGGCCAGGTGCAGCGCTCACAAGGCTTCTTCACGATGGCCACCACTTGCCCGACGTGTCGCGGCGAGGGCCAAGTGATCGAGAATCCCTGCAAGTCGTGCAAGGGCTCCGGCAAGCAGCAAGAGAAGAGCGAGATCGAACTGCGCATTCCGGCCGGCATCGAGGAAGGCGTGCAACTGCGCGTCAGCGGCCAAGGCGACGTCGGCGATCCCGGTGCGCCACGCGGTGACTTGTTCGTCGTCGTGCGCGAGATCGAACACAAGATGTTCCAGCGCATGGGGCCGGACGTGATGACGGAGATCCCCTTCTCCTTCGCGCAGTTGACGCTGGGCGACAAGGTCGAGATCCCCACGCTGCGCGGCAAGGTCGAGATGACCATCCCGGCCGGAACGCAGAGTGGCAAGGTCTTCCGCTTGCGCGACCAAGGCCTTCCCCACATGGAACGACGCGGACGCGGCGACCAGCTCGTACGAGTCTTCATCCAAGTCCCGACCAAGCTCACCGACCGCCAGAAGGAACTCCTGCGAGAGTTCGGCGAGATCGAATCGACCGAGTCAGGTGACAAGTCGTTCTTCGACAAGATCGCCTCTTACTTCAGCTGAGCCATGGCACTTCGATCCCGCAAGCCCACCAACGAACGCCCCGAAGGCGAGGATCCCGAAGCCGAACTGCAGGAAGCGCAGCTCGTCGACGAGGACCTTGACGAGTCCGAACGGCCCGAGGAAGACGAGCTCACCAGGGTCAGCCGTGAGCGTGTCGAGTATCTCGAGGCCTGGACTCGCGCTCGCGCCGACTACCAGAACCTGCGACGCCGCGTGCAAGCCGACATCGACTCGTCGGTCAGTCGCGCGAAGGAGTCCATGTTGCTCGAGTTGCTGCTCGTCCTCGACTTCATGGACATGGCGCTTGCCGCTCCGGTCGAGACGCAAGAAGCGCTGAACCTGAAGCACGGCGTCGAGATGACGCGCAACCAGATGCTCACGCTGCTCGAGCGCGAAGGCGTCAGCATCCTGCCGCCCACGGGCGAGTTCGATCCGAACCGGCACGAGGCCATCGAAGTCGTTCCGGACACGGACAGCGAGCCCGGTGCGATCGTCGAGACGGCTCGCAAGGGTTACCTGATCGGCGACCGCACGCTGCGCGCCGCTCACGTCCGCGTGGCCGGTGACCCGGAAGCCGAGACGGAAACCGGCACTGACGCCGGCGACGAAGAGAACGCCGACTGATGCCGACTTACGACTACGCCTGCGAAGCCTGCGGACACGAGCTCGAGATCTTCCAGTCGATGAGCGAGAAGCCGAAGCGCAAGTGCCCCAAGTGCAACGCGCTGAAGCTGTACCGCAAGATCGGCTCGGGAGCCGGCGTGATCTTCAAGGGGTCGGGCTTCTACGAGACCGACTACCGCAGCGCGTCGTACAAGAAGGGTGCCGAAGCCGACAAGTCGCTGCAGTCGAAGTCGGAGGCCAAACCCGCGAAGAAGGCTGACTCGAAGCTCACAGCCGACAAGCCGAAGAAGGACAAGAAGTCCGACTGAGCCGATCGCGTCGCGAGCCGCGCGACTCAGACGCTGACCGCGAACAACTCGCTGACCAGCTCAGCGATCGCGTCGGTGTCGTTCCCACCGATCACGCGGTCGGCGGCTGCAATCGCCTCGGGCATACCGGACCCCATCACGACGCCCAGGCCCGCCGCCGTGAGCATCGGCAAGTCGTTGTTCGCGTCGCCGACCGCGACGACCTCTGCAGCGGAGATCCCGTGGTGTTCTTCGAGGAAGCGCAACGCTTCCGCTTTGCCGCGACACGGCGGATGCACGTCGAGCATCTGCACCGGGCTCGCGCGGTGTTCCGCGAGCACGTTGAGCGGGAAGTGCGTGACGTAGATCGGGTCGTCAAAGGCACCCTCGAGTTCAGCTGCGAATGCTGCAGAGTCGGCGTGCTCGCGCGAGAACCACGTCACCCGGATCACGTTCTCGCACGGGAGATCTTCGGGGTCCACCAGCTCGAGAGCGTGCAGTCCGATCAGCGTGCGTGCTTCTTCCTCGTCGCGCGGCCTCGTCGCGAACTTTGCGCCCGCCGTCATCACGACGGTCTGATACGCCTTGCTCGCCGTGAACTCGAGCGCGCGTGCCATGGTGCGGTTCGACAGCACGCGTTCCTCGAGCCACTTGCCACGGTGCGGATCGATGATGCCGGCGCCGTTGAACACGACGGCCGGCCCTTGCAGGCCGAGGTCTTCGAGGATGGGACGCGCGGAAATCGCCGAGCGGCCCGTGACGACCATCACGTGGGCGTCGGTCTTGTCGAGCTCACGTAGCGCCGATCTCACGCGCGGGCGGATGAAGCCGTTCGAGTCGAGCAGAGTTCCATCGAGATCGAGCAGCAGAGCTCGCGCGCGCAAGGTGGTCATCTGCGCAGTCTACTTGCGCTTTGCGCGCACATCCACGCGCAGCGCACGAACTGCTCCGGATGTCAGGGCGGTAGCATCCGCTCCTGGTCGATGCGTGGGGACGCAGCTGAATCGGAGATTCAGCGAGGCTCTCATGTGCCGAGCAGCTGTGGAGGATGCCGTCATGGCGCCGAATGAATTTTCTGGCGGGCTGCTAGAGCGACAAGACCGCTCGTCGCTTCTCGCCGGCGACGACTTCGGCTTCGACGGTGGCGACCACGTTCTCGCCTTGCGGGTCGAGCAGCTCGATGGTCCACAGGCCGGGCCGCAGCGAAGAGAACTGGCGCGAACCGCTGCGACGGAAGCTGCTGGAGACGCTCTCGCCCTCTTCCCCTTCGGCCGTCTGTCGCATCAAGCGCAGCGGTGAGCGCTTGCGACCGCGGCCGGAGAGACCCGTGACCTTGACGTCCAGGACGCCGGCCGGTTCGAGCCTGAAGTCGATGCCGGTGCGCACTTCATCGCGCATCAACGCTTCGACGCGGCGGGACTCAGGGACCACGTAGGCGCCGTGGATGATGACCATCAAGGGCTGCTCAGGACGCACGCCATCGAGCCTGTAGCGACCGTCACGATCGGTGCGCAGTGAGCCTTGTTCGACAGATTCCCACTCGAAGTCGGCGTCGCCGTCTTCGTCCAGGCTGACCTTGACGCGGTAGTCGTTCGCCCGCAGGTCGCCGCCCTCCGTCACCGAGATGCTGATTTGCAGGCCGGCGAGCGGATCTCCCGAGGTGTTGACCACCACGCCTTCGATCGCGGTGATGCCCAACTCGAAGTGTTGTTCGCGTTCGACGACCTCCTCGACGACCAGGTCGAATCCGCGCGGCATGCGCCGATCGGGGTGGCTGATCGTGGCGCGATAGTCGCCGAGCTCGAGCCCCGTGAAGGTCGCACGACCTTCGTGGTCCGTGACTTGTCGCAGCGGATCGTCCATGCCGCCGCCCCACCACCAGTTCTGTCCGCTCTCGCCGTCGGGCATGACCTTCTGCAGCTGGATCAGCGCGCTGACGCAGGCTTCGCCGCCTTGCGTGACGCGCACCTTCGCCCCGCCTTGCGACTTGACCTCGAGCTCGACCTCGTAGGACTCGCCGCTCTCGACGCGTTGTTCGACCTTGCCGTCGTCCGGACTCTGTTCCGGTCCGCGGAACCAACCCATCTCGGCTTCGCGCGCATCGACGATCCAGAAGGTCCAGCGCCCGGGACGCAAGTCGTCGAAGACCAGCTTGCCGGTCTCGTCGGTGCTGTTGCGCGCCTGCGCGCCGCTGTCCCAGGAGTTGTAGTTACCAGACTCGCCGTCGTCGGGCTGGTGCCGCACCTGTACACCTGCCGCCGGTTCGCCCTTCTCGTTCTTCACCAGCACGGTCACGGTGCCGCAGCGCGTCAAGCGCAGCTCCAGCGCGCCATCATGCGGCGGCGCGCTGGTGACGGATTCGCAGGGAGCGAAGCCCTTGCCGACTGCGCGCAATCTGCAGAGCTTGCCGGGGATTGCCGTCACTTCGGCGCGTCCATCTTCTCCCGTACGCACACCGAACAAGTCGCGGTCCGCTTCGGGCATGTGATCGTGATCGGTCTGCAGCAGACCTTCGAGCGAGTCTTCGGCTTCCGGTCCGGCAAGGAACACGCGCGCTGAAGCGATCGGGTCGCCGGAGGCGTCGTCGACGACGCGCACCGTGACGGTCGGGGCGGGTTCGAGCTTCAGTTCGCCGAGGTCCTTCATTTCACCCGGCTTGAGCATCAAGTTCTCGCGGCGCAGGTCGCGGTAGCCTTCAGCGCGCACGAAGAGCGTTGAGTCGGAGCCGTCGCGCCGCGGTCGCAAGTGCTCGAAGGTCGCAACACCGCCCGGATGTGACTTGTCCGTCTCGCCGGCTTCGTCCTTCAGCATCCCGGCGCCGCCCAAACCACGACCCCAGAGCCGTGCGACGAATGTCGTGACCGGCGCACCTGTGTCGGCATCGACGATCTTCAGCGCGAGCGAGGACTCTTCGCGATAGCGCAGCACGACGTCCTTCTCGCCCGACATCGACTTCATCGACTCGACACCCGGCATCTCGCGCCACGGGTCGTGTTCGAAGGCAAGTGCTTCGGCGTCGTCCTTCGCTTGATACTGCAGTTCCAAGCGGTACTGCGTGTTCGGAATCAGACCTTCGATGCGGAAGGTGGCGTCATCTGCCACGACGGCGTAGCGCGAGCGTTCGCGTTCGGCCGGTTCGCCTCCCGCCGCATCACCGGTCGGTTGTTCGTCGGAGCGACGCGCTTGCACCCGCAGCGGACGCTCGAGCGTCGGCCCCAGTCCATCGATCCGGCCTTCGATCTTGAGGCCCGCTTCCATGATCACGCGCACGCCGCGTTCGCTGCGACCCGCGGGTTCCGTGACTCCGGTCAGTTCAGTGACGCGGTGATGCGGAGAGTCGAAGATCAGGTGCCACGAACCCGGCGCCAAGATGCCCGCGCGGAAGTTGCCCGCTGCATCCGTGGTGCCGAGCGGAACGCCCATGCCTTCGAGCTCGAGTCTCGAGCTGCCGCCCTTGCTGCTGACGGCGCGCAACACTTGCACGCCCTCGAGCGGCTGACCGCGATGGTCGACGACGGTGCCGTCGACGACGATGCCTTGCGTCAGCTGAAAGTCACCGAGCTGATACTGCTCGTGTTCCGGGAGCTTCTCGCGGAGTCGGACGTGCGGCGCATATCCGTCGGCTCGCACGGAGAAGCCGTAGTCCTGCGGTTCGAGGTCGTCGAAGTGAAAGAGTCCTTCAGCGTCCGTGATCGCGACCCAGGTTTCGTCGCCACGGCCCCAGACTTCGATCGTCTCGAGATCTGCAGGGAGCGCCATCCAGCGGCTGGCGGAGCGCGCGACGACTTCGACACCTTCGAGCGGCGCACTGCCGACTCCGAGCACGCGACCCCAGGCTTGTGCATCGGGCGCGTTCTCGAGCGCCGCGAGCTCTTCGGGTGTCGGCGGCGGGGTCGGGATGTCGATCGACTCCCGTCCGCCGTCCTGTTTCGCCTGCGCGTCTTGGCCGCCTTCGCCGGAGGGTGACAACGAGCCGTTGCCGCCTTCCGAGTCGGAAGCCAATACCTCGGGCAACAGATTCGAATCTCCTCCCGAGGCGAGGAGCCAGAGTCCGCTCATCAGGAGGAGAGCGGCGAGCAGGACGAGCAGCAGTTGGGTCGTTCGCACGAGTGAGCTTCGAGCAGGCGGTAGAACCGGTGGATCGATGCTATCAGCCGTGCGCCGACTCCGGTAGGACCGGGGCCTGCGCAAGCTGAGATCAGCGCAGGATCAGCGTCGCTCGGGCCTCTTGACCCGCTTCGATCGTCACCGACTGCGTCTCGCTGGACGCCTCCGGGCCGCCTGAGGGGTCGTTGCCGGTCGCGACGACGCTCCACTTGCCCGGTAGCAAGCCGGTGAACTGCACTTCGCCCGACCCCTGCAGGAACTCGAACTGGGCTTCGGCTTCGCCATCGACCTCCACCGGTTCGAGTCGCACGTTGCAGAAGCCGACCGACACTCCGCCGTCGGCACGCACCGCGACGCGCAAGCTACCGGCGCGGGTCAGGCGCAAGGTCTCCAACTCACGTTGTTCGCGCGGTGTCAACGCTGACACTTCGATGGAGCCGTCCTTCAGGAGCGCATCCTTCGCGTCGACTTCGACGGTGAGCTGCGCGCCGGCCGCGACGCCGCGCAGCACGAAGCGACCATCGGCGTCGGTCAGCCTCGGATCGTCCATGCCGGTGCCGCCCGTGATCGCCGCGCCGCCCATCGAGACCATGAACACTTCCCGGCTTCTCATGCCGGCCCCCTCGCCGCGCTTCACCGAGACACTCGCACCGACGACCGGCCTACCGTCCTCGTCCGTCACGCGACCGCGCAGGATGGTGACGTCGAGATCGATCTCGACTTCGTTCGCGCCCACCTCGAGCTCGAGGTCGTAGAGCGCCGGCATGGCGCGCAGCGGATGTTCGATCGTCAGCCGCACGAGTCCGACAGGTTCATCTTCGAACTCGAAGCGGCCTTGCGCATCGGTCTTGACGCCGGTCTCGCCGCCCATGAATCCGGAGTACGAGATGCTGCTGGAGAAGTCCTCTTCGTCCGAGTCTTCGTCGCGTTCCGCGAGCTTGAGACTCGCGCCGACAAACGGTCGACCGTTCTCGAGCAAGCGCCCGGTCAAGCTCGCCGACGGCGGGGCCTGCAGCGTCAGCTCGTGTGCGCCGCCCTCGGTCACGGTGACCGCTTTCCAGTCGTCGGAGAGGTCCGCGACGTCCGTGCCGCCGCCCGAGAACGCGACCAGCATGCCGTGGTCCGGTTGTCGCTCGGCGATCCGGAAGTAGTGCACGCCGGCATGCAGGTTGTCGAAGGTCAGCTTGCCGAGTTTGTCCGACTTGCGACCCGCGTTGTCGGTGAGGAAGCGCTGGTCCGTCGATGCACCGTCGCTACGGTGCGAGACCTTGCGCTTGGCGAGCGGTTCGCCCGCCGCATCGACGACGAGCACTTCGACCGTGCCGCCGCGCATCATGCGCACTTCGTGCACGTAGTCCGGCGTATCGGGAAGCACCACGAGATCGCTGACGTGTTCCGCGTAGTGACGGTGCGTGACGTTGAAGCGCACCGAGCGACCGGGGCGACTCGAGAGGCGCGCGACGCCGAGCTCGTTGGTCTTCTCCGAGGCTTCGTCCGTCCAGCCCCACGGCGTGTGCGCGCCTTCCTGCTCGTCCTCTTGCACTTGCAGCTTGACGCGCGCGGACTTGATCCCGACTCCGGTTGCGAAGTCGACGACCTTGACGATCAGCTCCGGGACGGCCTTGAGTCGCAGATCACCGAGGTCGAGTTGTTCGCCGGCTTCGACCTCGAGGCCCTTGCGCTCGAGCGGCTCGTAGCCATCGGCGCGCAGGACCAGATCGAAGGAACCGTCTTCGCGCGTGTTGAAGCCTTGGTAGACGGCGACACCGTCCGGATGCTGGGTGATCGCCTTGCCCTTCTCGTCGGTGAGCGTCTCGGTCCACCACCCGCCGGCCCCGATCTCGTAGTCTTCGACCGATTCGCCCGTGATGCCATCGACGGCACGCAGCGTGACGCTGGTCGTTCCCGTGAACTGCAGGCGGACGCCGATGTCGCCAGGCATCGCCCTCGTCTCCTCGGCGAGACCGTCCCCCCAGAATCCGTTCTCCGCACCGTCGAGGTAGAGCGCGAGCCGCACCTGCGTGCCCTCGCGCAGTCCGCGCAGGCGAAAGCCGCCGTCTTCCTCGAGCTTCGAAGAACGACCCGACATCCTCCCGAAGCCACCGAAGTTCATCTCCGAGGCTTGTGCGATGACGACGTACTTGCCGGCGTCTCCTTCCGGCAGGCCGACGACTGTTCCGCGGATATCCGCGCCTTTACCGAGGTGCACTTCAACGCCCGTGACGCGTTCGCCGGCCTCGGTCGTGGCACCGCCGACTTCTTCGGGCGGAGAGTCAGGATGGCTCGCCCGCAAGCGATACGGCCCGGGAGCGAGTTGATCGATCATGAAGTGACCCGTTGCGTCGCTGCGCCAGCCGCTCGTGTCATCGTCGTCCATTCCGGTCAGGCTGATGACCAGACCGTTCGAACGCGGCGGAAGAGAATCAACGCGCGCGCCTTCGACCGGCCGGCCGAGGTGATCGAACACGCGGCCTTCGATGAAGACCGAGGGCTGCACGCGGATGTCGGCGTAGTCTTGTCCGCGCTCGGGCATCGCGAGTTCGCCGGAGTAAGGCGCATGTCCCGCAGCGCGAACTGCCACACGCGCCGGGCTCCACTTCTTCGGCGTCTCGATGCTGTAGCGACCAAGCGCATCCGTCTCGACCAGCTTGACGTCACCGCCCCATTCGGATCCGGAGCGGTAGAGCATGTCGAGCTCGATCGCGCTGCCGAAGCCGGATTCTTGTGATCCGAAGTAGACCTCTGCGCCTTCGACCGCCTGACCGAGGTGGTCGATCACGCGTCCCGCATAGGTCGTCGCAACTGCTGTAGCCGGCTGATCGCCATCGGTTGCCGCGGCCTCGACTTCCGCGCGGACGTCGGGGGAGGCTGGGGAGTCAGGGGAGCGGTCGACGGTGTCGGGAGCCTGCAGATTGCCGAGCGAGTCGTTGGACTCGGTCTGCGCCAGGTCTTCCATGGACAGCGGCGCAGCGGTGCGCGGCGTGCTTCCATCGATGCGTGTCATCCACCAGATGACTCCACACATCAACACGAGGACAGCGGACAGTAGGGCGGCTTGAACAGGTCGCACGGATCACCTTCTTCTCGTTGTGACCGCGCCGCCGGCGGCAGCAGTGCCGGCAACGCAGCCGTCCCTCACGCGGCGCGAGAGTCGGTCCGCAGCGCTGGGACGGCTGCGGTGCGCTACGAGGATACGGATCCAGGCCGCGTCGCGTTCGCGCCGAAAGGAAAGTTGCCGCGCCGCCCGCTCCCAGAAGGACCTTGCACCACATCGCGTACGATGGGACAAGGTCGTGACCCGACGCCCGCCGACCCGAACCCATGATGACCGTGAGCCCCATCCCGCGCCGCCTATTCCTGCTGCTGTCCCCGCTCCTCGCCCTAGCCTCCAGCTGCGTCGGCACCCGCAACCTGCAGGATCCGGTGGTCGTCATCGAGACACGCGGCGGCATGGAGATGGGCGTCTCCACCAATTACGGCATCGTCTTCCTCGGCGCCACCGCCCGCTCCGGCCCGATCGAGGTGACCTCGTGGTTCGGCGACGGCCCGAGCATCGAGACCAGCGTGATCGAACCGGTCGGCGGCGGCATTTACACCGCCGAAACCGAGATCCGCATCCCGAGCGTGCCGATGTCCTTCCGCGAGCCCGCCCCCGGCGAACAGGTTCTGCTGCTCGGCCGAGGACCCGCGGGTCCTTGGGAAGCCTGGGTCACCGTCCGCAGCGACCCCCGCGCCTTCGGCATCCTGCTCGACACGACCCCAGAGATCCCCAACTACCAGAGCGCGACCGGAACCGGCGTCTTCTACTGCCCCGATGACGACCGCACGAAGCTGCAGCTGGTAGGTCTCGTGTCGGGCCGCTTGCGGTTGTACACGGAGAGTGGTGAGTCGGAGTACTTGACGGTCGTGGGACCGACGGGGTTGTGGAGGTTGGTGGCGACGCGGAGGGATCATTTGGAGAGGAAGAAGTGGGTCTACCGCGAAGACATACTCTGAGGGAACTGACTGGCTTCCGTGTTGCGGTCTAGAAGTCTGCGTCACGGGTCGGCTCTCGACTCAAGCGACCCGACATGCAGTCGCTGGGTCCCGGGGTTTCGGGCATGGCTGTGCCATCAGATGGCTTTGGGAATCGCCGATCGCGACCCGTGACGCAGACTCCTAGCCCGGATTATTCATGAACACGCACTCCAGACTGCGCAGCCGGCCGGCATCGCCGGCCTCTCGGCCCCTGACGGCACTTTGAGGAACCTGGCTACTTCGACGACCCGTTCAGGGTCGCCATCATCGCCGGAACCCTCAAAGCACCGACAGGAGCCGATCTGCTGTGTCTGGAGCACGTCTTCATGAATAATCCGGGCTAGGTCGCGACACGGAAGCCAGTCAGTTGCGCCAGAAGCCGGGGACGAAGAGGGCGACGACCGCATAGAACTCGAGCCGCCCCAAGATCATGAACAACGTCAACAACGCCTTCACCGCATCCGGCATCTCCGCGAAGTTCATCGTCGGCCCGACCATCGACAGACCCGGGCCGATGTTGTTGAGGCAGGCGATGACGGCGGTGGCGGCGGTCTCGGAGTCGATGCCGAACATGGTGATCGCCATCGTCCCGCCGAGGAAGATCAGCGTCCACAAGCCGAAGTAACCGGTGACGGAAGCGACGACGCCCTCGTCGAGGGTCTGTCCGTCGATGCGCACGGAGTAGATCGCGCGGGGGCGGATGAAGCGGCGCACGCCGGCCAGCGCGGCTTTCGCCACGATCAGGAAGCGGATGACCTTGAGTCCGCCGCCGGTCGAGCCGGCGCAGGCGCCGATGACCGCGAGCATCATCAACCAGACGCGGCAGACCTGAGGCCAGAGGTCGAAGTCGGCGGTCGCGTAACCCGTCGAGGTCTGCAAGCAGATCGTCTGGAAGGTCGCATCGCGCACGGCCTGCCAGAAGGAGCGGTAGTCGCCGACCGCTGCACCGTCCACGCCGTTGCTGCCGCCCCAGAACCAGAGGATGCAGCCGATCAGGAATCCGGAACCGAGGACCATCACGGCGTAGGTCCGGAACTCGAGCGAGCGCATCAAGCTGATGAAGGCTTCGCGTGGGCCCTTGCGCAGCGCCACGTCGTAGGCGGCGAAGTTCACGCCGCAGGCGAACATGAAGAAGCCGATGATCAGCTCGATCTTCCACGACGCGAAGTAGGCGACGCTCTCGGCGTAGTTCGAGAAGCCGCCGGTGGCGATCGTGCCGAAGGTGTGAATCGCCGAGTCGAAGAGGTTCATCCCGAACAGCCACAACAACACGAACTCGACGGCGGACAGTCCGACATAGATCTTCATCAACGTCATCGCGCTGTCGCGCACGCGTTGACGGCCGGCCTCGCGCGAGATGCCGGGGATCTCCGAACGGAACAGGCTGCGCCCACCCGTCGGGAAGAGCACCACGAAGACCATCACGATTCCGAAGCCGCCGAGCCAGTGCGTGAACGAGCGCCAGAAGGCCAGCGCCTTGCTCATCCCCACGATCTCCTCACCGGAGAGGATCGTCGAACCGGTCGTGGTGAAGCCGGAGACCGTCTCGAAGATCGCGTCGATCGGCGAGTCGACCGCGCGTGTCATCAAGTACGGAACAGCGCCGATCACGCCGGCGACCAACCATGACAATCCGACGACGGCCAAGCCCTCGCGTCGGAAGTAGTCGGGCCGTCCGTCCGCGCTGACGCGCGAACCGCGCGTCGGGAGGACCATCACCAGTCCGGCGAGCGCGCCGAAGAGCGCCGACAAGACGAAGTCGACGGCGACGTTCCCTTCGTCGTAGATGACGGCGATCAACGCCGGCACCAACAGGAACGCAGCGACGATCAGGCAGACGCACCCGAGCAAGAAGAAGACGGCCTTGTAGTTCAAAGCGCGTGTTCCCTCAGGACTCGTCTGCGTGAAGGATGTTGAGCACGGCCTCGACGCTCTCGGGCAGCGTGAAGACGATCACTTGATCGCCACCGTGCACCACGGTGTCGCCGCTCGGAACGATGACTTCTTCGCCACGGATCACCGTGCCGACCACGGTGCCCTTCGGCAGACCGAGCGACTTGATCTTGCGCGCGTCGCGCTTCGAATCGTGTCCGATGCGCACCTCGATCACCTCCGCGCGTCCCTCCCCCAGCACGGCGATCGCCGAGACCGAGCTCGAACGCACGAAGCGCAGGATACGGTTCGCGCAGAGGATGCGCGGTGAGATCGCTTGGTCGATGCCGAGCAGGTCGTAGATCTGGCGGTAAGAACCGTTGTTCACCATCGCGACGGTGCGCTTGACGCCCAGGTTCTTGACCAACTGGCAGGCCACCATGTTCGACTCGTCGTCGTTCGTCGTGGCGATGAACACATCGGCCTTGTCGATGCGTTCCTCGTGCAAGAGGTCCAAGTCCGTCGCGTCGCCGTCCAACACCATGACGCGACCGGAGTGCTCCGCCGCGAGAGACTTGGCGCGTTTCGGATTCTTCTCGATCACGCGCGTCGAAATCCCCGGCACATCGGCGAGTCGCCGCGTGATCTCGCGCCCCAGACGTCCGGCGCCGAGGATCACCACGCTGCGTCGGCCCAAGCTCGGCGCGCCCGAAGTGCGCTCGAAGGCGTCGAGATCGCCGCGCTTACCGATCACGTAGATGCTGTCGCCCGCCTGCAATTCGTTCGCGCCGGTTGGGATGAAGTACTTCTCGCCGCGCGCCACCGCGCCGACCAGCACGCCCGCCGGCAGGTCGAGGTCCGCGAGCGGTCCGCCGAGCAACACCGAGTCGGCCGACAGCCTGAACCGGCGCAGCTGCACACGTCCGCCGGAGAAACTCTCGACTTCCAGCGCGTGTTGCTGCCGGACCATGTTCACAATTTCTTCCGAAGCCAGCTCTTCGGTCGAGAGCACGACGTCGAAGCCGAGCGCTTGCTTGTAGAAGTAGCGGTACCCCTCGAGCACCGTGGTGTCGCGCAGCCGCAAGATCACGCGCCCCGCGCCCATCTGGCGACACATGCTGCACGCCAGCATGTTGACCTGATCGTTGTCCGTCACGACGACGACCAAGTCGGCCGTCGACACGCCACCCGAGTTCAGGACTTCCGCGCGCGTTGCATCGCCGACGACGACTTGTACATCGAGCGACTCCATCAAGCGTCGCGCCTGCGCCGGGTCGGCGTCGATCACGCTCACCCGGTGGTCTTCCCTCGAGAGGATGTCCGCCAGGTGATAGCCGACCTGTCCGGCACCGATGATCGCGATCTCCATGTCGCAGACGATAGGGCCCCGGACCGCTGATGCAATCAGCGCCCCTCCCGCCTTTCGTGCTTCAACCGGCCTCGCCACCCGCTCACTCGCCGGCTCAGCTCTCCCTCACCCCCCATTCCCTCCGAGCCGCCGTCCGTGAGTCCCGCCCTTGCGGGCTAGAATCCTCGCGTGCTGGTCGTGCTCGACAACCGGGACTCGTTCGTCTGGAACCTGGTTCAATCCTTCCAAGGCTTGGGCGAGGAAGTGCGTGTCCTTCGCGCCTGCGAAGTCGACTTGCAGCAAGTCAACGACGCCGCACCGACCCGCCTCGTGATCGGCCCCGGACCCGGCGGACCATCCGAAGCTCAGACCTCCCGCGCCGCGCTCGAGGCCTTCGCGGGCCGCGTGCCGATCCTCGGCGTCTGTCTCGGGCTCCAAGTGATCGCCGAACACTACGGCGCCCGCGTGATCCGGGGCGAACCCGTGCACGGGCATCCGAGTCCCATCGAACACGACGGGCGCGGTCTGTTCGCAGGGATCTCCTCGCCGCTGAAGGTCGGCCGTTACCACTCCTTGCGCGTGGACCCGCAGAGCCTGCCCGCGCAGCTCACCGCATCCGCCTGGTCACCCGACGGCGCGCTGATGGCTTTGCGCCACCGCGAGTTGCCCGTCGAAGCGGTTCAGTTCCACCCCGAGTCCATCCTCAGCGAAGCCGGCGATGCGCTGCTCGCCAACTTCCTCGCCGACTAGGTCACGAGTCGGTTGCCCGCGGCCCGACGGGCGGTGTCCAGCGCGGCCATGGTCCTGCTGACTCACGGCGTTCTTCGCCGTCCCTTGTGCCGAGCACACGCCGCGTGAAGAAGTTGTAGACCGGCTTGCCGAAGCGTCGCCAGGCGGCGGCGAGAGGCGAACGGCGCACGCCGTGGCCGACGCCGCACGAGACGTCTGTGCCTTGCGGTCCGCGACCATCGCGCGTGTATCGCCGCCGGTGTTTCTGCAGGTGGCGCAAGTCGTCACGCACGCGACTCGCGTAGATGCGACCGCGTTGCGCGTGCACGCTCGCGAGCTGAAAGTCGATCAGTGCCGGCCGACCATCGAGGCCGACGACCAGATTCTGTTCCTTGTGCAGGTCGTTGTGGCACACGCCGTGCGCGTGCATCTCGTGCACCAGCTCGTCCAAGAGCTCGAAGTAGTCTTCCGGCAGCGCGTCCGCGCGGTGCAAGGGCGCGCCGGCTTGCCACGAGCGCAATAACACATCGCGATCGGCCGGGACCGCGCTGTTCATGCTCGGCGTCCGGCGTGCCTCGAGGTCGGTGACCTCCCGGGGAACTCCCTCGAGCCCCTCCAAGGCGACGAGAGCTCGGCGCTCTCGGCGCATCAAGATTCGCGCGATCAGTCCGGAGAGCGGAATCCGAGAACCGCAAGCAACCCGACGAAGCACCTCGCAATCTCCGCTCGACAGGCGTTCCACCCGACCGAACTGATCCTGCTTGAGGGTCTCCTCGACTTGCCACTGTGCCATGCGGCCCCTATTCTCCGCGCGCGGACCGCAAGGTCCAGCTGTCATTCACATGGACACCCTCACTCCCGCGACCTCCACCGATGGTGTCCAGTCCCGCGGGCTGACGCGTCGCTTCGGCGAACACTTGGCGCTCAGCCCGTTCGACCTCGACGCGCCGGCCGGAAAGATCACCGGCTTGCTCGGCCCCAACGGATCGGGCAAGAGCACTCTGCTGCGCTGCCTGACCGGTCTGGTGCGCGCCGACGCGGGCACGGCCCACGTCGCGGGGATTCGGCTGCGCGGCGACGGAACGGCGGTGCGTCAGCAGTGCACCTACTCGCCCGGCGAAGTCGCGGTCTACGGTGAACTCAACGGCTCGGCGCACATCGACTGGTTGCTGCGTGGTCGTGACGTTGCCGCACCGGAACGAGCGCGCGCCATCGCCGAGGATCTCGGCTTGCCGCTGGGTCGTCGCGTGCAGACCTACAGCCACGGCATGAAGCGACAGCTCTATCTGGCGTGTGCGCTCGCGCCCGACTTACCGGTCCGCATCCTCGACGAGATCACCGAGGGCCTAGATCCGAACATGCGCGGTCGCGTGCTCGACCTGCTCGTCGCTGACGCGCGACAAGGTCGCGCGATCCTGCTCTCATCGCACCACCTCGGCGAAGTCGACCGCGTCTGCGACCGACTCGTGTTCTTGAACGGCGGCGTGAAGCTCGCCGAAGAGAGCGCGGAAGACCTGGCGCTGCGGGCCCGCGCGCTGATCCAGCTGCGCTTCGACGCTCATGAGCAAGCGGAGCAGCTGCTTCCGCTGCTCGGCGAAGAGATCGACTGCCTGCGCGCGGAAGACGGCGTCCTGTCGCTGCGCGTGCGCGCCGGCGACGCGACGCTCGAACTCGCGCGCCTGCTCGCGATCGACGGCGCCCCGCGCCCGATCAGCTTGCGCGCCGGAGAACTCTCGCTGCGCGAGCTCTACCGCGATCTCTACGGCGTGGACGCCTGCTGATGGAACGCACCGTCCGCTCCTACTTACTCCCGGCGCTCGGCTACTTCGTCGTGCTCCAGCTGATGCTCATCGCGGCCATCTACTACTGGCCGGACTTTCGTGAGAACGTCGGCACCTTCCGCAAGATGGCGCCCGCGGCGCTGAAGGGCCTCGTCGACGCCTTCGGCTCCGGCGGCGTCTCGAGCTACGTCAACGGTCAACACTTCTTCAAGGGCTGCAACACGCTCGGAACGGCCGCTGCCGTCTTGTTCTCGATGGGTGCCGTCGCCGGTGAAGCACACCGCGGCACGCTCGAGATCTGGCTCGCGCGTCCGTTCACGCGACGACGCCTCCTGCTCGAGCGCTGGGTCACCGGAGCGCTCGCACTCTGCATCCCCGTCTTCCTCACTTCGGCGACCATCCCGCGCTTGCTCGCGATGCACGGCGAGACGATGGATTACAGCGACTTGATGCTCTGCTCCGTACAACAGTCCCTACTGCTGCTGATCATCTACTCGATCACCTTCTTGTGGTCGGTGTACTCCTCGCGCCCGGCACGGCTCGCACTCGTGATGCTGTTCGCCTCGACGATGCAGTTCGCGCTGTACCTCGTGAAAGGCATCACGCACTTCTCGCTCTACCGCCTGAGCGACCTGAACGTCTACTCGGAAATCCTCCTGCGCAACGAGTTGAACCTCGCGCTCGTGCTACCGATGGTCGCCCTCATCGGCGTGCTGCTCTCGCTGTCACTGCACGGCTTCGCACGGCGCACGCCTTAGCGCGCGAAGGTTAGAAGCCGAGCTTCGCAAGCTGCGACTTGAACCACCAGTGAGTGGCGGCGCGGCGCTGGTAAGCCGGTAGCTTCGACGCGAGGGAGCCGATCGATCCGAAGGCTCGCGCGGCGCCTCCGCGATCGCCGATCGCGCGCAAGGCACGGCCGCGGTGATAGCAGCTCTCCGGCGTGGGACCGAAGGATCGGTCGTGCTGTTCGATCGCGTCCAAGGCACCGCGCGCCGAGCCAGCGGAGAAGCGCGCGCTCGACAGCGCGAGGATCACGGCTCCGTAGGCGTAGTCTTCGTTGCGCGCAACCAGTGGCTCCAGGTGCTCGATCGCGCGCTCGTATTCGCCCGAACCGGCGAGCGCCAGTCCGAGGCGGTACTGGAATTCCTCGCTCGCCGGATCCGCTTCCAGCGCCGCCGAGAGGTGCGGCACGGCTTGAGCCGCGCGGCCTTGCTGCAGCAACAGCAGACCCAGCTTGCCGCGATTGTAAGGCGTGTCCACGCCACCCAGCTCGCGCGCCAGCCGGCGCTGCCTCGAGCGATCGGTCACGCGCGCCGCGAGGCGGGCCCCCACCACGCTGACCAAGATCGCCGTGATGTAGAATCCGAGGAGCGGGATGCGGAAGATGCCGCCGATCACCGGGAGCTCGCGCAGCACGAACATGGCGGCGAACACCAGCAGGAAGAATCCGATGAGTCGGAGCATGGTCGGCGATTCTAAGCACAGAACGGCGCCGAGTCGCGCCTGCGCGACCTGTGAGCTGCCCTTCATGGTCGCTATCATCCCCCGGCATGTCCCGACTCGTCAGCACTCCCTGGCTCTCCGTCACGCTCGAGTTCCTTCGAGCGCTGACCGATCTGCTGCTGCTCCCCTGGCGAGCGCTCGCTTACAGCCTCGAGCGTGAGTCGGAAGTCGAAGAACTCCGCGCCGCCCTGTCCGAAGATCCTCGACCCGATCTCGCCCCCGACCTCGGCCACTGGCCGGACCGACCGCTGATCGTCTTGATCGCCTGCGCGGAAGCCTCGGGTGAACACCACGCGCTCTCGCTGCTGCACGAGCTGCGCGCCGCGGCGCAGACAGCCGGTGCACCGCCGCCGCGCGTGCTCGGCTTCGGCGGCACGCGACTCGCGGCGGCTGGAGTCGAGCTGCTCGGCAATCCCGTCGAGCGCGCGGCCATGGGCTTCCAAGGCGTAATCAGCGCCTTGCCGTTCTATCTGCGCCTCCTGACTTCCGCGGCGCGCGCGTTCCGCGACATCGAGCCCGACGTCTTCATCCCCGTCGACTCGCCCGCGCTGCACGTTCCGATGGCCCACCTCGCGCAGCGTGCGAAGGTCCGCGTCGCGCACTTCATCACGCCTCAGTACTGGGGTTGGGCACCGTGGCGCGTGAACGGTTATCGCCGCGCCATCGATCTCGCGCTGACGATCCTGCCCTTCGAACCCAGCTGGTTCACGAAGCGCGGCGTGCGCGTGCGGCACGTCGGCCATCCGATCCAAGACCACCTCGCCGGCGTTCCCGTCGATGACGCGCCGCAAGACGGACCGCTCGTCATCCTGCCAGGCAGCCGGCGCGCTGTCATCCGTCGCAACTTGCCGTGGATGCTCGAAGTCGCCGCGCACGCGACCGATACAAGTCGTGCGATCGAAGTTCTGCAAGCAGATGATGAACACGCAGGCCTGATCGACGCCGCGATCACAGCAGCGGGACTCAGCGATCGCGCGGTGCTGCGGCGCGGCGAGCTGCACGAACGCCTGCGCGGCGCGCGCGCGGCCTTCTCCGTCTCCGGCACCGTGCTGCTCGACTTGCTCCACCACCGCCTGCCCACCGTCGTGCTCTACAAGCTCGAGAGCCGGCGCGTCGCGTGGATGGGGCGCAACTTCCTGACGGCGCCGTGGTTCTCGTCGATCAACTTGCTCGCGAACCGCGAAGTCGTGCCCGAGTTCAGCTTCTGCGGCGACGGGCCGCGTGAAGAAGTCGGCCGCGCACTGCGCTCCGCCCTCGAAGACGACCGCGCGCGCGCCGTGACCCGCCTGGGCCTAGACTACGCGGCCCGCCGGCTCGGCCCGGCCGGCGCCGCAGGCCGGGCCGCCCGCGAGAGCCTCGCGTTGGCCCTCGAATCGGCCTCCACAGCCCCTGGAGGCCGATCGTGAGCCGCAAGCCGAAGGACGGGCTCCCCGCGGACTTTCCCGCAGAAAGCCTGAAGGGATCCGGCGCGGAGGGGTACCCGCCCACCGCAATGGGAACCATGTCCACACAACTGATGCTCGCCACCAAGCAGGGCGACCGCGCCGCCTTCGACCAACTCGTCGAACGCATTCGCGGTCGCGCATTCCATACGGCCCGCATGCTCGTCGGCTCCCGCGACGACGCCATGGACTTGACGCAGGAGGCCTTCATGAAGGTCTTCCGCGCGCGCGACACCTTCCGGGACGGCGAACCGTTCCTCCCGTGGTTCCATCGCATCTTGCGCAACACGTGCTTCAGTCACCTGCGCAAGAAAGGTCGCATCACGAAGCGCTCGATCTCCTCCCTCGGGATCGAGGATGACGCTCCGGACTACGACTTGATCGACGAAGCACCCGGCCCCGACGCCCGCACCGCGGAACGTGAACGGTCGGACCTGCTGCACCAGAGCTTCGAAGGACTCTCCGCTCGCGACCGCGAGATCCTCTCGTTGCGCCACTTCCAAGAGCTCTCCTACAGAGAGATCGCCGAAGCACTCGACATCCCTCAAGGCACCGTGATGTCGCGCTTGTTCCACGCGCGACGTCGACTGCGCGATCGACTCTCCGGCGTGCTCGACGAAGCCCCCCCTCCCTCACCACAAAGCCAGACCGCGGATTGATCGAATGGATACGCCCCAAGGGCACCCGACGCGCGACGAGCTGCTGGCGATGGCCTACGCCGACGGCGAGCTCACTCCCGAAGCACAAGAGCAGTTTCGGGAGCGCATGCAGCAGGAACCTGTGCTCGCCAAGGCGGTGAGCGATCACCAGCGACTCGCCCTGGTCGCACGACAACTCGCGCCGCCCGAGCCGATGGACTTCGAGTGGCAACGCATCGCCGAAGAAGGCAGTAGCCGAGCTTGGGCCGGGCTGGCCTGGGCTCTGACCTTCGTCGGCGGCCTCGGAATCGCCGGCTGGGCCGTGCTCGAGGTTTATCAGTCGGATCTCGATCCGACGGCCAAGACGCTCTCCGGCGCACTGCTCATCGGCCTCCTCTTGCTGTTCCTCTACACGCTGCGCAACCGACTGCGCACGCTGCCCTACGATCCCTACACCGAGGTCCAGCGATGATCCTGGCGACCCGCGAAGACATCCCTCAGCGCAAGATCACCGAGGTGCTCGGTCTCGTCCGCGGCTCCAGTGTGCGTGCACGTCACCTCGGCAAGGACATCGGCGCGGTGCTCAAGAACCTCGTCGGCGGGGAGATCCCCGAGTACACCAAGCTGCTGGCCGAGTCGCGCGAACAGGCGCTCGACCGCATGCTCGAAGAAGCACGCGCGCTCGGCGCGGACGCCGTCGTCGCGCTGCGCTACTCGAGCAGCGAGATCTCCACCGGCGCCGCCGAGGTCTTGGTCTACGGCACGGCCGTGCGCTTCGCGCCGCGCGACGACGAGATCTGATCGCTCAGTCGCGCGGTCCGACCCACAGCCGGATCTCGTCGAGCGGCTTGCGCTCGAGGTCCGGCACCACGCAGCCCGCGGCCGGAAAGCCGACCGGCAACAAGACGAACGCGCGTTCGTTCTGCGGACGGTCGAGCAGCTCTTCCAAGAACCCCATCGGACTGGGCGTGTGCGTCAGCGTCGCGAGTCCCGCGTGGTGCAGCGCAGCGATCAGGAATCCGAGCGCGATCCCGACCGACTCCTGCGTGTAGTAGTTCTTGCGACGCAAGCCGTCGCGCTCGCCCCACGCCTGTCGGAACACCACGATCAGAGCAGGCGCGGTCTCGAGGAAGGGCTTGTCCTCGTTCGTGCCCAGCGGCGCGAGCGCTTGCAACCACTCCTCGCTCATGCGCTCCGCGTAGTTCTTGCGCTCCTCCTCTTCCGCCGCCTCGCGGATCGCACGCTTCTTGTCGGGGTCGGTCACGACCACGAAGGTCCACGGCTGCTGGTGCGCACCGCTCGGAGCCGTACCGGCGATCTCGATGCAGCGATCGATCACCTCGAGCGGCACGGCTTCGTCGCTGAACTCGCGGACGGAACGCCGCGTCGTCAACTCTTCGCAGAGCTCGTCTGCGCGCGCGCGCATGGCGTCCGTGTCGAAGCGCGTGAACTCCAGAGGCCGAAAGGGATGCTCGGTCATGTGAGGCGGCGGGTCGGGCCTTGCGGCGGACTAGCGGGGGGGGCGCCTTCCCGGGGGGGGGAGAGCAAGCACCGAGTCTAACCTTGTCCGGTCGCCGCCCGGGAGCGATACCATCTGCCCTGAACCGCCCCGGCCTCCGCGCGTTGCTCACACGCTCCGGACGCCGCACACGACCCGTACCGCCATGAAGACGACTGCTCTGCGCCTCGCGCTGCTCCTCGCGACGATCACCGCCGGCCTGTTCACCACCGCCACGCCGCTCCTCGCGGGCGCCCAGAAAGCCGGCCAAGAGAAGCAGGAGGTCCCCCGCCGCCCTGACGGCAGCCTGGCCGTGGACCTCGGCAGCGAGATCGACAGCTCGATCCGCTGGTTGCGCGCACAGCAGTCGAAGGACGGCAGCTACGGCGGCAGCGTCAGCGACACGGCGTGGGTCTTGCGCGCGCTGGCCGACTCGCCGCGCCGCTACACGCGCGCCGATGGACCGTTCGTCAGCGGAGCACTCGACTTCCTCGCGACGCGGCAGAACGCTGAGACCGGCCAGATCTACGACCCCGAGACCGAGTCCGTGGCGCGCATCGAACAGACCGTGCTCGCACTGCTCGCGCTCGAGCTCTATGAAGACGCCACCTCGCGCGTCGTGTACGAGCGTCTGAAGTCGTCGTTCCAGGTCCTTCCGAACACCAAGGGGGCTGAGCTGTCGCCGGAAGCGGCCGATGCACTCGTCGCCGACTTGTGGACCAAGCGCGCGAAGGACTCGTCGTGGCCCGGCAACGGCGAAGGCGCCTTGATCGCCACCGCCAGCGGCGTGATCGACTTTTCGCGAGCCAAGCGCGCACTCAGCGCCCCGCAGTCGAGCGCTCCCAAGTCGATCTCCAAGCTCCCCGCCTTCAGCGCAGCGGACAGCGCGCAGACCGACGACGCCTTGAAGCGCGGCGCGCTCTACCTGCTCGCGGTCAGCGAGAACGGCCGCTGGGGCCCGCCCGCTGAACCGGAAGCCGGCCTGACCGCGATGGTGCTCGGCGCGCTGCAAGCCCTGCCCGAACCGCGCAACGCCGACGTGCAGCAAGCGATCGATGACGGTCTCACTTGGCTCGTCTCCCTGCAGGCCGCAGACGGTTCGATCCACGACGGCAAGCTGAAGAACTACATCACGTCCGCGGCTGTGTTGGCGCTCGCCAAGTCCGGGCGCGAAGCCTACGCGCCGGTGATCGCCAAGGCGCGCGACTACCTCGTGCGCCTGCAAGCCGACGAAGACGACGGCTACTCCGAAGGCGACCGCTTCTACGGCGGGATCGGCTACGGCGGTGACGAGCGCCCTGACCTCTCCAACCTGCAGATGGCGCTCGAAGCGCTCGACGCGGCCGGTCTCGAGTCGGACGACGAAGCCTTCCAACGCGCGCTGAAGTTCCTGCAGCGCACGCAGAACCGCTCCGAGTCGAACGACACGGAGATCGAGACGGGCAAGGGCACGATCAAGTCCGGCGACGACGGCGGCGCGGGTTATGCACCCGGCGACTCGAAGGCCGGCTTCGACACGCTGCCCGACGGTACGCAAGTCCCCCGCTCGTACGGCTCGATGACGTACGCGCTGCTCAAGGGCTACCTCTTCGCCGGCCTACCGAAGGACGATCCGCGCATGCAAGGCGCGTGGAAGTGGGTCAGCGCGAACTACACGCTCGACGTCAACCCGGGCTTCGAGAAGGCCGACGATCCCGACGCCGCGTACCAAGGGCTCTACTACTACTTCCTGACGATGGCGAAGGCGCTCGACCTCTACGGCCAAGAAGTCGTCGTCGACGGCGAAGGCGTCGAACACGCTTGGCGCGCCGAGCTCTGCGGCCGACTGATCGCCATGCAGAGCAAGGCGGACGGCTCGTGGGTCAACGTCAACTCGCCGCGCTGGTGGGAAGGCAATCCGACGCTCGCCACGGCGTACGCGATGCTGACGCTCGGAACGGCGAAGCCCTCCGCGACCTCTCGCTGAGCGCGCGATGAACTCGCACAGCTGTCGCATCTATCGGCGACCGGGCGGCCCGCGAGGGCTCGGTGAGCTCGTGCTCGAGCTCGAAGGTCGCGCGTACGATCTCTCCGACGCGGGCTCGATGAGCTTGCCCGAGCGCCTGCGCGCCGTCGACGCCGACCCCGCGTCGTTGCGCGCCGCCGCGCTCGAAGGACGGCTCCCCGAAGCCGCACCGATCGACCCCACGGAAGCGCTGTTGCCGCCGGTGCTGCCGCACGAAGTCGGCAAGGTGCTCGCGCTCGGCAAGAACTTCCGCGCGCACGCCGAAGAGTTCGACGAAGAGGTTCCGACCGAACCGATGTTCTTCAACAAGCTGCCCGAGACGATCGTCGGCCACCGCTCGACCGTCACCGTACCCAGCTGGTACACGGACCGCTTCGACCACGAAGCGGAACTCGCGCTGCTGATCGGCAAGCCCGGTCGCGACATCGATCCGGTGCGCGCGTTCGAACACATCACGGCGTACACGGTCGCGAACGACTTGACCGGACGCACGATGCAAGGCGCTGACCGCGGGCTGAAGTACCCGTGGTTCCGTGCGAAGAACTTCGAAGGCTCGTGCCCGCTCGGGCCGTGCTTGTTGCTCGCCGATCCGCTGACCGGCGCGCCGGACCCGAACGACTGGCGCGTGACCGCGACGGTGAACGGCGAGCCGCGTCAGGACGCGTCGACAGCGCAGCTGGTCGTCAAGATTCCGCAGGCGCTGGCGTGGCTCTCTAGGCACTTGCCGCTGAACACGGGCGACATCGTCCTGATGGGCACGCCGGCCGGTGTCGGACCGCTGTCGGACGGCGACGAAGTCGTCTGCTCGATCGAGGAAATCGGATCGCTCGCGACGCGCATCGCCCGCCCGTGATCCGGGCGGACGAGGGCGCCTCGCTCAGGCCTTCTTGATCGAGATGCTCTTGGGCACGGTGAACTGCCGGTGTCCCTCGATGCCTCCGAGGTAACCGAAGCCCGATTGCCGGGCACCGACCCACGGCAGTCCGGGCGCGCTGCCGAGGTACTGGTTGATGCCCACTTGCCCCGCCTTGATCGCGCCGGCCATGCGCAAGCCCCGCTCGCGGTCCTGCGTGTACACGTTCGCGCCGAGCCCATACGGCGTGTCGTTCGCGAGGCGGATGCCTTCCGCCTCACTGCCGTCGAAGCGCATCAAGCAGACCACCGGCCCGAAGGTCTCTTCGAGCGCGATGCGTGCGTCGGTCGGAACGTCGGCGAGCACCGTGGCCGGATAGTAGTTGCCCGGACCGGCAGGGATCTCGCCGCCCATCAACACGCGCGCTCCGCGTTGGCGTGCATCGCGCACTTGTTCATCGACCTTCGCACGCTGGCCTTCGCTGACCATCGGGCCCATGCGTGTCTTCTTCTTCGTCGGGTCGCCGTGCTTCCAGTCCTTGGCGCGCTTCAGGACGAGCTGCTCGAAGCGTTCCGCCACCAGCTCGGCGACGTAGATGCGTTCGAGCGAACAGCACACCTGACCCGTGTTGCGCAGCGAGTGCGTCACCGCGGCATCCGCGGCTGCGTCGAGGTCGGCGTCCGCCATCACGACCAGCGGGTCCTTGCCGCCGAGCTCGAGCACCAAGCGCTTCAAGCCGTCGCTGGCGCTGCGCATGATCGCTTGCCCGGTCTCGCGGCTGCCGACGAATCCGATCATGTCGACGTCGCTGGCGACGAGCGCCGCACCGACATCACCACCGCCTTGCACCAACTCGAGCACGCCGTCCGGCAACACGGCCTGCAAGACTTCCGCGATCAACGCGCCGACAAGCGGTACGTGTTCGGACGGCTTGAAGACCACGGTGTTTCCCGCGACGAGCGCGGGCACCAAGATCGACATCGGCATCGCGACCGGGAAGTTCCAAGGCGTCACCGCGGCGACCACCCCATGCGGAACGCGCACGAGCATCGACTCCGTCTCGCCGCCGTCGAGCGTCTCCGGCGCCAAGGCGTCGGCCACTTCGCGCGCCCGCTCGCCGAGCACGCGGCCGTAGGCGCCGGCTTCGCCACGCGCCGATTCGAGCGGCTTCCCCATCTCACGGCAGATCAGGAGGCCGAGTTCGTCGGCCCGCTGTGTAAAAGATTCCGACGCCTCGGCCAGCCGCCGTGCACGCTCAGGGGCCCCTAGAGCCTCCCAGGCAGGCTGTGCGGCACGCGCGCGGGCGACGGCCTGGGACAGTTCGTCCCGGCCGGCGGACACGATCTCGGCAAGTGCTTCTCCCGAGGCCGGGTCGCGGTCGAGTAGAGTCTTCATCGTGGCAGTCTAGCGCCCTCCCCCCCAATCGAGCGTTCCCGAATCGGCGCGAGATGACGGGCGCATCGGCCGTTCCTCCCACCCCCCGGGCCTCCCCAGGCGCTTTTGCAATTTCCTCGTTCGGTTTCCAGCGAGAGTTCTACAGGCGCGTCCCACACCAGGTCGACAGTCACCCCCGGATCTGTCAATCAGCGCCGGTGGGGACCGGTGCGGAACGCCTGCGGAAGAGAAGAGTTTTGAATCAATCCACAAAGTCGATCGGCTGGTACGTGGCGGCCACGCTGGCAATCGCCACGACCAGTTCGACGACAGCAGCGGCGCAAGCCCCGCAAGACCTACAGCCCAGCTGGACTTACTCGAGCGGCACCGAAGGCTGGATTCCGGAAACGGTCTCCATCGGTAACGACGGCACTCGCGTGTTCACCGCCTACGGAACGTTCGGCTCGAGCTCGCAGCTGTTCAGCGACTCCGCGGCGACCATCGCTTCGGACGAGCAGGTGCAGCTCAGCTTCCACCACCGGGTGGATTCGTCGTCGTCCGGAGTCCGCCGAGCTTGGCTGCACTACTCCAGCCCAGATCCCTACACGGCCGCGCTCGCGGAGCTGCGGGTCTACGCGGCGGACAGCTCACAGACACAGTTTACATACACCTTCCCCTTCACGACGCAACAGCTGCGCTTCGGTGGAGTGGACACCAGCGAGAGCGGCAGCCGCGTCAGCGCGTGGGCCTACGACAACCTGAGCGGCAACACCTCAGTGGTAGTCTTCGACGGGGCTTCGAGCACGCCCACGGTCTCTGTCGATGTCCCAACCTACATGGAGCCGAGCGAAGGCAAGGTTTCCAAGAACGGAGAACGACTCTACTTAGGTACCGGCACGAAGACCTTCCTGGTTGATCTGAGCACCGGCCAGGTCACGCATGCCGGTTACAACACCTTCTCTGCTGGCAACGGTCACGCCTTGAGCCCTGACGGTCTCATGTACGCTCGCGGCACATCGGCCAACGGCCTGAAGATCATGCAGGTGCAGGGGCAGAGTCAGTCGACCTGGTACACGCACACCATCGAAGGAGAGTATGCGTGCAGTCGCATGGCCTTCTCCGGTGACGGCACTCTGCTAGCCGCGACGTTCGACGGATACGTCGATCGCGCCGTGAAGCTGATCGTGCTGGACCTCACCCAGAGCACGCCGACCGTCGTCTACGAACACGAAGTTCAGGGAGCGGGAACTCTGGGACTCGTCAGCTCGGACTTGGAAGTCAACCAAGACGGTTCGCGGATCTTCGTAGGAACCTGGGGCGAAGAAACCCAGACGGTTCCGGAGGTGCTGATTCACAGCAAGAACGCCTCTGGCAGCTGGACCTATTCGCACTTCATCGATCTTCCCGGCTCGACTCGAGACCTGGACATTGACCCGACTGGGGATCGACTCGCAGTCGCAAGCAAGACGATTCACGCCTCACTGTTCGGCGGAGGGGGCCGGTACGACCAATTCATGTTGTCCGAGTCAGAGGGCACAGGCCTGCGCCTCGTCGGAACGCCGACAGCAGGCGGCTCCATCGAAGTCCGCGTCAGCTGTCCGCCCGACAAGACGGGTCTGTTGCTCGCGAGCGACAACTTGGCGACGACGCCGACGAACTTCGGCGACACGGGTCGCCTGTTCTTGGAGCGCAGCGGCTTGCAGTTCCTGTCGCGCACGACGGAGAACGGTTCGGGCGAGCTGGTCTTCACGCTCAGCCTCGCGACAGCGAGCGCCGGCGACACGATCCACGTGCAAGGTCTCGTGTTCGGCCCGCGCCGACTGAGCCCCGGCGCTCTGACCATCGAAGTCACCGACTGATCGACGGGCAGCCGCCCGCACGACAGCGCAAAGAAGAAGGGTCCCGCCGTCGCCGGTGGGGCCCTTCTCCGTCTCCTCCACAGATGTGGACCGTTCGAACTCAGTCGTTGGGATCGCCCGCCGGAGTGGTCGGGAACAGACCGCCGTTGCTCTGCTCACAGAGTTCGAAGGGCAAGTCCGCGACGCAGCGCGACCCCCCCACGCACTCGATGAGCACACCGTAGACCGCCGGGTCGACGATCGTGCGCTCGGTCGACTCGGCCAGCACGCCGTCGATCAGGATCCAGCCCGTCTTCCGACCGGCCGCGCCGATGATCTCCTGGATGTCGTGCGTCGTCTGCGTCAGCAAGAACTCGTTACTGAATACTCCGGCGATCGAGTCCAGGTCGGTTCGCGTCCAGCAGTCGAACGAGAAAGGTCTCACGAAGAGCTCCTCGTTGTCATTGAAGACCAGCAGTTCGACCGAGGTCGTGAAGGCCGCACCGCCGCTCAGCCCGAGCAGAACCAGCTCGCTGCGCACATCACGCACCTGACCGAAGAAGCGCGGGATCACGATCTGATCGGGAGCACGGGTGTACTCGATGCCGTCCAGGTCGTGGATGCCGTCGTCGTCGACGTCGGTCAGCGCGTACTGCGAGCACAGCGGATCCGCGTTGCTGCCGATGCCCTCGAAGGCCACGGCGTTCACCGAGTAGCTGAAGGCTTGCAGGCCGTTGAAGACCACGTACTGGCCGATCAGGCCGTTGTAGGCGATCGGTTCACCGGACTCCGGACAACGTGCCACCACGTAGAGGAACCCGCGCTCGGGGTCAGGGACGTGGTTCTTGACGATCAACGTCAGCGTGTCCGCAGGCGTGAGCAGTTCGGTGCGGTTGAACTCGAGACAGTCGCCTTCGCGGCGGTAGACGTACTCGAGCTCGATATCCATGGCGGAAGTCGAGGTCAGGGTGTTCGTCACCGAGACCATCGTCATGATGCCTTCACGGCTGTCGAACTCGGGGAACAAGAGCAGCGCAGCCGGGCGGCGGCGGTTGGTCTGCTCCACGCACGTGAACTCCAGCTGGATCAAGACGCGCGCGGTGTCGACACAGCCGTCGCTGTCCGTGATCTGGTAGATGAAGGAGTCGAAGTCGTCGAAGGTGCCGTTCGGCGTATAGGTCACGACGCAGCCACTCTGGCACGGCTCGCTGTTATCGCTTCCGACGCAACCGGCGCTGACCTGCGCCGTGCCGTAGCTCGGCGGCGTAATGATCACCAGACTCGAACAGTCGATCGGCCCGTCGGGGTCAAAATCGTTCTCGAGCACATCGACGTCCACCGGCCCGATGTTGCTCGGGTCGAAGACAACCGAGTCATCGTTCGCGACCGGGCCGCAGCGCACCGTAATGCGCACCGTTGCTGATTGTGAGTCACACTCGGTCAGCGAGCTCACGCGGTACGTGAACGTGTCCTGACCGCCGCAGAAGACGCCGTCCGAGCGGTAGCTGATGTCACCCGACACCGGGTCGATGCCGAGGATGATGCCGTTCGCGGGTCCATTGACGATCTCGACGCTCGTCGCGTCGATCGGTCCGCTGTCGTTGGCAAGGACATCGATCGTGACCGCCTCGCCCTGACAGATGTCGGCCGCGTCATCGACTGTCGTCGGACGCGCCGACACCGCGATGTTGACCGTCGCCTGATCCGAGACGCAGCCGGTTGCATCCCGCACCGTGTAGGTGAACGAATCGTTGCCGGCGAAGTTGCCCGCGGGCGTGTAGCGCACGAAGCAATTGTTGCACGGTTCATTGCCGACGCAGCCGGCGGTGATCACGGCGGAGCCGTTCGCCGGTCCGCTGGTGATCACGATCGACGAGCAGTCGAGCGTTCCATCGGGATCGGCGTCGTTGTCGAGCAAGTCGATGTCGACGAACTCGCCGGAGCAAGTCGCCGCCGTGTCGTTCTGCACCGCCGGGGCGGCACGCACTGTGACATTGACCTCGGCCTCGTTCGAGGTGCAGATCGTCGAGTCGGACACGACGTACTTGAAGCTGTCCGGGCCGAAGTAGTCCGCGTCCGGCGTGTAGCGCACGACGCAACCGACGCACGGTTCCGGACCGACACAGTTCGCGCCGATCGAGACCGAGCCGTTGGCCGGCTGTTCCGTGATCGTGATCGTGCTGCAGTCGAGCGTGCTGTCCGAATCGCTGTCGTTCGCCAGCACGTCGATGTCGACGAACTGATCCTCACAGGTCAGCGCCGCGTCATTCATCGCCATCGGTAGGTCGCGCACATTGACGCTCACGACTTCGATGTCCGAGTCACAACCCGCATCGTCGGTCACGCGATAGGTGAACGAATCCGGCCCGTTGTAGCCGATCATCGGCGTGTAGAGGATCCGGCAGCCGACGCAGGGCGAGAAGCCCTGACAGGCCGCGAGGACCAGCGCCGTGCCGTGGCTCGGCTGACTCACCACGACCAGCGAGGCGCAGTCGAGCAGACCGTCGGGATCGCTGTCGTTCGCCAGCACGTTGATCTGACGCGAGCCGTTCTCGCAGACCACGCTGCCGTCCGGCATCGTGGTCGGCCTTGCGTTGACGCTGATCGAGACGAGCGCCTCGTTCGAGCGACAACCGTCGGTGTCGAAGACGCGGTAGCCGAAGGAGTCCGAGCCCGAGAAGTTCGCGTTCGGCGTGTAGACCAGCTGACACCCCACGCACGGCTCGGGACCGCTGCAGTCCGCGGAGATCTGCACGCTGCCACCCGTCGGCTGCGTCGTGATGATGATCGACGAGCAGTCGAGCGTTCCGTCGCTGTCGCTGTCGTTCGCGAGCACGTCGATCGTGACGGGGTCGCCTTGGCACGAGAAGCCTTGGTCGTCGCCGGCGCTCGGGTTCGCATTGACGGTGAGCATCACCGTCGCGGGGTCCGACCAACATCCGTCGTCGTCCATCACGCGATACATGAAGCTGTCGACGCCGGTGAATCCACCGTTCGGCGTGTAACGCACGCGGCAGCCGACGCAGGGCGAGGAGCCCGCGCAATTGACCGGCACCGCGCTGCCGTTCGAGGGACCGGAGACGATGTCGATCGAGTTGCAGTCGATCTGACCGTCGAGGTCCATGTCGTTAACCAGGACGTCGATGTCGACCGCAACGCCTTGGCAAGTTTCGGCATCGTCGTCTAGCAGCAGCGGCCGCTCGTTCGGGCAGTAGGTGTAGACGACTTCAAGCTGGAGGCCTGTCTTGACGTCTGCGAAGAACGCGATCGATCCACAGCCAAGCGCCTGCGAAGTGGCTCCCGGAGTCGACGCCGTGAACGAGATCTTGTCGCCCGGGTTCTGCGCAGTCAGAGCATCGAGGTCGAACGCACTGTCGTAGCAGTAGGACTCAGGGAACTGCGGGTTCGCCACGAGATTCGCAACGGCACCAGGGGGACCTATGAAGTCCGGAACGCCATCCCCGATCGCCAGAGGCGGCAGTTGAATATCCGGCATCATCGGCACCGTATTCGACTGTCCCGGAATCTGATCCAGGCTCACGGTAACTGCCGTGTCGACACGAACGAATCCCGTGTTGCAGGGTCCGGAGGTGTCCGTGTTCTCGGCGATCAGAGTGACGTCTGCGAAAGGTGTGACGTTCACGTCCACCTTCACGAGTTCGCCGAGCGACGGGTCGAAGGCATCGAAGAGGAACGTGATCGGACGACCGGTCCACGGGGGAACCTCAGCCGCTCGAAACATGACTTCGGAGCGCGTTTCCCCGTCGCACCCGCCGCAGGCCGGCACCAAGCCGCAGTCCTCGGGCTGTGGCTCCGGCAAGATGACTTGCGCCGCGGCGCGCGGGAGGAAGGAAGCGAAACTGAGTGCGGCGAAGGCGCCGGCGAGCCACTGAGTCGGTCGTTGCATGGTCCCTGGTGCGGTGATGCCGCGCGAGGCGGCAAGATCGAGTGGCCGACTCCCTCGAGTCGGACGGCGAGCGGGAGCCGTTGCGCGCCCCCACGCTGTCCAACATAGGGAAGCGCATGCCCCGAATCATGGGCGCGTCGAGCGAAGACGGAAAGTTCGTCACGGTCCGCGCGGCGCAAGTCGCGACGCCGATCTCGCGCGCCCGGCTCCCGCAGTCCGTGCGCTTCACCGGCTCTTCCGGAATCGCTGGTCCGCGATGCGCTTACTGCGAGCCGCGCAAGAGCGTGCGCGCATCACGCTGCGCGGATTGGCAAGTTGGACGTCGTTCTCGCGCGCTATCCGAGGACCCGCGCCGATGCTCTCGCGCGCACAGCAATGCAAGCTACTAACAAGGCCAATGCAATCTCGTGTTCTGCGCCGCGCACTCGCGGCGCGGCGACGCGCATCGATCACTGACGCGACCCTGGGTCGTGCGCTCGGCGCAGCGTCCCGCTAATGGGAAAGCAGAGGGTGCGTGCGAGGGCGTCGCGCACTCGCGTCCCGCGCGCTCACAAGCTCCAACCACCGGCGACCAACAAGTCGACGCCCGTGATGTAGCTCGCGGCAGGCGAACACAGGAAGTGCGCGGCTTCCGCGACCTCTTCCGGAGTGCCCACGCGACCGAGCGGGATCTTCGCGAGCAGGCGCGGGTCGCTCGCATCGTCGGCCGCGTGCGCGTGCGGCACGATGCCGGGCGAGATCATGTTGGCACGCACGCCGAAGGGTGCTTCTTCGCGCGCGAGCGAGCGCAGGTAGACGAGCAGCGCACTCTTCGCCGCCGCGTAGGCCGCGGTCCGCGTTCTCGCGCGCAAGCCTTCGAGCTCGGAGACGCCGAAGGTGAGCAAGACGCCGCGGCTCGCGCGCAAGGCATCGCGCGCGGCATCCGCCACCATGATCGTCGACTCCAAGTTGCTCGCGAACATGCGCCGCCAGTCGGCGAGGTTCGTCTCGGTCAGCGCCCCGGAGTGGTAGTCCCCCACGGCGTGCACCACGACCTCGAGTCGCCCTTCGCGCTCGACCAGCTGACGGATCAACGCACCGGTCGCTGCTTCATCCGTGAGGTCGGCGCAGTGCACGCGACCGGGGAACTCGGCTTCGCGTTCGCGAGCGAGATCGGCGGACGAGCGATACACGAGGTGCACGCGATCTCCGCCTGCCGCCAGCCTGCGCGCGACGGCGAGACCCAGTCCGCGCACGCCGCCGGTCACCAAAGCGATGCGTTCCGTCATGGCGCGGATTGTACGCGCCGCGGCCATGGGATGCTCCGACTGCGCTCGATCGAGCGCACGAGCTGCGGTCAGTCGATCCAGCCGACGCGACTCGGCGGCCAGATGCGCACGTCGACGCGACCCTTGAGCAGGTCGCGGTGCACTTGGCCGAATTCGCGGCTGTCCGAAGAGTGCGGGCGGTTGTCGCCCAGCACGAAGAAATGCTCGTCCCGCACCTTGGTGAAGTAGTGCACGTCGTCGTCGAGCTCATCCACGTACGGCTCTTCGAGCTGCTCGCCGTTGACCCACACGCCGCCGTTCGACATGCGGATCTCGTCGCCCGGCAAGCCGATCACGCGCTTGATGTAGTCGAGTCGCGGATCGACGGGGTAACGCATCACGACCACGTCACCGCGCGCGACATCGCTGAGCAAGTAACTCCACTGTCCGACGAGGATGCGATCTCCGTCGTGGATGCCCGGTGCCATCGAGGAACCGCGCACGACCGACAGGTTGAAGACCAGCAGGTAGGTCGCCATGCAGATCACGACCGCCCTCAAGGCCCGGCGCACGGACCGCCTGCGGCGCACGCGCGCGCGCAGCTCTCGTCCGTCGTCCGCTTCGCGCAGCGGGAAGCTCGCGAGGCGCGTGGAGGGTCCGGAGGGACGCGGAGCGGCGGTTTCGTCCGTCCCGAAGGGAATGCTTTCCAGATCCCCCGGCGTCATCCGGTGTTCGTGTGCCGCGAGCTCGCGATCCACCCTTTCCGCCTCAGACGACCACGCAGGCTGGTCGAAGAGCGTCGTCGCGGGCTGCGGAGTAGGGATCGGCTCGGGCTCCATGCTCCTCTGCCTATCGGGTCCCTCACGACTCAGCCTTGACCCTCGCCCTCCGGGGCGGTCCAGTTCTGCACCCCGCCTGCGCGCCGACCGGTGCGAACCCGTGCGCGGCAACCCCGATGACGGCTCACCAGCACCCTCCCAGCACGGCCCGCGCCACGATCCTGATCGCCTGCAAGGAGCTGCGGGCCAGCTTCCGAGACCGCCAGACCGCGCTCTACGCGATCGTGCTGCCCATCGCGCTCTACCCGGTGCTCTTCTGGTGCCTGATCCAGGCCGCTCAGGTCTTGGAAGCGCGGCGCCAGAACACCGTCGTCGAAGTCGGCCTGGTCGACGGCGGAGCGCTGACGCCCGAGCTGCAGAGCGCGCTGGAGAGCACGGGCGATCCAGCGCGCGAGGGCCTCGAGCGCGTCGAGTTCCAAGCGCTCGTCGCGCCGCCGGACGAAGCCGCTTCGCGCGCGCAGCTCGACGATCCGGAGGGTCCCGACGCGCTGCTCTACACCGATCCGGACGCGCTGCGGATCGAGTACGACTCGACCTCCGGTCGCTCCGCGCTCGCGCAGTCTCGCATCGACTCGCGACTCGACGCCTTCGCGCAAGCCCGACGCGAAGCCGCGGCGACGAGCGCGGGAATCGATCCGCGCGAGCTCGATCCAGTCGATCTCGACCAACGCGATGTCGCGCCCGCCGAGGACAAGGGCGCGTACATGCTCTCGTTCTTGTTGCCGATGCTGCTCGTCATCATGGCGGTCATGGGCGCCTTCTTCCCGGCTGTCGACTTGACGGCGGGCGAACGCGAACGCGGCACCTTCGAGACGACGCTGCTGCTGCCGGTCCCACGACTCGCCGTGCACCAAGGCAAGATCCTCGCGGTCACGCTGTCCGCGTTATTGGCGACGGGACTCAACCTCACCGCGCTCGCGCTGACGGCCGGTCACTTGTGGAACAGCTTCGCCGGCGGCGGCGAGCTGCGCTTCGAGCCGCCGCTGGTCGCCTTCCTCGCGATCAGTCCGCTCGCGCTGCTGTTCGCGTTCTTCGTGAGCGCCGTCCTCACCGGCATCGCCGCGCTCGCCAAGAGCTTCCAGTCCGGGCAAGCGTTGCTCGGACCCGTGCAGATGCTGTTCATCGTTCCCGCCATGGCCGGCGCGATCCCCGGACTCGAGCTGACGCCCGCCACCGCGACAATTCCGGTCGTCAACGTCGTGCTCGCCTTCCGCAGCTTGCTGCGCGGCGAGAACCTGCCGCTCGAGTACGGCATCACGGCCGCGTGCCTGTTGCTGTTCGCGGTGCTCTCGACTTGGCTCGCCGTGCGCTTGCTCTCGCGCGAGTCGCTGCTCTTCTTCGGTGGCAGCCTCTCGCCAAAACGCCTGCTCGCGCTCCTCTTCACGCCGGCGCAAGGCCGCTGATCATGACTGAAACGCCCCAAGGCCCCGCGATCGAAGCGGAGAGCCTCGAGAAGACTTTCGTCGACCCCCAGCGCGGTGAAGTGCACGCCCTGCGCGGCGTCACGCTGCGCGCGGAGTACGGCGAGATCTACGGACTGCTCGGACCGAACGGCGCGGGCAAGACGACGACGATGCGCATCTTGTCGACGATCCTGGCCCCCAGCGCCGGCCGCGCGCGCGTCGCGGGAATCGACGTGGTCGAAGATCCGCTCGCGGCGCGTCGCCGCATCGGCTTCCTCTCGAACAACACCGGTCTCTATCCGCGACTCACGGCGCGCGAGACCTTGCGCTACTTCGGTCGCCTGCACGGCCTCCCGAAAGATGCGCTCGAAGCGCGCATCGAAGAACTCGTCGAAGCCTTCGGCATGCACGACTTCGCCGACGGTCGCGTCGAGGCCTTCTCGACCGGTCAGAAGCAGAAGGTCTCGATCGCGCGCGCCGTGCTGACCGATCCGCCCGTGCTGATCCTCGATGAACCGACCACCGGACTCGACATCTTGGCCAGCTCGGCCATGATCGAGTTCGTCGAGTCGCGCCGCGCGGCGGGAACTTGCGTGGTCTTCAGCACGCACATCCTCAGCGAAGCGGAACGTCTCTGCGACCGCATCGGCGTGATCCACCACGGACGGGTGCTCGCCGCCGGTACGCAAGCCGAGCTGTCCGAGCTCACCGGCGAGGAATACCTCGATCGCGTCTTCCTCGCGCTCGTGGAACGCGCCGGCGAGGAGGCTACCGCCGAATGATGCTCTTCTCGGCCGAAGAACGTCGCGCGATCCTCGAGGTCGCGCGCATCGAGCTGCGCTCGTTGATGCGCGATCGCCGCGCGATCTTCTCGGCCTTCGTGCTGCCGTTGCTGCTCTACCCCTTCTTGTTCCTCGGACAAGACCGGCTCGAACAGCTCTCGCGCGAAGGACTCTCCGAGCGCGAGGTCGTCGTCCTGATCTCCGATGCAGGCGCGCCGCCCGACTTCGTGGCAGCGCTGCGCACCGAGCTGCTCAGCCGCGAGCCGCTCGAGATCATCGACATGCCCGCGCAGCTGGCCTACGACCTCGATGCCGAAGTCCAGCGCGGCAGTTCCGAAGCCGCGGTTCACGAGAGCGAGATCTTCAAGGATGCGGTCTCGAACGGCGGTCAGCTGCTCGTGCAGTGCCTGGGACATCCCGATGTGCCCGGCCGCAGCTTGGTGCGCGTGCACTATGACGGCGCCGACGACCTGACCAACGAAGCGCTGCGGCGACTGCGCGAGTCCGTCGATGTGCTCGAAGACGCGGCGCGCACCGAGCGACTCGAACAGCTCTTGGGCCCCGATCCATCGGCGGGTCTGCGGCTCGAGAGCATCGACCTCGCCAGCGAAGAACAACGCAGCGGCTTGATGCTCGGTCGCTTGTTGCCGTTGCTCGCCGTGATCGTGCTGTTGTCGGGCGGCGCGACGGCGGCACTCGCCGCCTACTCGGGCGAACGTGAGTCCGGCACGCTCGAGACTCTGCTGGTGCAGCCGCTGCGCGCGGCCGTGTTCGTCTGGGGCAAGTTCCTCGCGGTCCTGACGGTCTCGCTGATCACGCTCGCGTGCAACATCGCCAGCGTCTGGGGTTCCGCCGCCGCGGGCTTGGGCAAGCTCCCGGGCGCCACCGGCACAGAAGCGCTCGGCGCCGATCCCGTGCGCCTCGCGCTCTCCGCGCTCGTCTTCCTGCCCGCGGTCCTCCTTCTCTGCGCCACGCTGTGCCTCGTCAGCGGCCGTGCGAAGAGCTTCCGCGAAGGACAACACCTGCTCTTGCCGTTGATGCTCGTCGCACTCGTTCCGACCGCACTCTCGACGCAACGCGATCTCGAGCTCGACTACGGCGTCGCGTTGATTCCGCTCGCCGGTCAAGGCTTGTCGTTCCGCGACGCGCTGATCGGCAACCTGCGCTTCGGCCCCGCGCTCGTCGCTTTCCTGTCCGGCTTGGTCTGGTCCGCGCTGGCCTTGATCAAGCTCGCTTCCACCTTCGACGCCGAGCGCCTGTTCGGCAGCCCCGACGCCGAGCGCGAAGCCGCGCTGCGCCGCTTGCAGTCGCGTCGCGCGCTGGCCTGGGGCTGGGCCGGCGCCTTCGTGGTCTACATCGCGGGCGGACTGATCGGCTTCGTCAGTGACCTCGATCCGCTGCGCGGCAGCGCTCTGGTCCTGTGGCTCGTGCTGCCGCTCTTCGCCGTGCTCTCCGCGCGTGCGACAGCGAAGCGCTCCAGGACGTCGATCCACGACGTCCTCGGCCTGCGCGTCCCGTCGCCACAGCACTTGCTCGGCGCCCTGTTGATCGTGCCCGCGCTCGGTCGCCTGATGCTGGCCTTCCGCGAGTTCCAGCAGCACGTCTTGCCGATGCCGTCGGTCGGCGACACCTCAGCGCTCGAAGCGAACTTCCACTCGCTGAGCAGCGTCGCGCTGCTCTTCGTGTTCGCCGTGACTCCGGCCATCTGCGAAGAACTCTTCTTCCGCGGCGCGCTGCTGTCCGGCTTGCGCAAGGACCTGCGCCCACGCACCGCCCTGCTCTGGCAAGCGCTGATCTTCGCGCTCGCGCACGCCTCGGTCTATCGACTCGTTCCGCACATCTGGCTCGGCTTCCTCTTCGGCGTCACGCGCTTGCGCACGCGCAGCATCTGGCCGTCGGTGCTGCTGCACTTCGGCTACAACGCGTGGATCGTCACCGCGATCGAGCCACGGCCCGAGTGGCTGGCCTGGTCCGATTCTCACTGGTCGATCGCGCTCGCCGTGGTCGGCGCAGCGTTGCTCGCCACGCCGCGCCGCGCCGCGCGGACGGCGACAGCCTGAACGCCGCAGAGCAGGTGCGGAGTCAGGGCACTTCTTCCACGATTCTCGTCACCGGCGCGCGCGGCATCGGATCGTCGACGTGGGACTCGCAGCGGAATCGTGGAAGAAGTGCCCTGACTCCGTACCACGCAGCGAGGCTTAAATGCGAGTGGCCCACGGTCGCGTGCGCGACAGCGGGTCACGGGCGTTCGAAGAACGGTGCGCGGTGTCGGCGCGGCATGGAGCCGGCGCCGGGATCACCGGGCGGGTCGACTAGCCGCGTTGGCGGGTCGACGCTTTGGCAGTCGCGCGGGACTTGCCCGAGCCCATGCCCATCTTCTTGACGCGGCGGCGGCCGCGGGTCGGTCCGCCGGCTTTGATCTGTGATTTCGCCATGGTGGTTCTCTCTGGATCTCTGGGGCGCTCGGATAGAGCGCCGCTTCGATTCGCGAGCGAAGAGGTTAGCCCCGCTCCGGAGGGCTGTCCAGGCTCCGCGCGCATTCCCTCAGCCCTTTTCGGCCCTCAGGAGCGCTTTCCTGCGCGTCGAGCACTCGGAATCACCTCGAGTCCCAGAACGCGCAGGCAGTAGACCAAGAGTCCGGTGATGCCGACCTCGTCGAGGTTGCCGACGATCGGCAGGTTGTCCGGGATCAGCTCGATCCAGCCCATGCCCGGATTGACGAGGTAGAGCAGCGAGAACAGCACGCCGGCGACGGCGCCGCCGCGCGCCAGCTTGGAAGGGCGCTGATCCCCCGCCGCGGCGGGTACGGGCCGCGATCCGCCCTCAGCCACGCTCGCCCTCGGCGCCGGCCTCGCCGGCTGGTCCGACTTCGAAGCGGAAGAGCAACCGCGCTCCGTCGATGTCCTTCTCGAAGGCCTCGCGCAGGCCGCCGAGAAAGTGTTCGCAGAGCAGCTGCGCGCGCTGCTCAGCATCGGGGATCTCCGCACCCGCGGGGTATTCGGGGATCTGGTTCGCGTTCATGCCCGAGAGTTCGCCATGCCCCAGCATGCGCGGCTGCGGCAGGACGATCGTGACGACCAAGCCCTCGCGCTCGATGCGCGCGGGATGGCTGCCGGAGAGGTCGACGCCCCAGATCTCGGCCGGTTCGCCCTCGTGCATCACGCGGTGCGTGATCAAGCCCGGGTGCAGGCTCGAGAAGCGCAGCTTCGACAAGCGGTTCTGGATCTGCGGCTCGGAGTAGATCAGCCACTTGTCCACGCGCACCATCGGATCCTTCGGCGCGGACTCGCGGACGGCGCTGTACTCGTCGTCCTTGGCTTCGACGAGGGTCCAGCCCCAGCGATAGAGCCCCGCCGAGGCGAACATGCCGACGGTCACGATGGTGACGAGCGCGACGAGACCTCGCGGCCGGCGGAAGAATGCTGAGGGTTGGGACATGGCGCCCATCATGCGCGGCCGGGGCCGGGGCGCAACGGCTCATCGAGGCTCTGCGGGAAATCGGGCAGGAGTCGAGCCTCGCGCAGCTCCAAACCCTATCAATGACATCGTGAACGAAGGCACTGTGAATCAGCAGGACGATCTGACTCCCGAGAGCGCCGGACGCTCGCGCGCCGCGCTCGGCCTCGGAGCCCTCGCGGCTGCCGGACTGATGGAAGGGCGCTTCCGCGTGCTGCAAGCCGAAGCGCTGGCGCGCATCGAAGTCGCGGCGAAGCCGGAAGCCGCGGCCGAGCGCGATGCCGTCGCCGCGTGGCACGTCGCCGGCTCGATCGCCGAACCGTGGATCCAAGCGATCGTGATCGGCGGACTCGTCGCAGCGATCGCGGTCGCGGTGCGCCAGCAAGGCGCGCTGCGCCGCGTGATCTGGACGCTGGTCTGCGGCGCGCTCGTCTACTTCTCATGGATCGGTCTCGGACCCGCGGCGCCCGGCGCGGACTTGTTCGAGCGCACGGACGCTTCCTTCAGCCGCTGGTTGCAACCCGCGCCGGTCGCGGGTGCGTCGTTGGCAGCGAGCGCGCTCCTCGTCTGGATGCTCGCTCCGCTCGCGGTGCGCGTCATGCGACCGAATGCGGCGTGGGCCATCGTGGCACTCGCCGTCGCCGGCATGGTCTGGCACACGACAACGCTGTTCGGACGCGGCGCGCCTCCGCAACACGCCGTCCGACCCGTCACGGCTTGGTTGGTCGAGAGCGGCGAGTCGGTCGAGGCATCGGGCGAGCTGAAGCTGCTTCCATTCGGCTCCATCGCGTTGTCAGCCGGAACGAAACTCGTCACGCCGGACCGTCACCCCGGCGGTTCCTTCCACGCTTGGGACGCCAACTCGCGCATCTTGTTCGTCGGCAGTGCTCGCGACTCCGACGACCACTCGTCCATCCGAATCGAAGCGGATCACGGTGCGCTCGAACTCATCGACCCCCGCTGGCTCAAGATCGAAGACCAAGCGTCCACGCGCTCGACTCTCGAAGAACCCAGCTTGATCACGATCGCGGTCGACGGCCTGCGCTCCGCGGAGCTCGCCGAGTGGCTGCAAGCTCGCACTGCTCCCGAAGCGATCCAACGCTGCGCCGAGGCGGGGGTCTTCTTCCCCAGCGTGGTCATGCCGACCGGCGATCCACACGCGAACGAAGTCGCGCTGCTGACCGGCGATCATCCCGCGTCCTTGGGGCGCGCACCGATCGCGCAGCACCTGAGCATGAGCCTGAACCAAGCGGGCTTCGCCAGCATGCAGCTCAGCGAAGGTGCGCCGCGCGCCGGAGTCGCCGGTGGCTTCGCCGGCATCTCCAAGCAGCTGGGATCAGAGGTCGTGCGCGAAGCTCGGCGCTACGTCGCATCGCACGCGGAAGAGCGCTTCCACTTGCACGTCAGCATCGAGCGGCTGGCGCTCGAGAACGCTTGGGACGCCGAGCTGCGCACTACGGCGCGTCCGGAGTCGGGCGAGTCACTGGACGAACTGCGCGAACAGGCGCGCGAGCGAATCGCCGAACGGTCCGTGCGCGCCGAACGACACGACGACCTCGCGCCGATCGACGTCGAATGGCGCGCATGGCTCGACGCGGCTCACCGCGCGCGGACGCGCGAGCTGCTCGTCGAGCTCGACGCACTCTTCGCGGACATCGAAGCGCACGGCCTGGTCGAACGCTGCGTCGTCGTACTCGTCGGCACCAGCGGCATCGCGCTCGGCCAACACGGCAACCTCGGCTTCGGGCAAGACTTGCACGCCGAGAGCGTGCGCGTGCCCTTGCTCGTGCGCGGGCCGGGCTTGCCGGTCGGCGAGCGGCGCGTCGGCCTCCGTGACGCACAGCTGATCGCCGGAGCGCTCGCCAGCACCTGCCAAGTCGCCTGGCCCGGCCGCGAGGCGACGTGGGACTGGACGGCGCGCGACGCCGAAGCACGACCGATCTTCATGCGCCAAGCGCGCGGCGTCTGGAACGGCATCGCGGACCGCGAGATCCTCGGGCTCGTCAGCGACGACCACGTGCTGCTCTGGTGCCCCGCCGCCGAGCCCGACGTCGCCCTGCTCCCCGGCTTCGGCCCTTGGCGCGTGTACGCGCTCGAGAACGACCCCGCCGAAACCGTGGACCTGTCGCTGGTGCACGAGTTCAGCAAGACGACACTGGAGCTGCGCGCCGACTTGCGCGTGCGCGCCGATCAACACGCCCGTGAGCGCCGCGCTGCAGAAGCTGTGCTGGAAGCCTGGGCAGCCGTAGGGGCCTGGGCTCCGGAGGCGAGTACATGGTGAAACGACAGCGGAAGTCAGCGACGCGCCGCATCTTCATCGGCGACATTCAAGGTTGTTGCGACGAGCTCGAGCGCTTGCTCGTCGCGTGCGACTTCGACGCAGAGCGCGACAGCCTGCATCCTGTCGGAGACCTCGTGAACCGCGGGCCGGACTCGCTCGGAACGCTGCGACTCATGCGCGATCTGGACGCTCGAGGCGTGCTCGGCAACCACGACGTGCACCTCTTGCGCACGGCGCACGGCACGCGCGAGCTGGGCAAGCGCGACACGCTCACGCACCTGCTCGCCGCGCCCGACCGCGACGAGCTGCTCGCCTGGCTCACCACCTGGCCGTATGTCCGCGCGTGGGACGACATCCTCCTCGTGCACGCCGCCCTGCACCCGAAGTGGACCGACCCGGTCCGCGTCCTCGCCGGCATCGACCCGCTCGTGCCCGACGAGCGCACCGACTTCGCGACGCGCGTGCGCTACTGCGACGCCGAAGGCAACCTCCCTGATTCCGACTGGCCGCCGCCCGCCCCGCCCTTCCGCGAGTGGTGGCGCCACTGGCCCGCCGACTCATCCGATCGGCGCACCGTCGTTTTCGGACACTGGGCCCGCCAAGGCTTGCTCGTCCGCGAAGGCTTCCGCGGCCTCGACACCGGCTGCGTCTGGGGCAAGGAACTCACCGCGTGGATCGCGGAAGAGGACCGCTTGGTGTCGGTGCAGGCGGCGCATGAGTACTCGCCGATGTCGACGGGTTAGCGAGCGGTCGACGATCGCGACGCAGCTTCATCAACAAGCTGCGAAGCACTCTCCGCTCGGAGGAGAAGAGCGCCTCACGCGAAGACCGCGAAGGCGCGAAGGCGCGAAGAAGGATGCTCCAAGGCCCGGCGCAGCCGGCGCATCAGAAGTAGGAGCCGACGGTTCGCCGTGGCTTGCGGGCCGCAGGGCAGCCTTCGGCTGAGAGAGCTTCGGATTCTGAACCTGCGGAAGGTCAGCTTCCTTCGGCGCGCAAGGCTGGCCGTCGAGTCACGCCTCTCTCGGCTCGAACTCGCCTGCGCGTCGTCCGTCCTTCTTTCCGCCCTTCGTGGTCTTCGTGTGAAGCTCTCTTCTGCTGACCGTGCCTGCGCCTCGCACCGCAGGAGGTACGGAGCCAGGACACTTACAGCAAGCGATCGCCGAACACGCGCCGCGCCAAGTCGGTCTGCAGCAGGTTGTCGGGATCGAGTTCGCGCTTCAGCACGGCGAAGGCGTCGAGGCGATCGGCGGGCAGGAAGCGTTCGGCGTCACCGGGGCGCAGCGAGAGGTCCTTGGCGAAGTAGTGCTTGCCGCCCGCTTCGATCACGAGCTTCGTGAGCATCGCGCAGTGGGCGAGCAACGCTTCGCGGTTCTCCGGGGTGATCTTGAAGTCGAGTGCGAGCGACCAACCGTCGACGGAGTGCGTCAACCAGAAGGGATCGGGACGGTGACGCTTGAGCACGCCGAGGTACGAGACGAAGCCGGCGGCTTGGCAGCGGCGCAGGATCGTCTGGAAGACTTCCAACGCGTGCTCTTTCGGCACGAAGCTCTGGAACTGGATCAAGCCGTGACGATCGTGACGACCATAGGCCCACTTCCAGTCGGGCACGAAGTCGAGCAGGAAGTTGAACGCGGCGTGCGACTGGCGGTACGGACCGCGCATGCCTTCGAGGCGCCCCGTCGCTTGCTTGACCGTGTTCAGGAGGCGCATGCCCGCGTCGTGGTTGAGCAGGCGCAGGATGCGCCAGACTTGCGACTTGGGGAACAAGCCCATGATGCGATCGGGCAGTTCTTGGTGCGCGACGCGCAGTGTCCGCTCGGCATCGGGATCTTCGCCGGGCTCGAGATAGCGCGCCTCGTGGATCAAGCCGCGACCGAGGTCGTCTTCGCCCGCGAAGCAGTCGACCCAACCGACCAAGTAGTCGCAGTCAGCCGTCCGCGCGTCGATGCGCCCCATCATCTCGGCCAAGTCGTGGCACGAGACGCCGGTCACTTCGACTTCGCCGGAGTGCACGCGCTTGGTCTCGAGTTCGACGCGCGTGATCGCCCCCAGCATCCCGAAGCCGCCGATCGCGGCGTGGAAGAGGTCCGCGTTCGCATCGCGTGAAGCGGTGCGCAGCTCGCCGTTCGGCGCGAGCACGTCGATCGACCGGATGCAGTCGCCGATCGTCCCGACGCGATAGTTGTTCTTGCCGTGGATGTTCATCGACGCGGCGCCGGCGATGGTCGGAAACATCGTTCCGCTGACGACCTTCGGCCACCAGCCGTGCGGCAACGAGCGCTTCCAGAGCTGGCCGATCGTCGCGCCGCCTTCGAGGTCCGCCACGCCGGTTTCGGCGTCGAACGACAAGATGCGGTTCATGCGCGTCAAGTCGAGCACCCATCCGTCCGCGTTCGTCGACGCGTCACCGTAGCTGCAACCGCTGCCGCGCAGCGCGAGGCTGACGCCGGCTTCGCGCGCGAGTTCGAAGGACTGCGCGACCTGATCGACGGTCGTCGGGCGCAACACGCGCGCCTGCGAACCGACGGTCATGCCCCAGCCTTCGACCCACTCGTAGTCGCGCCGCGGCGCGGTCTGTTCCGTCGCGCTCACGCTCAGATGTTCAGCTTGCGGAAGATGAAGGACGGGATGCAGCGGATCACCGTCATCACCCAGAACCAGATGCGCGCGACGTAACGCGTGTTCACGCGGCCGCGCGCCGCGCTCAGGATGGACGCGGCGGCCTTCTCCGCCGAGATCATGAACGGCGTGCTCTCGAGGTCCTTCGTCATCGCCGTGTCGATGAAGCCCGGCTTGATCGTGCAGACGTGCACGCCCGACTCACCGAGGCGGTTGCGCAGCGCTTCGAGGTAGTGGTTCATGCCCGCCTTCGTCGTGCCGTAGACCGGGTTCGCCTTGCGGCCGCGATCACCGGCGACCGACGAGATGCCGACGAGCGTGCCGCGACGCTGCGTGCGGAAGTAGTTCGCGACCGGATTGCACCACGCGATGCAACCCGCGAGGTTGACCTGGATCATCGCGAGGTCGCTCTCCGTGTCGTACTCCTCGGGACCGCGCGTGGGCATGATGCCGGCGGCAAAGATCACGAGATCGAGGCCGCCGAGCTCACGAACGAGTTCTTCGAAGAGCGCGGGGATCTCGGCCGTGTCGAGCACGTCGTGCGGACGCGTGATCACCCGGCCTCCGGTGCGCGCGGCATCGTCTGCGCAAGCGGTCGCGAGCTCGTCGAGCTGCTCCGCGCGGCGTGCGAGGGCGGCGACCCTGTACCCCTCGGACGCCAACTGACGCACCAGCGCCGCGCCGATGCCGGAGCTCGCGCCGATCACGATGCCACGGCGCGCGTCCGCCGGAACGCCTCGGAGGCGCGGCGGTGTGGGAACGGGCGAGACGGATGCCGGGGGGATGGGAGCGCTCATGATCGTCGGGGGGTCTCGCAGGATGATCGGCTCCACGCCCGCGAAACACACGGAGAAGTACCGTACCGCGTTCGATTTTTCCGTTTAGCGAGCGGGTACGGAGTCAGGGCACTGCCTCCACGAATTCGCACGGGTGCCCCGCCGGGCGAGGCATCCGCCCGAAATCGTGAAAGAAGTGTCCTGACTCCGTACCTGCGTTTGCGTTGCGGGTGAAAGTTGCTACGCGCGGCAGTAGATTCCGCAGTCATGGAACGTCATCGCCTGCTCGCTTCGTGCCTCTCCCCCTTCTTGCTCGCCGTCGGTCTCGGACTCCTCGCCTCGTGCGGAGATGACGAGCCCGCGCAACCGGACACGGCCCAACTCGCCGCGGCGAACCTCGCCCGCGAGCGCGCCGCCGCTTGGTTCCAGAAGCCGGCCGATGACAGCGGGCTCGCGAACGCGCGGAAAGAGCTGGCGCCGCTCGTAGCGGGTGACGACGCGCTCGTCGAAGACTTGGTGCGCGCCGCCGCGGTCGAGTTCGCGATGATCGAACCGACGACAGCGAAGGCCTTCGTCGATCGCGCGCTCGCCAAGGCGCCGAAGGACGCGGCCGCGAACTTCCTGGCCGGACAACTCGCCTACGAAGAAGGTGAAGTCGAGCGCGCGATCGTACACCTCGAAGCGACGCTCGCCGTCGCGCCGAGCGACTTGCCCACGCAGCTGCGCCTCGCCGCCGCCTACGAGGATCTCGAGCGTGAAGCCGACGCCGAACGCCTCTACCAAGGCATCGTCGACCTCGGCATCGAACACGCCGGCGACTGGTACATCGCGGCGATCTACCGCTTGATCCAGCTGTACTTCGTGACGGGACAAGTCGAGCAGGCGCAAGAGCTGCTCACCGTGCGCAAGGAACTCGAGGACGCCGGCTTCGAAGCGCCCTCGCAGAAGGTCGTCTTGCGCGGCAACTTCGGCGTCTTGACGCCTCCCGCGCGGATGGGGACGACTCCGGGTACCTTTGCGCCGAAGCCGATCTGGACGACGGAAGAGATCACCGACTACGCGCCCATGGGCCGCTCGCGGACGATGTATCGCGACCTGGACGGCAACGGCTCGCCGATCCGACTGCTCGCGGACGCCCGTGCGCTGTACCAGCTGCTGAGCGTGAACGAAGTGGTCTCAGCGGAGGAGCTGCTGAACGGCGACTACGAACCGCTTCGCACGCTCGACCTGGACAATGACGGTGACCTCGACGTGCTCGGATTCGAAGGCAGCGCGGCTCGCTTCTGGATCCAAGACGCCGGCAAATTCGCGATGCAAACGATCCCGAGTCCCGAGCTGCCCTCGAAGCCGCTCGACATCGCGATCGTCGACTTCGACCACGAAGGCGACGTCGACTTGCTGCTCGTCGGAGAGTTCGGTGCGCGGCTCTGGCGCAACGACGGAGCATGGGTCGACGAAGGCGCCTTCGTCGATGCGACCGCAGCAGCGAGTCTCCCCACCGACCGAGCGTTCACCTGGTGCCTGACGGAAGACTTCGACGCCGACCAAGACGTCGACTTGCTCGTCGGCGGCGCGCAGGGCGCCTTCCTCGCCGACAGCCTGCGCGCCGGCAACTTCGCGGACGAGAGCCGGCGCCTTCCGAGCGGTGCAAACTGGTCCACCGCTCCCGCCTGCGCCGACGTCGACGGCGACGCGCGCACCGACCTGATCACTCCCGGCAGCCCGTGCCGGCTCTGGCGTCAACGCGTCGACAACGGCTTCGACGGCGAAGACCTGAAGCTCTCCGGTGACGGCCCGCTGCAGCTCGCCGACTTGGACGGCGACAACTCGTACGACCTCGTCGGGCGAGGCGGCATCGCCTTCGCCGTCGGCCTGCTCTCGGGCGAACCGACTCCGCTCGACGCGAGCATCACCGACGCCGCGCAGCTGACCACCGGGGCCTTCTTCCGCTCGCGCTCGACGGACCTCGTCGCGACGCAAGCCGCGGGTTCCACGACGCAACTGGTCACCGGCAGCTTCGCCAGCGACGCCGCCAAGGGCCGCACGCTGCAGCTCGTCGGCACGCGCGACAACCGCCGCGCGGTCGGCGCGGTCGTCGAGGTGCGCTGCGGTCAGTCGTACCGCCGCATCTACTGGCGCGGCGAACCGCAAGTGATCTCGGCGACCGGTCACGACAAGATCGATGTGCTGCGCATCACTTGGGCGAACGGCGTCGTGCAACCATACGTCGATGTTCCGTTCGAGCCCGAAGACGGCGAACCCGAGCTGCTCTCGATCAAACAGAACGCCGCGCTCGTCGGCTCCTGCCCGTTCCTCTATGCGTGGAACGGCGAGACCTTCGGCTTCATCTCCGATGTGCTCGGCGCGACGCCGCTCGGTCTGCCGATCGCTCCGGGCATCTACGTGCCGCCGGATCACGACGAGTACGTGCTCGTCACCGGCGAACAGCTCGTGCCGAATGAATACGGCAAGCTCGTGCTGCAGTTCACCGAAGAGCTGCGCGAAGTCACCTACCTCGATCACGCGAAGCTCATCGCTGTCGACCACCCGGCGACCGCCGAGGTCTTCCCGAACGAGCTGTTCTGCTTCCCGCCCTTCCCCGAGCACCACTTGCACAGCGTCGAGGCGTCGCACGCGCCGCTCGTCGCCAAGGGCTCGGACGGGCGCGACTGGAAGGCGGAAGTCTCCGTGTTGGACGACAAGCACGCCGTGCCGTTCACGAACCTCCCCCACCAGTTCAGCGGTCTCGCGAACCCGTGGTTCCTGGAGCTCGAGTTCGATCCGCGGCTGACGCGCGACGCGAAGGCGCTGCGCCTCGTGATGACCGGCTGGTTCGACTGGAGCGACGCTTCTGCGAACATGGCCGCCGCGCGCACGCCCGGCGTCGACTTCATCCCGCCGATCTTCCAGGTCCCGGACGGCGCAGGCGGCTGGCGCGACTGCGGCCCGCCCTACGGCTTCCCGGCGGGCAAGACCAAGACGATGATCGTCGACGTCGCCGACTGGATCGACCGCGAGGATCCGCGCATCCGCGTGTTCTGCAGCTTGCAGCTCTACTGGGATCGCATCTCGCTCGCGACTTGCGCCGATGATGTCGAGCGCGTGCGCACCGAGCTCGCCCCCGAAGTCGCCGATCTCTGGCTGCGCGGCTTCAGCGATCCGATCGAGACCGAAGCGCCCGACTTGCCCGAGCGCTTCGAGTGGGATCGCGTCGCACACTTCCCGCGTTGGAACCAACACCCGGGCCTGTACACCAAGCTCGGCGATACCTTGCCGCTGCTCGGCGAAGTCGATGACCAGTTCGTCATCCTGGGCGCCGGCGACTGCTTGACGCTCAGCTTCGACGCGACGGCCTTGCCGCCCTTGCGCGAAGGTTGGCGGCGTGACTACCTGATCTATCTCGACGGCTGGGCGAAGGACCGCGACCACAACGCCGTCAACGTCCTCGAAGTCGAACCGATGCCCTTCCACGCCATGTCGGGCTTCCCTTACGGCGACGACGAACACTTCCCCGACGACGAAGCGCACCAGCAGTGGCGCGCCGAGTGGAACACGCGCCCCGCTCACGAGTGGATCCCGCCGGTCTCCGTCCGCCGCGTCGCGGAACGCCTCGAGGGACTCTAGCCGGGTACGGAGTCAGGGCACTTCTTCCACGATTTCAGGCGGGCGCTTCGCCTAGTCAGGCACTCGCTCGAAATCGTGGAAGAAGTGCCCTGACTTCGTATCTGCTAGCGCGTCGCTGCAGCCTCGCCCGGCACGGGCGCGCGGGCGGTCCACGCGACGGCCAAGACGACGATCGCGCCGCCGCCCCACTGCAAGCGATTCATGCCGTGGCCGAGGTAGATGTACTCGAAGACCGCGGCGAAGACCGGCTCGAGCGCGAAGACGATCGCGGCCGTCTCGGCCGAGATGCGACCCTGCGCCCAGGTCATGCCGCCCATCGCGAGCGTCGTGCAGACGATTCCCGTCACGCCGACGGCGATCCAGAACTCGGTGTCGAAGGCCGGCTGCTTGCCGTCGGTGATGCCGAGCCCGAGGAACGAACAGAGCGCGACGGCGGCGATCATCGCAAAGGTCAGCACGGCGGCCGGCGCGCGGCGCGCGAAACTGGCCATGATCAGGATCTCGACCGAGAAGATCGCAGCGCACGCGAGCGTCCACCAATCGCCGCGGTTCGGCTCGAAGGAACCGCCGGGCGCGAGGACCAGTCCGACACCGGCGACAGCCAGCGCGGACCCTGCGAGGTGCACGAACAACGGCCGGCGGCGGTAGGTCAGCGCCGCAAGGATCGGCACCAACGGAACGCTGAGCATCGTGACGAACGCGCTGCGGCTCGGTGTCGTGTACTTGAGGCCGACGGTCTGCGTCCAGTAGCCGAAAAACAACAAGACGCCGAGGATTCCACCCAAGATCCACGGCAGCAGCCCGCGCCCCACTGACTGTCGCCTGACGATCGGAGCGATCGGCAGGAAGGCGAGCGTCGCGAGCGCGAAGCGCAACGAGAGAAAGACGAACTCGTTCTCCGAGTCGTCCTTGTCCATGATCCCGCCGATCAGCGGGAAGCTCACCGCCCACAGCGCGGTGACGAGCACCAGCATCGGAACGCCGCCGCGCTCGTTCTGCGTCATCGAGGCTCGAGACCTTCGTGAGCGGCGATCGCCGCGCGGAAAATCGGCGCGATCGGTTGCTTGGCGCGCGTCTCGTTGTTCCAAGCGACCAGCAAGGCTTCGCCCTCCGCCCACGCTTCGCCGCCTTCGGGCGCAACGCGATAGGCTTGCGAGAACGAGCTGTTGCCGAGCGCGGTCGTGACGATCTCGACGATTACGTCCACGCCGCCGGTGCCTGGGCGCAAGAAGCGCACGTTCGTCTGAGCGAGCACGAAGGAGAACTGGTTCGCGTCCATCAAGCCCAGCTCGCTGAAGTACGCGTGCCGCGCCTCTTCGAAGAGCGTCAGATAGACGGCGTTGTTCAGGACCTTCTGGTTGTCCTCGTCCGACCAGCGCGTGTGCGCGCGATAGCGGGTCTTGATCTCGCCGGACGGCGGTACGGTCGGAGTCTGCATCGCGGAGACGTTAGCGCTTGGCCGCGCTCGGAGAAAGGACCACCGTCGCGCGCGGACGGCGCGCGACGAGCCAGATGCCGACGAAGATGAAAGCCGCCGCCCCGCCGACCGCCGGTGTCAGCTGCTCGTCCAGCCACAGCCAACCGGCCGCCGCTGCGATCAAGGGTTGCAAGTAGATGTAGACCGCCGTGGTCGAGGCGCGCAGTCGCTCGAGCGCGTAGAGGTTCAGCAGGTAGCCGAGGAAGGTCGGGAAGGCCAGCACCGCGATCAGCGACCACCACCCGTCCGACGAGACTCCGTCCGGTACCAAGCGCTCCCCCGTGATCAAGAACGGCACGCTGAGCAGCGACAGTAAATATATCCAGCCGAGGATCACGAGCGGCGGATAACGGCGCGCGGTCGGCTTCGACAAGACGATGAATGCCGCGTAGCTGAGGGCGTTGATCGCCATCATCAGGTTGCCCGTGGCGTACTGCGAGACCAGCTCAGGGTCCTCCGTGTTGAACCACACGAGGCCGCCGGAGAGCGAGAGCAAGACACCGAGTGCACGCACCGGCGCGAGCTTCTCCTGACGCGCGAGCGCCGCCAAGATGAAGGTGAAGACCGGGATCAGGCACATGACGAGCCCGGCGTTGGTCGCGGTCGAGCGCGCGAGCCCTTGCACGAAAAGCGCCTGGTTCAAGACCACGCCCAGCAGCGACAGCACGAGCATCATCGGCATCATGCGCCAGCCGATCCACGCGCGTCGTCCGTGCACCAGCACGGCGAGCCCCATCAGCACCACGGCGCCGAACAGCATGCGCCAACCGGCCACCGCGAGCGGCGCGAACTCGCGCATCGCCGTCAACCCGAAGAGCGGGAAGAGGCCGAAGCAGAACTGCACGACCACCAGCGACAGGTGACCGCGCAGCCGTTCCTCGGGAGTGTCCTGGCTGGGCATCGCGGGACTCTAGCCAGACTCTCGACCGAGTGGTTGCCTTGTCGCGCAGAAAGGACGCCGGTCGATGGGAAAGGCTAGCCCGGAGTATTCATGAACACGTGCTCCAAACACAGCAGATTGGTTCCTGTCGGTGCTTGGAGGGATCTGGCGATGAAGGCGACCCTGAACGGGTCGTCGAAGAAGCCGGATTCCTCAAAGTGCCGTCAGGGGCCGAGAGGCCGGCGATGCCGGCCGGCTGCGCAGTTTGGGGTGCGTGTTCATGAGTACTCCGGGCTAGCGGCTGCTTCCGTTATCCTCTGACCGATGCGATCCAACGACGAAGCGCCGCGCCCCTGGGAACTGGTCTCCTCCGAGCACGACGACCACATGATCCTCTTCCGGCCGCGCTGGGATCAGCTGCGGCATCCGCTCTCGCAGAAAGTCATGCGACGGTTGGTGCTCGAGACGCCCGAGTGGGTCAACGTCGTCGCGCGCGACTCCGCAGGTCGCTACGTGATGGTCGAGCAATACCGCTTCGGAACGTCGTCGCTCACGCTCGAGGTTCCGGGCGGCATGGTCGATCCCGGCGAAGACCACGGTGCAGCGGCGCGCCGCGAGCTGCGCGAAGAGACGGGATACACGGCGGACAGCTGGGTGTACCTGGGCGCCGTCGAACCGAATCCGGCCTTCCAGACGAACCTCTGTCACCACTGGTTCGCCGACGGCGTTCACGCGACCCACATACAGGAACTCGACGAGGGTGAAGACATCCGAATCCGCCTGCTCGACGAATCGGATCTCGTGCGTCGCGTGCGAGCCGGTGAGATCCGCCACAGCTTGGTCGTGACGGCGCTGTCGCGCGTGCTCGATCTGCGCTGCACGGACGACGTCACGACTTTCGAAGGAATGCAACGATGAACAAGTGCTTCGCCCTCGTGTTGATCGCGCTCGCGGCCTGCGCGTCGCCGCGCGACTACTCGCGCCTGCCTTCGCGTTGGACCGAGGCCTCCGGCGCGACTCAGGACGCAGAGTTGGCGCTAGCCTGCACGAAGCTCTGGGAACTGCGCTTGCAGCAGTCGCCGATCTGGGCGACGGAACTCGGCGATCCGCGCTACTACGGAAAGCTCCCGGCGCACACACCTGCCGATCGAGCTCACGATCTGGAAACGAAACGACGCCTCTGGCGCAGCACCCACACGATCGATCCGGGGCGCTTGAACGCCGAGGACCGCATCACGCTCGAGCTGCTCCTCGAGGAACTCGAGATCGAGATCGCGGAAGAGAACCATCCGCTCGCTCCGCACACCTGGAACCTGAACGGTCTCGGTGGCCCGCAGTCGGACCTGCTCTCCCTCGCGGCCGACCAACCGCGCGAAACCGAGTTCGAGCGCGAACAACTGATCGAGCGCTGGGGGCGCTTCCCCAGCTACATCACGTCGGCGGGCGAAGACTTGCGCGAAGGCGTCGCGCACGGTCGCACCGCACCCCAGCACGCGGTGCAGACCGTGATCGCACAGCTCGACGCGCTGCTCGCGACGCCGGTGCACGAGAGCCCGCTCGTCGGTCCCGCGGTCGAAGGCGGTCGCTGGATCGCGCTGGATCCGGCAACCGAAGGCGCACGAAGCCGATCGGGTGCCGAGATCACCCAAGAACAGTACGACGCACTGAGCCACAGAGTGCTCTCCACATCGAACGACGTGCAGTACCTCTACATCCCCGCCGATGACGATGCGCTCCCGTTCGGCGAACGCGCCGCGCTCCTCGAAGAGTGTCTTCGTCTCGTCAGTGCGCGCATCTACCCCGCCTACAGGCGCTACCGCTCGATCGTCGCCGACGAGGTACTGCCGTTCGCGCGCAGCGATGAAGAACCGGGCTTCGGGGCGCTGCCCGGCGGACTCGAGTACTACAGGCTGCAGGTCCGCCGGCACACGTCGCTGAACATGGACCCGCAAGAGATCCATCAGCTCGGGCTCGACGAGCTGAAGCGCATCCACGACGAGATGCGCGAGGTCGGCTCGCGCGTCTTCGGCACGCGCGACCTCGCGAAGATCCAAGCCAGACTGCGCGACGATCCCGAGCTGCACTTCGCGACCGCCGAGGAGATCGAGGCCACCGCCGCCGCGTGCGTCGCGCGCGCCGAAGCCGCCGTCCCCGCGCTGTTCGGCAACCTCCCCGAAGCGCCCTGTGAAGTGGTGCGCGTGCCAGACCACGAAGCTCCCGACACGACGATCGCGTACTACCGGGGGCCCGCCCCCGACGGCAGCCGACCCGGCCGCTACTACGTGAACACGTATGCGCCGACCACGCGACCGCGCTACGAAGCGGAAGTTCTCGCGTACCACGAAGCGGTGCCCGGACATCACACGCAGATCGCCGTTGCGCAAGAACTCACCGGCTTGCCGCTCGTGCGTCGGCACGGCGGCGTCACTGCCTATGTCGAAGGTTGGGCGCTGTACACCGAGCGACTCTGCGAGGAACTCGACTTGTACAGCGGCGACACCGATCTCCTCGGCGTGCTGTCCTTCGACTCGTGGCGCGCATCGCGCTTGGTCGTCGACACGGGGATCCACGCCTTCGGCTGGTCCCGCAGGCGCGCGATCGACTTCTTGATCGACAACACGCTGCTCGCGCCGAACAACTGCGCGAACGAAGTCGATCGCTACATCGCGTGGCCGGGCCAAGCTCTGGCCTACAAGCTGGGACAGCGCGAGATCCTCGCCTTGCGCGCACAGGCCGAAGAGGCGCTGGGCGACCGCTTCCAGCTGTCTGAATTCCACGATGTCGTGCTCGGATCGGGCGCGGTTTCACTCGGTGCGCTACGCTCGATCGTCGAAGCGTGGATCGAAGCTGACATCAGTGACGAGAGCGCGACCGTCCGCTAGCGAAGCTCCCCCATGACGCGCGCGCTGCTGCTCCTCCTCGGCTTCTTCACTTGTACCTCCGGCGCGACAGCGCAGGGGCGTCTCGTGGCGATCCCCGAAGCCGAGCCGAGCGCTGAGCTGGTCGAAGCAGTCCGCGTGGCGCTCGACTCGAAGTCGAAGCCGCTGCACTTGCACCTCGGCGAGTCCGCTCCCGAAGGCGCCGTGTTGCTCGACACGAACGACTACGCCTGGCTCTGGGACCGCGAGCTCGCCGCCCGCATGGTACGGTCCGAAGCGCTCGTGCTGAGCGGCGGCAGCTTCTTGCAGTGGTACGACGCGCTGCTCACCGACCGTCGCCGGATGGTGTTCACCGCCGGGCTCTACGACGCGCTGCGCAAGGGAACCGACGTGATCGGTTACGGCGGCGCCGCCGCCTTCTTGAGCCGCGGCACGTCGATCCCGCGCGCCGAACTCGTCGCGCGCGAGGACTCGCGGCCGCGCAATCCGCGCCAAGGTGGCGAGCAACGTCCGGTGGTCGGTCTCGGCCTGGGGCCGCCCGGCTACATCGATGCACTCGCCTTCGAGGACGGCAGCCCCTCGCGCTTGATGAACGCGCTCGCTGAAACGCACATCGACCTCGGCTGGTGGATCGCGCCGAACACGGCGCTGCTCTACGACTACCCGACGTCCAGCGTGCGTGTCGTCGGCCCGGGCCACGCGATCCTGTTGGACCTGAGCCGAGCGCGTCGCAAGCGGAGCGGCACTTCCGGCGCGCGCTTGTCCGTACTCGAAGGCGGCGATGGTTGGCTCCGCCCGCGGCGGCGCCTCCTGATCCCGAGCGCACTGCGAGCGCCCGACACGCTCGCCGATGGGACTGCGGCGCCCGCCGAAGCTCTGGAAGCCGCCGCGCGCCGGACCGCCGGCTTCCTGCCCGAGTCCCCGGCCCCCTTCCACGGCAACCTGCGTGCCGATATGGACAGCCGTTGGACCGGCCCGGACGCGTCTCCACGGCCGCTGCGCCTGCTGCTCGATTGGCGACACGCCATTCAGAAAGCGCGGCCCGCAGAGGATTCCACGAAGTCGTCGGCGGGTGACTCGGCCGTCCCACGTTGAGTCCCCTTGGCCCCCGGTTCTCTGTCCGGCGGACCGCGAGGCACTCTGGGCCGGTCCGCGTCCCAGCCTCGGGACTGAAGGAATCTCGCGTCAAGGCGAGCCGATCGAGCCACGGGGCTCGGCAGCCCCCTTCGGCTTCCCCGAAACCCAGCCGACTCATTTACAATCACGCCATGAGCACGAACGGGACTCCCAGCACGCCCGCCGTTGCCGAACTCGTCACCCGCGCCCGCCGAGGTGAACTCCTTGCCTGGCACGAGCTGTTCCACAGCTTCCGCAACGAACTGGCTCGCGAATGTGTCGGCCGCATCCCTCGGGATCTGCGCAGCCGATTCGATCCCGAGGACGTGATCCAGGCCGCCTTCCTCTCCGCCTTCGAACACATCCGTGAGTTCGAGTACCGCGGCGAGGGATCGTTCCGAGCCTGGCTCCGGCGCATCCTCGACAACGCCTTGCGCGACGGCATCAAGCACCACTGCCGCACCAAGCGCAGCCCTTCCCTCGAGAAATCGGGGGAACGCGAAGGGGCCGATCCGATCGCCAACCGCCGCTGCGACCGGCCCGAAGAGCTCGCGGGCGACGAGGAAGACCAGCGCCTGCTGCGTCGCGCGCTGCTGAACCTGCCATCCGAGCTGCGGCAGATCGTCGAGCTGCGCGTCGATCACGAACAGACCTTCACCGAGATCGCCGACCAACTCGAACTCTCGCCGACGACCGTCCGCCGTCGCGTGCACGAGGCCCTCGACCGCATCCAGAGCGAGCTGCATCCGGCTGCGGCGGGTTGAGCGCCGCCGGTCGAGCGCCGCCGGTCGAGGGCTGGGTTCGAGGATGTGGGCGGGGTTGTCCCCGCCCTGCTTCGTTGACCGAAGCCGGCTCGCTCGTCCGTCATCGAGACTGGCTGGCATCCCAGTTGGTCCGCTAGAGGCGACTCCGGACGATGCCGTCGCATTGCATCCTGTCCTCGGCTTCCGACTCGAATCCGAGCCGGGCGCTGGTCGACGAGGGTGCGCACGGCGCAGCGCGCTTCCAACCCATTGAAGCAGGAGAGCTTGCGAGCGCTCAGACAGCCAGAACCCACACGCAAGCCAGCCAGTTCCTTTTGCCGTACACTCGCGGCGCATGCCCCCTCCCGACTACCTCATCATCGGCGGCGGAATCGCCGGCGCCGCGACAGCGTGGTTCCTCGCCCAGCGCGGCGCAGGCTCCATCCTCGTCCTGGATCGAGAGCCGGAACTGGGCGCGCACTCGACGGCCAAGAACGCGGGGATCCTGAGGACCTGGATCGTCGATGACTCGACCCGCGCCCTCGCGGACGAGAGCCTGCGCTTCCTCAGCGCGCCCCCGGAGGGCTTCTCCGAAGTCCCCCTCCTCGATCCATGCGGGCTCGTGCTCGAGATCCCGGATGCCCAGCGCGCCGACTTCGACGCGTGGGCCGCACAACGCCCCGGCGGTGTGGTACCGCTCGATGAAGCCGCCTTCCGCGAACGACTCCCCCATGTCAGCTGGCGGCCAGGACACTGGTTCCTGATCGCCGACGACGGCCGGCTCGACGCGGCAGCGATCCATGCGGCCTTCGTCTCCGGAGCGCGCCAAGCCGGCGCCTCGTTCCGCACGGGTGCCGGAGTGCGCGAGCTGCTCGTCGAAGGTCACGCGGTCCGCGGCGTACGTCTCGACGATGGTCGAGAGCTGACCGCAGGCCGCACGATCCTCGCCGCCGGCGGCTGGGCCGGAAAACTTGGTCGTGCAGCGGGCTCCTCACTCACGCTCCACCCGCGCAGGCGCCATCTCTTGGTCACGGCGATCGACGATCAGATCGACGCGCGTTGGCCCGTGGTCTGGTCGGACCGCGACAAATTCTACGCGCGACCGGAGAGCGGCGGCATGTTGCTCTGCGCTTGCGACGAGACCGAAGTCGATCCCGACGAATGCCGGCTCGAACCCGACGTGCTCGGAGCCATCGCCGCGCGCGCCGAAGCTCACCTCCCGCGCTTTGCCGACGCCGGCGCCGCGCACTACTGGTGCGGCATGCGCACCTTCGCGGACGATCCGCGCTTCACCATCGGCGACGACCCCGAACTCACCGGACTCTTCTGGGTCGCGGCGCTCGGCGGTCACGGCATGACGACATCGGCCGCCGTCGGACGCCTCGCGGCAGACATCTTGACCGGCCTCGACGCGGGACCACTCGCAAACGCCGTCGCCCCCCGCCGCGCTTCGACGGCGGTCCTCTGATTCGCCGCGTGGTACGGAGTCAGGGCACTTCTTCCACGATTCTCGGGCGGCCGCATCGCCGGGCGTGGCGCAGGCATGAAATCGTGGAAGAAGTGCCCTGGCTCCGTACCCTGCGTCACTCGGGCACGTAGAGCTCCGAGCCGTGCTCGTGGAACTCCTTGGCCTTCTCTTCGAGTCCCTTCGAGACGGCTTCGCCTTCGCTGAGCCCCTGCGCCTTGGCGTAAGCGCGCACGTCCTCGGTGATCTTCATCGAGCAGAAGTGCGGGCCGCACATCGAACAGAAGTGCGCGACCTTGGCGCCGTCGGCGGGCAGCGTCTCGTCGTGGTAGCTGCGCGCGGTCTCGGGATCGAGCGAGAGGTTGAACTGGTCTTCCCAGCGGAACTCGAAGCGCGCGCGTGAGAGCGCGTCGTCGCGCTTGCGCGATTCCATGTTGCCGCGCGCGAGGTTCGCCGCGTGCGCGGCGATCTTGTACGCGATCACGCCCTGCTTGACGTCGTCGGCATTCGGCAAGCCGAGGTGTTCCTTCGGCGTCACGTAGCAGAGCATCGACGTGCCGTGCCAACCGATCATCGTCGCGCCGATCGCGGACGTGATGTGGTCGTAGCCGGGCGCGATGTCGGTGACCAGCGGGCCGAGCGTGTAGAACGGCGCCTCGTGGCAGAGTTCCATTTCCTTGTCGACGTTGACCTTGATCTTGTCGGCGGGCACGTGGCCCGGACCTTCGATCATGACCTGCACGTCGTATTCCCAAGCGATCTGGGTCAGCTCGCCGAGCGTCTCGAGTTCGGCGAACTGCGCTTCGTCGTTGGCGTCCGCGATGCAGCCCGGGCGCAGACCGTCGCCGAGCGAGAAGGACACGTCGTATTCCTTCATCAGCTCGCAGATCTGGCGGAAGCCGGTGTAGAGGAAGTTCTCGGTGTGGTGCGAGAGGCACCACTTCGCCATGATCGAGCCGCCGCGCGAGACGATGCCCGTCACGCGGTTCGCGGTCAGCGGCACGTAGCGCAGCAAGACGCCGGCGTGGATCGTGAAGTAGTCGACGCCTTGTTCCGCTTGCTCGCGCAGCGTCTCGAGGTACAGCTCGAGCGTCAGGTCCTCGACCTTGCCGTTCACCTTCTCGAGTGCCTGGTAGATCGGCACCGTGCCCACGGGCACCGCCGAGTTGCGCATGATCCACTCACGCGTCTCGTGGATCTCTTCGCCCGTCGAGAGGTCCATGATCGTGTCGGAGCCCCAACGCACCGACCACTGCAGCTTCTCGACTTCTTCTTCGATCGACGACGACACGGCGCTGTTGCCGATGTTCGCGTTGATCTTGACGAGGAAGTTCTTGCCGATGATCATCGGCTCGATCTCCGGGTGGTTCACGTTCGCCGGGATGATGGCGCGGCCGAGCGCGACTTCGCTGCGCACGAACTCGGGTTCGACGTGTTCACGCGCGGCGACGTACGCCATCTCTTCCGTGATGACGCCTTGGCGCGCGTAGTGCATCTGGCTGAGGTTGCCGTCCGACTTCGCCTTGCGCTTCGCAATCCAGTCGGCGCGCAGCTTGGGCAAGCCTTCGCGCGGATCGATGCCTTGCGGTCCCGAGGTGTCATAGACGTCGAGCGTCTCGCCGTTCGTCAAGTGGATGCGTCGCGCGGGAACGCGCAGCGTCTCGCCTTCGTGATCCACATCGATCCAGATCTTGTGTGAGCTCGGGAAGCTCTGGTCGAGGGGACGCGGCGCCGCCATCGTGGCGGCCTTCTGCGGGTCTTGAATGGTCATGGCTTTCCTACGCCGGCATGATCCGGATCAGGTTCGAAGGGTGCATCTCAGGCGCCGCGCGGGCACCGCCCCTAGCTGTCGCTATCGTTCGAACGGGTTGCAGGCGGCTCGGAGTCCAACGTGGACCCCGGCGACTTCTGCTCGTCCGAGGAGTGTACCGAGCGGTCTCCCCAAGGACCACGCGCGAAGCTCGAGCGCTCGGCCGCGCGCCGCGTGTAGGGCCGCGCCTTGTCCCCCAGGATCGTCTCCCAGAGCGGCCCCTGGCTCAGTCGCGTCGCATTCCACTCGACGCCGAGCAACAGCGAGATCGCCATCGAATAGATCCAGAACAGCAAGAACACGATGCTGGCGAGCGCGCCGTAGGTCGCGCTGTAGCGATCCAGCCCTTCCTGACCCCAGCGTCCGAGTATGTAGATCAGCGTGCCCCACAGCACGATCGTCAGGATCACGCCTTCGCGACGCTTCGAGGAGGGCAGCTTCGCGTTGACCGCCCAGCGGTACAGCTGCTGCATCACGGCGTACAAGAGGTAGAGCGCCGCGAGCCCCGCGACGATGCGCCAGACGACGAGCAGGGTGCTCTCGGAAGCGACCGCTTCCATCACGGCGCCGGTCAACGGCAAGCCGATCAAGAACAGCGTGCCGCACGTCAACAAGGTCAGCGTCATGCCGAGCGAAACCAGGTTCTGACGCCACCACGGTCGCGGACGCAGCTCGTGGATCGCGTTGACGGCCCGCAAGACTTGGCGCGTCACGCCGGACGCCGACCAGAGCACGCCGAGGAAGCCGACAGTCAGTAGACCGGGCTGCGCATTGCCCAAGACGTCGCGCACGAAGCGGAAGACCGTCTGCTCGACCGCGGGCGGCGCGTTGCGCTGCAAGAACTCGCGCAGGTTGCGCAAGATCCCTGCTTGATCGAGGTCGCGCAGCGTGTCGGTGATGTGCGTCCAACCGATCAGCGTCGCGTCGGCAGCTGCTGCCGCTGCGGCGGGCTCGAGGAAGCGACCGTAGCTCCACGCCACCACGACATCGACGTGTTCGAGGCCGGTCTGCATCCACGCTTCGACCGGCAACATGCCGGCGAGTGCGACGATGCCGAGCAACGCCGGCGGGATCGAGAAGATCAGGTAGAAGGCGAGCGCAGCGGCGTGCGAATAGACGGCGTGTTCACCCAGCGCAAGCATGAAGTCGCGCACGAAGTGCACGAGGCCTCTCACGGGCCGCGGCAGTGATTCGAGCACTCCTACTTGCCCCGTGTCCGTTCGAGTTCGAGCACCACGTAGCCCATCGCGACGAGTCGTTTCTGGACCGCGGAGAACGCATCGTGCGAGATGTGCAGGACGCAGACTTCGCTGCCGCCGGGCGTCGAGTGCCGCACGAGCCCGAACAGGCGTGCGCCTTCCGCGAACACGGCTCGCAAGGGATCCGGTTCCGGTTCGTCCGAAGGCCACTCGACCGACAAGCGCCGCGAGTCTTCGCGGTTGCCCGAGGTCGCGAACAGCCGGAACAGATCGCTGGAGGTCAGGATGCCGACGAGCCCGCCGTGTTCGAGCACGGGCAGCGAGTCCACGTGTTTCTCGAGCATCAAGATCGCTGCATCGTCGATGTGATCGTTCGGCCCGATCGAGACCAACGGCCCCGCCAGCAAGCTGCCGACCGGCTTGTCGGCCGCGATCTCCGCTTCACCTTGGATCGCGCCGATCAAGCCGGCGCGCGGCATGACGCTGACGAAGTCGTGTTCGGTGACGACGCCCAGCGTCCGGACGCCGCGCGTGACCACGGCGTGGCGCAAGCCGCGTTCCTCGAGCTGTGACCAGGCCTTGCCGATCGACTCGGTGCTCTCGACCCGGAAGACCGGGGTGCTCATGAAGTGACGGATCAGCATGGTTGGGGCGCCCACTGTACAAATTGCACTAGTCGAGTCCCCCCGTCGTCTCTTTCGGAAGCTCGGTCAGTCGCCACAAGTGCCAGCTGGCGACGCTGCGCAGCGGCCCCCAGACTTCGGCGCGGGCTTGCAGCTCGGCGGGACTCGGCCGCTCGGCGAGGCCCTCCAGGATGCGCAAGCCCTCTTGGACGCCGAGGTCCGCCGAAGGCATCACATCGAGCCGCCCGAGCTGGAAGATCAGGAACATCTGCGCGGTCCACGGGCCGATCCCGCGCACTTGCACCAGGGTCTCGATGATCTCGTCGTCGCCCAGTCGCTGGATGCTGCGCAGCGCGAGGCGACCGTCGTCGAGCCGTTCGGCGAGGTCGCGCAGCGCCGCCAGCTTGGCGCGCGAGAGCCCGGCGCCGCGCAGTTCTTCATCCGCGAGCTGCAGCAACGCGGGCGGCGCCGGCAGTCGCCCGTTCGAGCCCAGCGCCCGCACGCGCTTCCAGATCGTCGAAGCGGCCTTGCCGGCGAGCTGTTGGAAGACGATCGCCTTGGCGATGCTCTCGTAGCGCGACATGCGCAAGCGCTCGCCGCCGGGGAAGCCGGGGAAGGCCGGCGTGCGGTCCATGGCCGCCGCGAGCAGCGGGTCGCGGCGCCTCAGACTGCGGATCGAACGAGCGTCGGGCAGCATGGCGAGAGCAGAGCCTATCCACGGCGGTCTCTCCAGGGAAATCGCCTTCCGGCGCGTGCACCATTCAGCCCTCCGCTCTTCACAATTCGGCCCGGTGTCGCCTGGCTTTTCGGCCACCCACGGCCGAAAGGCTTGAAGCCGTCACCTCGATTCCGTATCTGTCTTTCAAGCCCCAACGCCGCCAACCGAGACCGACCAATGACCATGGCCAAGAAGAAACGCAGCGCGTCCGCGAAGGAATCCGGCGCGCGCCGTCGCCGCCGCAGCGACGAGGAGTTGATCGCCGACCTGCAAGACAAGATCCGTCAGGTCAAGACGCGCGCCGCCACGCGGGAGATGAAGAAGTCCCCCGCCATGAAGCTCGCTATCACCGCATTGAAGTCCATCGACAAGGGTCTCGACGTCGCCGCCGAAGAGAACCAGTCGCACTTGCGTCACGCACTCGCCGACGCACGCAAACCGCTCGCCGAGTACCTCGCAACGACCGGCTTCGCGATCCCGAAGGCGAATCTGCCGCGTGGTCGTCGACCGAAGATGGATTGATTCGAACGCCGGTTCGAACCGCAGTCGCCTGCATTGCGCGCGACCGCGATGAACAAGTTGAAGCGCGCTCCGTTCAAGAACGGGGCGCGCTTCAACGCTTTAGAACGCCGCAGCCGGAACGTTCGCCGCGCTCACTCGAGTGAGTCGATCATGCGGATCACGTGCGGATAGAGTTGCAGCGGTAAGTCTTCGTTGCGCGAGTGTGAAGTCGTCAACATGTACGCCAACATGATCGGACCGAACAGCGCGTGGTAGCCGACGACCGCGACCAAGACTCCGCGCAAGGGCACCAACATCGGCAGCTTCGCGAGCATGAACGTCAGCGCACCGAGCACCGCGCCGATCGCGAACAGGACCGCCACCCAGATCAACACGCGATCGTCCGACTGCTGCACCACCCCCTTGACGCCCGCGGCCAGCGCGAGCGCGATCAGCACGATCCAGTAGATCCGTTGGAACTTGCGCATGCTCGCGAGCCTAGACCTCGCCGCGCCCCGGATCAACGCGGTGCGCCGGCGCGCAACCACTCGGCCAAGCGACAGCGCGCGCGGTAGAGCACGCCTTCCACCGCACGCTCCGACCGGCCGAGCAGGGCGGCCAGCGTGCGCGTGTCGGTCTCTTCGAGGTAGAAGGCGCGCACGACGATGCGTTCGGCGGTCGGCAAGCGATCGATGGCGTCACGCACGCGGTCCGCGGACTCGCTCGCGTCGAGCGCTTCCCCCGGCGACTCGCTCGCCTCGTCGGCGAGCTCGGTGAGCGCGTCAGCTGCAGCGTGACGCGCACGCTCACGCCGACCCGCCCGCGCCAAGTTGCGCGCGATGCCGCGCAGCCACGCACCGACGGCGCGCTCGTCTTTCGAGTCGCCCTCGAACCGCTCGCGCCCCATCCACGCTTCCGCGAAGACCTCCTGCGCCAGCTCGGTCGCGTGACCGGCACCGAGGCCGCCGGCGCGCAACAAGCCGACGAGCGGTCCGCGCCAACGCTCGACGAGCTGCTCGAGATCCCAGTCGGCACTCACGCCGTCGCCTTCCGGCCGACGGGTGCGCGACGGATCGAGATCACGCAGAGTGCGATCAGCAGCGTCGAAGCCAGGAATTGGCGCAGTTCCCAGAGCAGCTCGTACCAGCGCAGCTGCCGATCAGGGAACGCGCGATCGAACTCCAGCAACGCCAGCCGTGAGAGGACTTGGTTCTCGCTCAGCCCGAAGAGGCTCGACATCAGCGAAGGCGGTCGTTCGAGCGCACGGCGCAACCGATGGAGGTCCACGCCTTCGGGAACACCAACGCGCCGCATGAGTTGAATCGCGGCCCGCGTCGCTTGCAGATCGGACGGGTTCTGCAAGTCTCCGTGCCACCATTGGCCGTGTTGACCGCCACTCGGTCTGCTCCACTCGAAGAGTGCGGGACCGCGCCCATCGCCGCCGTTCCAGACTTCGAGGAGGTCTGCGTGCAACCTCGACGTGGACGCCGCGATTTCTCCCGTTCCCCCCAACGACTCCAACCACCGCACCACGCGCAGATCTTCCTCAAGCTCGTGGTACTCGCGCTGCGACCATCCGGCGATGATTCGCGCGCGCCAGAGCGAGAGCTGATCGGAGTGCACCTCGTGGCTGTCCCGCAGCTGCCTGGTGCCGACGAACAAGTCGGGGTTCCAGGCCAACGGCTGATCACTCTCGAGCAACTGACGACGCACACGCGCTGCTTCGTCGTCACTGAATTGGACCTCATCGATCCAGTCGAGCACGAGGTACTCCGCTCGAATCGCGCGGTCTTCGACGAGAGCCGGCTCGAGCCTCAGGCGGTCCTTCAGCTCCTGCGGCGGGTACAACCACCCTCCCAGGGCTCCCATCGACCGCAGGCCTCGAGCGATCGAGATCAAGCGTTCATCCGCGAGGAACTCCTCTGAAGTGTGGTCTGCCACCCACGCTGACAGAGGTCGTTCCCGACTGCGCCGCACCTCGCTGCTCCAGAAGCGTGCATGCGAGTCGGTGAAGCTGAACGGCAGCGCGATGCACCACCCGATGACCACGAGGGCGATGAGACCGAAGATCGGAAACGAGAGGCAGCGCAGGCTGAAGGTCGTCACAGGATCCGGGTGCTTCATCTTGATCGGGTGCATCACCCGATGCCTGATGATCGCCCACGTGATCGATCCCGAGGCGAAGCTGCAGAGCAGGATGCCGATGGCGAAGGACACGGCGATCTCCTCCCCGTGAGGACCGATGGCCGGTCGCGACAGGAATTCATGCGCCGACCACCAGCACCATGCATTGGTGGACAGCACGCCGATGCACAGGCGCCCCACCGCCTTGCGGTTCGCGTAGCCCGCGCGAGCCAACACACCGACGAGCAAGACCAACGCGACCATCGACGCAAGCACGCCGAACAGCGCAGCAGAGGGTGATCCGATCAGGACCAGGACCACGATCGCAGCGATGCCGAGCAGCGCCTTCGTGCGGTGACGCGTCCACCACTCGTGGCGCACTCTCGCCTCGTCCTCCAGCTTCGAGTGCACCGCCTCATCGTCGAGCTTGCGCAGCTGACGCAGGCCGCCCACGAAGCTCACCAGCACCATCAAGAACGCGATCCCAGGTAGCGCGGCGAGCCCGGGCAGGGCCTTCCACGAGAGCTTGACGCCGGCGCCGCCGGTCGCCGTCATCAGCGGCACGACCCCCGGCGGCAACAAGGACGCCGCCCAGCGCCAGCGCGGCGGGATCGGGGTCAGCGTCCGAGGAGGTGCCGCGGCGCGGGCGTCCACGCGCTCGCGCACGCCGGCGAGAAAGGCTGCAGGGTCTGTGCGTTCGCCTTTGAGCGCATCGCGCAGCAGATCGGGCTCGATCGGTCGGGTTTCGGTCATCTCAGCGGCCCTTGTCGCGGGCGGCGATCACCCCACGCGAGTTCTCGAGAAAACTCAAGCGGGCACCTCGGTCACGCGCTGAGGATCAACAGCTCGCGCACGTTCCGCGAGCCGGACTTCAGGTTGATCTCGCGGCGCGCGGCGATCGGTTCCGAGCGGAATCCGTCATAGAGCTCGCGCACGAAGTCCGTGTCGGAGTTCGAGAGCGCCCAACGCACGCCGCGCGCGTGCAAGTCGCGGCACAGCGCGGCGAGGTGCTCTTGCTGTTCCGCGCGGAACTGGTTCGCGGTGTAGCGGTTGAAGTCCGCGTGTCCGCCGAGCTTCCAGTACGGCGGATCGAAGTAGACGAAGTCTCCCGCTTGCGCTCGCGCGACGCTGTCCGCGTAGTCGCCCGTGCACAGCTCGGCGCCGGCCAGCGCCGCGCTGACCGCCGCGAGGTTGCCAGGATCATAGTAGCGTCGCTGGTACGCGCCGTACGGCACGTTGAAGCGACCGGCGCGGTTGACGCGGAACAAGCCGCGGAAGCAGGTCTTGTTGAGGTAGACGAAGTGCGCCGCGCGCGTCGCCGCGTCGAGACCCTCGAGCTGCGTTGCGCGGATCGCCAAGAAATCGTCCTTCGTGTTCGGCAGCTCGTCGAGCACACGCGCCACCGCACGCCAGTCATCGCGGATCGCGAGGTAGGTCTCGATCAGCCACGCGTTCGCGTCGGACAGGACCGCGCGCGGCGCACCGACCGCCAGCGCAACGCTCGCTCCGCCCAAGAAGGGCTCGTAGTACGTCCCGAAGTCGCTCGGGAAGTGCGCGAGCAGCTGAGGCAACAAGGCTTGCTTGCCACCCGCCCACTTCACGACGGGCTTGGGCGGCGCGTGCGTCGGCATGCCGCGAGTGTACCGAACCAGGTTCGAATCCTCACACCCCGTAGGAGGTGCCAGCGGACGCCTCTCGGACCGCTGCCGCCTCCTGCGGGGTGTGAGGATTCGAACCTGGTTCGGTACCTGTCGCTAGTGGTCGAGCTCCAGATACCCCCACGCCGTGACGTTGGGATAGAGCGAGCCGCTCGGGTTGCTGCCCGCCCAAGTGATCTCGATCAGCGTTCCCGGCGCGAAGGCCAGTCCGTCGGGCACATCGATGAACACGCCCGGTGTCGTCGAGTCGACGCGCAACAAGCGCACGCCGTCGCGGAACACGAACATCGTTCCGATCGCGCCGCTCTTGTGACCGAGCGCGTTCAACACGAAGCGCCGCCCTGACGGAACCGTGTAGGTCGCGTTCTCGATCACCACCATCTGGCTGGCGCGCGGCGCACCCGGCATGTCGCGCGCGCCCTCCAGCCACATGCGCGACACCGCGCCCGTGCGCGCGAGTGCCAAGGCGGTTAGACCGACTGCGATCAAGATGGTGCTGAGGAAACGGTTCATGCGGTGATCCAACCACTCGGGACCCGCGCACCGTGCGCGCGCGGGCGTCGTGCATTCCCCCCCCGGGAGTCTCCGCGACGCACCCCCTTGATCAGCAAGAACGGCCTTCGCACCTGATCGATTCCGGCCAAAAGCCGCGCGAACCGGCACGAATCCGCCGAAACGCGCAGAGTCTGTCTTCGTTCGAGACAGTCCGTCCAAGTGCGAGGCAGAGCTCTCGAGACTTCGCCGGACCTCACCCGAGCGCAGCACGAGTGGCGCGTACGACTCGGCAGCCCTGGAGAGTCAGCGCGACTCGTTCGACCGCAGTCGACCCTGCGCGTCGAACAAGAGCGTCTCGCCGCGCGTGAGCTCGAACGCCTGTCCGCCGACCTCGAGTCGCTGACCTTCGCACCGCGCAGTGCCGCTCGGCAGCTCGAGCACCCAGCGATCTTCGTCCATGAAGTGCTCGAAGCGCAGCTCCCCGGTCGGCGCTCCCTCTTCGAAGAACACGACCGCCCCATCGACGGCGAGTCGCACATCGCTCTCGACGACCGCGAGCGACCACCTCGCACCATCGCCCGATCGACCCGACATGCTCGCGCCGGCGCCCAACACGCCGTGTTGCGGTCCGCCCGTGACTTGCGGCGAGTTCGATGCACAGCCTGCAAGGCTGAGCAGCGAGAGAACGGCGAGACAGGTGAAGCGCAGCTGGAACATGAGAGAGTCCGATCGCGGAGAAAGGCGTCGATGGGTACGCAAACCCTAGCTCGCCCGTCGGCCGCGAGCTAGGACGTCGGTCTCCGCGGTCTGCCCATCAACATCCGATCGGGCCGCCACCCGCCCCCTTCGGGCGGCAGCATCGCGATGCAGTGCCCCATGCGAGCATGCCGGCGCCCTGCTTCTTCGGTGCGGCAGTAGTGCACGTTCAAGTCGCACTGATCGCAGTGGCGCACGCCGCCGCGTTCGGTGCGAGTCAATTCAGCCCAGCGCTTCGGACACAAGAGTTCGAAGGGGTCGGGACAGTTCTGCACGCGCACTTCTTCGACGCGCTCGCGCCGACGCGGCCGCGCCTTCGCATCCACACCGATCCCCGTCTGGTTCGAGAGCACCCGCGCGCCGCACCCGACCCCGTGGTCGTCGCGACACACGAGCACGCCTTCGGTCAGCTCGTTCACGACTTGCTGATCCATCCGCATCGTCGACCGGCAAGCGGGACACTGCGACCGCGCCAGAGTCCGCGCGTCACACTGCCCGCAGTTCGTCGCCAGGCCTGCGAGCTCATCGAAGGGATCGGCACTCGAGGCCCGATGCTGACTGACCGTCACGCGCTGCCGACAACCGACGCACGGACCGGTCGAGTGATACGGCAAGCCGAACTCCGCCCCTTCCGCTTCACTCTCCGCCACACGCAGATCCCAGAGAGCGGCTCATCCTCGAAGCCCCCGCGCGAATCAGTCGGAACCCAGGCGAGGTGACGATCCGACACCGCCTTCAGACCATCGCAGTGCGGACACACGCCATCGATCATCAACGGCAGCCGCGGGACCTTGTCGCGCAGCGGGCGACCTCGCCACGCGGCGAGGATCACGAGTGTGCAGTCGAGGCAGTACGTGAGCGACATCAGCTTCTGGGTCGAGCGCTCAGCGAGTGGGCGAACGCTTTCTGAAGTTCCAGATGACAAGCGCCCGCGCCGGCTTGCTCCGCTCGCAGCGGCACATGAATCGGCTCGCACCGAGCGCGTGACGCGAGTGATTCACATCGAGCTGCGGAACCGCTCGGGATCCGCCCCGTGGAGCCTCCGGGAGCCGAAAGGGCTACAACCAAAGACTGGTAGCGAGGGCGGGACTCGAACCCGCGACCCCTGGCTTATGAAGCCAGTGCTCTAACCGACTGAGCTACCTCGCCGTCCTTTGAGGGCGGGGGAAGATACGGGGCCCTCGCGGGTGGGTCAAGGGCTTCAGGGGTGGAGCCTGGGTCCTAGGGTGCTGGAGCGGAGTCTCGGGGGTGGCCGAAAGAAAGTTGCTGATCGGTGGCGGGTGCGAGCTGCGCTTCGCGTGTTGTTGGTTGGTGCCGCGCTTCCCGCAGGCGGTGCCCGTTCCTGAGCTGCGGCTCGAAGGTCTCTCGGGGCCTCGTGTATCGGGACGAAGGGGGCAGCCCCACGAGAGAGAGTCGGATAGCGCGCGGTCGACCCGGGGGGGCTCGACGAGGCGCATGGGAGGGAGCCGAGAGGCTCCCTCCCTCCATTCAACCGGATCTCCTGCGGCCGTGAGCCGCAGCTCCCGCGAAGGGCGCGGCGGCCCTCGCGCGTGGGGTCGGCAGGCAGCAGCCCGGCAGGAATGCAGCCGGAACGACCCTTCACGGCGGTCCGCGGGGGCGGCGTCCCGGGGGCTGGAACGGGCCCGAGGGCGCATTCCAGTCGTGGAGGGGTCGGGCCCGATAGGGCTTCGGAGCCGCTGCGCTCCGCACGCTCATGAAACGCTCGCAAGAATGGCAAGGGGTGACGGCGCTGATCGATCTGTTGATCGAGACGGCGGAGGTCGGACAGCGGGATCGCATCCTGCTCGAGGCCGTGGTCAGCCAGCCCTGGGTCGAAGCAGCGGCGCTCTGGCGCCCTGGTTCCGACGGTCCTGAATTCGGTGCCCGCTGGCATCAGGTTCTGTCGCGCGGTCCGGCGGATGCTCTGCCCGCGCGCGATGTGATCCACACCGTGGTGCACGGCGAACGGTCCGGCGACTTCTATCCCAGCGTGCGCGTGTTGCAAGCCGGCACCGGACGCGGCGCGTTCGCGCTGGCCGTCGCGTGTTGCGATGCACCGGAAGAAGAAGCCGAGCTGCTCGAGTCGCTGCTCTGCCTGTTCAGCGTGATCGATGGCGAGAACGACGCGGACCGCGAGCTGGATCAGTGGATCCCGCTGTTGCCCACCGAAGAATCTCCGCGCATCGAACACGACCTGCGCAACATGTTGACCGGCATCCAAGCGACGCAGGAACTGCTCGCGGCCTACGGCGATGAACTCAGTGAAGAGGAGATCGGTCACTTCTCCGAGCTGATCGAGCACGAGTGCACGCGCGCCGGCGACCTGCTCGGCCACACACTCGGCTCCCCTCGTGCACGCGCGCCGCGAGGCTGCAAGCCGGCCGTGCTGCTGACGGAACTGATCGCCGAGTTCGGCGGGGACAGCGGCATGCAGCTGCACCTCGACCTGAACGGCGATGCGCACGCGCTCGAGTGCGGCGCGGACGCGAACGAACTGCGTGCTTCCTTGCGCGCCATGCTGCACGAGCTGCACACCGGCGGCGAACGGCTGCAGCTCTCCCTGGAGCCCAGCGGCGACCCCGCGGCGCCGACGCTCCTGCGCCTGCTCGGCGCGGCGGACTCGGCTGCGGGTGAGGCCGCCCGGCCGGCCTTCGTCGAACCCCTGACGCGCCTCGGACTGCAGCTCGAACACGACGGCTCGCGCTGGAACCTGCGCTTCCCGGCGCGGCGCTCGGCTTGACTCGGTAGCGGGTCGAGCTCCGGGCTGGCCGGTCCTCGGTCCTGCAACATGCACGAGGCTGTATCCGGTGAGCCCTCTCGCCCGCCGTGGGTGTTGGCGGCCGATGCGGCGTGAACCGCAGCGGAATCCCGCGCTCTCAACAGGAAGAAGCCCGGATCCGTCTACTGCTGATGCAGGGATCGAAGCGGAGCCGAGCCGCTCGATGAACGGCACCTTCGGCATGCACAGCCGTCCGTTATCCGGACCGCTGTCTCCGCTTGAGACAGAGAGGGCGGCGCTCCGAATTGTTGAGTGGGGGCTTTGATTCGACTTGCCAGCCCCTAAGATGACGGCAACGATGAATTGCGACGGTTGAAAGCGAGTTCCGCCGAGAGGTGCCGCACACAGCGAGCAGTGCTGGTACCCGGGAAGCTTGGCGGTGACTCCTCTCTCCCTCGGGCCGGTGGCTTCGGTCACCGGCCCCCTTTTTGTCCGCCCGGTGGCTTCGGTCACCGGCCCCCTTCATGTCCATCCGGTGGCTTCGCGCACAGGTCTCCCGCGTGTCCGTGATCAGGCGCGCCCTCGCGCCGTGCGCTGCGCAAGCGCGCTAAGGGATCACGTCGACCCGCACCGCGCGACCCGTCGCGGTCGGCACGATGCGCAGCTCGTGTGACTCTTCGTCGAAGACCACGGAACGCGGCGCGATGCCGTCGACGGACACGCTGCCCGGCTCGCTCGCGTAACCCGTCAACACGATCGCGTCGTGAGTCTCGTCCGCACTCGCGTGCAAGAAGCTGAGCGGCGCGCTCGCGTCGAGTCCGAAGGCCGCGACATCGATCGCCAACTCGTCGACACCGCGCGTGTCGGTCAACGCGAAGGCGTTCGTGTGACCGACGCTCGCCGGCCCGCGTTCCAAGCGGTAGCGCGCATGCGCACCGGCTTGCATCGCACGCAGCTCGCTGCCGAGCCAACCGCCCGCGCGATCGCACGACAGCGTCGAGTCGTCAGGAATCGGTCCGAGCCCTTGTTCGCCGAGAAAGTCCAGCGTCGCGACGAAGTCCATCGTCCCCCACGAGTGACCGGCGGTCGGCTCGAACACCAAGCTCTCCTCGACGATCGCGCCGCGCAGCAAGAGGTGGTTCTTCAGCTCCTGGATGCCCTCGACGAGCTGCGGCAGCGGATCCGCGAGGTTTGCGTGCAACAGCACCGGAATGTGGAGCAGGTTGTCGACGGGCGCGTGCGTAGGATCGACGACACCGCTCTCGAGGAAGCGCACGGGCGAGACGCGTTCCCACTCGAACGCGTCCTCATCCGGCGTCACGCCGAAGTGCAGTTCGTTCGCGAGCAGCTCGCGCAGCGGCGGACTCGCGTTGTTCCAGCTCCGCATCAAGTCCAGTGGCGCCGTGTGCACCGCGACACCGGCGAAGCGCAAACCGTGCACGTCGAGGTGTCGCATGCCGAACGAGAGCGCCGCCAAGCCCCCCATCGAGAAGCCGACCGCGTACACGCGACGATGATTGAACGGCATCGCGCGATAGACGACGCGCACGCACGCCTCGAGCGCCTCCTGGCTGCGCACGTTGCCGAAGTGCGTGTCGGTCATGCCGTAGGGCGCGACCAAGATCCAGCCGCGCGACGCACACTCCCAAGGCAGCTCAGTGTTCAGGAAGATCGACTTCTCCGACTGCTGGAAGCCGTGCAGACCGACGACGAGCGCGCGCTCAGCCAACGGACGATCCAGGAGGTCCGACGGAAACTGCAGCAAGAAGCGTTCGGGCTGGCTCTGGTGACCCGAGGTCGGCGGCAACACGAGCACCTCGTAAGTCGGGTCGCCGGTGAAGCTCGGGATCGGGCGGTAGAGCGTGTTCGAGAGCCCCGGCTGCCACCCGCCGATGCCGGGCTGCACGGGCAGCGACACGACGCCGAGCTCGGCTTTGGTCACCGCCCACGAGAAGGCGAGCTGCGGTTCTTCCTCGGCTCGCCCTGCGGGGGCCGCGACAGCCTGGACGGAGGCGAAAAACAGAGCGAGGGCAGCGGCCGGGATGGGGATCAGGCGCATGGCGAATCGGGGGACAGGGGAACCCTTCTGGATCGGCCTGCGAGGCCTCCGCTCTACAGGCAAAGCGGACGCTCCGATGCGCGAACAGCGCGCGTCGGTCAACAGAGCCGCGCGCGCGCCATGCCGTAGCGCAAGCCGCGGCCGCTGACGCGCGCTCGGTGCGCTCCCAGGCGCTCCAGGGCGGCCCCCAAGCACGCGAGGCCGGCCGGCAGGATCTCGGCGCGGTCGGCTTCGATGGGCAGCTTGCAGCGTTCCTCGAGGCTCAGCGGCCAGAGGCGTCGAGCTTCGCGCAGCGCCGCCCCGGCGTCGAGCACGTGCCCTTCCGCACGCAGCGGATCGTAGGCGCCGAGCTCGAGGTCGAGGCACGCGAGGTTGCTGACCGCGCCGCCGAGCACGACGAGCTGGGCATCGGCGCTGAGCACGGCAGCTGGAAAGCGCTCGCAGGCAGCGCGTGCGTGGTCGAGCAGGCGCTCGAAGCTCGCGGCGTCGCCGTGCGTCGCACCGACCTCGGCCGACAGCGTGACGGCCCCCACCGGCGCCGACAGACGCAGCGCGCCCGACTCGCCGACCACCTCGGTGCTGCCGCCGCCGACGTCGACGATCCAGACCTCGTCGCCCGCGCCGTCCGCGGTCACCGCGAGAAATCCCAGGCGGCCTTCGTCGGCTTCGCTGAGCACTTCGACTTCGAGGCCCGTGCGCGCTCTGACCGCGTCGATGAAGACCCGCGCATCGACCGCGCGCCGCAACACGGCGGTGCCCGCGGCCCAGACGTCTCGTTCGCGAACGCCCAGCTCGTGCGCGCGCGCCAGCAAGTCCGCGACGATCGCGACCGCACGCTCGAACGCTTGCGGCGCGAGCGTGCCGCCCGGCTTCAAGCCTTCGCCGAGCCGCGCCGTGACGCAGCGGTCGTCGAGCACTTCGAAAGTCCCGTCATCCGCGCGCCGCGCGATGAGCTGCAGGATCGTGTTCGTGCCGATGTCGATCAGAGCGATGGGTCGGTTCATCTCGTGCAGTCGATTCGAAGTCGGCGCGATCAATCAGGTTTGAGCACGACAGTGACGCCTTGCTGGAGCTTGGAGACCGTGATGTTCTCGCGGTGCGTTCGGTAGCCTTCCAGATCGACTCGCAAGACCCAGGTGTAGCGCGGCACGTCGACGAAGCGGAGTCGACCGCGACTCAGCACGGAGGCCGACAGTCGTTGTTTCGTACCCGTTCCCCCGGAGCTGGTCGGCAACGCCAACAAGCGTGCAGACACTCCGCCGAGACGCTTGCCTTCGGCGTCTTGGACCAAGACCTGCAGTCGACTTGCCGGCTGGAGCTCGATCGCACCCAAGTCGTACTCACCGCCGGGAAGCAGCTGGATCGCCTCGGTGCGGTGCGGAACACAGTCCTTCGCGCGCAGCACGAGCCGCGTGCGACCGGGCTTCGCACCGGTCAGTCGAAAGCGCCCGTCTTCGACGGAAAGGGACCCGCCGCGTCGATCGCTGAAGCGCAAGCGTCGCGGCACGCCGCCTTCGACCGTCGAGACGGTGCCGATCACCGTGGCGCGCTCCTCGCGCGGCTTGCTGCGCAGCACGACTTCGACGCGGTCTGCGGAGCCCGTCGATATCTGCACACGCTCAGGGTCTCCCGCCGGCTCGTAGCCTTTCGCCCGCGCATAGATCCCCCACTCACCTGCTTCGAGTCGCGTCAGCTGCGCGCGGCCGAAGTCGTCCGTGCGATCGCGCCGATCTCCGGGAGGCTCATTGTCCCACGTCCCCGTCGCGCGTCCGATCGCGAGCACGTTGGATAGCGCACCACCGAACTCATCGACGACGACGACCTCGACTTGGCCGAGGCGCTCGAGCGTGAACTCCAGGGATTCGTCAGACCCGACGACCCAGTCGATGCGTTCACGAACCACGGCGAAGTCATCGTGCGTGATGAACAGCACGTACGTCCCCTCGATCAAGCCTCCGAGAAGAAACTCACCGGCACCGGATGTCGTGACCTGTCCCCAGCGACCGGGAGACCCCAGGCGCGCGAGAACGACGTCTGCCTCTTCGACCGGATCGCCCGACTGATCCACGACCGTTCCGTACAAGTCGTCGGTCGGCGCCAGCCGAAGCTCGACGCCCTCGCGCAGCTCTCCGGCGTCGAGCCTCACCGTGAACGGCGTCGAGAGTCCTTCCGCGAACCGCCCATGTCGGTATCCACCGTCCGAGCGGTGAGTGGCCGTGAGGTGGAGATCAGCACCCGCCGGCAGGTTCCGAAACTCGAAGGCACCCTCGGCGTTCGTTCGCTGCCCGCGCACTCCCTGGCCGATCACGTCGCCGCGGTCGACCAACTCGGCGGCGCGGCCGTTGCGCTTGCCCACGCTGACTTGCACCAGCGCTTCGTCCACCGGTCGGCCCCGAGCGTCGCGCACGAAGCCGGCGAGTGAGGCGGGCGGATCGATGCGGAAGTGGTGGGTCTCGCCACTGGAACCACCCAAATCCAGACCGCGTTGTTCGTGCGCCCCCCACGGCGTGCGCAACTCGACCACGAGAGGTCCGGGGTGCACCTCCTCGAACGAAAAGCGACCCGCTGCATCGGTCGTAGCGACCCGCTCGCCCAACTGCTCGATGTCGCGCCAGACACCTTGCAAAGAGGGACGCACGCGCAGCTCGACAGCGGCGATGCCGGCCTCGCGAGCGGTCTCCAAGACACGACCCTCGAGAGCCACGGCGCGCGGCAGGTCCAGTGACAGCACGCGCGACTCGCCCATCGCCAGGTCGACGCGTTCGAACGCTATGCCCGTTCCCGGAGCCTGAGCGCTGATGAAGTACTCGCCCGCTTGCAGGTTGTAGAAGCTCGCGCGCCCTTGCTCGTCGAACGAGGAGATGAGCGGGTCGCTTCGGGCGCCGGCGCCGCGTCGCATCTCGTATGCGATGGCAGCACCGTTCTCCGTCTCGGGCTTACCGAGCGGCATCGCGCCCACCCCGACGACCTCGATCGAAGCCGCGAGGACGAGCCGCACTTCGAGCTCGGTATCCACGGGAACACTCGCGTAGCGCTTCAGCACGTAACCGAAGGCATCCACTTCGAGCTGCGGTTCGTCGATGGTCGGCCAGGTGAGTCGAAAGCGACCCTCCGCATCGCTCCTCCCAGACCGCTGCGGTTCCCCGCCAGACAACCAGAGATTGGCGTCGGCGATCGGACGCGTCCCGGACTCGTCGAGTAATCGTCCGTAGACCGCGTGACCATCCGGCGCCGATTGCGAGGCTTCGAGCGCCGTCTCGAGAGCCTCGCGTTGCGTCGCGCTCGACTGCTCTTCGGCCGCACTCGCCCCGGACACCTTGCCGGCCTCGAGCTGACCGACGTCGACCACACCCTCCGGCTGGAGCGCCGTCTGATCCGCCACGGCGGTGCTCGAACCGCTGTCGTCGCCGAGCTGCAACGCAGCGAGCGCGCCGATCACCAGCGCGCACGCGACGAGCAGCACGATCAGCGCGGCGCGTCCTCGGGATCGGTGCGAGCGGTTCATCGCGTCCATTCTCGGCGAGCAGCCGGCAGACGCAAGGGCGTCACTCGGCACCGAAGCCCGGAAAGCTGCCGTAACAGCGTCCCTCGAGGTTGAAGACCTGGATCCGCGCACCGTCGCGGTCGATCACAGCGATGCGCGTGCGGCGGTCGTCGCGGCCGAGCTCGACGACGACGTCGTTCGGAGCGCGCAGTTGCCCTTCCTGCTCGCCGCCTTCGGCCAACACGCGTCGCAGGCGACCGGCGGAGTCGAACAAGAGCAGCGCGCCGTCCTCTTCGCCGTGCGCGACCAACACGCGGCCGTCGCCCAGCGGCGCAGCTGCGACCGGCAAGAGCGCTTGCGTACGCGAGCCGGCGCCGTCGAAGGCGAAGTGGAAGCGCTCGCCGCGAAAGACCTGCAGGCGACCGGCGCCGGACTCGCAGACGTAAAGGAAGTCGCCCTCGTGCGCCAAGCCGCGCACGCCGTGGAACAGCTCGTCGGGATCGCCGCCGGGACGCAGGCTGGTCGGCTTGCCGGCAACGAGCGGCAGAGAGCGCACCGCGTGTCGACGCACGCCCTTGGAGGCGACCCACAGTCGTTGTTCGTCGTCCGCGCCCGTCGTGATGACCGAAATCGGCGCGCCGAGTTCACCCGAGCGTCCGCGCGCGGCGAGCGCGGTCTCGTCGACGTCCGCGAGGCGCCTGCCGAACAAGCTGAACGCCAACAAGCGCTCGCCCACGGCATCGGCCACCCACAGGCGGTGGTCCTGGTCGACGGCGATGCCGGACGCTGCGGCCGCGCCGTCGTCCTCGCCGGTGAAGCGTGCAACGCGTGCCAGCTCGTGCCCGTCCAGATCGAAGGCGCGCACTTCCGCCGCGCGGGTTTCGCTGCCGACGTAGAGCACGCCTTCGAAGAGCGCGAGGCTCCCATGCATCAGGCGCGCTCCTCGCGAGTCAGTCGCACGAGCACGATCTCCGCCGGAACACCGACGCGCAACGGGAAGCCGACGACGCCCAAGCCGCGCGTGACGATCAAGCGCGTCGTTCCAAACTGCACGCGCAAGCCGGGGTGCTTGGGTCCGAGGCGTCGCAACAACGGCAAGTCGACTTGCAAGCCGTGCGTGTGCCCCGCGAAGACCACGGCGCAGCCGGGCCGTGCGAGTCGGCGCACGCCGGCCGGGTTGTGACAGAGCACCAGTTCAACATCGCCTTCGCGCACGTCCGCTCGAGCACGTCCGATGTCGACCACGCGCGCCTCTTCGAGGTCTTCGACGCCGACGACGGCGACGCAGGCTCCGGCGCGTTCGACGCGCACGCACTCGTCACGCAGCACGCGGACGCCGACGCTCGCGAAGGCTTCTGCGATGCGAGCCTCCGCACGATCGCGGTAGTCGTGGTTGCCGAAGACGGCGAACGCGCCCAGCGGCGCGTCGATGCGCCCCAAGGCGGGCGCGAGCTCGGTGCCTTCCGAGTAGTGCCGCGTGATGTAGTCGCCGGTCATCACGAAGAGGTCCGGTTCGAGGGCGCGCGTGCGCTCGACCGCGTCCGCGAGGTCCGCGGCGCGCAGGAATGGTCCCGCGTGCAAGTCACCCCACTGCGCGATCTTCAGCCCCTCGAGAGCCTCGGGTAGGTCCGGCACGCGAACGACTTCCTCGCGGACGAGCAGCCGACCCGCACTGAGGTAGCGCCGGCGGTAGAACGCGCGACCACCGCACAGCACGGCAGTGCACTCGAAGGCGCGAAAGATGCGGCCCCGCCACTTGGAGTAGCGTCGCTGCGGGACCCAGTCGGTGGGCGGCGGTGAAGGTCGCTTGACCATGCCGCGAGAGCTTATGCGATTGCGCCGCGGGGCTCCTCGCCAGTCGGCGAGGACTTGGCGCCTCGCGCGAAGTCTCAGGGCCGGAAGCGTCGGTGCTTGCCCGCCTCGATCGGCTGTACGCCGTCCGCATTCAGGAAGATCCAGCTGCCGCTATCCGCCGCCACGAGCAGTCCGTTCGCTTCGAGCAGCACACGACCACTGGCGGAGTCCCCATCGACGATCACGTTGCCGAGCAAAGTCTCGATCTCGCAAGGCCCTTCGATGCTCAGCTCGCCGACGAAGAGTCGCACGCGCGGCGGGTCGAAGTCGGTGATCAGCAGCTCGCTGTCAGCGCCGAGGTTGAAGGCCTTGTCACCCACGACCATGCGTGCGCTCGAGTTCTTGCCCGTGACGCAGCGCGAGCCGCGCCGCATGATGACTTCGTTCTGTCCGTAGGAAGCGAACGGACGACCCGTGACTTCGACGTCACCGATCGCGCCGTCCACCACGAAGCGCGGACCGCGGTCCTGCGCCTTGTAGATCTGAAAGATCAAGAAGGCGAAGAAGGCCGGCATCAGCATCGTGCGGATGCGGAAGTTGCGGTGCTTCTTGGGCTCGCGCTGGCCCTCGACCGACTCGCGCAGGCGGCGCTGGTGTTCCATGTCCGCCTCGCGACGCTCACGCACCTCGCGCGCCGCCGCACCGGAACGACCCGCGGACTCGACCGCCGTTCGGTAGTATTCCGAACAAGCTGGACACGAGACGATGTGCGCGCGCATCGCCGTCGCAGCGTCCGCGCGGAGCGTGCGCTCGGCGAACTGATCGATCAGCGGGCGAGTGGCCTCGCAAGCGGGCGTGAGCACGTCGTCTTCAGTCGGATTCATGGCGTGAAGGAGTCGGAGCTCCGCAGAGGCCATCGGCGACCGAGCGGCGCCCCTTGAGCAGCGAATCCGAGTAGTCCCGCGGCCGGGACGCCGGCCGGCAGAACGCTCAGCTTCTGAGTCGCTTGATGCCGGCTTGGATGCGAACCAGGCTGCGTTCGCCGCCGAGCCACTCGATCAGGTCGAACAGGTCGGGGCCGCCCGCCTTGCCGGTCAGCGCACAGCGCAGCGGTTGGAAGAGCTGAGGAAACTTCAGTCCCGAGTCCTTGACCCACTGCCTGGCGCCGTCGCGGACCGCTTCGGCGTCCGTGTTCGACGTCAGCTGCGGAGCGAGCCACTTCATGAAGGCCGTCAGCGTCGCGACGCGATCGTCGTGCTTGCGCGCACCCTTCTCCGCGGCTTCGTCGTACGGCACCGCATCGTCTTCGGCGAACAGGCACTCGATCTGTTCCGGCAGCTCGGAGTACAAGCGGATGCGTTCGCGGTGTCCGTGGGCGACCGCGCGGAACCAACCACCGCTCTCGCGGATCTCGTCGGCGGTCATCAGTCCGGACTCGATGACGTAGGGCGCGCAGTGTTTCCCGAGCTCTTCGGGCGACTCCTTACGCAAGTACTCGCCGGCCATCCAGAGGAACTTGACGGGGTCGAAGACCGCGCCGTCCTTCGCGACCTTCGTCGGGTCGAAGTTCTCGACGAACTGATCGACAGAGAAAATGTCCGTCTCGCCGTCGAGCGCCCACCCCTGCAAGCAGAGGAAGTTGATGATCGCCGGCTTCGGGTAGCCCTTTCGGCGGTAGTCGTCGAGCGAGACGTCCGCGCTATCGCGCTTGCTGAGCTTCTTGCGGTTCACGCCGAGCATCAGCGGCAAGTGGCCGAACTGCGGCGGTTCAACGCCGAGCGCTCGAGCCATCAAGACTTGCTTGGGCGTGTTGGTCAGGTGTTCTTCGCCGCGCAACACGTGCGTGATGTGCATGTCGGCGTCGTCGACGACCACGACGAAGTTGTACGTCGGAGTACCGCCCTGGCGGACCATCACCCAGTCGTCGACTTCCGTGTTGTCGAAGCGCATGTCGCCGCGCACCAAGTCGGCGAAGGTCGTCTCACCGGCGGGCACCTTGAAGCGGATCGCGAAGTCTTCGCCGGCGGCGGCACGACGCTCGGATTCGTCAGCGTCAATGGCGAGGCACACGCGGTCGTAACGCGGCGTCTGCCTCGCTTTCTCCTGCTCTTCGCGCAACGTGTCGAGGCGCTCGCGCGAGCAGAAGCAGCGGTAAGCGCGACCGGAGGCGAGCAGCTCGGCCGCGCGGGCCGTGTGGCCGGCGACGCGCTCACTCTGGTGGTACGGCGGATAGGGGCCGCCGACGTCGGGACCCTCGTCCCACTGCACGCCGAGCCACTTCAGACCCTCGACGATCTGACGCTCGGACTCCTCCGTGGACCGTTCCTTGTCCGTGTCCTCGATGCGCAACACGAAGGTGCCTCCGTTGCGCCTGGCGAAGGCCCAGTTGAACAGGGCGGTGCGCGCCAAGCCGAGGTGGACGTTGCCGGTCGGGCTGGGGGCGATGCGTACGCGGGGAGAGTCGGTCACGGGTGATCCAGGAGCAGGTTCGAGCGGCGAAGCGCCGGACGGATTCGGGGCGGCAGAGGATACGGGGGGCCCCGTGCGGCCGCAATGTCTCCCACGGGCCTTGGATCCTTGTTCACCAACGCTAGATTCCATCCATGACGGCCCAAAAGCACACCCTGACGCGCGACGTCGTCGCCCGTACCCCGAAGGTCCTGCTGCACGAACACCTGGACGGCGGCTTGCGCCCCACCACGGTCCTCGAGCTCGCACGCCAGATCGACTACGACGAGCTCCCCGAGACCGAACCCGATGCCCTGGCGAGGTGGTTCGCTGCCGGCGCGAACAAGGGCAGCCTGCCCGAGTACCTCGAGGGCTTCCGGCACACGATCGCGCTGATGCAGACGGCCGAGTCGCTCGAGCGCGTCGCGTACGAGTTCATGGAGGACATGGTCGCTGACAACGTGGTCTACGCCGAGGTGCGCTTCGCTCCGCACTTTCACATCGCGGGCGAGCTCGGGCTCGACGGTGTGATGACCGCAGTTTTGAGGGGACTCGAGCGCGGCAAGACCGAGTTCGGCGTGCACTTCGGACTGATCGTCTGCGCGATGCGCAACGAGAGCGAAGAACTCTCGATCCAGCTCGCCGAGCTGGCGGTCAGCTTCCGCAACCAAGGCTGCGTCGGCTTCGACTTGGCCGGTGAAGAAGCCGGCCACCCGGCGAACCATCACCTGCGCGCGTTCCAGCTGGTCAAGCGCATGGACTTCGCGATCACGGTCCACGCCGGCGAGTCCTTCGGCCCCGAGTCGATCTGGCAAGCGCTGCAGTACTGCGGCGCGCACCGCATCGGTCACGGCGTGCGCTTGATCGAAGACATCGTGATCTACGACAAGAAGGTCATCCGCGTCGGCACGCTGGCCCAGTACGTGCTGGATCACCGCATCCCGCTCGAGGTCTGCTTGTCCTCGAACGTGCACACCGGTGCGGCGGCATCCTTCGCGGATCACCCCTTCCCGTATTTCTACCAAGAAGGCTATCGCGTCACGCTCAACACGGACAACCGCTTGATGAGCGCAACGACGATGACGGACGAGTACATGCTCGCCGTCGAACACTACGGACTCGATCTCGACGACCTCGAGAAGCTGACGATCAACGGCATGAAGTCGGCGTTCGTCAAGTACGACGAGCGCTGCGACATCATCTTCGGACGCATCAAGCCCGCCTACGACGCGCTGCGGTCCGAGCTGGGCCTGAAGAAGCGCAGTCGTCGGGGAAGCGCGAGTTGAACGGACGCGCGCACGGGCGCGACGCGGTCGCCTTTCAGGGCCGCGTCGAGACGCCGTCGATCGACAGCGCCGCGCTCGCGGACAACCGACTGGGCGACCCGACGACGCGTGAGATCCCCGTCTATCTGCCGCCCGGCTGGGATACGCCCGGTGCGGCTTTTCCGGTCGTCTACCTGCTGACCGGCTTCACCGGTCGCGGACAGAAGTTTCTCGAGACGCACCCGTGGCACAAAGGCGTCGCGCTGCGCTATGACGAACTCGTCGCCGCCGGAACCGCGCCGCCCGCGATCCTCGTGATGCCCGATTGCTTCACGCGCATGGGCGGCAGCCAATACGTGAACAGCTCGTACATGGGGCGCTACGAAGACCATCTCGTCGACGAGCTGGTGCCCTTCGTCGACGAACGCTACCCGACGCTCGTCGGACGGCGCGGCGTGATGGGCAAGTCTTCCGGCGGCTACGGCGCGATGCGCTTGTCGATGTTGCACCCGGACGTCTTCCCCGCCGCGGCTTCGATCTCGGGCGACTGTCACTTCGAGTACGGCTACGCGCCGGAGTTCCTTGCGGGCTTGCGCGGCTTGGAGTCCGCAGGCGGCGACCCCGCGGCCTTCCTGGAAGCCTTCTTCGAGGATCCGAAGCTCGACGGCGACGGACACGCGGTGATCAATCTGCTCGCGATGTCGGCGTGCTACTCGCCGAACCCGGACAGCGAGCTGGGCTTCGACTTGCCGATCGAGCTCGGCACGGGCCGCCGCCTGCATGACGTCTGGGATCGCTGGTTGACGTTCGACCCGGTGCAACTGATCGAGAAACACGCGGACGCCTGGCGCAAGCTCGACTGGCTGCACCTCGAGTGCGGCAAGCGCGACGAGTTCCACCTGCAGTTCGGCTTGCGCATTTTGCGCGAACGCTTGCTGGCGCTCGATGTCCCCCACGAATACGAAGAGTTCGAGGGCGGGCACTTCGGCATCGACGCCCGCTACCTCGAGCTGCTGCCGCGCATGATCGCGGCGCTGGTACCGAACCAGGTGTGAGGACTTATGCCTGGTTCGGTACCTACTTACCTGGTTCGGTACCTAGCGAGTGAAGCGCGTCTCTGAGACCGATGGTCCATCGGGCCCATAGTGAACCGTGTGCGCGACGACTTCGTCGCTGCGCCGGTCTACGTCGTAGCCTTGCAGCAGATCCCAACGCTCGCCCGCAGCCCGCGCCGCGGCGATGTGCAGGAACGGCAGGCCGAGAAACACTATGCCGAACAAGAAAAACCAGCTGGTCAAGGTGAGACAGACGATCCAGGCGACCAGACCCGCGATGAAGAAACCCGTCGCGCCTTCGCTGTCGTGCAAGCTGTGCTGACCCAGTCCGGGAAACAGCAGACTCAGGAGCACGACGCTCTGTCGACTCGGAAGGCTGTAACCGGCGTTCTCCCACTCGTCGCCGAACTCGAGCCGCAGCATGGTCTCGCGATCCCTTACGCGCTCCCGCTCGCGATCCCCTGCGTCGCGCGCCGCGACAGAGGCGCGGTGTCGCTCGATCATCTGACGCGGACTGCGGTCGCCGAATGCGCGCCGCGCGCGGCGACTACCTCGACTGGAACGCCCGCTCGCGGATGCGCTTCGAACAGCACTCGAATCAACTGCCCGTATCGAGCGGCGTCCTTCCGTGCGCTCGGGGTCGACGACGAATGGATCCGCTGACTCCTGCGTCATGCGCAAGGAGGCGGGATCTTCCCCGGCGAGCGCTCGACGTCGAGCCTCCTGTCGTTGGCGCCTCTGATCAGAATCCGCGTCGCCGGCGTGGTCCGGGTTGGAATTGGTCACGAGTTCTCCCTTCAAGTTGCGAGCTGCGCCCGGCCCTCAGTCTAACCTGCACGTACCGGGGAAGCCGGCGCAGCCGCACGCCTTGCCCGACGACCGAGCTCGTCGATCGCCCCCGCATCAGGCGAGTTCCACCACCGCAACACAAACACAGATGACCAGACTCCAGAACACGGTCTGTTGGGTCGCGCAGGCGGTTGCCGCGCTGATCCTCGGACAGACGCTCTTCTTCAAGTTCAGCGGCGCGCAGGAGTCCGTCGCCATCTTCGAGACCTTGGGAGCCGAGCCCTGGGGCCGCATCGGCAGCGGGATCATGGAACTCTTCGCCGTGATCCTCCTGCTCTCCCCGCGCTTCTCCGTCTACGGCGGCATCCTGACGCTGATGGCGATGACCGGCGCGATCGGCGCGCACCTGACCAAGCTGGGGATCGAGGTCGACGGAGACGGCGGCGGCTTGTTCGCGCTGGCGCTCATCACCTTCACGGCGGGAGCTATCGTGACCATCTGCCGCCGCAAGCAGCTGCCGTTCCTGAAGCGCTCGAGCCGCGCCCCTCTCGCCTGAAGCGCGGGGGGGCGCGGCTCGTTGCGGGATCGATCGAGTCGCTCAGCGCGGCCCGGTGATCTCTCCGACCGGCACGTGTTCCCAGCAGTCAGTGGGTGCCTGCGGTTGGCCGTGGATGTTGCCGCAGCATCCGGAGCCTGGGCTGATGCCGGTGCCGGGGCCCGGCTGTCCGGCGGGCGGCTTCGCGGACCCCAGGCGTTGTTCGAAGTAAGCGCGGCCGTGATGGTCGACGCGCAGCGTCGACGCCCCCAGCAGCGCGATTCCGCCGCGGCGACAACGTCGGTTCTGACGTTCGAGCCCTTCGAGTCGCGCGACAATCGCACCAATCCGATCGTTCATGTCGTTCTCCGTGGCCGTTCGAGAAAGAAGCGACGCGGACCGACCGCCCGCGCCCGTGGGTCGCGGTGAGGAACGACGGACTCGCGAGGACACCCGGCCGGAAGTGGTAGAAATCGAGCGACCTCGCTCCCGATGAGGAAGCGAGGTCGCGTTCGTCACGCCGTCGTCACGCGGCGCTCAGGCAGAGTCGTTGCCCGGCTTCGGACCTTTCGAAGCACTCGGACCCTTCGGATCGACCGGCGGCTTGGGCGTGGGCGCACTCTCATCCGCTCGCGGAGCGGGAGTCGACGGCGCCGGCTTGTCCTGCTCGTCGTGGATCAGCTTGCCGAAGTACTCCGGCATCTCGACTCCGCCGATGTCCTTCATCATCTGCAGCGCGGGCGGTAGCGATCCGGCCAAGCTGCGCAGGAAACCCGCGGCGCCACCTTCGCCGTCCACGCCCTTGCCTTGGTCCCAGACCACGACCTTGTCGAACTTGATGTTCGCGATGGCTTCCGCGGCTGTCTTCGAGATCACGTCGATGTGCTCGAGCATCAGCATCTGGAAGGCCTCGTGAGCTCCACCACAGCTCTCGATGATCTCGCGCAGACCTTGACCCTTCTTGGCGAGGATCTCGTACTGACCGCGCGCTTCGGCGTCGAGGCGTGCGAAGGTCGCAGCCGCTTCACCTTCGGCGACGAGTCGCTTCTCGGCGGCCGAGGCTTCCGCTTCGACGATGCGTTGCGCTTTGCGGGCCAAGGCGACGGCTTCCAGCTCGGCGCGCTTCTCGGCTTCTTGCTTCTGCGCGTTCGCGGCGGCAGTGCGCGCTTCGGCGAGGTACTGGGCTTCCAGCACACCGGCCTCCGCCTCCTTGCGGCGCGTCATCGAGCGCTGGTATGCCTCGGCTTCGCGTACCTGGAGGTCGGCGTTCGCTTCGGCCACCTTGGCCTGCGCGAGGTTCTCACCCTGGACGGCCGTCGCGTTCGCATCAGCGACGCGGATCCGCATCTCGCGTTCCGCGTCGCGGACCTGCGCTTCCTGTTCGAAGTGCGCCGTCTGTTCACCTGTGACCTTCTCCTTCTCGAGCTCGGCCAAGCGCACATCGCGCACCCGTTCTGCTTCTTGCGTACCGATGTCGCGCTCCTTCATCGAGTTCGCGACCGTGATGTCCTTCTCCTGCAAGGCGTTCGCGACACCAATCGCACCGCGTTTCTCTTGCTCGGCCACGTCGATTTCGGCGCTCTGCACGGCTTCCGAAGCCGCCTTGCGGCCGATCGCCTCGATGTATCCGGACTCGTCGGTGATGTCCTTGATGTTCACGTTGATCAGCACGAGGCCGATCTTCGAGAGCTCGGGTTCCAGCGACGACTGGACTTTCGACAGGAACACATCGCGGTCTTTGTTGATCTCCTCGATCTTCATCGACGCGATCACCTGACGCAGCTGGCCGAAGATGATGTCTTCAGCTTGTTTCATGATCTCGCCGGTCGAGAGACCGAGCAGGCGGATCGCCGCGTTGTTCATCGTCTCGGAGTCGGTTCCGATCGCGACCGTGAAGACGCTGGGAACCGAGACGCGGATGTTCTCGATCGACAGCGCGCCCTGCAGCGGGATCTCGATCTGCACCGGGTCCAGCTCGAGGAAGTCGTAGTTCTGGATCAGCGGCCAGACGAACGCGCCGCCGCCATGCAAACACCTCGAGGACTGCCCGGCCGAAGTTCGGCCATAGATCACGAGGATCTTGTTCGAGGGGCAGCGCTTGTAGCGGTTCGCGATCATGAGCACGAAGCCCACGACGATCACGAACAGCACGAGACCGATCAGGAGCGGCATGAAGTCGGAGACTTCAGAGCCTTGTAGAGCGAGTGTCAGGGGAATGGACATGAGTTCTCCTCTGTGTACTGGGTGGTGCGGGCGACGCGGTCCTGCCGGTACCGCGGAATCAGTCGAGGGGTTCGACTTCGAAGGTGTTGGCGCTGATCATGCGCACGACGCGCACTTGAGCACCGGTGGGAAGTTCAGCGCCGGCCGTCAGCGCGCCGTACTCCATCGAGCGGTCCTGTACGAGCACGGTGATCTTGCCCATGCCTTCGCGCTCGGCGGGAATCTTGAGGTAGACGCGCGCTGCGAGTCCGACGACGTTCTCGGCCTTGACGTTGCCCTGCGAGTGCAGCTTCTTCTGCAGGCTGAGCAAGTACGCGACGACGAGCATCGTCGCGAAGCCGGCCGACGAGGCGATACCGAGCGTGCGCGGGTTGCCCCACTCCTCTGCGGTACCCCACCATCCGACCAAGCCGAAGATGGCGAGGAAGGACGAGATCGTGCGCAGCGAGAGCCACTGAAAGTCGCTGTCACCGACGTCCAGATCGCCGCCGTCGACGTCGAAGTCCTCGACATCGCCGCCGCCGACGAGCTGCAACAAGAGCTGAATCACCAGCACACCTGAGCCGATACCGGCGCAAATCTGGAAGAACAGGATGGGCTGCATAGGCACGTTTCTCTCCAAGAACGGACCACCACCCAGCGCTGTTCCGCCACGGAGTGCACCGGCCGCAGGTGAATGGACGTGGGATGCTACCCCGGCGGCCCAGGCGCATTCAAAGCGCGGGTGTTTTCCGGGCTCAGTTCGCGAGATTCGGCGGCCCGGCCCTGACCACAGCGTATGCCGATCGAGGGCAGTCACCCGGTCCGCCACGGATCAACTCACGCGGGTTCCCGGTTCGACGGCGCGATCGAGTCCGAGCAAGCGGGTTCCGCTGCCGCCCGCCACCACCGCGCCGAGCACGAGCACCTCGCTCTTCACCCCCGCAACGCGCTTGACGCCGAGGTTGCAGACCGCGACGACCAGTCGCCCGACCAAGTCGCCCGGCGTGTAGTTCTCGGTGAGCTGCGCGGAGCTGAGCTTCACGCCGAGCTCCAGACCGAAGTCGATTCGCATCACGTAGGCGGGCAGCTTCGCTCGCTCGTTCAGCGTCACTTCCAACACTCGCCCGACGCGCATGTCAACGCGTAGAAAGTCGTCGAGCGCACCGTCCGACGCTTCGGTTTCGTTCACGAGCGCTCGCCGACGTTCAGCTCTGCGCCGCGTCGTGCGCCGCTTCGACCACCGTGTGGATTCCGCCGCGCACCCAGAAGTCGCCTTCGACCGTCATGCGCTTCGGGCTGACTGCGCCGACGAGATCGTCGAGGATGCGGTTCGTCACGGCTTCGTGGAACGCGCCCTGTTCGCGGAACGACCAGAGGTAGAGCTTCAAGCTCTTCAACTCGACGCAGAGTTCGTCCGGAACGTAGCGGATGCGAATCGTCGCGAAGTCCGGCTGCCCCGTCTTCGGGCAGAGACACGTGAACTCGGGACAGTCGAAGCGGATCTCGTACGCGCGGCCGGGTCGCGGGTTCGGGAAGGTCTCGAGTTCGGTGGAGGGCTGGCTCGGCATGCCGGAGAAGGTAACGGCATGCGGCTCGCGTGCAAGCCGCGGGGCGCCGGAGTCGATCAGTGGCCGCGACTGCGCGCGAGACAGCCGTCGTCCGTGCGCCACTCGAGCGCCCAGGTGAGACCTTCGGGCAGCGCTTCCCAGCGGTGCACGAGCGCGTTCGCACCCGGCACGCGCCAGCGTCCGTCTTCCTGCACGACTTCGAGCCGGCGCAGGTGGAAAGCCTGACGATCGAAGAGCACCAGCTCGGCGCGGGCATCTCCGTCGAGCGGGCGCGCGAGCGAGTCGAGTTCCGGATCGAAGTACCAGTCTTCGGAGTCGGTCTTGTCAGGTTTCGTCACGCCGGCGATCGTCGGCAAGTCGACGGTGAGCTGAGCTTCGACCGGATTCGCGAGCTCGTCCTCGAGCCACAGACGCCGACCGCGTCCGCCGAACAGCCACTCCGACCGGTCCGCGAGGTCGAAGATCGCGAGCGGCCCATCCACACCGGCGACCCAGACGCCTTCGGTTCCACCCGTCTCGCGATCGGGGTCGCTGACGCGCCAACCGAGGCGCGGCGGCCGCACGGTCGGCGTGCCCGGACGCCCGCGCACGACCAAGGCGCGCCGGTGCAGCGGATCGACATCGAGCACGGGCGAGCGCCCTTCGTCGCGCCAGATCACACCGTCCCGCGGATCTTCGCGATCGGAGGCGAGCGGCGGGTCGAGTCGCAGCAGTCGTCGTTCCGTGTCGCCGTCGCTGGTCAGCGCGAGCGCCAGACCTTCGGTGCGCATGCGGTCGAAGTACTCTTCGCGCACGAGCGAGCTCAAGCCGTCCGCGCCGGTGCGACGAGCGCGCGGCGCGGGCGGAGCATCAGGTGCACGGCGCGTGAAAGCGGGATCGAAGATCCAGTCGAGCGACTCGCCGATCACGGCGTGCGCCTTGACCATGTGCGGTTCATCGACGAGCACCAAATGCTCGATCGGCGGCCTCATCTCGAGCGCGGGCGCCAGGGCGGCGCGCAAGCGTTCGGTCGCACGGGTCGCGTCTTTCAGGCTCTGCGCTTCGCCTTGCGCCAAGATCGAGTACCCGATCGCGACGGCGATCGGCATCAAGACGCGGCGCTTGCCGGAGAGCGCCGTTGCCGCGACCGCAACGCCGATCGACATGACCAGCGCAGCGGGCAAGAGGACCGAAGCTTCGGTCAAATCACTGGGGTGTACGCGCAAGTCGGCGCGGTACAGACCAGCGAGCGCCATCGCCGTGACCCACGCCGACAACACGCCGGTCCACAAGCGCGGCGCGGAGCGCGCCGCGTGCAGCGCAGGTTGCAACACGGCGGCCAGCAGCACGCCCGCGAAGACGTAACCCCAAGCGCCGAGTCCGACGACGTTGACCGGCAAGATCGCGAGACCGATGCGTTCGAAGCCCCAGCCGAGCGCGACCCAGAACCCCTGCGGGTCACTCAGCATGCCGAGCGAGCGCGTGACCGCTTCCGGTCGCCACTCGCCTCCGAACGACACGCGCACTCCCGCGTCGATCAACACGGCGAGGCCGAACACGCCGAGCGTCGTGAGCGCCGTACGCGCGCGCGCCGGAACCGTGCGATGACGTCGCGCCGAGAGGAACTCGGCGACGGCCAGCCACGCGGGCAACAGATACGCCGCTTGCGTCGCGAAGGCGCAGGTGAGCGTCAACGCCAAGGAGAGACCGATCAAGCTCGGCTTGTTCGTCTGCCGTCCACGCAAGAAGCACGCGAGTGCCGCCGTGGCGAAGACCGCTCCCAACAGGTCGCCGCGCGAACCCGCCGCGCTGACTGTCGGCACACACAAAGGGTGCGCGATGAGCATCAAGCGCGTCGCCGCGCCGGCGAGCGCGCCTTGTTCGTCGGAACACCATGGTTCCAACATGCGCTCCACCGCTCGACCCGCGAACAGCGCGCAGAGCAGGAGCAGCAACAGGTTCTCGAGCCGCAGCATGCTGATCGCGTACTGCGTCCACAGACCGCCGTCGGTCCACAGGCGGCTGGACAGACCGATCGACAAGAGCTCGAGCGGACGGGCGCCCGCGAGCCACTGCTTCTCGGCCCAGTGTTCGCCGTCGATGCCTTCGGGGCGCAGCTCGGACCAGCCCATGCGACTGGCATCGACGAACGCGTCGCCGTCGCCGCCGAGCGGCCCCTCATTCATGAATGGGCCATAGACCACGGCTGCGAAAAGCAGCACGAGCACCCACGAACCGACGACCCACGAACGCTTGGACATGGAACGGAGTCTAACGCGCTCCCGGGCCCCGTCACCACGGCGGGCCGCGGCAAAGGTGCCTCGCGGGGGCCTCGCGGGGCCGCAGGCTTGCACTCGGCGCGAGGTCGCTACCATGTGCAGCCGCAACGACCTCACCGAACCAGACATGCTCGAAACCTTCCTCCCCCTCTGTCACGCCGTCTCCGGCGTGGAACTTTCCGACGTCGACGCCGCGCAGGCCGAACTGACGCGTCGCCTCGATCCCGCAGGCCCCGAAGGTCAGCGGATCGCGGCCGAGATGGTGCGCCTCTGCGAAGCCGGCGAGATCGCGAACCGCGGCGAGCTTCCCGTCAAGTGGGGCCGCGTCGCGAAGCCGACCCCCGAGACGCTCGACCACTCGATCGACGTCGTCCTGATGAACGGCGCCGGACCGAAGCACCGCCACCCCACCGGCGAAGTCTCCTTCGCGATCGCCCTGGACGGCGACCCGCGCTTCGACGGCCAGCGGGCCGGCTGGGTCGTTCTGCCGCCCGACTCCGTCCACGTTCCGACCGTCACGGGCGGAACGATGCTGATCGCCTACCTGCTGCCGCAGGGGGCCATGGAGTTTCTGGAGACGGTCTGAGAGACCCGATCCGCCGGCTCAGGCGTCCCGCAGAGTGACGGTTCGGAGCCGAACGGCGTTCAGGATCACGGACACCGAACTGAGGCTCATCGCCGCGGCGGCGAGCATCGGGCTCAGCAGCCAACCGGTGAACGGGTAGAGCAGTCCCGCAGCAATCGGCACGCCCAGGCTGTTGTAGCCGAAGGCGAGGACGAGGTTCTGGCGGATGTTATTCATCGTCGCGACGCTCAGCCGCCGCGCGCTTGTGATCACGTCCAACTGACCTCGCACGAGCGTCAAGTCGGCGCTTTCCATCGCGACGTCTGCGCCGGTGCCCATCGCAATGCCAACGTCAGCCTTGGCGAGCGCTGGAGAGTCGTTGATGCCGTCACCGGCCATCGCGACACGGCGGCCTTCCGACTGCAAGCGCTCCACCACGCGTAGCTTCTCGTCGGGCAGAGCTTCCGCGATCACTTCGTCGATGCCGAGCCGACGGCCGACGGCCTCTGCGGTTCGGCGACTGTCACCCGTCAACATCACGATGCGCAGGCCGCTGCGCTTCAGTTCTTCCAGCGCGTGCGGCGTAGACGCTTTGATCGGGTCCGTGACGGACAAGACGCCGATCAACTCGCCGGCCAGCGACAAGTACATCACCGTCGCACCTTCGTCGCGCAATTCGTCAGCTCGTGCATCGAGCTGGGCAGTATCCGCGCCTTCACGATCCATGAGTGCAGCGTTTCCGAGCCCCGCGCGCTGACCCTCGACTGTTCCGACGACCCCCATGCCGGTTACGGACTCGAAGTCGTCCGAGTTCGGGATCGTCAGTCCTCGATCTTCTGAGCCCGACAGAATCGCGGCCGCGAGCGGGTGTTCGCTGCCGCGTTCGAGCGCGGCCGCGATGCGTAGGACCTCATCCTCGGCATGCCCTTCTACGGGAACGATGTGATTCAGCCGCGGCGCGCCTTCTGTCAGCGTGCCGGTCTTGTCGACGACGAGCGTGTCGACCTCGCGCAAGTCCTGGATCGCCTGCGCGTTGCGGAAGAGCACGCCCAGCTGTGCGCCGCGGCCGGTCGCGACCATGATCGACATCGGTGTCGCAAGCCCCAGCGCACAGGGACAGGCGATGATCAGGACGGAGACGAGGGCGAGCAGACCGTGCGCGAGCTTCGGTTCGGGGCCGAAGATGTTCCACACGGCAAATGCAATCAGCGCGATCAAGATCACGCCCGGCACGAAGTACATCGAAACGCGATCGACAAGGTCCTGCACAGGCGCACGGCTGCGCTGCGCATCGGAGACCATCTGCACGATACGCGCAAGCAGCGTTGCCTCGCCGACGAGTCGCGCTTCGATCAGCAGTGATCCCGTTCCGTTGATCGTCCCCCCGACGACCTCGTCACCAGCCTGCTTATCGACGGGCATCGGTTCGCCGGAGACCATCGACTCGTCGACCGCGCTACGACCTTCGAGAACTGTCCCGTCGATCGGAACGCGTTCACCGGGACGCACGCGCAGCTTGTCACCGACGACGACTTGATCGAGCGGTACATCTCGCTCTGCTCCACCGTCCACGAGCCGCGCCGTCTTCGGACTGAGATCGAGCAACGCCCGGATGGCACTGCCGGCCTTGCTGCGCGCACGCAGCTCCATCACTTGCCCGAGCAGCACAAGCGTGACGATCGCCCCCGCAGCTTCGAAATAGAGGCCGACTTCGCCGTGCATTCCACGGAAGGTGTCCGGGAAGAGCTCTGGGAAGAAGACGGCGAAGCTGCTGTAGACGTGTGCCACGCTGACCCCCAGAGCGATCAAGGTGAACATGTTCGGCTGCATTCGTCGCACGGACTGCACACCACGCACGAGCAGCGGCCAACCGGCCACCAGGACGACGAGTGACGTCAACACGAACTCCGCGAAGCGACTCGATCCCGACCCGATCAAGTCGTGAACCGGTTCCCCCGGCAGGACCATGTCCCCCATGGCCAAGATCAGCACGGGGATCGTCAACACGGCGCCGAGCACGAAGCGCCAGGTCATGCTGCGCAGTTCCGAATCGTCGGGTTCCGCACTCGCTGACATGGGTTCGAGTGCCATCCCACAGATCGGACAGGTACCCGGCCCGACCTGTTGCACCTCCGGATGCATCGGACAGGTGTACAGCGCCCCCTTCGGCGGCGTTGATTCCGGTTGCGTCGGACCGCCCTCGGTCAGGTAGTGCTCGGGGTTCGATGTGAACTTCGAGTGACAGTGCTTCGAGCAGAAGTAGTACGTCTCGCCGGCATGCACGGCTCGCGCAGCGGCGTTCTCGGGGTCCACCTGCATTCCGCAGACGAAGTCGCGCGTCCCGGTTGACGATCCGTCCATGGGTTGATTCTCGGCTGGAAGGGGCTCGCTCGAGGACGCCACCTAGAGTGTCCTCGAGCGACCCGGCGTGGCGGCTCTACTTCTCAACACCCGTGGCCTTGGCAGCGCGCTGATGGATCGGCGCCCAAGCGGCATCGAGCCGCGCGAGGAAGGCGACGGGTTCCTTCTCGAATTTGGGCTGACAGCCCTTGCAGCAGAACTTCACCAAGCGGTTGCCGACGACGATCTCGACGGGATCGCCCATCGCGCCGAGCTTGCTCTCCTCGAGCACCAGGCAGGTCGAGAGCGGATAGTCGGCGGCCTGCGCTTTGCGAACAGCGGCGTCGAGCGTCACAAGGTGCTTCACCGCATCGCGCTTCAGCTTGGGAACGCAGCCGTCGCAGCACACTCGAAACAAGCGGTTGCCGACGATCACGTCCTGAGCCGCATCCTCGCCGGTCTCGACCAGCGGGTCGCCGCTGATGATGCAGGTGGTCAGCGGGTAGTACGGCTTCTGCTCCGCAATCAGCTGCTTATCGACACTCGCGAAGTACTTCGCGGGTTCGGACTTCATGCGCCTGGCGCAGCCCGAGCAGCAAAGCTTGACCGCCCGGCCGTCGACGACCAGATCGATCGGATCGCCCATCGAACCGAGCGGCTCACCGGAGACCGGACAAGTCGCCAGCGTGTAGGGATCACCGACCGCTTCAAGCGCAGATGGGGCCGCAACCGGAGGAGCCTCTTTCGGCTCGGCGAGCGACGCCGCAACGAATGCATCCTTGTCCGCCTTGCTCCAGGCGAGAAACTTGCGGTCACAGCCGCCACAGCAGAAACCGATCTGGTGGCCGTCGTAAGTTGCGAAGGTCTTGCCGTCGATCGCCTCTTTGCCGATCGGGCAGAGCCTATTGATCGCGCCGTCCGCGATCGTGATTGCCGACACCTCGGGCTGAGGCGAGCGGTGCGTGACGTCAGCGGTCGCCAGCTGCGGGAGCAGCGCGACAAGTAGCAGAGTGAGCAGTTTCATCGTGAGTCCTTGGTTGGAGTGATTCGGTGACTAAGGTCTGAGGGATGACGATCAGTTGTCGTCGCCGCCTGCGGAGCGGCGCAGCTTCCACTCCTCGGCGAGACAGTAGAGCGTCGGCACAACGAAGATCGTGACCAAGGCAACCGTCATTCCGCCGATCGACGGGATCGCCATGGGCATCATCACATCGGATCCGCGGCCGGTCGAGGTCAGCACGGGGACCAACGCAAGCGTCGTCGTCGCGGTCGTCATCAAACACGGGCGGATACGGCGCTTGCCGGCCTCGACGACGGCGGATTGCACCCCCGCCACGTCCGTCGGACGCGTCCGCTCGAAGGTTTGCTTCAAGTAGGTCGCGATCACGACGCCGTCGTCCGTCGCGATGCCGAACAACGCAAGGAAGCCGACCCAGACGGCGACGCTCAAGTTCAATGGTCTGACTTGGAACAGCTCGCGCAAGTCGACGCCGAGCAGGTCCACGTTCAGGAACCAGTCCTGGCCGTAGAGCCACAGCATCAGGAAGCCTCCCGACCACGCGACGAACACGGAGGAGAACACCATCCCCGTGACCAGCGTCGAGCGGAATTGCATGTAGAGGATCATGAAGATGATGAACAGCGCGAGCGGAAGCACGAGGCTGAGCCGCTTGATGGCGCGTTGCTGGTTCTCGTAGTTCCCCGCGAAGCGGTAAGAGACACCCGCCGGAAGCTGGTATTCGCCGGACGAGATCGCGTCCGACAAGTACTGCTGTGCTTCCTCGACAACATCGACTTCGGCGAACTCCGGCTGCTTGTCGAACAACACGTAAGCCGTGAGGAAGGTGTCTTCACTCTTGATGACTTGCGGACCGGGCGTGTAGCGGATCTCCGAGACCTGGCCCAGCGGAACTTGAGTTCCGCCCGGACCCGCCACGAGGATGTTGCCGAGTTCTTCGATGCTGTCACGCAACTCGCGCTGATATCGCACGCGCACCGGATAGCGTTCGCGACCTTCAACCGTCGTCGACAGCTGGCGACCGCCCACCGCGACCTCGATCACGTCTTGAACCGCACGCACAGTGAGTCCGTAACGCGCGATCGCTTGCCGGTCGATGTCGATCTCCAGGTACGGCTTGCCGATCACGCGGTCCGCGAAGACGGTCGCCGGTCGCACGGAAGGCACCGTCTGCAGGATCTTCTCGAACTCCAGCGCGACCTCTTCGATGGTCTCGAGGTCGGGCCCGTAGACCTTGACCCCCATCGTAGCGCGCATGCCCGTCTGCAGCATGATCCGGCGGGTCTCGATCGGCATCAGCATCGACGCCGTGGTCATACCTGGAACGGTCGCGGCGATCTCGATCTCCTTCCAGATGTCGAGCGGAGACTTGATCGAATCGCGCCACTGGCGGAAAGGTCGACCCTCTTCGTCAGGTATCAGCTCACCGTGCTCATCGAGCGGGTAGCTGTCATTCTCCGCGTCGTAGCGAAAGCGCATGCGATGGCCCGCTGCATCGACTCTGTACTCCGATTTGTAGTTGATGACGGTCTCGACCATCCCGATCGGTGCGGGGTCGAGGGCGCTCTCCGCGCGCCCGATTTTTCCGACGACATCTTCTACTTCCGGAATGCTGCGGATCAGCATGTCCTGCTGCTGCATCAAATCGAAGGCCTCGCCGATCGAAGCGTGCGCCATCGCCACCGGCATCAACAAGAACGAGCCCTCGTCGAGCGGCGGCATGAACTCCTTTCCGAGACCGGGAAGTGCGTGCGTCAAGTCGACCCAGGGCCCCGTGAGTCGCACGTCATCCGCGCTGACCTCGCCGTCACCGACCCAGGCACTCGGCAGCACGGCGCGCCCGGCGTTTGCCACCGCCGCCAGTGGACGTGCCAGTGGTCCGGCGACGCGATCGAAGCCGAGCCAGACGGACAAGCCGAGTGCGACCAAGAACGTCGGCACGCTCAAGAACAGCAGCTTGTTGCGGAGACACCAGCGCAGGACCGGCTCGTAAACCACGATCACCAGCCGGAAAGCGAGCAGATTTCCGCCGATCAACGCGATCGTGAAGAGCAGGTTCCCTACTTCGTGAGTCGGCCCGAGTGGTTCCCAGATGCCTGCGAGCACGACGGCGACGAGAACCGCAATGATCAGGCTCGACGCGCGCAGTGCGATGGTGCGAACGCGTTCCGGCAGGCCGGGCTCGACGTAGCGCCACACGCCGAACACGAGCAGGGGAGCGCCGAGCGACCAGCGAAGCATGAATCCCGCCCATAAGCCGGCGATCACGAGCAAGAGCGCGGAGATGCGCACCCGGCGCGTCGAACGCGAGCCACCTGAGCCCAAGAGCATGTGAGCAGCCGGAGGGATGATGACCAGAGCGACCACGATCGAAGCGATGAGCGCGAACGTCTTGGTGTAGGCGAGCGGCTTGAACAGCTTGCCCTCGGCGCCCTCCATCGTGAACACAGGAAGGAAGCTGACAACCGTCGTCAGCACCGCCGTCAGCACCGCACTACCGACTTCAGAGGCGCCGCGGTACACGCTTTCGAGCCGTTCGCGTCGCGATTGATCTGGCTTGACGTGGTTCAGGATGTTCTCGGTCAAGACGATCCCGACGTCGACCATCGTGCCGATCGCGATCGCGATGCCGGAGAGCGCCACGACGTTCGCGTCGACCTTGAACTGCTTCATCGCGATGAAGCACATCAAGACCGCCAGCGGCAACAGCCCTGAGATCAGCACCGCGCTGCGCAGGTGGCCCATCATCACGAGCACCACGATGATGGTCACTAGGATCTCGAGCTCGAGCGCCTCGTTGAGCGTCCCGAGCGTCTCGTAGATCAGACCGGACCGGTCGTAGAACGGAACGACCGAGAGACGCGAAACGGTACCGTCCTCGAGAACCTTCGAAGGCAAGCCCGCTTCGATCAGCGCGATCTGTTCCTTGACCCCATTGATCACGGCAAGCGGGTTGGCACCGTAACGAGCGACGATGACACCGCCGACTGCCTCCGCTCCCCCCTTGTCGAGAGCTCCACGACGCAAAGCCGGTCCAAGAGTCACGTGGGCGATTTGGCGGACCGTGATCGGCACGTTCTCCGTGACCGCGACCACCACATCTTCGATGTCTTCCAGCGTCTCGATGAACCCGAGTCCGCGCACAACGTATTCCGCACGGTTGACTTCGATCGTCCGAGCGCCGACATCGATGTTGGACGAACGGATCGCATTGAAGACCTGTTCAATCGTGATGTCGTGCGCGCGCATCGCATCCGGATCGACATCGACCTGGTACTCCTGGACATAGCCGCCGATCGACGCGACCTCGGCGACGCCATCGACGCTCGACAAGGCGTAGCGCACGTACCAGTCCTGGACCGTTCGCAGCTCTTGCAGGCCCCAACCGCCGGTGGCGTGGCCTTCAGGGTCGCGGCCTTCCAGCGTGTACCAGAAGACCTGGCCCAGAGGCGTAGCATCCGGACCGAGCGCCGGCTGCACTCCTGCCGGAAGCGTGCCTCCAGGCAAGCTATTGAGCTTCTCGAGCAAGCGGCTGCGGGACCAGTAGAAGTCCACGTCCTCCTCGAAGATCACGAAGATCGACGAGAAGCCGAACAACGAGTTCGTGCGGATCGTTTTCACGCCCGGCACGCCGAGCAGCGCGACGGTCAGGGGATAGGAAATTTGGTCTTCGACATCCTGCGGCGACCGACCGTTCCACAGCGTGAAGATGATCTGCTGGTTCTCGCCGGTATCCGGGATCGCATCGACGGGCACCGGGTCGCGCGGCAAACCAGGTGTGTCCCAGTCGAAGGGAGCAACAAGCCCTCCCCAGACGATGGCGAAGACGGAGAGCAGTACGACCAGTAGTTTGTTCTCCAGGCAGAACCGGATGACCTGGTCGAGCATCGAGGGTTTCTCGAGATTGGCGTCCATGATTCGCTAGTTCTTCTCGAGGTCGCGCTTGACGGATCCGCAGCTTTGCATCTCCGCACCGAAGTAAGGATTCTTGACAACATCTCCCGACTGCACCCAGTCAGCGCCCTCGAAGTCGAACGCCATGGGACAGTGCACGAGTTTCAACGTCTCGCCGAGGGGGTTGCCTCCGAGCGCCTCGAGCGCCAACAAGTCGGCCGAAAGCGAGCCGAAGCTCGACCGCAGGCCTTCGATCGTCGCCGTCGCGTCGAGCAGCTCGAGGGTCGCGGACATCCTTGCGAGCACCTCCGCAGAGCGCGGCTGGGCGCTGTGGTGCGCCTGCTTGACCGACTCAGCGAGTTCCGTCGCTCGTGACCGCGCGGCAGCCAGATCGTCCGTGGCGAGGGCCGCTTGCAGGGATAGATACGAGCGATAGACGTCCGCTTGATCCTGCCCCGCCGGCTCGGGTCGAGTCGCGGCGCCATCGCCTGCGTTCTTCGCATCCTCCGCGGATGGAGCGCCGTGGCCCGCATGGGGATCGTCCTGCGACGCAGCTGCGCCGTCTTCATTGTGCTCACGGTCTATCTGTACAGCGTGACCGTTGGAGGGTTGCGCCGATGACGCTGGGTGCTCCGCGCGGATGTCTCCGCATCCCGACATCGCAGCGCCGAAGTACGGGTTTCGAACGGTCTCGGAGGTTTGAAGCCATGGCGCACCGCGGTTATCGAAGGCCATCGGACAGAACACCTCATAGAAACCGCCCTCTCCGTCGTGACCGAACTCCCGTGCAATGGAGACCACGGCCGTCGACAAGTCGCCGAACGCCGTGCGCAATGCTTCCAGTTCCTCTGCGTCCGCCGCGCCCTCGAGCGCCGAGACAGCCAATGATCGCTCCTCCGACCAAGTCGTACGCTGGGCATTCAGGATGCCGGTCGCGACGGGACCATTGAATGCTTCGCGCAAGTCGCCGAGTGCCGAGTGCGCGGCGTCGAAGTCGTCGCCTGCAAGAGCCGATTGAAGCACGAAGTACGCTTCGTAGATCGGCGTGAGTGAGGCGCGGAACAATCGAGCCTCCGGGCCACTGATCCCCACGAGGTCTCCCGGCATGCTCAGCATGCTGGGCTTGGCTTGGATCTGCATGGCGCTGTCGATGCGGAACGCGCCGTTCACGACGACCCGCTCCCCCTCGGTGAGACCCGAGAACACCAAGTACTCGTCTCCTGCGCGTGGCCCGATCGAGACCTCTCGTCCTTCGTAGGTCGGTCGATCCTGGCCGGGCACTTCGACGTACACGACAGCGCGCTTACCCGTGATCAGCAGTGCACTCGACGGGACGACGAGCGGACGCTCGGTGATGGGCGGTGCCTCGGAGGCCATCCCTAAGTCTTCCGCGCGGAGCAAGTCCATTCCGCAAACATCGCACTGACCCGGACCGTCCTTGACGATCTCGGGGTGCATCGGGCCGACCCACTTGCCGGCGAGTCCGCGGTCGAGCACTCTCCCGCCACCTCCGATTCGTGACATCGCCACCGCTCGGACAAACATGCCGGGCTTCAGGCGACCATCCTCGTTGTCGACGATCACGCGGATCTTCGCGGTGCGCGTGTGATCGTGAACGACCGGATCGATAAACGATACGCGGCCCTCGAACGACTCGCCGGGCAGCGCCTCGACTTCGAGCACCACGGTCTGACCGTAGCGCAGCCAGCTGAGATCTTGCTCGTAGGCATCCAATCGCACCCAGAGCCTAGTCAAGTCGGCGACGCGGTAGATCGGTGTACCGGTCTTCACGTATGCACCTTGGTCCAACAACTTGTCAATGATCACGCCGGAACTCGGCGAAGTGATCGTCATGTGGTCTTCCGCAGTACCGCGAGTCTCGATTTCGTCTACCTGCTGAGGAGTCAAGCCCCACAAGATGAGCTTGTCGCGCGCCGATGTGTAAGCTCGTCGATTGCTGTCCGCCAAGAAGACGCTCGCCTCCCCTTGCGTCGCAATCAGACGATCCTTGGCGGAGAGAAGTTCTTCCTGCGCGGTCAGCAATTCCGGACTGTAGAGCCACACGAGGTGGTCACCCGCCCTGACCGAGACGCCGGTGTAGTCGACGAAGAGTCGATCGAGACGCCCCGCAACCCACGCTGAGATCGATTGTACGAGCGTCTCGTCAAAGTCGATCTTGCCCACCATGCGCACGGGTCTAGTGAGGTTCTTGCGCACGACCGGGGTCACCTCGATACTCGCCAGCCTCTTCGCCGCCGGAGTCATCGAGTATCGGCGCGGATTGTCGTCACCGCTGGCTGTCATCGGCACCAAGTCCATACCGCAGATCGGGCAGTCTCCGGCGTCGGGCAACTTGATCTGCGGGTGCATCGGGCAGGTCCAGAGGGTCGCGACCTCGGCACCCGTGGACTCCGCGCTCGCCGCGCCGGTCGAGTCCTCGGGCTGATCGGTGCCCCAATCGCCCGATTTCCGGCCGAGGAAGAACAGCGAGACGGCCACGACGGCCACGATGAGGAGTTTATTGGTAGTGGTCATTATTGCGCTCCGCCGATCAGGGCATTCAGTCGTGAGATTCCTTGCAACGCGTCGCGACAAGCGCGCCACGCCGAGAGCTCGAATTCGAGCAGCACGCGTTCCGCGTCGATCAGGTCGAGGATCGAAGCATCCCCGGCCCGGTAGGCCACGAGGGTCAGGTCGAGGGTTTCGCTCGCCCTCGGAACCAACGACTCGCGGTAGAGTCGAATCTGGCGCTCGGCGTCCTCGACACGAAAAGTCTCGCCCTCGAGGCTGGACCGCAGCCGAGATTCTTCCGCCGCGAGACGCTCGTTCGCCGACCGCACGCGGTGCCGCGCCTCGCGTTCTGCGGCGTCGTAGCTCGATCTCCAGACGGGCAGTGAGAATGAGAGGCTCAACAAGTAGGGATCGGTGCCGCTGCCGGAAGTCGAGGGGTTGAGCGCGTCGCCGGTCTGGATGTACTCGAATCCGACGGCAAGGTTGGGCTTACGCTTGAAGTCGACCAGCAACTCCTGTTCGCGGTTGGCTTCGATCTCCTCGATGAGCTCGCGCAGACGCGGATTGCGCTCCAAGGCCGTGCGGTAGAGAGCGCTCGAGTCGAGCGGGCCCAGCTCGGGAGCAAGCAGCTCGGGGAGCGCGGGCGGCTCCGACCAGAGGCTCAGGTTGAGGGCGTCCGCCAGCCGCCCCCAGGATGCCGGTCGACGCCGTTCGATGCTCGCGAGGTCGTCTTCGAGGCGGCCGATCTCGACCTGCAACTTGAGCAAGTCGGCCTGCCCGCCACCCGACTTCACGCGCCCTTGGACCACCGGCTCGAGTCCGCGCAATAGATTCAGCAATTCGTCCGTCGTCTGCAGCTCGCGCGCGAGAAAGGCGTAGTCGTAGTAGGCGACTTCGATCTTCGACACGACCTCGAGTCGCTGCGTCTCAACCCGCTGCCAAGCGGCGTCAGCCTCGCGCGCGGCGACGCGCGCTTGCGCATCGAGCTGCCCCGGCCACGGAAAGGCCTGGGAGATGCCGAAGCGTCGCTCTTGCGGACCGGTTCGTGTCTGGACTTGTTCGATGAACTCGCCGTACGTGAAGCGCGGATCAGGCAGTGTCGAAGTCTGCTCGATGCGCTCATTCATCGCGCGCCATTGCTCGAAGCTCCCCCGCAGCGTTGCGCTGTTCGCGAGACCGAACTCCACGTAGCTCGCCACCCCATCCAGCTCAGGGACCTCTTCGGTCAGTTCAGCCGCGCCCTCTTGCAACGCGAGAGGCTCAGCCGATTTTGGATGCGGGTCGGGATAAACGGATCGCGCGCGACGTTCCGAGAGGTCGTGATCTTCGGTCGTCGCGCAACCGATAAGCAATAAGGTGGCGCCGGCGAAGGCCGCCGACAGCCTGAGCTGGGAAGTCATCAGGAATCCGGGATGGGCGTCGTAAGGGGGTGCACGGAGTGAGTCTGGAGACACACCACGTGCGCCCCGAAACTCTTCAGCTCGTCTCACTCGGGGCGGATCGCCGACTCACAGCTGCAAGCCGGAGTCCGGTCCAATCGCGCGCGACACCACTTCAGTGCAGTTCGCGTCACGCATCGCCGAGCGGACGACGCAGGCGCTTCAGATCCGGAAGACCTGATGCAAGACAAGCTTGGAGCGGCTGACTATTGGAGCGCGAGCCCTCGCTGACGCTTGCTCGCCGAGACCCGCGAACACGTCGATCGGCAGAACCAGGTCGACGGGGCGCGCCGAGAACAAAGCCGTCCCCACCAAGAGGTGCGGCATCTCGACCGGCGTCAGCGGGTCCGGCTGGGGCGAGGCGTAGCAGTCGCAGTCATCGCCATCTTCCGGCGCGGAGACCGGCTCAGGCTCACTGCAGCAGGAGCCTTCTCGCTCGGATTCATGATCGGCCTGGTGAGCGCATGCACAGCCCTCGTCCTCCGATCCCAGCATCGCGCATGCAGACGCCTGAGCGAGCGGCTGCATCACGAATTGCAGCAGCACGAACAGTGCCAGCACGAAAACTTGTCGGGGACGGTCGATCATCGAGGCCACACGATAGTCCGTTACGTCAGGACACTGCAAGAGGCTGGAACAATTCCCGAGCTTTCCCCGAGTGAGACTCTGGTCGTGGCTCTCCGGGGCTCGCGGAACCTTGCCTCAGCGGCGCGAACCGGTCGGACCGCCGATCGCGGCCAAGGCGTCCGTCGTGCGGCGGCGCAGATTCGCGAGGCGCGGGTCATCGTTGGCGCCATCGGGCAGGTTCGCGAGGATCGCGCGGGCGACGTCGGTCAAGGCTTCGGGCCGCAGGTCCGGGATTGGTTCGGCGCCCTTCGAGACCAAGTAGTTTGCAGTGCGTTCGGCGCCCGGCGGACGCCAGTGCAGCTGTTCGGCGTCGCAGCCGCTGGTTCCCCAGAAGCGCTCGTCTCCGAGACGGTCGAGTCGATCGGCGACGCCGGCGATGAGGCGGCTGGTCGTGCCTTCGGGCAGCGCGACGCGAACCGCGCGACCGGTGCCGACGAAGAGCTCGTCGTCGGCGGTCCAGCGCAAGAAAATGTCGCCGTGTCGGCACGAGCGCAGCTCGAGACCGAAGATCGCGTCGATCTGCTGCGCGCGTGACTGCGCGACGTCCGGCAGTTCCGGCCTGACGCCGCCGTTCGCGGCGAGCAGCCGTTCCTCGAGCTTGCGCCACGCGAGGCGCATCTCGAGTTGATCGGGGTCCGACGTGGGAACGTAGCCTTCGAGCCGGCCCAACTGCGCCTCGAGCACTCTCGCCGCCGCGAAGCGCGCGCGTTCGCCGGTACGCAGCTCGAAGAAGGTGTCGTCGCGCTTCAGTTCTTCGAGCAGCCAGAAGGGTGCTGCAGTGTCGCCCCACTCGAAGAGCGCGCTCGCCGCGGCGCGACGCACCCGCTCATCGGGATCGGCGAGCCCTGTGCGCAATGCCGGTTCAGTGAGCCCGACTGCATCGCCGGACTGAATATCGCGGCCGAGGGCGCCGAGCGCTTCCGCCGCGGCGGCGCGCACTTGTCCCAAGCGATCGGTTGCGAGCAGCAGGAACCGCGGCCTCTCCACCTCGGCGGCCGAGCGCGCGAGCGAACGCGCCGCTTGCGGACGCCACGGAAAATCCGGTTCGTCGAGCTGCCACCAGAGTCGCTTGCGCAGCTCGGCGTCGCCGAAGTCGGCGAGCACTTCGACCAGATCGGGACCGAGCGCCGCCAGGCCTTCGCCATCTTCGCCGACGGGCCCTCTGAGCAGCTCGACCGCCTCAGTGCCGAACTCGACCAAGCGCGCCGCTGCTTGCGGACGAACCACCGCGCGGCCCGTCGAAGCGAGTCCGATCAAGCGCTCGATGCGCGCACGAGCAACAGCGGCTTCGTCGACTTCCGGAGCGTCCTCCGGTTGTTCGTCAACGGTCTCGTCGTCCTGGTCCGCGAGCAGCGGATGGATTGCCGCGTCGGCCTTCACCGCAATCGGCCCCGCCACGACCAAACAACACGCCATGGTCGCAGGGACCGTCCAGCGCACGTTACTTCGCCTTGATGGAAGAAGCGCTGACGCGGAAGACGCTGTCGACGAAGCCGTCTTCGTCATACTTGGCGCCGGTGTAGAAGGTCCCGACGACTTCGATCGTCCCGGGTTCGAAGCTGGTCACTTCACCCTTCGGCATCTTCACCTTGACGAAGTGCGTGACCTTCGAGGTGCTGCACGAGCACGACTCGTACGACATGCGAAAGCTGGTCTCGCCTTCGGGCGTGTCGAGCGCCATGTAGCCGACGAGCTTGACCCGCTCGCCCTTGAGATCTTGGATCTCCTTGGGCAGGTCCTTGCCCTTCTTCCAATCGACGTTGGCGAGCTCGAGCAAGCTGACTTCCGTCGGTTCACCGAACGCGAAGGGCGACATCGCGATCGAAGTCGGCGTCGCCGCAGTCGTGAACGCCGCCAGCAAGGGCGCGGCGGCGAGGATCAAAGCACAGGTTCGGAGCATGAGTCGGTTGTATGTCGGTCTCGGGCGGACTGTCAAGCGCGGCGAGCGAGCGTGCGACTCGAGAGCCGCGCAGGGTGCCTCAGGGGCCTTCTCGGCCTTCCGGACCCGATCCCTCAATCCTCTTCGCCCGCCCAGGTGGCCTTCATGCGGTAGACCCCCACCGCGTAGCCTTCTTGGTCTTGTTCACCGATCAAGGTCAGCGTGCCCTTCACCTTGATCGGCAAGTAGCGCAGGTACTCGGCCTGCGCATCGCCGACCATCACGACGTCGATCCACTCGTCGGGATTCGGTGCGCCGCCGAAGCAACATCCGGCGAGGTCGCGGACCAGCATGAAGTCCTTGACCATGTTCTTGCGGATACGGCCGGGAATCATGTAACCGCTGATCGTGATCTCCTTGCCGTCGAGCGCCTTCAAGTGCTCGGGGAACTCGAAGCCTTCGCCTTCTTCGAACTCATCGGGGAACAGCAAGTAGTCGATGATGTTGTCGACGTCTTCGCCTTCGAGTGAGAGGTCGCTGAATGCCAGGTGATAGACACCTTCTTCGTCGGGTTCGAGCGGCTTGGGCGCTGGTGCGGCGCCTTCTTCCGCGGCGGCCGATTCTTCGGTCGCGACTTCAGTAGCGACTTCGGCGGCGTTCGCTTCTCCGTCTTCCGGCTCCGGGATCGCGACGACTTCGGCGGGTTCCGTGACGGCTTCGTTCGCGTCATCGACGACTTCGGGAGCGGTGACGTCATCAGGATCGATCGGAGCGACGTCCGGCGGAGTGGTCACCTCGAGTTCCGGATCCGTCTTCCCGGCCGCCGCTTCCGCAGCCTGCGAGTCGTCGATTCGGGCCGTGAGTCGATCCGCCGGGATATCCGCCGAACCATCGATCGGTGCGCCGCGCACGACGGGGACCGAGACGAGATCGGCCTGGCCGTCGCCGCATGCGGCGAGTGCGAACAGGCAGAGCGGAAGCACGAGGGGAGATCGGCGGAGCATGCTGGGTCGTCTTCGCGAGAGTCGGGCTGTCATTTTGGAGTCCAGCGCCGCGGTCTCAATGCCCCGCTTCGAATCGGACGTCATCAAAGCGCTTGCCGAGCACCTCGACCGTGCCCAGTGACCCGTTCAGCGAGCCGAGCCCCTTCAGCCGTGCGTCCTGAGTCGAGAAGTGCGAGGTGTTCCCCGGTTCCTCGCCGGTCAGCAAGTTGCCTTGCGCCTGGAGCGGGATGCGCAGTGATTCCCCGCCCTTCTCGAGCTCGATGAAGATCCGCGATTGGCGGCTCTTGAGCGGCGTGTGCGCGTGCGATCCGAGCAAGTAGAGGTCGAGTCGACCGCGCCTCTGGTCGAGCAGCAGCTCGACGTACGCCGTCTCTTCCGCCAGGACGACCAGCAGGCCACCCCGCGGCGCGTGGTGGACGTGCCCCCCACCGCTCGTCTCGTGCGCCGCTGCGGGCGTCCCTTGAGAGACGGGTTCGGCATCTCCGCCGCAACCGGCGAACAAGCAGGTGCCGAGCAGGAGTCCCGCGTAAGTCGTGATTCGGTTCAGTTGGTTCATGATCAGTATCCTCCCCCGGCGAGGGTCGTGGCGACCTCCGTGCGGTAGGCCTTGAAGGCCGGCAAGAGTCCGGCGAGCGCGCCCATCCCTAACATGCCGATCGGCGTCCAGTACAGCGCCGGGTGCAGCATGCCGACGTCGAGCACGACGCCCGTCTTCTCGCGCACGATGGACGCGGCGAGGCTGAAGGTCCCGAAGTAAACGATGCCGCCGAAGAGCGCGCCCAGCCCCGCGATGGTGGTCGACTCGATCACGATCACGCTGAAGACCGTGTGGCGTCTCGCGCCGAGCGCGCGCAGCACGGCGAACTCCTTGCGGCGCTCGTTCATCGTGTTGTAGAGGCTCGCGAGGATCGACGCCGCCGCGACGACGACGACCAACAACGCGACGCCTTCGAGCACGAGCACCACCCAGCCCAGCTTGTCGAAGACTTGCAGGATCGACTCGGAGATCGGCCAAGCGAACGTCGCTTGATCGCCCTTGTTGATCTCGAACTCGAGCATGCGCCCCGCGCCCGAGCTGCTGGTCCGGATCATCACGGCGCTGATCTCTTTGTGCTCGTCCGGGATCACTTCACCCGGCTGCGCCTCGTAGACCTCGCCCGCACCGGTCAGCTTGTGGCCGTCCATGCGGAAGATGCCTTCGATCGGGATCCAGATCACACGATCGGTCGGCGTGTTGGTCGGCTCGAGCCGGCCGACGACGACGTACTCGCCGGGGTGTTCCGGTCCGCCTGCGCCGGTCACGCCGTGTGTCGCGAGGAACTTCGACCCGACGCGCAAGCCGGTGCGTTGTGCGACGACGCTGCCGATCACGGCTTCGCGGTAGGCCGGATCGAAGGCGCGGCTGCCCTGCGTGAACTCGAGGTGTTCGCCTTCGCGCGGCTGGAACTCGGTGAAGATGTCTTCGGTGGTTCCGACGATGCGGAAGCCTTGGTAATTGTCACCGACGGCGTAGGGCAAGGCGACATCGACGCGCCGGTCGGTCTTCGCTGACTCGTACAACGACCACGGGATGTTTCCGGGCGAAGTGTCGAGGTGGAAGACCGTGTTCATCACGAGCTGCAGCTCGCTGCCCTTCGCGCCGAGCACGGCGTCGAAGCCCGTCTCGCCGCCGGAGAAGGCTTCGCGGCTCTGCGCGCTGAGCGCGAAGACCGACATCACCAAGCCGCTGGCGAGCGCCGCCGAACCGACCGTGACCGCGCTGGAGAGCGCGTGTTGCCGCAAGCTGCGTCGCGCGATGCGCCAACAGCTGGAGAGACCGCGCATGAGACTCATGCCGGCACCTCGCGCGCGGCGCGGTTCAGCTTCGACAAGTCGTAGCGCGTCTGGAAGGCCTCGAGCACGTCGTGGTCGTGGCTGACGAGCAACAAGGCCGCGCCCTGTTCCGCGCACAGTTCGCGCGTCAGCGCGAGCGCTTCGCCGGCGTGGTGTACATCCAAGCTGCCGGTCGGCTCGTCGGCCAAGACCAGCTTCGGCTTGTTCGCAAGCGCGCGCGCCAAGGCGACGCGCTGCTGTTGCCCGAGCGACAGCTGCGATGGCCGATAGCGCATGCGATCCGCGAGCCCGAGCCGCTGCAGCAGGTGCTCCGCGAACGCGCGATCGACTCCGGAGCCGAACAGCATGCCGAGTTCGACGTTCTCGAGCGCGGTGTGCCCCCCAAGCAGATGGAAGGCCTGGAAGACGTACCCCATGTGCTGCGCCCGAAACACATCACGGCGCGACTCACTCGCACCGACCAGCTCTTCACCGTCGAAAACGATCGAGCCGGTCTCGGGTTTGAGGATGCCCGCGATCAGGTTGAGGAAGGTCGTCTTGCCGGAGCCGCTGCGACCTTCGAGCGCGACTTGACCTCGCGCTTCGAGGTCGAAAGACGGCACATCGACGACGAGCAGAACCTCGCCGTCAGGCGAGCGGTAGGACTTCTTGAGGTCACGGAGCTGGAGCATTGTCATGGCGTGTGGCCGAGGAGGATAGCGACTCAACAGACTTTCGTCGCAGGCTGCGAGGCGATCTTGACCTCTGCCGCTCGCAGCCCTCCCGGAAGGCCCCTGCTCGACGGAGCAGCGCTCGAGGAACACAGCCGAGGGGCACGTTGGTCCCGCCACTCGGCAATGGCAGTGCGGGTGTGGACGGGGCTCGTGAACCAAGCGGACGGCAGCTTCGCCCGCTTCGCGCTGAACTTGACCCGTTTGCTCTTCGGTAAGCGTTGCACCAACCCCAACTGGCTCGTCGAGCCGAGCAGCCCGATGATCTGCGGATGGCGAGAAGCAATCGACGAGAGGAGATGCGCACGCACGTTGGCAGAGAGGGGAAGCTCAGATCGCCGGCGCAACGCCGCCGAGGAAAGTCCCGAGCGAAGGGTCGCCGCTCGGCGGAACAATGCTGGTCTGCAGGCTGATCCCAGAGGCGGCCAGGGCGATCGCCGCGAAGACGAGGAGCCCTCCGATCTTGAGGACCGCGCTGACGTTCGAAACGGTCCCGATCACCTTGTTGGGCTCTCCTGCCCGTTTAGTGGGTGACCCGCTCCCGAGTTCAGGCGCGTAGGTCCCGATTGGAGCCCATCCACGGGGGTCTTGGGCTCGAGCTTGGTTGCGCACGGCGACGACGCCAGACTGGCGT